>Ga0181538_10001736_pt1 | contig 23874 bp, 22 predicted proteins | sample PEATcosm2014_Bin_40_FD_119773 | JGI IMG/M metagenome (GOLD analysis project Ga0181538, IMG submission 119773) | Peatland microbial communities from MTU Mesocosm Facility, Houghton, MI, USA - PEATcosm2014_Bin23_30_metaG | ecosystem: Environmental > Terrestrial > Soil > Wetlands > Peat | place... | reverse complement strand
AACGAGGACATTGTCACATTCAATCCCAACAAGAGGTACGATCTGATTATAAGCGTCTCTACCATAGAGCACGTTGGCTGGGATGAGGCGCCAAGGGTTGAGGGAAAACTAACAAAGGCGCTAGAAAATATCAAAGCCCTGTTAAAACCGGAGGGCTTTGCTGTAATAACAATGCCTGTTGGATACAACAAGGAATTTGATGCCCTGTATAGCAGCGGCAGGATAACATTCGACAGGGCCTATTATCTAAAAAGGGTCAAAAGAAGCGATTGGGTTGAATCAGATTGGAATGAGACCAAGGATTCAAGATTCGATTACCCGTATAAATTCGCAAATGCGCTGATAATAGGAATCATAGGGAATTATGATTGGATCTGACTGTTCAGGATGAATTATCTGCTACTGGTTTCCCGCTATTACCCTGAACTCCGGAATCAGGACAATCAGCTTCCCTCCCTCTTTAAGGAATGGCTTCTCGCCGTTGCTTATCTCAGCGATGAAATGGTAGGGCAGCACTATCTTATAATCAGCCTTTAGCTTTGCGGCCTCGTCCGGCCGTATTATCCTTATTTTTGTATCCGCGTAGAAGCGGTCCCATTTGCGCGGGTTTGCGTCCTCCACAAATTTCACCTCCCTGTTTGTAAGCCCCATGAACTGCACCTGCGTCAACCCTCTCGTGCTTGCGCCGCGGATATGAAACACCTTCCCTTTCTTTAGCTCTTCACCTATGAACTTGAGCACTCTCTGCCTGTTCTCTTCTATCGACCTGCTGAATCTCTGGTATGTGCCCAATCTGTCGAGCTCTATTGACCGCTCCCAGAGCCTCAGCCTTTCCACCCTAGCTTTGCCCCCCTCAACCGCAAGTGCGCTTCCACTCTGTTTTATGTATGCGCGTATGCTGCCGCCATTTACATCATTGAGCTCCAGGTCGATTACCTCCATCCCATGCCTGCCAAGCAGCAGCTCCAGCGCTTTCAGGGAGTAAAAAAGCTCATGCTCTATGCATATGTCGTCATATGTCTTGTTTTCCACCATAAGCCCGAGATAATTCATCTGCACCACAAAAATACCGTTCGGTTTTAGTATTTTTCTTATTCCCTCTACAAATTCGTTGGGCTTTAGTATGTCGTAGAAGGCAGCGCAGCAGGTTATTATCTTCACCGTATCTCCATTCAGAAAATCCTCAAGTTTTTTCGAGGGGAAAAAGTCGTTGATTATCTGCAGGCCATTCACATTCTTTGGTATTACGTTTGATGGATCAACCCCGATTCTCCTTATGTTCTCATTATCCGGGTATTGATTTAACAGGGTGCCGTCATTGCAGGCAATGTCAAGCACCGTATCCCCTTTATCCAGCTTTGCCACATTTATGGCATTGTCAACCACATCCTTCAAGGCCCTGACCATGGTCGGAGATGTGCCAGACTCATACCAGTATTCCCTGTAAAGCATCTCCTTGTTAAAGGAGTATCTTAGTTGCAGCATTGTGCAGTTGCTGCACATCACCACCTCAAGCGGAGCTTTTGGGAGCTCAGCATCCTGCTTTTCCGGGAATGCTATTACTGATTGCAGCCCAAGGTTCAGTACCGGCTCCAGCCTTTCGCTTCCGCAAATTCTGCATTCCTTTACCTCTTTGTAGTTGGTTTCCATTTTTTTGCACCAGGTCTGCCATTTTTGGCAAGCGCTACTTTGAGCTTTTCTATTGTTTTCTCCAGGCCCTCCTCAATGCTGTATTTCGGAGCCCAGCCAAGTATGCGCCTGGCCTTAGAATTGTCAGCTATTATTATTTTTGCCTCATTCGGCCTAGCTGGCATTTTATTACATTTGATTTCTCCCTTAAAGTTAATAAGTTTTGCTATCTTCCTGCTTGTCTCCAGTATGCTATTGCCCTTACCTGTGCATATGTTGATCGTCTGCCCTATGGCCTTTTTATTGCCCAGGGCCTTAATGTAGGCATCGATATGGTCTTCCACAAACAAAAAGTCCCTAACCGCTTCCGGGTTTCCAAGTTTCACCCTGCTGTTGGAGAGCATTCGGGTAATTACGCTCTCAACGAAGAAATCAGGGTTATCGGCCCTTCCGTATGTGTTTGAAGGCCTTAATATTGTGTAGGGAAAGCTGTATACCCTCCCCATATATTCGAGGTAAACCTCAGCTGCAACCTTCGAGACTGCATGCGGGCTGTTGGGCTGCAGCGCAGCAGCCTCTGTTAGTAGTCCTTTCCTATCCTTGAGAGTGCAGCCATAGACCTCTGAAGAGGATGGGAATATGAACTGCCTGAAGTTCTTCAGCCTTCTGCATGCCTCGGCCAGGTTTGCGGTTGCTATGAAATTCGTTCCAATAACATCAGTATAGTGCTCATAGCTGTATGGTACAGAGTTGGTGCTTGCCAGATGGATTGCATAATCCGGCTTATTCCTCTCAACGTATCTGCTGATTGCCACATATTTATTTATGTCGATATCCGGGGCAACAACCCTGTAGCCTTTCTCAACCAATTTTGGCTCCAAGGCAGAGCCGATAAACCCGTTGTGCCCGGTCAGCAATATTTTATTCCCCATAGATCTTTCCCGCCAAGCCCTTTATTGAGGCAGATTCATTTTAGGTATATGATCCTAAATACTCTTGTGTCCCCATTGATGTATAATGCCTGAAGCCTGACATCGCTGTTGTTGTACGGGCATGTGAATGTGTTGCATAGGAATGTGAACTTGAAGACATTGCTTGCCACAAGCTTAGGCCCCAGTATGTATGCGCCGCTTATATCCCTTCCAGAATATGAGACCATCAATGTGTAGTTTATTGTGTTGTTCCTTGATGAATTGATAACGGAATATGCGGCATTTGTGGTATTGAAGAGTATCACGCTTCTCATGAGCGCAAGCCTTGAGCTGTTCGCAATGCCAAGATAAGCTGCAAACTTGCTTGTGCCGTTCGGCTGCTGCTCAACAATAAACTCGCTCTTGTAGAATGGATAGCTGTCCGATTCGAATGTAAAGAACTGGGATGTTGCATTCCTTGTCACATTCAGGGATGGCAGTATCACATAGCCGTATGCTGTGCTGTTCTGCACAAGCCCCTCCTGCGCAATGCCTCCCAGTTCCTCGTACCAGAAATTCCTCACAACAAGGTAATCTGGCTTGTGTATGCTGTAGAGATAGCTGCTCTGCGGGCTTGTATTGAATAGGAATTGCGCAAACCTGACTATTTTGGAGCCATTCTCCCCGCCGACACTGTCCATATAGCTTGTCCTGTTTGCCCATCCCTCCACAACAGAGCCGTCAGGCCATAGTGCTAGTACTGTTGCATTGGGCGCAGTGTTGTTCCTCATCCATGTCATTGCCTGAAGGAAGCTTGGATTTATGCCGTCTGCCTGCGCAGCTGTGTATGATTCAAAGTATGTATTGTAGAATGTAAATATCATGATTACAAAAACAAATGCGAGGATTATGTACCCGAACCTAAGGCGGCCCTTGACAATCGAGTAGAACATGTATGCCAGCGCCGCAAGCAGCAATATGTAGATGATCGCATTGGAGGCGACTATCATGCTGTAAGCGGATTGGAATGCCTGGTAAAAATTATACAGTATGGCAATTGTAAATACAGCTATGACCCCGGCCACTGCAAATGCTATGCCTTTCCTCCTTATGGATGAATGGTAGAAGAGCTTGCCGACCGCATAGACCGCAAAGGCGGAGAATATCGCTATTGGCAATGATATTATCGCATTGAACCTGATTGCGCTTGACTGCAGGTATGCCGTCACCATGAAGTATGCCGCCAGCACAAGGAACCCTATGGCGCTCAGATTGAAATGGTCCCTTTTTATGAACCTCTCGCCCCTGTTGATCAGGTATGCAAAGAGCAGGAATATTGCCACACCCAAAGGCGCAAGCAGTATCTGCAGGTTGAAGCTTGACCAGAGGAAGCCCCAGCTGGGCGGCTGCAGTTCCTGGGTTGTTGCCCCGATGGATGCTGCAACTGTGCTGTTTACCCCATTGGAGTTCACGCCGGTTGAGCTTATCTGCGGGGAAAGCGGTGAGGCAATGGCCCGAAGCATCGTACCAAATGCTGCAAACATGACTATCAGCACAGCAATGGATGCCACTCCAAGTATTATCGCCCTGCCTGCCGCTGTTGTGGCCAGCTTTATCTTATGCCTGTTCTTTATTAGATAATATGTAAATATGCTGCCAAGCAGAAGGGGCACATAAAGCACAAAGAAATTGTTCCCTGTAAGCTGCAGCCCGGCCCTTGCAGCGCCAAGCGACTCATATGCCCTTTGCAGTATATTGGTGAGCAGCATCGCCAATGCAATAATCATGCTTGAATGCAGGATCTCAAGGTCGGCGGTTATGAACCCATATATTATTGCAAGCACAAGGGCCAGCATATATATTACTGTAATAAACGGCGCGCCGTTCCATATGAGTATCCCGAGGCTTAGCGAGAATGCGGAGAGTATGGCACAGGCATATTTCCTGGCAGGCCTCTTCTCCCTGAAGCAGATAAGCATAAGCAGCAGCGAGATAAGTATGAAGAGGCTTATGAAGCTGTCCCCCCTGTAGACAGTGCCAGCAGTCCTTGCTACGTTGCCGCTCGAGACTGCCACAAAAAACATTGCAAGCAGCCCGAGAACCCTGCTGTTCGAGAGCTCCTTTGCAAGGAAGTATGCAAGTACCACATAGATAACGCCGAACAGGATCGGCATCCAGCGCATTACAGTAAGCAGGCTTAAACCAAAGTACCTCAATATATAATAGAATATTACGGTGAGGTATGGCAGCCCTGGCGCCTCGCCTATGAAGTTATGGGAGGGGAAGCCGGATATTCCAAGGTATTGTGGCTCAATGCCATTGCTGAGCACTGTTGCCCTTATCACGGAATAGTAAAAGAACCCGTCAGGCTCGAAGAGGCCCTGGTACTGCAGCATGCCCATCCTTAAGAAAATGCAGAGCAGTATTATCGCCACTGCCGCGCCAATCAGCAGGTATCTGTTTTCAAGAATGGAATCAAGCTTTATCCCGAGGTTGATATTGCCGTCTGCGCTGCCTCCCCTGCCCTCCTGCTGCTGCGCGCTATCCTGGTTTTCCTGGCTCTTGCCCTCATCATACTTTTTACCGTAAAATTTTTTGACATCCATCAGACCATCGCAAAAGGCAGAATGCAAATTCAGCCGGTGTAGAAAGCCCCCACCACAACACTTTATATTTCTTAACTAACAAATTAATATTCATATTGTTGGAGAGCGAATAAATAAAACAGTATGTTTAAATCAGCAAATAAAATAGCAGGTATGTGGATGGGAATAAGCAGCGACCTCAAATTTCTTCTGGAAGAGCCCAAAAGAGTCCTTGACCCCTTCATTAACCTGAGGACTAGGCTTGCAGATCTAAATACGCTTAACGAGGTTTTTGTGCAGCAGACATACAGGTGGCTTTGCACAGATATGAAAAAGGATACCGTAGTGGTGGACATAGGCGGCTATATCGGTGAGACTGCAATATACTTCGCAATGTTCGACAGGGCAAAGAAGGTATACGCCTATGAACCTGTTTACAACTCATATAAAAGAGGCGTTGCAAACATAGCAGCAAGCGGGCTTGGCGGCAAGATAAGATTCATAAATGCGGCAATAGGCAAGGCGGACACCAAAATATTCCTGCCTAAAAATATAAACGGCATAACAATGCTTGATGCGGAGAGGCTCTCTGACAGGGGCAATTCGAATACATACACCATAGATGTGAAGACACTTGACAGCGTGCTTGACCGTATAGGAAGGTCAAAAGATGTGGTTATAAAGCTTGACTCAGACGGCAATGAGGCAGACATACTTAGGGAATGCGACCTTGGCAATGTATACAGGATTCAGCTCGAGTTCCATGAATCCTATAGTGAGGTTATCTCAATACTTAGGCGCAAGCGCTTCAAAACAGGCACAAGGAACAGGCACAGGGGCGTGATCTACAAGGATATAGGCGATATCTATGCATGGAGATAAATCCAATACATCAAACACCAGCAGAATCGACTCGATAATGAGGTACCCATACATCCTATCCTATACCGCCATGCACATAATAAGGGCGTTGCGCGCGGGTGTGAATCCTGCCAGGCTTACAAATACGGTTGAGGGCCTGGAAAGGCTGAACAGCATGCACATGGAGATAAAGATAGGCAATGGCACCCTTGCCTTCAGCTACAAGGGGAAAAGGATAAGATTCAACTTTGAGACAAGGGATGACCTTAGATATACATTATATGAGATATACGAGCAGTTCCAAAAGGAGGAGTACGGCTTTGTGGACCCAAGGGGCAAGAGCATAATAGACATAGGCTCTGCCTATTCTGATACGCCAATATATTTTGCGGTTAACGGTGCAAGGAGCGTAGTGGGCTATGAGCCCGACAGGCAGAGGTATAGGCTGGGCCTGAAGAATGTAAAGGGCAACAGGCTTTCCAGTAAGATAAGGCTTAAAAATCTCAGTGTCTCAAGCCTCTCAAACATAGGCAGCGCCGATCTGCTGAAGATGGACTGCGAGGGCTGTGAATACAGGCTTATAAGCGAGAGGGCGGAGCTGGACAAATTCAATGAGATAATCATGGAGTACCACTATGGCTACTCCAACCTGAAGAGCATACTTGAAGATGCGGGCTTCAATACAAGGAACAGGTACAGCCCATACTACAACGTGCATGACCGCGCGATAATAAACTCTGGGATACTCTATGCCTACAGATAACTTTCCTTCCTCTGTAAAGGATGCCGGCGCAGCGTTGATAAAAGACATCACCTATGACAATCAACGAAGTATAAAATAGTATTTATAAAAAAACTATTAGGTATAACCTATGTATTTAAATACTTTTCATTGGTGTATATTCACACAATGTTTAAAGTGAGAATATGAAAACTCTAAATGCAAAGAGAATCGCAGCTGTAGTAGCAGGTGCGGCATTACTAGGAGTGGGACTTGCGTTCGCAGGACCAATAACCTTCCAGAATATACCCATAATAAGCAACAGCGGGCAGCCAGTAGTGCAGGTCGTAGTTGGTTCACAGGCAAAACCTTCTGACGGAGTTGTTGCAGCCAACATTGCGGCAGCAATAGGAAACCTTGCATACACAAGCGTACCCGTAACCGCATCAGTAAATGCGACACAGGCGGCAAAGGTGCTGCATGTATCAGTATCATCCTCATCCTATACACTCTCAAACCAGCAGGTATGGCTGAACGAGAGCGGTTCGGTTGGGTCATCCAGCACAGCCTATGTATTCGGCGCATTGATCGGATCAGTGCTTAACGGGGCAGTAATACTGAACTCACCGCAGTTCACCAAGTCCGTGCAAGGATTAGGGCAGTACGCATTCCCGCAGTCACATTCATTGACTGTATCCCCAGCAGCAAGCCCGTATACCAACGTTGGATTTGTACCGATATCGGTATCGGCAACATCAAACAACAACGGCGGAGGCGTATCATTCACCTCATTCTCAAGCGGCACTAACGATAACCTTATGGAGGTAACAAGCACACAGCTCCCGACACTGCTCAGCAACTGGGGCGGTTATGGGGAAAGCACAATACTCTGGCTGACAGGCTTCCCTGTATATGACCAGGCAACCGGAGTGAACAACTTCCAGCTTCTTGATGCTGGCGGAGCATACCAGGCGGTATTCAACAACCCGATACAGAACTCAATCTCCGGAGGCGCAGTACAGATAAATGCACCAATAAAGCTATTGGGGATGAACTATACAATAATAAATGCAACAGGCCCATCAGGTCAGGTCTCATCATCAAACACAGTTTCGGGCGGCAAGGCATACCTTGCAAGCGCATTGGCACCAACGCAGACCATATATGTAGGACATAACATATCAAGCGGCCCGTGGGTAGTACAATTGACAGACCTTGGCCAGCCAAACAGCAACGGCATAAGCCCTGCATCATTGTCTGTAATGTACAATGGGCAATTGACAAACACATCCTCAGTTGTACCAGGAACAACAACAAAGTTCAACGTAACAGGCAAGACACTGTTCGTGAACGTCAATGCAACATTCGCAGGATTGTACGCATACCAGAAATGGGCAAAGATCCAGCTGTATACAAACGTATTCCAGGTAAAGGACGGGCAGGTATACAACCTCTCAACAAACCCTGGATGGTACGCAAGACTGCTTTGGACAAACACCACATCAACAGCAGGAGCGGCAAAGGCATTGCAGAGCATTATAATATACAATACAAGCCCGCTAAGCCTATCGCCGGGACAGAGCTTTACCTTCATACAAAGCCCGCAGAGGTACAAGGTCACATTCCTTGGTGACACACTGGGTGCAAGCAATTTTGACCCAGTAACCATAGCAACAAGCACAGCAAGCCCATTCGCCTATGCAGACATCGGCAGCAACGTAGGTGGAACAACGAACCCGCACGGCACTATAACAAACATAACAGAGCCGGCGCAGGAGCTTACAGTGACAAGCCAGATACCAAACGCATTCAGCTACGTTGGACAGGTAGGCAGCAGCGTTTTGTATGACCTGACAGCATACCAGCTAAACACATACGCCAACTCAATGAACACAGTCACTGCAAATGCGATACTGGGAGCAAACGGCGTAGTCCTGGCTTATTCCGGTGCCAACACAGCAGCAGGCGGAAACCAGTTCATAACAGCAACATACCCGCTGCTTGTAACTATAACAGGGTTCACAAGCGACATAGCCACATCGCCGATATCGGAGACGCTTACTTTCACGTCAAACTCAGCGCCAAACTCCAATGCGCTTCCAACCACGCTCTTCAACGTAACAAACATACAGCTTAGCAGAGCATTGCCAGGAACATTCAGCCTGGTAGTAAACTCAGTAAGCCTGACAAACACGCAGAACACAGTAGAATTGGCTGCACTCACATCAGCCGGCCCAGCATTGATATACACCCAGTCAGGAAAGTCCTACTCCGGCGCAGTAGTGGCAACAGGCAACTCTGTGATATACAACCAGCAGAACGGGCAGCCTACAAACTCCTTTGTATTGTCCGCAGCCCCGGATACAAGCGCAGGGGCAGGCTTAATCGGGCAGTACTACCAGTTCCAGGTTGGTGAGGTTGCAGTTCCATCCAACACAGCAGCAACAGACAACATCATAATAGGAATAGACAACAACAGCGCAGGAGTAGTTGCAACGCCAATGTTCCAGCTGAACTATTCAGCTGTAGATGCATATACAACGGGAACAAAGAACAACGTCACCTATGGTCCATCAGGCCAGAGCCCCCAATTCAGCGTAATAGCTGGCTTTAGAACAGAGAAGGGCAGCAAGGTAGCATCAATAACGCCAACAATGGTTACATTGAACCTTGCAAAGCTGACAGACCAACTGCAGTTCTCAGTCGGGCTTGCAAACGGCACAGTGACATCCTCGAAGTCTTACAGCATGTTTGGCCCATACACTGTAGGCCAGGCAACAAACCTGCCAAACGTTTCCATAGGAATGGTTGCGGCAAACGTAACCTTGGGAGCAAAGACAGTATATTCGGTAACAGGCATAGGAAACCTGACTGCAACACCATCAGTCACAACTGCATACCAGCCAGTCTGGTTGAAGAATCTTTCAACTACACCATTGGTAGTACTGGATTCACAGGCAAACCCTGGCAGCAACTTGATCCTGATAGGAAGCGGTTATGTAAACACACTATCACAGCAGATACAGCAATCCTACAACATATCAATGGTTCCGACAACACAGATAGTGCAGGCAGTTGGAAACAACAGGATACTGGTAGCCGGATACTATGCAAACCAGACAGCAGCGGCAGGAAACAGCTTCATACAGCAGCTATACGCACAGGCACATTAAACCTTCAGGGAAGGTTTAACTAACGTTGTCTGAAAAGGCTCAGTTTTTGGGCCTTTTCTTCTATTTTTATTTTTTATATCAATTCCCTGCATGTGCTCTCCAAAAAGCAAAAAGCCAGCAAAGGAAAATCCGAGTAATGGCTGGAGTTAAGGAAAGGGTAATTGATTTTCTCAGGGTATAAGTTACTGCATTTTCCTGCGGCTATGTTGTCGTCGCCGTTTTCCTTTTTCCATTAAGCATATTTATAAATCTTAGCATGCAATATTCTATGGATCGTTTGGTGCGGCAGTGAGGAACCTATATCTATTTGCGAGTGTAATGCTGATTGCGCTTATCGGGGCAATGGGTGCGCAATCGGCGACAACCGGAACCTCAAATATCGCATTGAGCAGCTTCCTCTCAACCTATATGCCAAGCGGCATCATAACAAATTCCACCTACTTCAACAGCTCGCTGAACGGGAACAATTACATCCTAATGCAGCTTCCAGCATCTGGGGGATACATAATCGTGCAGTCATCCAATGGCGCATACTCCCTGATAACAAACACAACCACCATAGATAACCTGCTTACCCCATTCCTGATAAACCAATACTACCCGGGCAGTTCCACGCTAAATTACCTTAACAGCACAATGCACATGTATCAGAGATACGGCGCTTCCAATGTCTCTGACTGCCTTATGGAAACAGGGCTAAGCCAGCAGACATGCACTCTTGGGAACCTATGCCTGTCATGCCAGACAACACCGGTATGCAAGAGGGTATTAAACCAGGTGGGAGGCCCGGGAAGCCCATTCGGAATGGGCATTATGAATTTCTCCAGCAACTACAACCAGCTCAACAGCAGCTATAAAAACTACTATGCATTGCTTTCAGGGATAAACAGGACGAATGCCGGCACGACCATAGCAGAGCTTTACAGCATTGCCTCAAACATATCAACCATTGCATCAGCATTCAACAAGAATCCGCTGTTCCCTCCGCCGACAACCTCATCATTTTCCAGCTGCCCATCTGGTCTGCCCCCAAGCGCCCAGCCATGGTATTGCGTTGCTGTGGGCTTCTGCTCCACTGTGCCGTTTAATTCAACTGCAATATCTGGCATTGAGGGCACGCTGAGCAGTTTGCAGGAGAATATCCCGACAGCCGCGGCATTAAGCTCCCTGAGCTTCAATTCATCCCAGCTTTCCCAGGGCTACATCAACGCCGCACTGTTAAACAAGAACGGTGCAGCATTTGCGGCACTTATTAATTCCTATTCATCCAGGTATGGCTCGATTGTAAACAGATCAAACGCGCTGCTCCTAAAATACAACAACATATCTCTCAATGCATCAGTAAGAGTACTGCAGACGGAATTTGGAGCAATAAAAAGGCTTGGGGTAAACCAGAGCATAGGGGTTGCCAACACGATACTTGCATCATTGATCGCAAACACCACAAGGATCTACAACAATGCGAGCGCATCCTATTCCCAGATATATAACATCTCCCAGAACAGCAGCGCAGCAATACTTGCTGACCAGCTGAGCTACCAGCAGGTGCCATCCCAGCTCGCAGTGCTGGGCAGCAGGCAGGCGGCCATAAACATCAGGCTCAACTCAAGGCTGAGTTCAAATGATATAGCCTCAATAATACCCTCGGCGCAGAGCATAAGGATAGAGGCTGCCGTGTTTGTAGCGCCGGTAACAATAGGGTACATGATAAAGATCCTTGACACCTCATTCATAAATGCGCTGCTCTCCGGCTCGAATGCAACCCCTCCCCAGAGGATTGCGCTGACCCAGACCTATGCGGCCATTGAATCGCTCATAATAGGGATTGTTATACTGTTGGCGATTTTCATAATAGTATACTTAAAGGTAATCAAAAAGGGCAAGCTTAACGGCAAGCGCCAGAAGATGGTATGGGCCTCGGTATTTGCAATCATGGCGATACTGGTTGCACTATATGCCTATGCGACATTCGCTTATTCCGGCAACGCCAACAGCTTCCTCCCATTCAATTACTTCAAGAATACGCTGAAGGCGAGCACAACCGCCTATATCGCATTGAACGGCAGCGCAGCAGCCAACAGCTCAATATCGGCATGCGCCTCCACGGTGCAGAATTACCTCTCAAAGGCAGGAAAGGCAGTCCAGTTAATAAAGCTAACAAACTACTCATGCGTCAGCGGCAGCAACATATCAGTGCTTGGATTGGACTGCTACAACAACATACTTAGCTCTGGAAAGCCGGTAATACTTATGAGCCAGTCAAGAACAAGCAGCATTGTCTATAAGGGATTATACGGCACTGTGCTCTATGCCAGCGGCAATGCCACAAGCGGCAGCTCATGCATACTATCATCCCTGTTCAGGAACTAATCCCGGCAAAATTATCCGATCAATGATCCACATGGCAAAAGCAACAAATGCAAAAAAAAGGGATGCAGGGAAAACAGAGGCCAGGCATGCTGCTGCGGATAGTAAGGCTGCAGCAGGTAAGCCACAGCCAAAGGCCGGAAGAGCCGCTGGCAAATATGTAATTGCAATAGTGATTGTGGTTGCTATAATAGGCGCTGCAATCTTTGCAGGCAGCTACATGACGCAGAATGGCAACGATTTCAACACATTCAAATCCAACTTCAATTCGGCCCCAAGGGTTGCAATATTCGTAACCGCCTACAACGGCACGGTATTGAGCAGCACAGTGGGCTGCGCAACTGCGATAATAGAGGAGGTGGCCTCCAGCAGGACATACCACAGGAATACAAGCACCATAGACTTCGACATTCTGAACCAGACCTCATGCATAAAGAGCTCCGGCCTTTCCGGCAAGCCCTCAAACTATACGATTACAACACTCCAGAACTGCCTCAACACCACAAAAAGCGAGCCAACGATCTACATAAACTACAGCAGCTCAAACATGACGATAATAAGACCCGACTATCTCTACATATCCGGCAGCGACATGTTCCTAAGGGAATGCGGCATCGCATCCGAGATATCCTAAAACTTTTCAGGAAAAAGTTTTATCAAAACCCAGGCTTTGCAGTCTAGCCCACTGCAGTCAAACCCTTTCTTTTGCAGTTGAACCCATTTGCCCATGTCAACATTTTTATTACTTAATTGAGAATATGAATGGTGATTATGCATGCGAAAAACCAAAAGCAACAGAGAAATAGATAAGCTTGTTGAAACTTTTCTTAGCAGCGCAGACAGACACTACGAGTCGACAGGGCAACCCCACAAAAGCATGAGGCTTAGAAGGCAGCATCTCCTAAGAACCGGCAAAGTACCAACAGCAAGCACGCCTCCGGCAGAGCTCCTTAAGGATATCACTGAATAAAATACGTTAAATGATTGGCATATAAATTCGCAGCTAAATTGCAATTTAAACCACAAATCCCAGAAATTAATGAGGTGCAGAGCATGTTCGACGAGGAATATATCAAAAAGAGAATAAGAAATGTTCCTGATTACCCCAAGAAGGGCATCATCTTCAGGGACATAACCACAATCCTGAAGGACAAGCATGCATTCAACATGTGCATGGACGAGATGTCAGCAAGGATCAATGGGCTTGATGCCGACTATATAGTCGGAATTGAGGCGAGGGGGTTCATAACCGGATCAGTGCTCGCCCATAAGCTGGGGAAGGGGTTCATACCCATAAGGAAAAAGGGAAAGCTGCCAGCCGCTGTAATAACAAAAGAATACGAGAAGGAATACGGCAAGGATAAGATAGAGATGCACAAAGACGCAATAAAAAAGGGCGACATAATAATAATCACAGACGATCTTCTTGCGACGGGTGAGACCGCAAAGGCGGCAGCAGAGCTGATAAAAAGCATGGGCGGAAATGTCATAGCCTTCGCATTCATGGTGGAGCTGTCAGAGCTGAAGGGAAGGGAAAAACTGAAAGAGAAGGTAATTTCTCTCGTAAAATACTGACTTCCTACTTTTTGTATCTCAGCATCGCTGCAATGCCTTGGAAGCCGAGCAGCAGCTCATTGCCATGCTGCGTATTTACGGATATGAAAACAACGTCGATGTTCTTCTTGTCAGCCATATCTATAAGATCCTCTATTACATCCTTCTGGCTAATTATCTCGAATGCTCCTCCATCCTCCTCATGCCGCGTCTTCCTGTTGTTCCCCTGCTCTATCACTTTGAATGTCTGACCGTCCACAGAGCATTTGTATTCCACCTCTGTGAGCTCTATCTCCTCGCTTACGATCAGCTTCAGCACATTGTCTGCCATCAGCGCATTTTTAACATTCTTATAGCCATAGGTCGCAAGCCCGTTTCTCGAGACCTCCTCGAGGAACCTCTCCACTATCCTGTTCTCCTTCACCGCGGCCTGCTCCGAAAGTATCTCCTTTGCCTTCTCCAGCAGTTCCTTTATCCCAGTATGCTCGTCGGTGTAGCCCGTATCAAATGTTCCAAGTACCTTTACTTGGTAATTGAGGGCCTTTGCCTTTAGGAAATTCTCCTTTGTAGGGCCCGGACCCCCGACCACAAGCCCATTCAGCTTGTTCTGGTACTTTGCATACACCTCATTTACCGCATCCGATACAGTCTTGTAATAATCGTCTATGCTCTCCTCTATTGCGCGCTCGTACCTTCCTGCAGATTGCCCTCCCTTCCTTGCCTTTCCCTGCGCAAAGGAGCGCACCTTTTTCTCGAGATAAAAGTACGTCCCTTTCAGCACCCCGATCGTTGCGTCTCGCCCGTCCATGACAACAAGCACGTACGTTTCCTTTGCCTCCAGCATTGCCTGCAGCGGCTCGAGCAGGAATGTGGAATCGCACCTGTACATGTTCGATTTTACCGGCTGGGGCGGCTCGAGCGAGAATAGCTCTATGTTTGGGTTTGCCTGCACGCTGGAGGTATTGCCTGCGAATATCGCAAAGCCGTTGGGCGGCGGCCTTTTGTAGAGTCTTAGGTACTGTATAATGCGGTCTATGGCTCCCTGCACATTCTGGCGCGTGCTCTTCGATTTTATGTTGCCAGCCTGGCTGTGCTCCTCTTTCAGCTTGCCGATCTCGTCGCTGAGCTGGAAGTCCGGCGGCACGTATATGCTGATCAGCTCAGTGCCAGAACCCCTTATCTGCGAGAGCCTCTTCAGCTCCTTTTTGACGTCGTATATGTTCTTCAAGCAATTCACTAAATTCATTTTTTATTATCCATCTACTATTCATTTTTATGTATAATAAAACTTTGCATTATAATTTAAATGCGTGGTTTTACTGAAAAATAAGCTATCCAATTTTCTTCTTACCCATGTAAGGGACAAGCACATCAGGAACGGTTATCGTGCCATCCGCATTCACATAATTCTCAACAATGCAGGCTAGAGTTCTTTCGGCACTTATGGCTGTATTGTTGAGGGTATAAACGTATTTTTTTTCATTGCCTTCCTCATATCTTATATTGAGCCTCATGCTCTGCCAGGTAGATGCGGTGGAGCAGGATCCCAATTCCCTATATGCCTTCTGCCCTGGGAAATAACCTTCATAGTCCACTGTTTTTGCCATCTGATATCCCGTGTCACCGCTACAAAGAAGCACCAACTGGTAGGGTATCCCAAGCTCTTGCATGAATTCCTCAGAATTTGCAAGAAGCTCATCAAAATATCTCTTCTCATCTTCTTGCCTGCAGTAAATAAACTGTTCAACCTTATTGAATTGATGAACCCTGAATATACCCTTTGTGTCTTTTCCATGGGAGCCAGCCTCTCGCCTGAACGAAGGGCTGATTCCCGCATATTTCAATGGCAGTTCCTCTGCCAAAAGGGTTTCATCAGCATGCATTGAAGCAAGCGGATGCTCTGCCGTGCTTATTAGGAATAATTCATCATCCAAATGCTCTACTTCTTTTATTGCCGCTGCCTCATTTGATTCGGATATTCTATACAATGCATCCTCAAACACGCCAAGAGGTGCCACTCCTGTATAGTACTTCTTTCTGATCATAAAAGGAGGCAATATGAGGGTGTGCCCTTTTTTAGACATTTTATCCAAAGCATACCTAAGCAGCGACTGCTCAAGCAACACCAAATCCCCACGAAGATAATAGAATCTTGAGCCTGTTGTCTTTGCAGCTCTTTCTATATCCAAAAGTCCAAGTTTGGTAAGTATCTCCTCATGGCTTATGCCCTCTTTCTCTTTTATAGTGCCCCATGTTTTTAGGATCTTATTGGCTTCTGGTGGATCACCGACTGGCACAGAGCCGTCAAGCACATTGGGGATATTCCAGATCAGCTTCTCTATCTCCTGCTCCTTCTTCAAGACGCCCTTCTCAAGCTCCTCTATCTCTTCCTTAAGTACTCCAAGGGATTCAACCTTGCTTTTTATCTCTGTGCCCTTCTTCTTCAACTCCGATATCTCCAGGCTTGCGCTGTTCCTCTTGGCCTGAAGCTCCTGGAGGCGCCCCTTCTCCTCACGCCAGCCCTTGTCAAGATCAAGAAGCCTATCAATAGGATAGTCGCTTTTCCTTCTCTTGAGCGACTCTTTTATTCCATCAATGTGCTCCCTGACGTATTTTGTTGTAAGCATGCCCAGACCTATAAGTATAATTTTCAGCCAAAAGCATATAAATCGTCTGTTTAGATATCCTTTTAATCCTTAAAAAAGAAGCCTAATAATGCAGGGATAGCAAAGCTCGGTCAAATGCGCTGGATTTAGGGTTCAGTCCCTTAGCGGGTTCGAGAGTTCAAATCTCTCTCCCTGCATCCTTGAAGCGTCTCGTCGATAATTAAGGTTCAAGTCTTACCATTCGCAAACAAAACGCATAAAATCTTTAACATAGCATTGTTGCATAAGGTGCTACAAATGGAGGAAAGAACAAAGGCAAAGTCCAACCATGTCGATGTAAAGCCCCTAACTCCAGCTAAGATAAGGGAAATTAGAAGAAAACTAAGACAGGATTTGCCAGAACTTAGGAGAGCTCTAGAAAGATTAGATGAGGCCGGAAGAATTACTAGAAAAACACTCGAGTTTAGATTTACAATCTAACTATTGTTAAATATCAAACCATATTAAACACACTCGTTGCAAACCCGACACTGAGGTAATATTTTAACTCTTTATGCATAACATACTAGAATTTATTTGAATTGGTCATCAAATGGGAAAAATAGTTCATTCTAACAGGCTGTTCAAGGTTGAGAGGCAAAACATTCTCGTCAGAGGCAAAAGGGTTGATTATTACCGAGTTTTGAAAAATAATACCTCTGCGATCCTGCCACTCATAGACAAAAGCCATATTCTTCTTGAAAGGCAGCTGAGGTCGCCGGTCGGTCTAAAGGTCTACGAGATTCCTGCAGGGCACCTCAAGAAGGGTGATACGCCGCTGCGTGCGGCGAAAAGGGAGCTTGAGGAGGAAACCGGCTACAAATGCTCAAAAATCAGACTGCTTACGGTAACATACCCAAGCCCGGGAATATTATCAAGCAAGGAGTACATATTTGTTGCTGAGGGGCTCAGGAAGGGCAGGCTGCATCTGGACAAGGACGAGGAAATAAGCTTGATAGGGGTAAGCCTTGAAATCGCAATAGACATGATAAAAAGCGGGGAGATAAGCGACGCAAAGAGCATAGTTGCTATTCTGTATTATTGCAATTTTATACTCGGGCAAAATTTGAAAATAAGGGTTAAGAATTATTGAATGTATATGGCGATATGGGATGAAAGAGTTTGGCGTAAGTGCTGCAATAATACTCATATCAAAGGACAGGAAAGCGCTGGTCCTGCAGAGAAATGCGGATGACACATTCCCTAATAAGTGGACAGTGCCTGGTGGAAAGGTAAATGAGAACGATGGCGATTTCACAAACGACGGTGAATTTTGCTACCATCTTGCCGAATGCTCCGCAATCCGCGAATTAAAGGAGGAAACAGGGATAGAGGTAGGGCTAAATGATCTGCAGTTTCTCTGTTCTCTGTACATCAAAGCAATAAACAGGTTCATAATAAGTTTCTATGTAGTGCTTGACATAGACTCGGGCAGTATGAATATATCTCTTTCAGATAATCAGGCTTATGCATGGATAAGCAGGGATGAGATAAAGAGTTATGATTTCATACCTGATATCGGTGGAGAAATAAGAGCGGTTTATGAAAAAGTGGCATGAATTAATAGATTCTATATCAGACCAAGCCAATGGCCTGCTTGTAAATTTTAGATAGCCTTTTAAGGATTGATTGCCATAATTTAAATATGAAACACGAAGATGAATGCGATTGCAGGGGATGCCACCACCCGATACTTAAGATAATAGCAGGCATTGTCATATTTATACTTGTTATTGCAGTTGTGGCCAGGGTTGTGGGATTCGTCTTTATGGGCAGCATGGGTATGATGGGTTCTAGCTGGGGCCTTCTATCGAGTGTAATTGTGATTTTATTCCTGATATGGCTTATAAGCTGGGTCTTTGGCCTGGCATCCGGGCACCGCCACAGGCATTGGGACTGGGATTATAGTGATCGTGCCATCAGGATTCTGAAGAGAAGATATGCAAGGGGAGAGATAAGCGAATCGGAATTCAAGAGGATGAAGAGGAATCTTGAGGAAAAGTAACCAGCCATTATTTATCTGATAATCTGTAATGCTAGTCAAAATAAAGGGTAAAACATGTCTTTCTCCGAAGATAAAGGATAAAGGCAAATTAGTCAAGAGAATAATATTCTCATTGCAGGTGTGGTGGATTAAAGCGACCTGTTGATCAGGAATTCAACCATCGCCTTTAGCCTCTTTTTTGATTCCGATTCCGGGATAATCTTGTCGACATTCACCCATGCCTCCTTTACAAGCCTTTCCTCAAGCTCCTTTGTGTATTCGTCGGATCCGTACTTTTCTATTATTGCTATTGCCTCTGATATCAGCTCCCGCTCCTTTGTGTGCATTGCAAGTATCTCCCTGAGCCTCTCCTTGTCCTTCACGTCCGCCTTTGAGAGCGCATGCACAACCAGCAGGCTTATCTTGCCCTCTGTTATGTCCTCCCCTTTTCCTCCCTTTCCGCTCGATACCATGCTCTCGGTTATGTTTAGAAGGTCATCCTGCAGCTGGAATGCAACGCCGATGCTGCCGCCAAACTTGCCGAGAACCTCTATTGTTTTGTCATCAGCCCCTCCCAGAACACCGCCAATCTTTGCCGCCATGCTCGCAAGAACGCCGGTCTTTGAGTATGCCATCTGCAGATACTGGCTTTCAGAGACGTTGTATGGGTCAACCATGGAGCTGTGCCATGCAATATCCATGGCCTGCCCAAGAGTGCAGCGCAGCATCTCCCTTTGGTATATCTCCAGGACCTTGGTCTTTGTCTCTTTTGTGAGCTTTTTGCTGTCCAGGAGCGCGACTACGGGGAAGAAGAACATGAAATCCCCGAGGTTGAGCGCCACGTCTACGCCGTATTTTTTGTGCACCGCCTCAGCGCCCCTCCTCATGTCCGAATTGTCCTCTATGTCGTCATGTATCAATGTGCCGTTGTGTATCACCTCTGGTATTATGGAGAACTCTATGAAATCAGCGCTGTCCTTTCCAAGCGCATCTATTATCGTGAGCATAAGTATGGGCCTCCATCTTTTGCCGCCCAATTCGAGCAGGTATGATGCCGGCCCTATCACCGCCTTTGCAAGCGCCTTCTGGTCATATTCGTAGCCGCTCCTTCCGAGAAGGCTTCCCAAATACCTGGCAGAACCCGTATCTGTCAGATACTCCCTGATCTTCTTGTCTACTTCCAGTCCTCTTTGCTTTATGTAATCCAATATTTCGTTTTCCATCTCATCTCTCCCTTTTTGTTGTATGGCCTATGGATGATTTTGCAAGCTCCTTCATCCCTGACTCCTTTATGTCTTTGGAGACAATGTCAAATTTCTCCAGCGCCACTTTTGTCAGCTTCTCCGCCTCTTTCTCCGCATAATCTATGGAACCAAGCTCTTTGAACCTTTCCAGCACAAAGGCTATCTCGCTCTCGGATTTCTGCTCCCTGCTCTTGGCATATATGTTCTTCATACGCTCAAGTGTTGACGCATCTGCATTCTGCACCGCATGCCAGAGTATTATGGTCTTTACGCCATCCTGCACATCAGTTCCTATCGATTTCCCAAGGCTTCCCTCGGTTGAAATGCAGTCAAGTATGTCATCCTTTATCTGGAATGCGGTACCTGCTGGCGTGCCGTACTCTGCGATTCTGCTCATGGATCCATCATCTGCACCTGCTATTATGGCTCCGCACTGCATTGGCCCATATACGGAATAATAGGCGCTTTTTGCATGTATTGATTCGTAATAATCCTCTATTCTGAATTTTGTGATGTCCTTTACCTCCCTAGTAAGCCTAAGGTCGAGATACTGGCCTATGTGGGTAGTGAGCATAATATCATAGAATTTGTCAAAATATCTCTTCCCCCTCTCATTCTCAAGCCTTGATGCCGCATCATATGCCATCTTCCACAGTATATTCTGCAGGGCATCCCCCGCATTTATGGCATATTCAGCCCCGAAGAGCAGGTGCGCTGCCGGAAGGCCCCTCCTGACGCTGTTGCCATCTATCCAGTCATCATGCATAAGGAAATAATCCTCGGAGATCTGCTGCACAGCCGCAGGCAGTATAGCATCCTCCTCTCTCCCGCCATAAAGAAGAGTCCACAAAATCGCATAGGCCGGTCTCCTGTACTGCCCCTTCCTGTCGGTATAGGAATGCAGCATCCTCCTGAAGTGCTCTGGCGCATTCTCCGGGAAATAGCTGCATATGGTCTGGTATACCCTTTCCTTGTATTTTGCAACAAAGCCTTTGAAATCGGTAATATCGCCGTCCTCGCTGTTTTGCATAGGATATCAACAGAAATATATCGAAAAGCTTCTAAACTTACAGTTATATTTATATAGATATTAAACCATAAAGATATAAAGGTGTTTATGATCTCAGCAGATAAACTTCTCAGCTTTGCAGGCACAGCATTAAAGAGCAACTTCGTCAAGCTTGAAAGGCCCTACAAACTCAACTTTTGCATAACATACTGGTGCCAGTCAAGGTGCATTACATGCCGAATATGGGAGATGAAGCCAAAAGGGGAGCTTAACATAGAGGAAATCAGGGAGTTTGTAAGGAAGAATCCGTATTTCAAGTGGGTGGAGCTTACCGGCGGAGAGCCATTTCTGCGTAGCGATATAGTGGAGATAGCAAAGGCATTCAAGGAATATTCCAGAGATCTTTACATGCTTACACTGCCAACAAATTCCCTTTGCGACCATAACCTGGTTGATAGGAAATTAAGGGAGATATTATCATTAGGAATACCGAGAATTGCCGTAACAGTAAGCCTTGACGGATATAGGGAACTCCATGACAAGATACGCGGCATACCCGGCAATTATGACAAGGCAATAGACACATTCAAAAGGCTGATGCAACTCAGGAAGGAATTCAAAAACCTCTATTTCGTCTTTGGATACACGCTGAGCAAGTTTAACAAGGGGGAATTCCAGAAGACATTCGAGGCTGTCAGGGCGGAGATTCCGGAGATAACCTATAACGATTTCCACATAAACCTTGCGCAGATTTCCGGAAATTACTACAATAACATGAATGATGACATAAAGGTAAACACCCCAGAGATCGTAGAGGAACTCAAATCAATCATGGAAAAAAGGAAATTTGAGGCAGGGGTGATACCATTGATCGAGAACGCATTCATGAAAAGGCTTGTAGAATATGCAAGAACAGGGGTTTCCCCGATGAGGAGCAGAAGCCTGGAAGCATCGCTATTCCTAGACAGCTTCGGGAATGTATACCCATCAATTATGTGGGACAAGAGGATAGGAAACATAAAGGATGTCTCATTTGATCTCTCGCAATTGTGGAATAATGATATAGCTAAAAGCGTAAGGGAGGACATAGCAAAGGGCAGGGAGCCAAGCCAATGGACGGCATGCGAGGCCTACCAGGTGCTAACCGGCAATGTATTGAGCCTCCTTCTTTAGGTTTTTATACCTTGGCTCTGAATTATAAGCACCAGATAAAAAGTGAATAGATGCGGCCATTAATCCTCCTGTTTTCCCTGCTGCTTTTTATGGGGATTGCGGGTGCATCAACAGTAACGCTTACAGGCACATGCTACTCCAAGATCATAAACCAGACAAATAATTACATACAATTCAACCTTACAAATTCCGGAAACGGAACCGCAACAAACCTGCTGATAGCGCCGACGATAGAGGGCGCGTCAACCGCCAGCTCATCATTCCTTATACCGCTTGTTGTCCCAGGCGGCACCTATTCAGAGAGGATATACCTTTCCAATTTCACAATGCCAGGCAGCTATGTCGAAAGGTTCGTGACAAGGTACGCGCAGGGCACAAGCACATTTATCACTCTTTTCCCATGCCTTGTAACCATGGGCAGGCCTGCCCCCAGCCTTTTAGGAATAAAGGGCCTAAACAAAACAAACAGGGGCTCAAACATAACAGTAAATATATCCAGCATTGCCGGAAGCCCTATAAATGCCCAGGTATCCTTATTTGCGCCACCGGATTTTGTAATAGAGAATCCTGTAAGGAATGTAACGATAAACGGCTACTCCTACGCGCTCGAATCCTTCGGCGTTTCCACCCCCCAGTATAATAACGCAGAATTCCCAATCGTAGCTGCAGTATCATACATAAGCGACAACACGCATTATGCAACATTGGGTATCACAACCATAAACTTTGGGGAAGCCAGCCCCCTGCTCTCAGGGCTGGGCGGCAGCATCGTGCTGATCCTGATTATTGCGGTAATCATAATAATCCTGATATTGCTGGTCCTTTCTGTGGTGCTCAAAAGGCGCAGGCAGAAAAAGCATAGTGAAACTGCATGAGATCCAAACCTTTCGTTAGCCTTGTAATACCAACGCTGAACGAGCAGGACAACATGAGGATGCTGATGAGGGGGATAGCGCAGGTAATGAGGGATTACAGGTATGAGGTGCTGGTTGTTGACGGCTATTCAAGGGACAACACCGTGAAGCTGGCCAGGGCCGCAGGCGCAAGGATAATCTATGACGACAATGGAAAGGGCTCTGCCCTGATAAAGGGATTCAACGCCGCAAAAGGGGACATAATAATCTCAATGGATGCCGACCTGTCAAACAGGCCGAATGAGCTAAAGCTGCTTATTGCTGGGATAGAGGCGGGCTATGATGTCTGCATGGGGTCAAGGTTCCTTACCGGCGGCGGCTCGGAGGACATGCCTGCAGTGAGGAAATTCGGCAACAAGGTTTTTGTAACTCTTGTTAACCTGTTCTACGGATCGCACTACTCCGACCTCTGCTACGGCTACAGGAGCTTTGCAAGGGGCGTTTCGAAAAGGCTCAACCTGCAGGAGGCGGGGTTCGGCATAGAGACGGAGATCAGCATAAAGGTGCAGAAGAGGCACCTAAAGGTACTTGAGGTGCCGAGCTACGAGAAGCTGCGCGCATCCGGGGAGGGCAAGCTCCAGAGCTTCTCCGACGGCCTTATAATATTAAGGGCAATAATAAGAAACCTTTAAGCTGGAAGGCAGAGTGGATTTAGCTCCTGTTTCTTATCTTCTCGCGGAAGGGCAGCCTTGCATAGAGCATTGACATGAAGAGATCATAGTTTGCCGCCCTGCTGAACTCGATCAATTTTCCCCTTTCTGATATCTTCATCTGCCCGTTTTTGTTCATCACAACGCTCCCGTTCGTGAATCTCAGCATGTCATCGCTAATCACACGGGAAAGTGTAAGCGGGTCATGCATATAGCTTGAGTGATGCACCCTGCTGAACCATGCATTGATGCTCTGCAGCAGCAGCTTTGCTGCAGGGGAATCGGAATTCTCTATCAACTTCAGGATCCTGTGCCGTTTGTCTATCTCCAGGGCTGTGTAGAAATCCTCTCCTGAAGATTACCCCGACAAACTGAAATGTTCGTAGAACTGTGTAATCCATACTGCAAATAACATTACAAAAAGATCTGTCTTTCTCATGTGTCTGTATATGTT
>Ga0181538_10001734_pt1 | contig 23882 bp, 18 predicted proteins | sample PEATcosm2014_Bin_40_FD_119773 | JGI IMG/M metagenome (GOLD analysis project Ga0181538, IMG submission 119773) | Peatland microbial communities from MTU Mesocosm Facility, Houghton, MI, USA - PEATcosm2014_Bin23_30_metaG | ecosystem: Environmental > Terrestrial > Soil > Wetlands > Peat | place... | reverse complement strand
TCATTGAGGCGTTGAAATTCGCGGAGCATGTCGTGGAAGCGGGCGGAATTGCGGTGCTTGCGTTCGCGGAGGGCTTCGTGCCATTCGGGGGAAAGAGGAGTGGGGAATTTGGGAGACGGTGAGGCACAAGACTGAACGCTATGGAGAAAGATGAGGGCCAGGCCGCTTTGGTCCAGCCATTGTAGGAGTTGGCGGCCGGGGCGGCTTTGCGTGGAAGGCAAAGAGGCGAGGTGGGAAAAATCAGGCCCGCGTTGCAGGGCCTGGAGAATGGCGCGCTTTGCAATGCCGTCATGCATCCGCGCGATCCTCATTAAAGCCAGGAGCAGATTCCGAGGGAGGGTTTTCAAGAGATTGCGTGGACAAGCGGCATAGAAGTGGGACAAGGAATTCCTGGAAGGTGTGCGGGTCGACGTCGGGACCGAGGAAACAGAGCAATTCGCGCCGTTCATGGTCCACAGCAAGGAGGCAGGCGACGCCCATGGCGACGACGGTAAGCTGCGGGGTCAGCTGCATCACAGGATTCTGCAAAAGGCCGCGCGCATCGGGGTCGCGAACCAACTTCCAATTGAGGCTGGCCGGAGGGATACGGCGGGAGGAAGTTTCCAGAGGAAGAGCGGGAAGCAGGGAAAAATCGTTGGTCTCGACGAAGAGAGTGGCAGCGGGTATACGAAAGCGCGCGCGGAGGGGCGTGGGAGTAAAGCGGAGCAGGATGTCGAGTGGATCTTCGTAGCGGACGAAATCGAGCGCGGACACGTCACACCTCCAGGAGGAAAGCATCGATAGCGGCGGCGGTGCGGATTGGATCATCGCCAGTGCGGAGAATCCAGGATTTGCAGGAAGAGAGCCGCTGAATGATGGCGGAGCGAGTGCGAGCGGCCTCCGGCAATTCCGCGGGAAGCTTTTCCGCATTTAGTTCGAAGAATTGCTGGGTATGGGACGGCGGGCAGGGAAGAAAACGGCAGCCGGGCATGGAAGCCCGCTCCAGAAAAAAAAGCCACTTGGGAACGGAAGAAGCCTTCCATTGAGAGCGGAGCAATCTAGAGGGGTCGATTTCGTGAGCGATCTCACCGTTCAGAGTCTTGCTGGGCGTGGAGTCGCGCAACTCGGGGAAGAAGCGAATAGCGTCGGGAAGCAATTTGACGGGAGCAAATAGGCCATGCGCGACGAGGGTGCCGTTGAGTCTGGAAGCGTAGGTCCAGTCGTCCGAGACGACGGCAAAGCCGCGTTCGGCCAGCGCTGCGGTAAGAGTGGATTTTCCGGCTCCGGAATTGCCCGCGACGAGGAGACCAGCGCCGTGGCGATCCAGGCAAGCACAATGCAACGGAGCGATCCCAAGCGTTGTGCCAAGAACGCCGACTGAGATTGGGAGCAACCGGGAATTCCAGAAGCCGGGATCGGCGGCAGCCGCGGGTGAAAGAATGCCCATGACGCGGCGGCGGAGCAAATCGAAGCTTAAGAAGCCTCCCGGTTCCATCATTGCAAAAACCAGGTGGCGAAGCCCGCGAAAATGGGAAAGAACGGGCGGGCTCGAAAACGAAGAAGTGTCTTCGATAATCTGCATGAGGAAGGAGCGCGCGGGAGTGGCGCTGCGGAGAGATTGCCAGGGTTGAGAGAGGCGGAGAAGTTCGCGTGAATTTGTGGAGAGCAGGCAGCGCGAGCCGGCGAGAGGAAACTCCGCGCGCAAAGGAAGCGTGATGGGATTGAAAGCGAGAGTGAGCGTCACAATGTGGATTACTGTAACGCGAAAACAAGCAGCGAAATCGCGGTGGAAGAAGAAATGACAGGCAAGTGACAAGGTCGTGACAAACGAGCGAGGTGGCCCGGCGTAACGTTTCTTGCGTGGTCGAGAGACGAGGGCAATGTCCAAGAAAGTAGTGTTTTTCTTTCCATCGTTTGCGAGTTCGGAAGCCACGGCGCCTTTGGGGATACTTGCGGTGGCGACGCCGCTCCTGCGGGGCAGGTATTCTATAAAGCTGATCGATTCCACAATCACACCTGGATACAAGCAGCGAGTTCTGGAAGAGGTGAAGGACGCGGTGTGCCTGGCGATATCGCTGGTGACGGGCCCGATGATTCGCGAGACCGTGGAAATAGCGAAAGCGGTGAAAGCGTGGAAAGCGGATTTCCCGATCATTCTGGGCGGCTGGCACCCTTCGCTGTTGCCGAAACAAACGCTGGAGGCACCGTACATTGACATCGTGGTGCGCGGGCAGGGCGAAGAGACGCTGCTGGAACTTGTGCAACACCTGGAAGCGCACGCGCCGATTGACTTGATCCCGGGGATCGGATTCAAGAGAAACGGGAAATTGGTGTTCACGACGGAGCGGCCGCTGAGGCCCATCGTGGAGCTGCCGCCAAAGGCTTATCACCTGGCCGATTTCGATGCGTACGAACGGAGTTGCGGGCGACGTTGGGCCATGTATATCTCCAGCCTGGCGTGCCCGTTCAACTGTTCGTATTGCACGAACGCGGGAGTGTATGGTCGGAAATGGAATGCGCTGCCACCGGAACAATTTGTGGAGGAGACGGTTGACCTGACGAGGCGGTATGGGCTGGAGATGGTGTGGGTGGTGGACGACAACTTCCTTGTGGATCTGGACCGTGCCCGAGCGATTGGCGACGGCCTCGTGAGAGCGGGCGCTGATTTCAAATGGAGCATTCAGGCGACAACGAACTTGACGGCGCGACTGAGCGCCGAGGATTTGCGGCTGCTGCGGCGCGGGGGGCTGCACCAGATTTGCCAGGGCGTGGATTCGGGTTCCGAAAAAATATTGAAGTTGATGAACAAAACATTCCAGGACTTTGAATCGATCTATGAAAGCGCGGCGCGCTGTCTGGAAGCGGGGATTCGGCCCTCGTTCAACATCATTTTCGCGTACCCCGGCGAAGGCACGAAGGAGCGGCGCGAAACCATCGATTTCATGATGGATGTGTGCCGGAGATTTCCAGGAGCGGAATTCTGGACGAACATTTTCACGCCGTATCCTGGGTCTCCGATCATGGAGCAAGCGGAAGAGTTGGGAATTCGTGTGCCGTCTTCGTTTGAAGGATGGGCGGAGTTCTTCCCGCGGTACACCGTGTTGCCATGGCTGAGCGGGGCGGAGCACAAACGGCTGCAGGTGATGCGGGAGTATTTGCGGATTGCGTTTGACCGGGTGCCGATTGCGGCAGACTTACGGAAGCGATCAACGCGGCTGATTCAGAAGGCGATTTCGCTGCCGGCGCGGTGGCGGTTGGATCATGACGTCTACGGGCTTCCCGCGGAATTGTGGATCAACGAGAAACTGAAGAGCCGGACGGCGGCATCGAAGCCCGCCGTGGACGCGAAACGTCTTGAAACGCTGGCGAGCGAGGCGGCATGTTGAGCAATTTTCCGGCAGCGAGAATGCAGCGCGGAGAAATGAAGCATGGCTGAAGTTCTGTTGACGCATTCCTACCACTTGCCATACGACCGCAAGCAAGCGCGGAAGATGGAGCCGTATCCGCCGCTGGGGACGCTGTATGCCGCAGGCTTGTTGCGGGCGCACGGCAAAACGGTGGCGGTGTTTGACAGCATGCTGCAGGAACCGGTGGCGGGATTTCGAGAGGCGCTCAGAGAGCACCGTCCGCGGATTGTCGCCATTTATGAGGATGATTTCAATTTTTTGACGAAGATGTGCCTGACGCGGATGCGGGAAGTGGCTTGGCAGATGATTGAGACGGCGCGCGAATGGGGCGCGCAGGTTGTGGTGCACGGCTCAGACGCGACGGATCACGCCGGAGAGTATTTGCGGCATGGCTGCGATTACGTGCTGGAAGGCGAAGCCGAGAACACGTTGCTGCAGGTGGTGAGGGCAATGGAGAGCGGCGGCCAGCCCAGAGATATCGCGGGATTGAAGTGGCTTAACCGCGGAGTGACGGGAGAAACGGTGGTGGCGAGCGCCCGAAGAGCAACGCACCATGATGGAAGGCTACCGCTTCCGGCGCGCGACTTGATTGATGTGGGAATTTATCGCGCGGCGTGGAAGAGCCTGGATCGAAACTTTTCGATGAACCTGATTGCGAGCCGTGGGTGCCCGTTCCGATGCAACTGGTGTGCGAAGCCGATCTTCGGGGATGCCTATCAACTCCGCCCCGCCGCGGAAGTGGCTGAGGAGATGAAACTGCTGAAGGAGACGTATGGCGCGGAGCATCTGTGGTTCGCGGACGACATTTTTGGGCTGAACCGGCACTGGGTGAAAGAGTTTGCGAGTTGCGTGGAGAAACTGCAAAGCGCCGTGCCGTTCAAGATTCAGGCGCGCGCGGACCTTTTGACGAAGGAGATTGCGGCGGCGCTGCGGCGGGCGGGATGCGCGGAAGTGTGGATGGGAGTGGAGTCCGGTTCGCAAAAAGTTCTGAATGCGATGGAGAAAGGATTGCGCGTGGAAGAGGTAATCGCCGCTCGGGAACACTTGAGGAGCGAAGGGATACGCGCGTGCTACTTCCTGCAGCTTGGCTATCCCGGCGAACAATGGGAAGACATTCAGAAAACGATTGCGCTGGTGCGGGAGACGCGGCCGGACGATGTGGGCGTGTCGTTTTCGTACCCACTTCCCAACACGCGATTTTACGAGCGGGTGAAGAAGCAGTTGGGAGCGAAACAGAACTGGTCGGACAGCGAAGATTTATGCGTGATGTTCAAGGGGGCGTATACAGACCGGCTGTATCGAGCGGTGCGAGACGCGTTGCATGGGGAAGTGGAGAATTGGAAGGATAGTGCGAACGCGGGGGTGCATCTGGAATTGTGGAGGAATGTCGAGGAGCTGGAGCCAATTTGCCGGAACGCGGATGCGACGGAACTGCCAGAGACAACGCCTGTATGTGATTTCCAGTTCGCGGGAAATGCGCCGTTCGTGTTGCTGCGAACGGAGAGTGAAGCATGCGGAGGAGCGAATGATTGATCTGCTCCTAACACATGGCTATTTCATGGCGGAGGACGCGAAGGAGCTGCAGATTCGCAAGCCGTATGTGCCGCTGGGAATTCTGTACATTTGTTCGCATCTTCGGAGGAAGGGATTCAACGTGGAGGTGTTCGATACGACTTTTTCGAGCACGCCAGAGCTGATGCGTCATCTGCAAAGCGAACAGCCATCGGCGCTGGGGATTTACGCGAACCTGATGACGCGAAAGAAGGTGATCGAGATTTTGAGCGTGGCGCGAGCGGCGGGGTGGAAGACGGTGGTGGGCGGGCCGGAGCCGGGAGCGTACGTCGAAGAGTATTTGGAGGCGGGCGCGGACGTGGTGGTGATGGGCGAGGGCGAAGAGACGATGGAAGAGCTCTTGCCGGCTTTGAAGGCGAGCTCATTTGCGGCGCTGCAGGCAGTGAGGGGAATTGCCTATCGGGAGGAGAACGGGCGGGTGCGGCGGACAGGCGAACGCCCGCAAATCACTGACATTGACGCACAACCTTGGCCGGCGAGGGAGAGCGTGGACATCGGGCGCTACCTGCAAACATGGCGCGACGCGCATGGAAAGAGTTCACTTTCGTTTATCACGGCCCGGGGATGCCCTTACCGCTGCCGGTGGTGCAGCCACCAGGTGTTTGGGATGACCCACCGGAGGCGAAATCCGCTGAGAGTGGTGGATGAAGTAGAGTGGCTGCTTTCGCAATATCAGCCGGACATGATGTGGATTGCCGACGACGTGTTCACGATTCATCACGGATGGCTGAGGAAATACGCGGCAGAGATGCGGCGCAAGGGCTTGCAAGTACCGTTCGAGTGTATATCGCGCGCGGACCGATTGAATGAAGAATCGGCGGATTTGCTGGCAGAGCTGGGATGTTTTCGGCTGTGGATCGGATCAGAGAGCGGGTCGCAGAGAATTCTGGACGCGATGGAACGAGGCGTCACGGTGGAGCAGGTGCAAGCCGCGGTGGAGCTTTGCAAATCGCGCGGTATTCAGACGGGAATGTTTTTGATGTGGGGGTACGAGGGAGAACAGCTAGAGGATATCGAAGCGACGATCGAGCACGTGAAGCGCAGCGATCCGGACGTATTTTTGACGACGGTGTCTTATCCGATCAAAGGAACGGCGTATTACAAGCGCGTGGAGGGGTCGCTCGTGCAATTGAAACCGTGGGGGATTTCGTCGGACAGGGAGCTGGGATTGCGCGGGCGACGGTCATCCGAATTTTATGCGAACGCGGACCGGCTGCTGCAGCAGGAGGTGCAACTGGCGCGGTTGAGGCGAAGCGGGTTGCGCGATGCGAGAGAAGGAGAGTTGCAGGAGCAGGTAAGCGCCCTACGGGAATCGCTCTATGCGAAAAGCTGTGTGGTGCCCGCGTGAACGAAGCGGCAAGCATAAATTATTCGGCGGCGGGAAAGGCGTTCGATCGCGTGGCCGGTACCTATGATGAGGTGTTTACTTATTCCGCCATCGGGCAAGCGCAACGCAAGCAAGTATGGGAGAGGCTGTTGGAGGTTTTCGCTCCGGGTGAGCGAGTTTTGGAATTGAATTGCGGGACTGGCGAGGACGCGAGATTTCTTGCGGAGCGGGGAAGGCGAATAGTGGCGTGCGATGCTTCCGCGGCGATGATTGAAGTGGCGGAAACGCGCAGGAAACGGGAGGAAGGCGGCGGTGAGATTACGTTTTTGCGGCTTGCGAATGAGGAGTTGGCGAGTTTGCCGCTCGAGAGGCCCTTTGACGGAGCGTACTCGAATTTTTCGGGGCTGAATTGCGTGCAGGATCTCGGGCCAATTGCGCGGGCGCTGGCTTCCCTGGTGCGGCCGGGTGGGCACGTGGTGATGTGTTTGTGGAGCCGCGTGTGCGCGTGGGAGGTGGCGTGGTATCTGGTGCGAGGGGAAGGGAAGAAAGCATTCCGTCGGTTGAGTGGGAAATCGACAGCAAGAGTGGGCGGAGTGCGGATTGAGATTTGGTATCACGCAGTGCGCGAGTTACAGCGTGCGTTTGCGCCCTGGTTTGCACTGGAGCGAAGGAGGGCGGTGGGATTATTCGTGCCGCCTTCGTATGCAGAAAAGTGGGCGCGGGGGCATGAACGAACGCTGAGAGCATTTGAGGGATGGGATGGAGTTTTTGCGGGGTTGCCGATTTTGCGGGATTTAGGCGATCACGTTTTGCTGGAGTTTACGCGATGCAATCCATGAGCGCGACGCCGTTGTTTAAGGAACTACCGAAGTTGGGGAAAATGCCCTCACGAAGGCTGGAGAGCGTAATTTCTATCGAATTGCGCTGCCCGAGCTGCCACGAAAGCCTGGGGCATACCAGTTATGTCTCGCTGGCGAAGGGCAACGAGAGTTTCTTCTGCAGTCGTTGCGTGGCGCCATTGGCGGCGGAAGATGGGATTTGGCCGGCGCTGCCCGCGGCGCGGAAGCGGCATTTTGCGCGATTTGTGAAGGAGTATGAATACATACGCAGAGAAGAAGGGCGAGGAAACGAACGAGCGGAATTCTATCTGGCGCTGCCGTATCGCGATCTTACGGGACGCAATTCGTGGCAGTGGGGGATTCGCGGGAAAACGTTCCGGTACATCGAGAGGAAAATATTGCAGGGGTTGAGGCGGGAAAGGAATGTGCCGCTGGCGATATTGGACCTTGGGGCGGGGAATGGATGGATGTCGCATTGCCTGGCGCGATTGGGGCACCGACCAGTTGCGGTTGACTTGCTGAACAACGCTTATGACGGACTGGGAGCGGCTACACACTATCAGAGCGTGTTGCCGGAGTTGTTTCCGCGGTTCCAGGCGGAATTGGACAATCTGCCGTTCGCGGCGGAGCAGTTTGATTGCGTCATCTTCAACGCCTCGTTTCATTACTCGGAAAACTATGACCGGACGCTGGGCGAAGCCATACGCTGTTTGCGGCGAGGCGGAACGATTGTGATTGCGGATTCGCCGAGCTATTCGAAGGAGGCTTGGGGCCTGCAGATGCGTGAGGAGCGGAAGAGGGAGTTCGAGAAACGATATGGTTTTCGTGCGGACGGGCTGGAAAGCGGAGAATACCTGACGCCAGAGCGATTGATTGCGTTGGAGGCGAGACACAATCTGGTATGGACGGCGCACCGCATCTGGTACGGGATTAGCTGGGCTTGCAGGCCGTGGATAGCAAAATGGAGGAAGAGGCGCGAACCGTCGCAGTTCATTTTGTACAGCGCCCAGGTGCAGACACGATGATTATCCTGCTGAATCCGCGAGCGACAAAGCCGCGCAACCGGCGATTTCCGTTGTCGGTGATGGCGCTGGCGGCGGTGCTGGAAGGGCGCGAAGAGTACGAGATTGTCGACGGGAACGTCGAGGACAACCCGGCGGAGATCATCCTGGAGCTGGTGCGGACTCGGAATGTGGAATTGCTTGGCGTGAGCGTGATGCCGGGGCCGCAGATGGCAGCGGCGATAACAGTGTGCAGGGCGATTCGCCAGGCGCATCCGAAGCTGCCGATTGTCTGGGGCGGGTATTTCCCGTCGATTTACACGGACGCGACGCTGAACGCGCGGTATGTAGACTACGCGGTGCGAGGCCAGGGCGAAGAGGCATTATTGGAATTGATTGACGCAATTCGTGGAAAGCGGCCCCTGGAAGGGATTCAGGGGCTTTCGTACAAAGACGTATTCGGACTGCACCGGCACAATCCCGAACGGCTGATGAAGGGACCGGATGCGTACCCTTGGACGCCGTTCCATCGCGTGTCGGTGGAAAAATATCTGCGGCCATCGTTTTTTGGGAAACGAACGGCGGCGCACCACGCCAGCATTGGTTGCCCATTCCATTGCAGTTTTTGCGGGGTCCACGCGGCGTACGGGACGCGAGAGTTGCTGGAAAGCCCGGCGAGGACGGAAGCGATTCTGAAACACCTGAAGACGGAATATGGCGCCGATTCCGTGCAGTTTTACGACATGAACTTTTTCATGGGAGAGAATCACGCGAAGGAACTGGCGCGGCGAATTGAACCTCTTGGGCTACGGTGGTGGTGCGAAGCGCGGGTGGACATCTTCAACCGGTATTCGGACGAAACGCTGAGGGGACTGAAGCGCGCTGGATGCACGATGATTTTCTTCGGGGCGGAGTCCGGGTCCGACTGGGTATTGAAAGAGATGCAGAAAGACATCAGTACGGAACAAACGCTGGCGGTGGCGCGGCGCATAGGAAAGTTTGGGATCATTCCGGAGTTTTCCTTCGTGATTGGAAACCCGCGGGACCCGGAGCGGGATACCCGAGAAACGCTGGAGTTTATCCGGACTCTGAAGAAAATAAACACGAGCTGCGAAATCATCATTTACCACTATACGCCGGTGCCGCAAAGAACGGGGATGTACGGGGAGATTGACGGGAAGGTGGAATTTCCGGCGAGCCCGGAGGAATGGGCGACGAAACGGTGGATGGACTTCACGCTGCGGATCGATCCGAACACGCCATGGCTGACGCGAAAGACGAAGAAGCTGATCGATAACTTCGAGACGGTAATCAGTTCGCGGTGGCCGACAGTGCAGGATATACGCGCGCCACGATGGAGCCGGGCACTGCTGCAGACGTTGAGCGCCTGGAGGTACGCGGCGGGGATTTATGCGTACCCGAAGGAACTGCGCTGGGCGCAGGAATTCATCACACTGCGGAAACCAAAACAGGAAAGTCTATAGAGGAGCGAGGAAAGCGCGATGGCCAGCACATCATCAGCGGCAGTGGTCTCTGTAGAGGAAGGATACCGGCAGTGGGCGCTGAGTTACGACGAAGAGCCGAACGCGCTGCTGTCGCTGGAGAGGCGGTTTCTAGAACCGCTGCTGCCGTGCGCGCCGGGTTTGGATGTGGTGGACCTGGGATGCGGGACGGGACGCTGGCTGGGAATATTGGAGGAGAGAGAGCCGCGCAGTTTATTCGGGCTTGACGCTTCGGAGGAGATGTTGGAGGAGGCGAAGAAGAAACTGAAGTACGCGGCACACTTTGTGCATGCCGATGGAACAAAGTTCGCATTCAAGCAGGGCTCGGCGGATGTGGTGCTGGGGAATTTTGTATTGAGTTATCTGGACGAGGCGGACAAATTTCTGGCGAAAGCACGAGGCGCACTGCGAGAATGCGGGTCGTTGTTTCTGACGGACGTGCATCCAGGAACGAGCGCAGCGCTGGCGTGGCGGCGTGGGGTGAAGAACCGGGCGGGATTTCAGGAAATTCGGACGATCGAGCGCTCCATTAATGAAGTGATTGGGCTATGCGAACGCGCAGGACTCCGATTGAATGTGCGGCTGGAGCCCTGTTTTGGCGCGGCGGAGAAAGAACTGTTCGAGGATGCGGGAAAATTGAGTTATTTCGAGAAGGCGGCGGGGTATCCAGCGATTTACATTCTCCAATTCACTGCGCCGCCGCAGCCTAGCGGGCACGTGGGGCACAGGCAGGGCGAAGAGAGGATCAGCCGGATAGAGAATGCTTGGCTGGCGCTGGGGCCGGAAGAGAGAATGCGTGGAGTGTTGCGCATTTGCGAGGGACGGATCGAGGAGATTGGTTTGGGAGGCGATTACGGGCCTACTCGCGAGCATGGGGGCTGCGCAGTCGATCTGCAGGGATACATGGTGTTGCCGGGACTGGTGAACGCGCACGATCACCTGGAGTTCGCGCTATTTCCACGAATGGGAGACGGAGGCTACGCGAATTGCGTTGAGTGGGCCGAGAATATTCACCGGAAAGAGGCGGCGGTGATTGCCAGGCATCGGCAAATTCCGAAAGAGACGCGGCTGTGGTGGGGCGGGATCCGAAATCTTTTGTGTGGGGCGACTACCGTATCTCATCACAATCCTTATGATGCGGAAGTGTTTGAGAATGATTTTGTGGTGCGAGTGGTGCGCGAGTATGGATGGGCACACTCGTTGACGATGGATGCGGAAGCCGCGGAGAAGAAGAGAGCGACGCCGGCGGGGCGGCCGTTTCTGATTCACCTGGCGGAAGGGATCGACGAAGGGAGTGAAGGGGAACTCGAGGAACTGCGACGGGCTGGAGGGCTGGATAAAGACACGGTGTTGATTCACGGGCTGGGGTTGACGGAAAAGGATCGAGTGCTGCTGCGAGAGGCCGGTGCGGGACTGATCTGGTGCCCGAGCTCGAACATGTTTCTTTTTGGACGGACACTTGGGATGCAAGAGATCGAATCGCTGCAGCACGCGGCGTTGGGAAGTGATTCATCGTTGACGGCCGAGGGAGATCTGTTGGATGAGGTGCGATTTGCGCTGGGTACGGCGCAGTTGCCCGTGGATGCCATTTACGACTTTGTGACGCGGTCGGCGGCGAGATTGTTGAAATTGAACGAAGGACAGGGAAGGCTGCGCGCGGGAGGTTTGGCGGACATGGTTGCGGTGCGCGACCGTGGACAAGGTCCAGCGGACGCACTGGCGAACTTATCTTACCGAGACGTTCAACTGGTGCTGATTGCGGGGCGCGTGCAACTGGCGTCGGAGGAGATGTTGCAGCGATTGCCGCGAAGCACGAGGCATGGATTGCAGCCGCTGATGGTGGAGGGAATTGTGCGGTGGATTCGGGCGCCGCTGGAACGATTATTCAGGGGGACCGCGGAACATTTGCCGGAGGGCATATTTCTTGGAGGAAAGCGGGTGAGTTTTGGGTTTCATCGCTGAAAAAGTGGTGGAAGCTTCGGAGCACGCGAGAGACGGACACCCTATCGAGGCACTTCCTGTACTTGTGGTGCACGCGCACAGTTCGTGCAACTGCAAGTGCGTAATGTGCGACATCTGGAAGACACGCGAGCGCAAAGCGTTTCAGGCGAGCGATCTGGAGCCGCATCGGGCGTCGATTCGGAGGCTGGGAGTGCGCTGGGTGGTTTTTTCGGGTGGGGAGCCGCTGCTGAATCCGGAGCTGCCGGTGTTGTGCGCGATGCTGCACGAGGAAAAGATACGTTTGACGCTGCTGACAACGGGATTGCTGCTGGGAAAGAAAGCGGAAGAAGTGGCGGCGAGCTTTGATGATGTGATCGTGTCGCTGGATGGGCCGCCGGCGATACACGATGCGATACGGCGAGTTGCAGGGGCGTTTGCGAAGGTGGAAGACGGCGTCGGGGCGTTACGAGAGCTTCGCGAAGATTTTCAGATTACGGCACGGACGGTGGTGCAAAAAGCGAATCATCGTTCTTTGCGGGAAACGAAACGCGCGGCAAGAGAAATAGGGTTGAATGCGATTTCCTTTCTGGCGGCGGATCTGACTTCGACGGCGTTCAATCGGCCACTGGTGTGGCCGGTGGAGAGGCGGGAGGAAGTCGGGCTGTCGCCGGCGGAACTCGGCCAGTTGGAAAATGAGATCGAATTACTGATCGAAGAGAGGGCGCGCGAGGGGGAAGCGAGTTTTGTGGTGGAGACACCGGAAAAACTGCGGCGCATCGTGCGGCAATTCCGCGTGCAATTGGGATTGGAGAAGGCGGAATCGCCGATGTGCAACGCGCCGTGGGTTTCCGCGGTGATTGAGACCGATGGGGCGGTGCGGCCGTGCTTTTTTCACCGGGCGATCGGAAACCTGCACAAAGGAAGCCTGGAAACGATCATTAACGGCAAGGAAGCGCGCGAGTTCCGGACCAAGCTGGATGTTGCAACTAATCCGATTTGCCAGCGTTGCGTGTGCTCACTGCATCACCGGGGTTGAGGAGCAGGCGTGGTGCATGGGGCGGAGGCGTCTTCGCCGGAATACATCGGGGGCTCGCCGAGGCTACCCGCCTGGGGCAAATTGCGCAGAAAGACGATGATGGACCACATTTCTTTTTCGGTGAGGATGCCTTTGGAAGCGGGCATGCCCGAGGGCGAGACACCATTCTCGAGAATCCACATGAGTTGGCCATCGGTGTAGGACTGCACGGACGGCGATTTGAGGGAGGGCACCGGAGGCGACATGCGATCGGCAAAGGGGACGCCGGTGTTCTGCGCATCGAGACCATGACAGGCAACGCAATAGTGAGAGAAAGCGACTTTGCCGTTTTCGATGTTGGCTGGGGAAACGGGCAAGGGATTGTGGGCGAGCTTTCCGCGAACCGTCAGAGAATGCTTGATGTGGGTCATGATGGAAGTCTCCCACTTTCCGGGAGGCGTGACGCGGCATCCGGCGAGAAAGATTGCCAAAAAACAAAAACCGATGGCGGCGCAAAATTTCATGGAGCACCCGAAGCAACGACGTGAACAAGCAGGGTCATGGAACCGTGGCCCGCGCCACAAAAGTGGGCGCACTTGCCTTCAAAGGTTCCTACAGTATCCGGAGTAAAGGTGACGGAAGCGGATTGGCCTTTCTTAACTTCAGTGCGCACGTCCAGATCCTCAATGACTAAACCGTGACCGACATCCGTGGAGCGAATGACGAGCGTGACCTCTTCGCCTTTGTTAATGGTGATTTCGCCCGGATTGAAGGTGAAGCGGGAGGCAGTAATGTTAATGGTTTTGGCAGGTCGCGGTGGGCGCGGTTCGGCGCTGACGGCCAAGACCGTGAAGGAAATGGCGGCGATGAGAACGGTTCTGAGATTCATGTAAGGGGCTCCCTGAGGCATGGATCTGGTTTCATCATGGCGCAAGATATTTGAGGATGAGGCGCTCGTCCTCAGCGCTCAACATGGCTCTGACTCGCATGTGCTGCAGGACGGCCTTGACCTCGCGAGGAGAAAGAGAATCGGGAGGATTGTGGCAGCGGCCGCAGTTGGCCTGGAAGCGGCGCTCGCCTTCCTGAGACGACTTGGCTTTGGCGTGTGAGGCAGTTTGAGCTCTTTGCGCCTCGGCGGACGTTTGTGGGCGCGCGGCGATGCGTAGACAGAGAGCAGACAACAACAAGACGGTTGCCAACGCGGGGATAACGGTTTTCATTTGGAGCCTCCAGGCCAGGCAGGGAAAAGAAATCGGTAAGTAATCTGAAAATCCCAGATATTCGCATTGCCGCGGAAAGTAAATTGGCGGCCATAGCTTCCATTCAGGCGTACTTCATGCGGCAAGTAGTAATTCAAACCGAAATCGACACGATTGGTATCCCGGGAAGGAAGGAAAGCGGTGGGCGAGGGAGTTCCCGCGTAGAACTGCTGGACGCGAGCAATGGGCTGCAGTCTGGCGAGACCGGTGGTGTTGCGTCGATTCGCAGCGAGACGATAGGCGGCTTCAATCCAGTAGCCCTGGCCGCTGGGAGAGTGGGCGTACTCTGCGCGAACGTCCAAAGGAACACTGGGAGTCTGCCAGACGAAATAGGAACCCTGCGCGCTGTATTCGCCATTTTGCAGGAATCTCTGATAGGAAACGCCGATTTCAATTCCCTTGTCGGGGAGGAAGATGCCGGTGCGGCCTCCCGCGGCGCGGCCCGATTGCAAATTCTTGATGTTGCTGAGTGCGGAAAAGTAGGCGGTGTAGTTCCATTCCCAATTGTCATGGGCGACGGCGACACCGCGAAACATGAAGCCGTTGCTGGAAGCGGTAGTGCGGGTGCCGATCGTGTAAATGATCGCAGGGTCCTGTAAATTGCGAATCCAGGCGGGGCCGTAGCGTTCGTTGTAGATGTTGAAAGGAGTGAGGAAACGGCCGACCGTGACGGTGAGATGAGAATTGGCGATGTAATCGACCTGGGCATAATCCAGCGTGGTGAAGAACTGCCCTTGATAAGGACCGGTGGTGCCATCCTCGCGTGCAAAAAAGCCTTGAAGCTCGCCACGCGATTCGATGAGCCAGTGATCGCCGATGGGCGCGGCGAGGACGGGAGAGATCACTGGCTGAAAGAAGTCCACGCCTGCATTCGAGGTTCCGACAAACTGCATGCCGCCGGAGAGGATTGGCGTGGAAGATTGTGCGAAAAGACCGGAGGCGAACGAAAAGCCCACCAAGAGCGCCACTACAATTTTATTCACGATCGCATCCTTGGGTAGTCACCCTTCATCAAGAGATTCATCCGCAGCGGCTCCGGCAAAGCAGAGAAACGATCCGGAGACGCGGTGCAGACAATCAACAGAGTGAAGAGTACGGGCGCGAGGAATTGCAGTTGTCACGAAGAAGTCAAACGAAAGTCATCTTCCTGCTGGCGACACAAAACAGACAAATGAAGCGAGGCTCGAATAGTCCGAATGGGTACTCGCGCGGTAGTGCGAATTAGCCCCTGCGAATGTCCATGATTGGACCTGCCCAACCGGCGCGATTGTGGAGAAACTCAGCGGACGAGGGCAGCGCAATGGAAAAAACGACACGCATATTGGTGGCGAACGCACCGAAGCTGATGCGCGAAGCGGTGGTGGCGACGCTTTCCGATCAGCCGGACATCGAGATCGTCGGAGAAGTGTCCGATGAATCGGAGATCTTGAGGCGAGTACAAGCGACTGTGCCGGACCTGGTGATTGTGGCGCTGGATGAATCGGAAGCACGGCCGAAAATTTGCGACCGGCTGCTGCGCGAATATCCGGGAGTGCGTGTCATCGCGGTGGCTTCGCGGAAGGATCGGACGATATGTTATTGGGCTTCGCTGGATATTCATTCCAATGACATCGAGACTTCGGCGCAGGGATTTCTGGGCGCGGTGCGGAATGCGAGCGCGCCGGCGGTGGATGCACTGTGAGAATTGAGAAAAGAATGAGGGAGAAATCGAGGCGGCACGGCGGGGCGCGCGCAGTGTGGGCTGTGATGTTGCTGCTGGTTTGTGGCGGAAGCGTGAGGGCGCAGCAGACGAATTCTGCACGGAATAGCGCGGAGGCGAAGCAAGGGGCGGCGCGAACGAATACTTTTGCGCTGGAAAGAGAAAATTCAGAGCGGGTAGCCGCTTCACCGGAGCAGATACGAGAGGTGCTGGTGAAAAATCCCGGGTTGCTGGTGGAACTGAAACAGTTGGTTTCTCAAGAGGCGACGGCGAACGGACAGGTGATCGCCGACGAGGACCTGACAGATCAAGCGATTTTCGAGAGATTGGGTGAGGACGTGGTGTTTCGGTCCGTGGCGACGCGCCTTGTGCAACGGTATGGCTACTTGTTGCCCGCGGTGAATCCGGATTCGGAGTTAGGGAAGCAGCAGGAACTGGTGTTAAAGGAGCGCGCGCGGCGGTTGGTGCAGATCGAAGAGCAGGAGGATGCCGAATCGCTGAAGGGAACGAATGAGAAGAATTCAGGGGATGAGGTTCAGCGCGCGAAGGCGTGCGGATCACAGCGGGGTGAAAGCTGCGATCCGGACGTCGCTCGGCGGCTGCGAGGACGGCAAAACGACGGCGGGGCAAGCTCGCCCGTACCGGGGAGTACCGGGGCAGAGCGCGCGCCCCTGCCGGACGAGAATTCCATGGGCACGGCAATCTTGCGAGTGGGAATGAGCGCTGGACCAGCGGAATCGTCGACGCGCGGGCTCGAGGACGGCGTGGACTCGATACGGCTGGCAGCGCTATCCAGCGCGCCGGATCTGCTCGGTTCACGGAGTTCCCTGGCAGAAGTGGAGAGCCAGACAGAGAGATTGCGCGGGGAAGCAGCGAACACGGAAAGTGATGCATCGGCTTCTGCGCGAGCAACGGCGTCAGGCTACGCGAGCAGAGGAGCGAGCCCGTACCTTGAAAAGAGCAAGCGCGGTTCACTGACCACGGATTTCAGGAAAGAAGCGCAACCGGGCGCCATTGTTCACAAACAGAATCCATACGCGGACATCCCTTCGCTGTACGACATGTATGTACAGGTGCCGGCGGGCGGACGGGAGGTGAAGCGTTTCGGGATCGATTTATTGAGTGGAGGCTTGCGCGAGCCAGACGCGATACCAATGGATTTGCCGGTGGGTCCGGACTACACGGTGGGGCCCGGGGATAGCCTGGCGATTGACCTGTGGGGCGGAGTATCGCAGAGAATGCTGCGCGTTGTGGACCGGCAGGGACGCATCCTGCTGCCGGAAGCAGGGCCGCTTCTGGTAAGCGGGAAAACGCTGGGAGAGGTGCAGACGACGGTACAAGAGGTGTTGCGTTCGCAATATCGCGACGCGTCGGCGGATGTGTCGCTCTCGCGATTGCGCACGATTCGAGTTTATGTGGTGGGAGAAGTGGGCGAGCCGGGGGCGTATGACATCAGCTCACTTTCGACACCGCTCAACGCGATCGTTGCGGCGGGAGGAGTGACGGCGCGGGGTTCACTGCGTTCGCTGAAACACTACCGAGGGAAACAACTGATCGAGGTTGTGGATGCGTACGACCTGCTGCTGCGCGGCGTGGGCACGGATGAAAAGCGGCTGGAGACGGGAGATTCGCTGCTGGTGCCGCTTGTGGGAACGCAAGTGACGATTGAGGGAATGGTGCGGCGGCCGGCGATTTACGAGTTGCGCGATGAAACCACGTTGGAACAAGCGCTCGAGCTTGCGGGAGGAGTGCTACCTGCCGCGGCTCTGCAACATGTGGAGGTGGAACGGCTGGTGGCGCACGAGAAGCGCACGATGTTCAGCCTTGATCTGTCTGGCACGGAAGGATTGGAATCGGTAACGGCAAAGCTGGACGAATTCAAAGTGCAAGACGGCGACCGGATCCATATTTTTCCGATTGCGCCATATAACGATCAGGCCATTTATCTGCAGGGGCATGTGCTGCGGCCAGGGCGATATTCGTACAAAGAAGGAATGAAGCTGAGTGACCTGGTGAGTTCGTACGGCGATTTGCTGCCGGAACCCGCGGGAGGATATGCGGAAATCATCCGGCTGAATGCTCCGGATTTTCATCCCTCGGTGGAGAGCTTCAACCTGAGCGCGGCGCTGGCGAACCCGGCGGCCTCGCCGAAGCTGCAGGCGCTGGATACGGTGCGCATCTTCAGCAAATTTGATTTTGAAGGCGCGCCGGACGTGTGGGTGGGCGGGGAAGTGAGAGACCCGGGATTATATGTGACAAGCGGTCAGGCGCGGTTGCGCGACGCGGTGTATCTGGCGGGGGGAGTTTCGCCGGAGGCGGAGATGGAATCCGCACAACTGTTCCGAACAAGCAAGGACGGCACTCTGAAAATCTACAGCGTGAAATTGAACGAAGCGCTGGCCGGAAATCCCAGGGAGAATTTGTTGCTGGAGCCGCACGACCGCATCATCGTGCAACGCAATTTGGAAAAGGTTGATCCACCAACGGTCTATGTGAAGGGAGAAGTGGCGAAGCCGGGGCGTTATCCACTGACGACGAATATGCGGGTGGAGGAGTTGGTGCAGGCAGCTGGAGGGCTAAAGCGAAGCGCGGACGCACGGAGCGCCGTGCTGACGCATGAGGAAGAAAGTGCCACGGGGGGGCCGGTGGCCTTGAGTGTAGCCGTGAATCTTGCCGTGGCAATGAAGGGCGACGCGACGGCGAACGTCGCGCTGAACAATGGAGATGTGCTGACGATTCAAAAGATCCCCGGTTGGGACAATCTGGGATCCAGAGTGACGATTCGGGGCGAGGTGGTGCGTCCGGGCACGTACGGGATAGAGCCGGGTGAATCGCTGGCGGAAGCGTTGGCAGAAGCAGGAGGATTCACCGCGGAAGCTTACCCGTATGGGACGGTGCTGACGCGGCGCGATGTGCGCGAACTGGAAATGAAAACGCACGAGGAGCTTGTGGCGCGGGTGAAATCGGAAGAGGCGCAGTTGAAGGCATTGCCGGAAAACGATACCGACCAGAAAAACGCGAAGTTAACGGCGCTGGCGCAAGTGGACACGGCGCTGACGCAACTGGAAGCGAACCTGCCCGTCGGACGAGTGGTGGTTCAAGCTTCGCCGGATTTGAAAACATTTGAGCAAGCCGCGGCAAAAGCTCCGGTGCGCAACGGGGACGTGATTCTGGTGCCGAAGAAAGCGAACTATGTCCTGGTGAATGGGCAGGTGTTCAACGCCACGGCCGTCGGGTACGTGGCGGGAAGAAGCGCCAAGTGGTACCTGGGGCAAGCGGGCGGAGTGACGCAACTGGCGGACAAGAAAGCGGTGTTTGTGATCCGCGCGAATGGGTCGGTGATTGCGGCGAAGAATAACGGAACGATCTGGTCCGGCGATCCGATGTCCGCGGTGCTGTTGCCGGGAGATGCCATTGTCGTGCCGGAGAAAGCGGCGAAGGTCGGCACGCGGAATTGGGGACCACTGATTCAGTCGGCCCAGGTGGCGACATCGATAGCGCTTGCAGTGGCGTACCTGAAGCCGTGAGAAGGCTCGACGAAAGGCCATGAAAAGAATCGCAATGATAGCCGGACTCATCTTGGCGAACGCGACGATGACCGCAAGTTTTGCGGCGGGGCAGGCGCAATCAGGAGGCGAGGGAACGGCGGTCTCGCCCGTGAGTAGCGCCGGGCGAGGAAGCTCGCAACTGCAACCAAACATCGCCGGAACCGCAAAGGGGAGTCAGGAGGAGGGTTTCCAGAGAACGGAATCGCCGTTCGAGAGCGCAGGGAAGCGAATACTTTTCGATCAGAAAAAGATTTGGACTAGCCCCGCACGGCTTCGCTGGACGGATGCGGAGTGGCTGGTGCCTGTGGCGGGGATCACGACGGGAATGTTACTGACGGATACGAGTCTGAGCCGGAGTTTGCCTGGTAGTCCCCATGGTCTACATCTGGAAAACGAATTGCGGACGGGAAGCGTCGTGGGGCTCGGAGCGGCAGCGGGTGGGATGTACCTGTGGAGCTTGCGGACCCATGAACCGCATCAGCGCGAGACGGGTTTGTTGGCTGGGGGGGCGGTGATTGACAGCTTGTTATTGACGGAGGGCTTGAAATTTGCCGCGGGGCGCGAACGACCGGAGCAGGGGAACGGGCAGGGAAACTTTTTTCGCGGAGGAGATTCCTTTTCGTCGGAACATTCCGCGGCAGCGTGGGCGGCCGCGGGAATCCTGGCACACGAATATCCGGGGCCGCTGACGAAACTACTGGCGTACGGGCTGGCTACCACGGTCAGCATTGCCAGTGTGGGAAGCAAGCAACATTTTTCTTCGGATGTGCTGATAGGAAGCGGATTGGGATGGCTGGTGTCCGAATACGTTTATCGGTCGCACCATGATGCGCAGCTGGGTGGCTCGGCGTGGAATGCGATTGGAGCATCGGGACGCGAAGAGTCATCGGGACCGGTGGAAAATCCGGGGGCGCCGTATGTGCCAGTGGATAGCTGGGTGTACGCGGCGTTTGACCTGCTGGCGGCGCTGGGCTACGTGAACAGCGGATTTCAGGGGACGCGGCCGTGGTCGCGGGCACGGTGCGTACATCTTCTGGAGGAAGCGCAAGAGGAGTTTGGAGTCGCAAGCGGATTGCAAGGATCCGGGGAAGAGGAGGCGCGCGCGCTAATTTCCGGGCTGCAGCGCGAATTTGGCCCGGAGGAATCAAACCTTGCCGGCACGAACAATTCTGCGGAAGTAGACGCCATTTACACACGCGTGATGAGCGCGAGCGGGACGGTCCTGAATGATGGCTACCATTTTGGACAGACGATTTCTTACGATTTCGGACGGCCATTCCAGCAGGGAACGAACCTGATCAGTGGCGGCTCCGCCAGCGCAACTTACGGAAGCTTATTTTTTTACGCGAGCGGCGAATACCAGCACGCGCCATCGGCTCCAGCATTAACGCCTGTGGAAGTTCAATTCATTGCCAATCGCGACGAGACCACGGTGCCGGCGGAAACATCGTATGTGCCGATCAACCAATTCCAGCTATTGGACGCCTATGCGGGGACGAATATCCATGGGTGGCAGGTTTCCTTTGGGAATCAGAGCCTTTCGTGGGGCCCTGGTATCGGCGGATCGTTGCTGCTCAGCAACAATGCCGCGCCATTTCCGATGGTGCGGATTGCGCCAGAAGACGACTTGGAAATTCCGGGGCTATCGAGAATTTTCGGGCCGTTTCATTTGGAACAATTCTACGGGCGGCTGAGTGGGTATGAGGGCGCGAAACTACCGTGGATTTATGGGCAGAAAGTCAGCTTCAAACCGTTTCACTCGCTGGAATTTGCGTATGGGCGGACTACCTTGCTTGGTGGTCCAAAAGAGGTGTTGAATTCACAGATATTTTTGGAAAGCGTGTTCGGCAGGGTGAATGCAACGGAGAAAAGCGTGCCAGGTGATTCACGCACCGCCGTGGAATGGACCTGGCGATTGCCGAAAATGCACGACAGAGCCACGTTTTACGGCGAACTGGAAGACGATGACGACCCAATCCCTCTGCAAAATGTGACCAAAAGTGTGTGGCGACCTGGGATGTATTTCGCGCGGTTGCCACGGTTGCCGAAGTGGGATGCGCATTTTGAGTGGACGAGTTCCACTTCACCGGGCCGCGGGCCGCTGCAAAGTCACGGCGAGCTGAACTACTGGAACCTGGACTACACCAGTGGGTACACGAACGACGGCAACTTAATGGGAAACACCGTGGGGCGCGAAGGAATCACGCTGCAAGGATGGACACGTTATTGGATGGGCCCGCGCAAGACGCTGGAATTTTCCTGGAAGCAGAGCCGCGTGCTGGGCGACTACATTCCCGGCGGAGGGAAGTGGCAGGACTACCAAGCAAGCTATTCGTGGACGGGGCGAACGGGCGTGTATGTGAAAAGTCTACTGCAGTTCGAACACATTATAAGTTTTCCCCTGTTGTTTCCTGGTTCGCGAAATAACCTGGTGGCCTCCATCGAAATTGGAATTTTCCCGCAGTGGGGGCGCCGGCAAAATACCACGGCGGCAATGAGCGTGCCTCAAGCCGGCGCGGAATCGGCGGAGACATCGCGATGAGTGCGAGCGCGGCGAAGAGTGCCACGAAAGTCATGCGCGAATTGGATGTAGAGCAACTTCTGGAGCGACGGGTGCAACAGGATGCGGAGAAAACTCGCGGACGTAGAATTGCGCGAGCGCGGCGTTTGTGGACGCGGAGAAAAATGCTGGGGAAGTTCATCGCGTGGGGTGCGGTGGTCTCCGTATTGATCGCCATTGTGATTCCCACGCGGTATGCGTCCACGACACGTTTGATGCCACCGGACCCGCCACAAGGACAGGGGATGGCGATCGCCGCGGCGCTGAGCGGGCGGCTTGGCGGAGGAATTGGGGCGCTGGGAAGCAGTTTGCTGGGAATGAATACTTCGGCGGACCTTTTCGCGGAGGTAATCCTGAGCCGTACGGTGCAGGACGAATTGATCAACAAATTCGATTTGCGCAAAGTATACGGAACCAAGCGGATGGTGGACACGCGAAAAGAGCTGACGCAGCGGACGGATATATCCATTGACCGGAAAAGCGGCGTGCTGACCATCCAGGTGACCGATCACGAGCCAAAACGGGCCAGCGCCATGGCGCAAGAGTACGTGGCGCAGTTGGACAACGTGGTGACGCAATTGAACACTTCATCCGCGCATCGCGAGCGCGTGTTTCTGGAGGAACGGCTGACGGAAGTGAAGCAAGAGCTGAAAGTCTCGGAAAAGGAGTTCAGCGAATTTTCCAGCAAAAATGGGGCGATTGACATCAAGGAGCAAGGCAAGGCGATGCTGGAATCCGCGGCGGTTCTTGCGGGCCAATTGATCGCAGCGCGGACGGAAATGCAGGGGCTACGGCAGATCTATACGGACAACAACGTACGGGTGCGCGCGATGCAAGCGCGGGTGAACGAACTGGAACGGCAAATCCGGAAAGTGGGCGGGGCGGACGAGAGTAAGGACGGTTCCGGCGCGGCGGACGACGAATTGTATCCTTCGATTCGCAAGCTGCCGCTGTTGGGAGTGACCTATGCGGATTTATTTCGGCGGACAAAGGTGGAAGAGACGGTATTCGAGACCCTGACACAGCAATACGAATTGGCGAAAGTGCAGGAGGCCAAGGAGGTGCCCAGTGTGAAGGTGCTGGATCCCGCGGAAATGCCGGAGAAAAAAGTGTTTCCGCCGCGGGCGCTTCTTGTTCTTACCGGGACCATGCTTGCGCTGGCTCTGGGCGCAGCGTGGATTTTCGCGACAGACGGATGGAAAAGAGCCGACCCGCAAGATCCGGGGAAACTGCTGGTTCTGGAAATGGTGAGGAGCGTGGAACCGCAGATTGCGTATGTGACGCAACAACGCTTTGCGTTGTCGGCGCGAACAAGAAAATTTCTGGATCGCCTCGACGCAGATACGACTTCCGCGGAGACGGAGCTCTAGAATCTGGCAATTTGAGGATGGGAGATTCGCTTTGACGCTTATGTTCAGCCTGGCCGCGCTTCTGGCGGCGACGATTGTGGGCATCGCGTGGCGCGACGTTCCCGTAATGCTGGTTTCCACGAGCGTATGCCTGCTGGCCGGTACGGTGGGGTTGGTGCGGCACGGCGCGTTGCGGCATCTGGGGACACGGCGGACATTGTGCGTGCTCTTCTTTCTGCTTGCAGTGGCGCATATCTCCGTCGGCTATTTGTTGGCCGGGCTCACGACGGAACACACGGCAATCCGCTCGAACGCGGCGGTGTTCTTTGCGCAAGCAATGCTGATCAACAGCATCGGTATTTTCGCCGGAGCTGTGGGGTATCTGTGGAGCCTGGAGGGCAGAACGAACACAGGGATACCCGGAATTCCGCGGCTGATCGATAACAACACCGCGGAAAAACTTTTTGGGCTGCTGGTGGTGCTGGGCTCCGCGCTGATGTTTTATGCCTATTGGAAGTTGGGATTGTTGGATTACCTGATGGTGCCCGCGAAGTGGCCGTTTCTGCGCTACATCACGGGCGACATTCTAGGGGGAACTGCCACGGATGAGTGGATGGTAAACCGAGCGATGGACCTGCTGACGATATCGCTTCCGTTCCTGCTCATTCGGATGGCCAAACGGCCGAGGCCGTTGGGCATTGCGCTGGTAGTGGTCGGCTATATTGCGCTGTTGCTCCCGTTACGCCGCGCGAACCTGCTGGTTGTGACGATCGCGTTCCTGATACTTCTGGGGATCGAGCGCCAGGATGTTTATCGCTTCACGCGAAAAGTGGTTGTGAGTGCAGCGATCCTCTACGTGGTGTCGCAGTGCATTTTTCTGCTGG
>Ga0181538_10001731_pt1 | contig 23942 bp, 21 predicted proteins | sample PEATcosm2014_Bin_40_FD_119773 | JGI IMG/M metagenome (GOLD analysis project Ga0181538, IMG submission 119773) | Peatland microbial communities from MTU Mesocosm Facility, Houghton, MI, USA - PEATcosm2014_Bin23_30_metaG | ecosystem: Environmental > Terrestrial > Soil > Wetlands > Peat | place... | reverse complement strand
CTTGATGACCGTCGGTGTAGTGCTCGCGCAAGAGCAGGACGTTCATCGCAACCTGGCATTCGGTCCAACTGGTGCAGCCCTTGATGGGACAAAGCTCCGTGCGTGTGAGCGTCTCTTTGGGGGCGGCGGCGGTTCCTTGGCCGCTTGGGTCGCCAGGGTCTTTTGCCGTTTGAGTTCCTGGTGGACAATCGCCTCGGGACGGTTGGGCGGCGGCGCTTTGGGCGGCGCCGCGGGCGAAGACCACGGTTGCCAGGGAGCTTGTTTTGCCAGCGCCCACGCATCGGTCCAAATGTCCATATTCTTCTTTACAGGCAGCAGCACATCAATGCCCCACTCTGTTTTGCAGCGTGTGATGCGGGGGCCGTCGATAAATCCGCGATCCAGGATGAGCAGCTTGATCATGCCCCGGCCCACATGGCGCACAAAATTGTCCACCAACTCCCAGAGCACCGGGTCCTCATGGGCGTTGCCCGGCACGACCGCCAGCCCGGCATACACGTAAGAGTCCCCTCGCAGATGCAACAGGCTGACCAGTTTGTAACAACGTTCCCGATGCGCCTTTTTGCGCTCCGGCGCCGTGAGTTTCTCATAGTCCACCGGATGGTTGTGCTCATCAAACCACATCACCACCGAGCCTTCGTAAGCCGGGTTGTCGGACATAAAAACACCCGCCGGATCGAAAAAGCCGTACGACTGGAAGGCTTGCTGCACCGGCCCGTTGAACCACTCCATCCACTCTGGAGCGGTCACATCGTTGACAAATTTGCGCAGGAAGTCCTGGTCGCAGTTGCCTTCCTGACAGAAGGAGGTGTGACGCCGGATGCCTTGGCGTTGCACCCATTCATGTCCGTTGAGCCCACCTGGGCGCCAGAAGGCGGGTGCTACACAGGCGCACCATGACGTGCCCCATTCGGGATCGACGATTCGGAAATAATAATGCTGCACATAAGGCCAGGGGGCGTGATGGCGCAAGTTGACGATTTGACCGTGCCGATTGAACTGCACCTGCCAGACCGGCGCCGGGGCGCGCGCCGTCAGCACGGCGAAGGCACCCCGGAAGGCTGGGTCTTTGGGCAGAAGCGATTCGGCCAGAGCGTGTTTGTCCTCTCCGCTCTGGCATGGGATAAAAGGGATCTCCTGCTTTTGGCACCACGCTTTCAAGCAGCGGGCAAAGTCTCCGGCAATGGCTTTCATGCCGGCATCGGACAAGGTCTTGTCGCCCCCTTGCCAAGCGCGCCACCAGGAACGCAGGCCCTCGCCGGTTTGTCCGAGAGGAAAATAGGCGTTGACCACGATCCGATCCACACAATCGTAAGCGCCTTCCAGCAGATCGGCATAATAGCCGGGAAGATCATCAGAGGGTTTTATTGCATTCATCGCCCCCAAGACTACCTGTTATGGGCTGGCGTGTCACCGGCTGCGCGACGAAGGATCGCCCTTTGTTCTCCTTCCCACTTTTCCAGTCCTCTGGAAAAACGGGAAGGAGTACAAATTTACTCTTAAAGGTCGTGATGTTTAATAGCCGTTCGACACTTTCCTCAATTCTCTTGCCAATTTTCCTTGTGTTAGGCACGCACGACCTCAAATAATCATGCATCGTGATATCGAAACCGACAATAGCTCTTGGACCGGAAATAGACAGGCAATCATGGGATTGGGTTGGCTTTGATGTTGGTCGGGAGTTGTCGAAGTATTTCAACGTAGTCTTTTTTCCACAAAATGCTCGAAAGGTGCCGGAAGCTAATCTGGTGTTCTTTATTAAAATGCTGCCGCATCCCAAGATGTGGATGAACGCCAGGGATCGATCTATAAAAATGGTTTATTGCCCGATTGACTATTATAGAGATGAGTCACACATACACAGTAGCGCGAACTTTTTGCGTCAATGCGAAACCATTCTTGTGCATTGCGAGCGTCTGTTGCCGGTATTTGAGCCTTACTGTAAAAGGGTTCAGTTTGTGGAGCATCATAATCGTTTCGGTTTGATTAAGCCATCAAGTTACAAGCCAAACGGTTATGCTGTGTGGGTTGGACACTCTGAATCTCTGACGCACGCCTTTCGATGGTTGGTGGAGCATCCGTTAGGACTCTATATTAAGTTTCTTACTGACTCTTCTGTGCCTGTACAAGGGCTGCTTCCAATCCAAGACCCTCATGAAATCATTGACTGGAATCCGCTGCTTCAGCGTGATGTGATGGCAGGGGCAAAAGTCGCATTTGACATCAAAGGACTCGATTTTAATCAAATGCACAAACCGCCGGTCAAGGCGCAACAATTCATAGCTTCGGGGATTCCATTCGCAACGAACTTAGAATGCTACTCCGCTGAATATTTTGCAGCGAGAGGTTTTCAAATCGTTTCCTTCGTGGAAACAGATCGTTGGTTTTCACAGGATTACTGGCGGAAGACTACTAGCACCGGGGAAGAATTGCGGACGCGGCTAACACTCGAAAATGTTGGCTTGCATTATAAACGAATAGTTGAAACCCTCTTGAATACCTGAGGTATGAGAGGGTGTTATGGGATTCGACATAACTGCCTGTGAATCAATGTCTTACGACAAATAAATGAGGGGTATTGAGAACGTTTGACGCAGCGGTTTGTTTGGGGTAGCACACAAGCCTATGGACTCGAACTTGCCCGCCAGTGGCACCGCCCAGCTTTTCGCACTCCTCTCGCCGTATGTGTCCCGGACAGCTTCATCAACGATTTGATGCCCCGCCACAGGGACCTAGTGTAGTGTTCAATAAATAAGGGGGCATAACTCTGCGACTGCCGCCTGAGCCTCGCGGGCTCGGGTAATCTTGGCCAGAATCTCCTCCCCCCTTCTTTTTCCACACATATCGCTTGGGCGCCAAGTTCCGCTCGGCCAGATACGTCTCCATGGCGCGCACCAGTTCGCGCACACATTCAAAGCTGCCTTCCCTCACCACGTCCTCGGTCAGGTCCCGGAAGAATCGCTCGACCAGATTGAGCCAGGAACTGCTGGTCGGCGTGAAGTGCTGGTGAAGGCGCGGATGCCGGGCCAACCAGGATTTGACCGTCGGGTGCTTGTGTGTGGCGTAGTTGTCCATGATGAGGTGGATATCCAGCTCGGCGGGCGTTTCCCGGTCAATCACCTTGAGGAAAGCCAGCCATTCCTTGTGGGTGTGTTGCTCTGCCGTGCGGCTCAGGATTTTGCCGTCCAGATATGACAGCGCGGCAAACAATGTGACCGTCCCGTGCCGGATGTAATCATGTGTGCGCGTTTTGATGTGGCCCACGCCCAAAGGCAAGCCCGGCTGGGTTCGTTCCAGCGCCTGACACTGGCTCTTTTCGTCGCAACAAAGCACCAGGGCCCGGTCTGGGGGATTCAAATACAGCCCGATGACGTCCCAGAACTTGGCTTCAAACTGCGGGTCGTTGGATAACTTGAAGGTGCGTGTCAGGTGCGGCTTAATGTCGTTGGCTTGCCACAGCGCATGAACGGTGCCGACGGACACTTGAGCCGTACGAGCCATCGAACCGCACACTGTGCCGGGTCTGGCCCTTGGGCGGCCGGGTCGCTTGGGTGAGAATCTGGGCGCGGGTCTCTTCCGAGAGGAAGGGCTTGCGTCCGCGCCCGCTGGCATCGGCCAACCCGGCCAATCCCAGCTTGCGAAACCGCCCGCACCATTTGGTCACGATCCGCCGGCGCACACCAACCTCGCGGGCCGCTTCCTGCTGCGAAAGCCCGTCCGCGCAGGCCAAAAGGATGCGAGCGCGCTGCACGTTGCGCTGAGGCGTTGTGGGCGCTCGGACCAGTGATTCGAGTTCATGCCGTTGATCGGCATCCATATCCAAACCGCGTATAGGTCTTGCCATGCCTTGAGATTGCACCAAAAACCCATTTCTGTCCACCTATTTAATGAACACTACACTAGTTGTCCGACAAAACGTCGTGCAGCAGAAATATCTCGCCGCCTGTTTCCTCATCTTGGGCAGCCACATCATCCAGCGAGGTCAGCCTGGTTCTGCCGTTCAACTGCATTGCTGTGGCCATTGCATCAGCACAACTGTAGCCAACACTGCGCCGGCCGGATTTGATGTGCTGAATGGCATAATAAGCCACGTTGCCCGCGCTGATTTCCCCGCGGCGACCCGTGGCAGAGCGGGTCACCCTCTTGCCGGCGTGCTCGGCGTTGTGCATCATTTTCGCGGCCATTGCCGTGCCGTCCTGAACCAACTCCTCGGCGTCCTCGGAGCCGACGAAATTAACGGCGGTTGGAACTGCGGATTGGAGGCGGGGAACAATTTCTGTGCATAACAGTACTCCTGCATTGGCGGTCATACGGTGTCCTCTCTGGTGGGAAAAGCAAAAACGCCTGTCCGGGAAGGAGCGGGCGTTCTTGGGTTTAAGGGTGTGATTTAAGGTCCCGGGGTCTCAGGGGAGGCGGAACCAACAGCGGCTCCGGGCCTCTGTCAATACTTTATAGCACAGGAGGATGGGCTATTGCGGGGGGGCAGGGACCAAGACGGGAAGAGGGTCTGGAATCAGAAATTCAGAATAAAATCTGCTGGGACACCGGCAAACATCCCCAAACATCGGCAAACTTGTTGTTACCAGATGTTGTAACTCACACCCACATTTTCGTAAGTCGTTGATAATCAACATGGCGGAGAGGGGGGGATTCGAACCCCCGGTACAGTTTAACCCGTACAGCGGTTTAGCAAACCGTCGCATTCGACCACTCTGCCACCTCTCCAAACCGATTCCGCCGGCCCGCAAGCCGCAAGCCGTCTTGAACGGATGCCCGGCTGCCGGCAGCGGAATCCGTTTCCGTTCATGCTCCACGAATCTGACATGGTTTGCGGGAAGGTCAAGGAGAAAAGCTGAAATGGATCGAATTGGATGGCGGCGACGCAGCGCCGCCCTGCCTGGATTTCTGCTTTCTGCTTTCTGCTTTCGGCTGCTGCCTCTTGCTGGTTCAATGGGCCAATGAGTTGTTTTGACGATGTCTTGGATTCCGGCGCGCCGGAGATTTACCAGGTTCAATCCCAGGCGCAAGGCCCGGCGGGAAGTTTGCCGCTCACCCAAGAGTGGCTTCTCAACCGCCCCAGCGGCGATCTTTTCGGCTTGTCGCTGAATGTGGGAATGGGATGGAATCCGGCGCAAGCGGCCGGCCGTCAGTTCCTGATCTTGAGCACGCAAGGAGGGCTGCGGGCGCCGGACGGCAAACCGGTGGCGCTGGGCTATCATACCGGCCATTGGGAAATTGGTCTGCTGGTCCAGGCGGCGGCGGAGGAATTGACCCGGCTGGGAACGGTCCCCTTCGCCGGGTTTTGTTCCGATCCGTGCGACGGGCGGACGCAAGGGACGGCGGGTATGTTTGACAGCCTGCCGTACCGGAATGACGCGGCGGTGGTCTTCCGAAGGCTGGCCCGCTCGCTCCCGTTGCGCGCCGGCGTGCTGGGCGTGGCGACGTGCGACAAGGGTCTGCCCGCCATGATGATGGCGCTGGCGGGGCTGCCGGATTTGCCAAGCGTTGTAGTCCCCGGCGGTGTCACCCTGCCCGCCGCCGGAGGGGAGGACGCGGGGACGGTGCAGACGCTCGGGGTCCGTTACGCGCACGGGTTGGTTTCGCTGGAGGCGGCGGCGGAACTGGGATGCCGCGCATGCGGGACGCCGGGCGGGGGCTGCCAGTTTCTCGGCACGGCAGCCACTTCGCAAGTGGTGGCCGAGGCGCTGGGGCTGGCGCTGCCGCACGCGGCGCTCGCGCCTTCCGGCCAGGCGGTGTGGCTTGACATGGCGCGGCGCTCGGCCCGCGCGCTGGTTGGCCTGGCGCAACGCAAGCTGGCCGGGCGGGATGTGCTGCGGGCGGAGAGCATCGAAAATGCGATGACGGTTCACGCGGCGTTTGGCGGTTCCACCAATTTGTTGCTGCACATCCCGGCCATCGCCCACGCCGCCGGGCTGAAACCGCCGTCCGTGGAGGATTGGATTTCTGTCAACCGCAGGACGCCCCGGCTGGTCAGTGTGCTGCCCAACGGCCCCGTCCAGCATCCGACGGTGCGCGTGTTCCTGGCGGGCGGGGTGCCGGAAGTGATGCTGCACTTGCGGCAATTGGGGCTGCTCCACCTGGATGCGCTGACGGTTTCGGGTGGAACTGTGGGCGGGAATCTCGCCTGGTGGGAAGCTTCCGAACGCCGCCGCCGTTTCCAGGAGTTGTTGCGCCAGCTTGACGGCGTGGAGGCCGGCGACGTGATCTTTGAGCCGGCGCGGGCGCGGGCGCGGGGCCTGGCCGCCACGCTGGTTTTCCCGCGCGGCAATCTGGCGCCGGAAGGCTCTGTTGTCAAGAGCACGGCAATTGATCCGGCGGTGGTGGAGGCCGGCGTCTATCGCAAGGAAGGGCCGGCGCGGGTGTTTGTCAACGAGAAAGACGCCATGGCCGCCATCAAACAGGGGCGCATCCAGGCCGGCGACGTGCTGGTCCTGGCCGGCATCGGGCCGCGGGGAACCGGCATGGAGGAAACCTACCAGGTGACGGCCGCGCTCAAACATCTTCCCGCGGGCCGGGATGTCGCGCTGCTGACGGACGCGCGTTTTTCCGGGCTTTCCACCGGCGCGTGCATCGGCCACATCGGCCCGGAGGGCCTGGCGGGCGGACCGATTGGCAAGGTCCTGGATGGCGATGTGATCCGAATTCATATTGACTGTCGGCGGCTGGAAGGAGCGGTGGATTTGGTGGGAGAAGGCGGGCGGCGATTCACGCCGGAGGAGGGTGTCCGGGTTCTGGCCGCGCGCGCGCCGCGCCCGGACCTCGCACCCAATGCCGCCCTGCCGGAGGACACGCGGCTTTGGGCCGCCTTGCAATCCGCCGGCGGCGGGACCTGGGCCGGGTGTGTGTATGATGCCGGCAAGATCATCGCCGCCCTTGAACGCGGACGGCAGTGACTCGATTGCGGATTGCCTGCCCGGATTTTTTACATTGAATTGAGGCGCGGGCGGGTTGAGGATGGCCGCATGGACGAAGGAGCGAAAGTCCCCGGCAACGATGCGGCCCTTGAGCCGGAAGACACAACCACCTCTGGCAAAAGAACGGGCTGTTGTCGCGGCTGGCGGAGGAGGAGGCTCATCCTGCTCGCGCTCGCGCTCCTGGCGGCGACCAGTGCGGTGACGGCATGGCTTATCCGGGACACGAAGCCGGAAGGCCCGCCGCAATTTATCGAGTCCGTCAACGGGGAGAAATATCAGTTTGCTGGGACGACCTTCAGCACGAAAAACGTGCCGCCGTCATTTGAGGCCAAGCTGGTCAACGCTTTGCCTGCGCCACTGGCAAACGGGGCCCGGAGCTATGTCGGACGGCAAATAAGCCAAGACATCGGCGTCCCGGAATTTAACGAGCCGCGTCTTTTTGTCTGGTTCCAACGGGTCGAAACGAATGAGCGTGCGGGGAGCCGTGGATGGCCGATCATCATTGCGGTACTGACCGATAAAGAGGGCGTTGAGGCAGGCGACACGGATTACCCGAATTTTGGCGATAGCATCGCCTGGTACTGCGCCTCGTTTCCGGTCTTTCCGAGGCGAAGCAGGCTGCTCCAGATTAGTCTTTACCCAAATACTGGACGATTCCCCGTCACCCCCTTCGCTTCTATTAGCATCCCGAATCCGCTTTATGGCAACTATCCCGAGTGGAAGGCTGAACCGCTCCCGGCGGTGAAGAAGGCAGGGGACTTGGAAGTGCGGTTGGACGATCTCATAGCAGGCGCAACGGGCGGCCACATTAGCGGGGCTAAGATCATCACCACGGCCCATGATAGCTGGGATCTTGCTTACCAATCCGCCACGAAAGGGCGGAGAACCGTGACTGCATTCGACGTTTCCTTCCGTTCTCCACGGGGAACCAACGAAGTCTGGGCGGTGCAGAGCGCCGAGTTAAGCGATGCGACGGGCAATGTCCTTCGCAGCCAATCATTCCGCTACAGCAGCCCCACTTTTTTCAGCGGCTTTTTTCGGCCTCCAGAGTCAGGTTGGACCGGCTATAGAGAATCCGTCGTGGGGACGCTTTGGCCGGATGAAGCGGCCTGGCGTCTGAAGCTGGAGGTCAAACGCGCCTCTGGTTTTGCCCCGGACGAGATCGTCACCTTCAAGAATGTGCCTGTGCCAGCGGTGGGCACAACCAACAAGACGCACATAACGAAAACAGCGGGCGGGATTCAAGTTGTGCTCACAAAATTCCAGCGCTGGACGAACTTGGATACGAATCGGTTGCCTGATAGCGAGGCAACCATCGAACTGCCCGGCAAGCCCAAAGGGGTCGCAGTTGATTTCGCGGGATGAAGACCGATGCGGGCCATGCTGAATTATTCGATTCCGACCTGTCTGGTTCTGCCTGCGTAGTCTCTTTCACCTTGGTCCCCGCCAGCGCGAAGACCGTGGATCTGACTTGGGTCGTGCAAAAGACGCGCTCGGTGGAATTCTTGGTGAAGCCGCCGAAGCCGGAATGACTCGATTGCGGATTGCGGATTGCGGATTGCGGATTGGCCGCGAAAAGGCTCAAAAAGCACAAAAAAACAATTCCGATTTTGCGCTTTTTGCGCTTCTTTGCGGCTAAACTTCATGTGGCTTGCGGATTGCGGATTTAACCGCAAAGAACACAACGCGGCCAGCCGCAACCGAAGGATTTGGACCACGGATTTAACGGATTTCACACATAAAAAAGATTTTTCAACGCAAAGTCGCCAAGGCGCAAAGACGCAAAGAAGGAATCCCGATTCCGAATCGGGAGCGCCTTTACGCCTTTGCGCCTTTGCGTTAAACATCCCCGAGCCATGCGTCCCATGCGTCCTTTTCGTCCCTTTCGTCCCTTTCGGGTTCCTTGGAAGACACCAACCACCATAGGTGGCGCATGGTGCCACGGAACGCCCAATATGGCGTGTTACCCGGAAGCCTCCGGTGGAAGCGTAGCGGCGCCCGGCAGAGTGCCGCGCTATTCGCCTCCCACTCGCGCTGGCCATCGGTGGAAAGGACAATGGCGGCTTTTCTGTCCCCGCTACGTTCATGGAAAGCCTCCCCCTGCCATTCCACGCATTACGGTTGGCGGCCCGGACGACGCGCCAACGGCATGGAACATTGGCGGCGGATTGCCATCCACCGCTGCGGCTATGTCGCCTTCGCGCCTCATGCTGATTATTTAAGCATAGGCTCTAATTTTTGTCAAGCCCGGTTTAGAGAATTTTGAGTTTGGAATGGTGAAGTCAGCTTGCCAGGGCGGCGAATAGGTCGCGCATCTCGGCCTCAACCAGGGCGGGGTCGTCCAGGGTGCCGGCCACTTCGGTCTTGAGCAATTGGCGAAAGCGCCGCTTTAAGCGATGCACCGCGGCCTTGAGCGCGCCGGCGTTCATGCCGCATCGGGCGGCCAACGCCGCTTGATCGCCGCGCGCGGCGTCGCCCGTGAGCCAGGGTTTGACTTGCTCGAAGAAATCCAGGCGCCCCTCCGCGGCGCATTCGGAGCGGAGCGATTCCAGCGCGCGGGCCACGACCGTGAGCGCCCATTGGCGGTCGAAGGCGGCGTCGGGCGACAACACGCCGACATCGGCCACCGCGGAGGCTCCGCCGGCATCGGTTTGGTTGAGGGAAATGTTGTCCGCGCCGCCGCCGCGTTTGAGCCGGCGCGCCGCCTCGCGGCGATTGGAGAGGAAGTGCTTCACCGCGCCGAGGAGATAGGAACGGAACCGGCCGCGCGCGCGCTCGGCGCGGGCGATGGCGCCGCCGGCCAGCATGTTGGCAAAAAAGTCGTGCGCCAGTTCGCGCGCGGCATCGGCGTCCCGCAGCTCGCAGCGGAGGAAGGCGGCGACCGGCTCGTAATAGGCGTTGCACAGATCGGCCAGGGCGCGGCGGCCGTCCGGGGAATCGGCTTTCGCCCGGCTGACCTGCGTCCAGCGAGTCGTGCGGAAATCCGCGCCCGGCGCTTCCGGCGGGGGCGGGCGCGGGGTCGGTTGTGCCGGGGTGTTCATTCTTCTTTTGTGGCGATCCTCTCCTAATCTTAAAAAATCTTGGAGTATTCTGTCACGCGCCCTATCGCCGGGGAATGAGAAAGAGAGCGGTGGCGGCCACGCTGGGCGTGAAGCCGGCCTCAACCGCGGTGGCGGAAATGGTGGCGTTGGTGGCGAGGCTGAAGGCGCCTGTATAACGAAGGGAATTAGCGCCGGGCAGGGTGCCATCCAGGGTGTAGTAAAGCACCGCGCCGGGGTCGGGGGAATGCAGCGTCACGCTCACGTTGGAAGGGAACGCGCCGCCATTGGGAACAATGGACGGCGGGGCGAGAGCGGGGACGCCGGGCAGACTGTTGATCCAAAGGCCGAGAAGGGCGACGGCATTGGTGTCTATCAGGGCGCGCGCCAGAGGGGGCATCTTGTAGATGGGATTGGTGGTGTTCATGCGCCGATAAATCATGGAGCGCCAGATGTCCTTTGGGGCGATGAGTTTGACATTGTCGAAGCCGAGGTTGTTTTGGGCGGCGGAGTTGATGAAGGCCGTCCTTGAGGGCGGCTCGTCGTATCGGGCGTCAAACGTCACGCCCGTGCCGCCGGTGAGGTGGCATTGGGCGCAATTGGCGTCGAGATAGGAGCGGACGCGCTCCTGCAAGGAGGCGCCGGAGTTGGTTAGCGCGGACAGCTTTTCAAATTGGGCGAGGGCGCGCTCGTCGAAAGCGGGATTGAAAAGTCCGATGCGGTTGAGCGCGCGCAATTGGTTGTCGGTGACGCCGTCGGGATAGTCGAGGCCGGCGTTCAACTGGCGGGTATTGACACCCAGAACGTAGTTCGCGGCGGCGGTGTGACAGGCCAGGCAGTCGGCCGGGCTGGGGTAATACCAGGTTTGCGCGGCCGTGCCGGCGGCGTTGGTGATGAGAATGTTCTCGGAAAGGCTGCCGGCGAGCAGGTCGGCGTCGCTGTTGTCGGCGCGCCATTTATAGGTGACGCCGTACACCGCGCCCTGGCTGTCGCGCACGAGCAGGCGGGTTTCCAGGCGATGGCGGATTTCGGGGCGGGCGGCGACGGGGTTCAACTCAAAGGTCTTCACAAAGACAGTTCCGGCGGGGAAGGTCCACGGGCCGGCGGCCGTGAAGGTGATTTGTTGACTGGGAGTGGCGGGGCCGCCGTCGCGGGGAACGGCGAGGTAACGGGTCTTCAGGGCGTCATCGGACCAAAGGGGCGTGTTGGGGACGTAAGGAATCAAACCGCGGGCGGGGATCATGCGGGGAGTGTCGCTGAAGACTCCGGTGCGCGAGAGCAACGGGGGAATCGCGCCGTTGAAAGCCGGGGGCATGTTAAAGTAAGGGGGAACGGTTTCCCGGTTGGTCAATCCGTAGGGCCGGCCGCCGCCGTTTGCCACTGTGATATTGACACTCCGGGAAACGCCGCTCAGGCCGCTGCCGTCCACAGCCACGGCGCTCAGGGCGTAATTGCCGGCCCGCAGGCCGGTGGCGGTGAGAGTGAAGGGCTGGTTGGTAACGCGCCCCAGAAGGCTGCCGTTGGCGAAGAACTCAACGCGGCTGATGGGGTTGTAAGGGGCGGTCACTCCGGCGTTGAGGGTGACACTGGCGTCGGCGCTGAATTCGGCGGCGTTGCCGGCCGGAGCGGTCAGGACGACGGCGGGCGGCGGGTTGGTAAAGGGATAGAGTTGGGTCCGCGGCACAATAACCAGCGGAGTGGAAGGACTGCTCCAGGACAGAGCAATCGCCGGTTGGCCGGGCTGGCGGCAGTAGTCGAGTTGAACATTGTAAAGCTGTTGCGCGTCGAGGGCCATGCTGGGGCGGTTGGTTGTGCCGGCGGTCGTGTCCGGCCAATCGTCAATGAGCAACCGCCCATTGAGCCAAAGGCGCGCGGCGGCGCCGGGCGTCGTTTGGAAGGAATAGGTTTCATTGAATTGCGGCTGGAGGGTCCCGGTCCAGCGGACGGTGAAGTTGGCCGCGCTAGCCAGCGGGGCGGGGCCGCTTTCGGCCCAATTAAAATTGATCGTGGCGTTCGTTTGCACTAAATCCGGCGGCCCTGTGAAAGGACTGGCGCTGGTGTGGTTGGCGAAATAAGCGCCGGTCAGGCCGCTGCCGCTCCCCGGAGCCGCCGTATTGACGAATGAAGCGAGTGCGACGCCGCTGTCGGGCGCGTCCGGCGCAACCGCAACCGCTTGCAGCCGGGTGTTGCGTGTCAAAATAATCGGGCCGGTGTAAAGCGCGGAATTGGCGTCCGGTTTTGTGCCGTCCAGCGTGAAATGGATGGAAACACCCGGCGGCTCGCCGGCGAGGGTGACGGGCACCGAATTGGTAAAGTCGCCGCCGGGCGGGGAAATGGCCGGTGCGGGCAGAAAGTTCGCCAGACCGAAGACGGACAAGGCGTATTGCGCGCCGACATAGACTTTCCCGCCGGCAACGACAGGTGTGGTCATTTTCACCGCGCCGCCGGGATTGTCGCGGTCCGCGTTCTGGCTGGAGTTATACAATTCCAGGGCGAGATTGGTGGCGTTGTAGGCGTGCAAGACAGCAGGGCCGCTTCGGGCATAAGCGCCGGGATCAATGACCCAGACGATCGCGTCCCGGATGCCATTGGCGGAAACGACGGGCGAGCCGGTGAAGGCGCCAATGGGGGTCGTGGAGCGTGACTCGGGGGTGCGAAGGATCATGCCGTTCGTGATGAGGAAGGCGCGGACAACGTCGGTCTTTCCGGTGTAATAAATGCGGTTGTTGAAGTAAGCGGGGGTCGCGTAGCTGCCGCCGCCGCCGATGGCGTTGGGGATGGATTGGACGATCTGGCTGTCGCTGCCGGATTGGAACCGGCCCATGTTGTCGCAATCAACAAGATAAATTTTTCCCTCCTTGCCCGCGCCCACGATGAGCCGCGGATGGGCCGCGCCGCCGGCCGTTTCGGGCAACAGCACCGGGCCGCCCGAACCGAGGTCCGAGTCGCTCGCTTGCAGGGCGGCTTCGTTGAATGGTGTAAAGTAATCGGCCACGGCGAGTCCGTTCGAGGTGGAGAGGCGCACAAAGCAGTCGCCATAATCGCCGCCGTTGGTTTTCTGGCTGAAGGAGCCGTTGGCGGTTTCAAAGTACAAATTCGTGCCGGCATCCACGCAGAGGCCGTTGCCGCCCATCCAGAGCGCGCCTTCGCCGGCATGGCTGCCAAAGTCGGCGGCGGTGGCGTTGGGCGTGGTGTTGAAAACGTAATTAGTCAAAAGCGCCAGATTGGCCGGGTTGTAGCCAAGGATCCAGCCGTGGTATGGATCGGTGTCCGCATGGCTGCCGTAGCAGACATATAGGATTCCACCCGCGAGGGTCAGCGCGGGGCGCTGCAAATGTTGCACGGCGGAAAACCGGACCGTCGTGCCGTCACCGGCGACACCCGTGCCGGGCGCCGCGGCGGCAACGGTCACGGGGCTGAAAGGCCGCTCGTTTCCATTGGTGATGTTCAGGGCGTGGATGCGGTGGGAGTAATTGGTGGAGACCCCGGCAACCACCTCGCGGGTGAAGGCGTCGAGATAGATCGTGCCGCCGGCGGGGTCAATGACGGGCGTGCCCATAATGCCTTCTTCGGGCGTCAAATCGGTGTTGCCCTGGGGATGGTAACGCGCCCCGTATTCGGGCGAGGGGGAGCGCGCGGCAATGCCTACGTTTGCAGTCCACAACAATCCGCGCGCGGCGTCGCGGTCGCTGTCGGCGTCGAAGGCATAGACGCTGTTGTGCTCGGTGACGACAAAGACGACGTTGCGGATTCCCTGGCCCGGGATGTCCAGGTTGGTCATGATGAGCGGTTGGGCGGAGACATAGCCGTCCACCGCATGGGTAAATAATTTTCCGAAGCGGGCGCCGTTCACATTGGCCGGAGTCAGGAGCGTTTCATTCGTGTTGGCGCCCTGGCGTGTGTTGTCGTAGTGGAACGTGAGAACCGGCACGCGGGTGGGAGCGGCGGCGGGGGAGGAATCCGGCGGCGCGTCCGGCGCGGCGGCCGCGCCGGCAGCGGCCAGACCGAGGCACAGACTTGCGATGAATTTGGACAATGGGGATTTCACTTGTCGGGGTATCTGATTAAGATTAGGATTGATATTGAGACATAACTGCGACGACAAATCCATAACCGCGACACATTGCCAGAAAACAGGTCCAAGCGCAACCGGCCCAATTTATTTTGTCTTCCTCTATAGGCGCTTGACTTGGTTTGGAAAGTCAGGGAACATCCACGGCATGAAAACATTACCAAAAGTCATTCTGGCGCTGGCGGCCGCGAGTTTTGTCGGTCTGGCCTACGCCGCGGAACAACAATTAACGCAAGGTGTCGTTCACTTTGGCCACGATAAAGTGGACGCCGCTTTTGCCAAGGGCGGTTCGCTGATTGTAACCAACAACTTCAAGGTCATTGCCGGCCACCGCAGCGGGCCTGGGACGGTGGAAATCCATGAAAAGGACACCGACGTCTTTTACATCGTGGACGGCACGGCGACGTTTATCACGGGCGGGAAGGCGACTGATGTGAAGGAGAAAACGCCGGGCGAATTTGGGGCCACTGCCATTGTGGGCGGCGACACGAACCACCTGGCGAAAGGGGATGTGATCATCATCCCCAACGGTGTCCCGCACTGGTTCACCGAAACCAGCACGCCTTTCCTCTACTTCGTGGTGAAGGTGAGCAAGTAAGCACCTGGTGTAGCGTCTCGTGTAGCGTCGAGCCTCCGGCTCGACCCTCGGCGCGGAGCGCCGGTATGTGTTTGGCGTAGCGCAGACTTTCAAGTCTGCCGTGTCGCAGGTTTCGAACCGGCCAAAAACGCCGCATTGCCAAGGGGATACAGATTCTGACGCACCGATAAGCACACCAAATTGCCCGGCCTGCGCGGATTTGCAAAAGGTCGTCCGCGCCTGGCCGGAACTGGGCGAACCGTTGCGGCGGGCAATCCTCGCCATTGGCAACTCGGCCACGAAGGAGGGAAGCCGGTGAAGGACGTATTCTCCACACTTACTGGAGCGAAATGCCCTGCCAGCGCAGCAGCCCCTTTTCAATCTGCCGAAGCTGATCGGGCGTCAAAATGCCAAGACGGCGCAAGAAATACTTGGGCGGCAATGCCTGAATCCCTTGCACGAGGAATGCACCCTCCCCAACAAATCGCGTCGGCACAGAAACCTCAAACTGCGAGCCGCGCGTGGCCGTGGTATGCGGAACCACGCCGATCAAGGCGCGATCCGCGTCCCCGTACGGAATGCTTATGACCAACGCTGGCCTAACCTTCTGCGTAATGCCAAAGTCCACCAGCCATACTTCTCCTCGCTCAGGCATGCGGATGGTTCTCCTCCTCATCCAGCGCGCGGAAAGATGCCGCCGCCAAAGCCGCGAAATCGTCTTCCGTCAAATCATCGGACATGGGAACCTGTTCTACAATGGCGTGTCGAAGCTGTTGACGCTCCTTTTCCGAGAGCTGCTCGAACTCGCCAAGAATTTGGGCGACCGCTTGTGTCATGTCGTCAATATACATGGACGGAAATGACTGCGCAAGCGCCCCAAATCCTCGCCTAAGGAATTTTTTAAACCGCGAAATACGCGAAATACGCGAAAAATCCAGACCCTTTCCCCCGAAGAAGATGGGGGTTCGCGTATTTCGCGTATTTCGCGGTTCCCTCTCTTTTCTATATTGGCATGGTTCTTGAGTCTCCACATTTTTCGCGGTTTCTGTTGACGTTCCCCTTCTTTAGGCGAGGTTTTGGGGCGGGACAAGTCGGTGGACAAGTCGGCTTGGCCCTTCACGTCCGATTAGGAAGCCCGAAAGTGGCGGGTAATGAGGATCGCAAATCGCAATGCGATTGGGTTTGCACAAGGAGCCAAAGTGTGGTATTCTTTGCAGATGTCACAATCTACTATCACCGATAAATTCCAAACAACGATCCCATTGGAGGTGCGTCTGGCCTTGAATTTGAAGCCCCGCCAGCGCGTAACCTACGAGGTGCGGAGCGACGGTTCCGCCGTCATGCGGCCGGCCCCCGGCTTGGATGAGTTGTTTGGAAGCCTTAAGCTCAAACGGCCGGTGGCAACCCCGCGCGAGGAAAAACAGGCTGCGCGCGAAGCGATGTCCCGCGCGGCGGCCAGGAAAGGGCCGGCGTGAGCACGCGATATTTGCTGGACACGAATATCCTGCTGCGTTTTCTATCCGGCGAGCCGGTACGGCAGGCGCAAGCCGCAAAGAAGCTCTTCGCCCAGGCGGCTGCGGGAGAAATTCTGCTCGACGTGTCCCCGGTCATCGTCACCGAGACCATTTATACCCTGCTCTCCTTTTACGGCGTGGAACGCCAAGAGGCGGTCGAAAAACTCCTCATGCTCTTGCGCCAGCCCGGTCTGAAAATACGGGATGGCGCGCAGGTGTTTTCCGCCTTGGAACGCGTCCGCGCTGCCAATGCGGGATTTGCGGATGCTTTTCTTGCCGCGGGCGGGGCCGAAGAAAACGTCGCCATCGCCTCCTTTGACCGCGACTTGGACAAGTTCCAGGATGTGAAGCGTTTCGAGCCAGGCGTTTGATTCCGCCCCGTCCTCCGTCCTGTCCGCCGTAGCCTTCCTTAGAACTACGGCGGACGAGACGGCGCGACAGGCGACACGGGAACGAGCCGCGGGGAAAATGCACTTACCGGTGGTCGGGGCAATGGCCTTCACGCCGGGGCAGAACTTTTTCGCGTCCTCGACGTTTTCAGTGGATTGCGGTGCGTTCCTCCGCTCGCGCAAGCGCCCCATCGCGCCATGAGGCAAGGAGCAAAATATCCGTACCACTATAGCAAAAAATCGCGCATTTCCGACAAGATTTTCCCCGATGAAGCCTATGACCAAGCGAAGAGGAAGAAAAGACATCTGCCCGCAGATGACGCAGATTAACGCAGATGAAGAATTTCTCTTTTTCAAATCTGCGTTAATCTGCGTGATCTGCGGGCAACTCCGAATTGGGTTGCGGCTTTGCCGCTCTGGGTAATCCGTGGTTCACTCCGTTTGTATTAAAGATGAGGAAAGACCTGAACATCACCGGTCTGGAAGTGTTCGCGTGTAGCGGCATGTAGCGGAGGTGTAGCGGGTCGAAAAGCCCCGTTTCTCATAGGTAATGTAGCGGTGTAGCGGGTGTTACGCCGGTTTCCCCCCCGCCCAAGGCCGGCAACCTCACAAATTGCAGTCGCGGGGGGCCAAAGCGTGTCATTCCCTGTCACAAATGGTGTAGCGTCGAGCCTCCGGCTCGACAACCCTCGGCGCGGAGCGCCGACGCTACAACGTCACTTGACCGGCTCCTGGATGCCGTTGCGCTCGTCGTAGAGCAGGGAGGTGTTCAGGCCGTCCAGCACCAAGATGCCCTGGATGGAGGAAATAATTTCGGATTTGCTCCACTGCCAGACAATGGCGCCGGTCTTGTCGAATTCCAGAAGCTGAATGCCTTCTTTGCCGTGGTTCGGCCCGTGGCCCTGCCAGTTGGCCACGACGACATCGCCGTTGGCCAGGACTTGGAAGCTGGCGAAGAAGCTGGAGTTGATGGCGGCGGGAACCTGGGTTTTGTCGCCGAATTTGCGAACGACGTTTTTGGCCTTGTCCAACTCGATCATAAATCCGCCATAGCCAGCGGAGGCGAGAGTGTCGCCGTTGGCAAGCCGCACGGCCTTCCACATGTGGCTGAATCCAGTGACCGGCGCCTCCCAAATGTATTTCCCGTCGCTGTTGCCTTCACGAATCGTGGTGTCGCAGGCCATCAAGTAGGTGCCCGAGGCGGTTTGGCGCACGAAGCGGATATAATTGCCGGGAAAGACGATCTTGTTTTTCACCGCGCCCTGGGGGTCCACGTCGAGCACCACGAGGCCCCTGGAGCCGCCAATGTTGAGGCCGGCCACCAGGGTGTGGCCGTTGGGCTGGCGGCGGGCCGAGGTGACCTCATCGGTGTCGGTCGGGGCATTGGCGGGGGCGAAGTTGGTCACGTCCAGCAACTGCTTGCCGGTGGCGATGTCGTATTCGGAATAACCGGTGACATTGGCAATGAGGACGCGGTTGCTGCCGACCAACTGCATGTCGCGGGGATGGGATTTGCCGATGGTCACAATCCAGTTTTTGGCGGGATTGTTCTCGTTGACATAGAGGAGGTTGTTCTTCCCTTCGTCAATGGCGATGAATTCATGTTGGATCGGCGCCGCGTTCAAAGTGGCGGCGCAGAGACAGGCGAGGATGCAATTTCGTAAAATCATGCCGGGAGATTGGCATGCCCCGCCGGAAAAGTCAATGCCAGGCTGTGTTGCCAGGCTGTGTTGCTGCGCAGGAAGCGCCGTAGGCGCGGCATATTTGTAGAACCAATCCGAAAAAGATTTTCAAGCTCCGTCAGGAGCGGCATCTTCGTTTGAAAAAAGATATCGCCCCTACCGGGCTTTGGGGGGTTTGTTCCGGGGGGTTCTACAAAGATATCGCGCCTACGGCGCTTGGCCGCAGACGACAACATGTTGGATTGAAATTCGGGACGAAGAATGGGACGAAGATTAAGAGATTAAGATTAAGAAAAGACATGTTTCGAGGGCCATGAAATGCCTTGACCTGACGCTGCCCGCCCCGTCCGCCAATCTGGCGTGCGATGAGGCGCTGCTGGACGCTTGCGACGCCAGCCCGGACGCGGAAATCCTGCGTTTCTGGGAGCCGCGCCATTATTTCGTCGTGCTCGGTTACGCCAACCGGGCGGAGTTGGAAGTCAATCTGGCCGCCTGCCGGGCGGAAAATGTGGGCGTCTATCGGCGGTGCAGCGGCGGCGGCGCGGTTTTGCAAGGGCCGGGTTGCCTGAATTATTCGCTCGTCCTGAACATCGCCGGCGACCCGGCGCTGCGCAACATCGCCTCGGCCGGCCGTCACATCATGGAGCGGCAGCGGCGGGCGCTGGCGGGCGTTTTGGGGCGGACGGTGATCGTGGCCGGAATCACCGATTTGTCGTTGGAGGGCAAAAAATTTTCCGGCAACGCGCAACGGCGCAAGCGCCGGGCGCTGCTGTTTCACGGCGTCTTTCTGCTGGACTTCGATATTTCCAGGATGGAGAAGTTCCTGCCCATGCCCTCGCGCCAGCCCAATTACCGGCTGGACCGGCCGCACGGCCAATTCGTCACCAACCTCGATGTGTCCGCTTCGGTCCTCAAAGGCGCATTGCGGGAAGCCTGGGGGGCGGCGGAATCGTGCGGGAGCCTGCCGGCCATCCCTCCGGCGCTGGAGCAAAAGTACGCGGGGGATGAGTGGAAAAGGAAGTTCTGAGGAAAAGAGGGCGGAATCGTTGGATTCCGCCCTGACATTTCAGCGAAACATGGTTCGCGAAAAGTTGGATCGCGAACAATTATCGCGAATACTGGCGACTGCGTCCGCCGCCGCCACCACCGCCGCCATAGCCGCCGCGGGAACCGCCGCCGCCGCCGCCGGAACGCTCTTCGCGCGGGCGGGCTTCGTTGACCGTGAGGTCACGGCCCTGGACGTTCTTGCCGTTGACCTGCGCGATGGCGGCCTGGGCGCCTTCCGGGGTCGCCATGGTCACGAACGCGAAGCCGCGGGGACGGTTGGTGGAACGATCCATCACCAGGTTGACTTCCGAGACGGGGCCGCAGGCGGCGAACAGGTCCTGCAGGTCGTTTTCGGTGGTGTCAAAGGAAAGGTTCCCGACATATAGTTTGGTATTCATACTTCTGCTTATTTTTCAGATAGATTAAGATTACTGCGCTTCCAGAACGGTTCCCGACGATCGGGTCTCAATCACCACTGAACAGTGTTCACTTGGAGAATTCCCATGGCGGATTCGAACAATCATCTAATCTGCCGCTAAACATGACACATCCGCCGCCGAATGCAAGCAAAATAATTGACTTTCCTTGCCGAATTCGCGCAACCCTCTCCGCGCCAATGACTTGCGCATGGTAATTTGTGAGTCTTTTTGGCGGCAGGGCGGGACTCCGTCGAGCCGAAATTCGATTTCCTGCCGAGAAAGCACCTCATGGGAGCTTGAATGGGCGCTGGAAGATGGTAATGGTAAGGAGGATCAAGACATGAGAACCCACCAGCAAATTGACGAGCGCAGCCTGGCCCTGGCCAGGGCCATCGTGGAGAAGATTGATCGCGATCCGGCGCGGCAGGGATTGGAGAAGGCCAGGGCGACATGCCGGCGCTGGTATCAGCAACGGCCATTGCCAGCGATTGGCGAGTGGCTCAATATCCTGCAAGCGCCATGGGAGGATATTCGCCGCGTGCTGCTGGATGAATCCCAGTCCGGCCGGCGCTTGCGTCAAAGCGATCCTTTTTGCGGCATTCTCACTCCCCAGGAACGCTGGGCCATTTACCGTCAATATAATGACAAGAAGTGATCTTGAACATCTGATCCGCGCCGCGGGCAGCATCGCGGACGCGCGCGAACTGATCATCGTTGGAAGCCAGGCGATCCTCGGCGCCTTTCCCAATGCGCCAGCCGAGCTTGCCATTTCGCAAGAAGCGGATATGTACCCGAAAGACGCGCCGGAGAAAGCGGAACTGGTGGACGGTTCCATTGGGGAGAAGTCTCCTTTTCATGACACCTTTGGCTATTATGCTCACGGCGTGGGGCCGGAAACCGCGATCCTTCCAACTCATTGGAGATCGCGTCTCGTGAGAGTCCAGAACCAAAATACAAATGGCATAGCGGGGTTGTGTTTAAGCCCCGCCGATTTGGTTGTGAGCAAGTTGGCGGCGGGGAGAGAGAAAGACATGGACTTCGTCCGCGCTCTTTTTCGCCATCATCTTCTCCAACCTGGCGAGGTTGAAGCTCTCCTTTCGGAATTGGAGTCCTCCGTGCGAGAGTCCATCAATGCCCGGCTCCTTCGGTGTATTTCATCGCTCCCCCGGTGATCTGGCAATCAAGACCGGGCGGCTGCGCTACCTCCCCGCCAGATAGGATTGCATTTGGTCAATCGCGGCGCTTTGCGCGGAGATGATCCAATTCACCATGTCGCCGATGGAAACCAGCCCCACCATTTTGCCCTCGTCTATCACCGGCAGATGGCGGATGTGCTTGTCCGTCATCAGCCGCATGGCCTCCTCAATGGTGTGCTGGGAAGTGACGGCGACAACGGGGGTGGAAATGATCTCCCGCACGAGCGTGCCTCGCGAGGTCTTGCCCGCCAAGGCGATCTTGCGCGTGTAATCGCGCTCGGAAAAGATGCCCACCAGCCGGTCGCCATCCATGACCGGGAGGGCGCCGATGTTCTTTTCCGCCAAAAGTCCAATGGCTTCAAAGACTGTGGCTTTGGCGGAAATGGTCCACACCGTCGGACCTTTGTGATGCAGGAGCACGCTGATGGTTTCGCTGGATATCATGGTATCCTATTATGCCACATATAAGAACAATTCCAAGCGCGAATTTTGGAGTTGGATAAAAGTCTGGCGTTTGCGCCGGCTGCGGTTACAATGGCGGCTCGGTTGGCCGGCCTTCGGCTGGATGTCCCTGACTTAAACTTGGAACTTGAATTTTGAACTCGCCCCAGTTGCCCACTGTGATCGTTCGACCGGGGGATGCGGACCGCATCCTCGCCGGCCATCCCTGGATTTACGCCGCCTCCATTCTCCGCCTGACCGCGCCGGCCGCCGATGGCGCGCTGGTGCAAATCAAGGACCATCGCCAGCGGTTCCTCGGCGTCGGCTTCTACAATGCGCAATCCAAAATCCGCGTCCGCGTCCTCGCCCCGGAGCGCGTGGAAGTGGACCGCGACTTTTTTATCGGACGCATCCGCGCGGCGCTGGCCGTCCGCCGGAAACATCTTCCCGGGGCCGCCTCTTTTCGCGTCGTCAACGCCGAAAGCGATTTTCTCAGCGGCCTGATTGTTGACAAATACGCCGATGTCCTCGTCGTCCAGATTTCCTCCCTCGGCATGGACCAGCGCAAGGCCCTGATCGTCGAAGCCTTGCAAACCGTCTTTTCCCCGCGCGCCATCGTGGAAAAGAACGAGGCCTCCTTCCGCAAATTTGAGGGCATGACCGAAGGCAGCGGCCTGCTGGCCGGCGCGCTCGACGGCCCCGTGGCCGTGGACCTCAACGGCCTGCAATTCGAGGCGGACATCCTGGGCGGCCACAAGACCGGCCTCTACCTGGACCAGCAACAGAACTACCCGCTCGTCGCCGCCCTGGCCGGCGGCTGTCAAGTGTTGGATTGCTTCTGCTTCCTGGGCGGCTTCGCCCTGCACTGCGCCCGGGCCGGCGCGGCCCATGTCCACGGCCTGGACCAGAGCCAGGAGGCCGTCGCCGCCGCCCAGCGCCACGCGCAACGCAACGGCCTGGCTGATAAATGCAGCTTTGAAGCCGCCAATGTCTTCGACTGGCTCAAGGCGCAAACCGCCGTCCAGCCCCACGAAAAAGTCATCCCAAAATTCGACCTCATCATCCTCGACCCGCCCAGTTTCACCCGCACCCGCGCCGCCATTCCCGACGCCATGCGCGGCTACAAGGAAATCCATTTGCGCGCCCTCAAACTGCTGCGTCCCGGCGGCGCGCTGGCGACCTTTTGCTGTTCGCACCATGTGGATGCGGTGATGTTCGAGGCCATCATCATGGAAGCGGCCTACGACGCCCGCCGCATTCTCCGCCGTGTTGCCACCTGCAGCCAGTCCCCCGACCACCCCATCCTTCCCGCCGTGAAGGAAACCGAATATCTCAAAGGCTTCCTCTACGAACTGGCCCGGTGAATTGGTGCGCATGGCAAAAATCTCCAATCTGGAGCGCCGACTTGCAGTCGGCTTTGGGCGCGCAATGACGCTGAAAGCCGATTCAAAATCGGCGCTCCAAACCCGAAAGTGTAAGAAATATCCGGGTTACTGCGCCCCGGCCGTAATCAAGGGCGCGTCGTTGCTGCCATCGAGCTGAATTCGCCGGAGCAGCCGGTTCTGAAAGTAAATGACTTCATTCCGGTAGAATCTCGCAATGGCGTACTGACCCTTGTAATCCGGCTGCACCACGGTGAAGGTCGTGCCGTTGGTCAAATCCTCCAAATAAACCCCGCCGTTGCCCCCGCTGCCTGGCGCTCCCTGTTCGCCGTCGTAAAGATAATGCGTGCCCGCGCTGTCCAATCGCGCGCCCCAGCGGAAATGGAAATTGCGGTAAAGCAGCTTGAGCGACGGCCCGGCCTTGTCCGCCTTCACCAGCCAGGCATCCGGATTCTGCAACCCTTGCAGGCTGGCCGCAGGGCCGAAGTAGAAATCGTAGTCGTGTCCGTTCCAGTGGGAGAACGCGCCCAGGCCGGCTGCGTCGTTCGTCAGGCCCGCTTGCGCCAGAAAAGCCCGGATGCTCGCGGCGCTGAAAAGCGGGCTGGACTCTTGCGTGGTGATGTCAAGAAGACTGAATTCGTTGGTGCCGGCTTTGAGCAGAATGTGGCGGTCATCCCACCAGCCATGGAGCTGCTCTCCGGGAACGGGAATCTTCTTGGACGTCCGCGCTTCCAGATCGCAAAGAAAGAAGCACTTGCCGTACACCGCGGTAGGCGCCGTATAGCCATAACGGCCATTCGGGGAAGCATGCCAAGTGCTCCCGCCGCCGGCGACCTGCGAAATCGCGCCGGCCATCCTGGCCGAATTGTCGCGGATATCGAGAAACCAGAAAGACTCGGTTCGATTGGGCGCGCCGAGCTTTCCGCGAAGTAACTTCGTGTTGACGAAGGCAAGCGCCTCCTCTTCGAGACGTGTCATGGACGAACCACGGCCTTCGCACAGCACTCGCGAGCCGTCGCGGGAAAACATCTCCGGCAAACTGCCATGCAACAACTCGCCCAGGATAACCCGGTGCTCCAGGTCATAAAGGTAGTAATGCGAGCGGCCCGCCGCGTAAGTCCATATCCACATCTTGCCGCCCGCGAACGGATCGGATGCCGTCCAGTCATATTCGTCAAATGTGAAGGGCGGGATTGAAGACGGCGCGCCGGCCACAAAAACAGGGTCCTTCGCCCCACTCCTCGACGCGG
>Ga0181538_10001730_pt1 | contig 23947 bp, 24 predicted proteins | sample PEATcosm2014_Bin_40_FD_119773 | JGI IMG/M metagenome (GOLD analysis project Ga0181538, IMG submission 119773) | Peatland microbial communities from MTU Mesocosm Facility, Houghton, MI, USA - PEATcosm2014_Bin23_30_metaG | ecosystem: Environmental > Terrestrial > Soil > Wetlands > Peat | place... | reverse complement strand
CCTCTACTTGTTTGCGCTCCACCTGGATGGTACGGTATCCAGGAAGCGTTAGTTCAGTCATCATCGGGGACATGGTAGCCCGTTACGGGCGCCATGTCCCCACTTCCCGATGAAGAGCCGTTTTTACACATCGCGTTGCGATTATAAACGCAACAAGGCCAGGTCCCAAAAGGGAATGTCAAGCGGGCGTCGCAAAGCGACAGCGCACGACTCCAAGTACATCGAAATAACTAGGCCATGCGTCAGCCAGTGTGACAATGGCACGGACCATTTACGAATCGATGCACTAGTGGTTAGGGAATCCCGAAGGGGACTGCTACTCAAGAAAAGTCGCAAATTCCTGAACCGACACGATTCACAGTTTATCTGCGGCGACCAAGTCCAAGGCATAACGCAGCGCGGCTTCGCTATCGAACCCGTAATGCCGGAACACCTCATAGGTCAGCGGATGCGTCACGAGGAAGGTGTCGGCCTTCGGATCTTCCGGCATATACAGCTGTAGAGAATTTGCGATCGAGCCGCGCAGCTTGGACTCCGGCAGGGTGAACTCCGTGATCTCCATGAAGGCATTCGGAGATTGCTGTGGGGGAACGCCGACCGACTTTGCGCCCATGTGATGCAAGTAATACAGAAATTGGAAGGCGGCGCTGTATGTTCCTTCGTCGGTCAACACGACGATATTCTTGGGCTGGTAGAGCGGCTTGCCATTAAGACCCTCCAACGCGGCGGTAAAGGAATAGCCCCCTTGCCTGTACTCGGCTAAGGCCTTGGCGTACCGGTGCTCCTGCGGTACCGAATCGTATTCGCCCCCGGTCGTGAAACTATAGTCGCCTAACTCAAACAGGGGATCCCCGATCTTCCGGCGCCACTCGCCCACCGTCACATTGTTCTTCTGAAGGAAAAGCGCCGATTGCCGGGTAATGTACTGGCCCGGAAAATCCTTGAGGTAAAATGCTTCGCCGTAGATGAGCGCGAGAAATGGATAGACGCTTGGAGTCCAGCCGCCATGGTTGCCGCGGAGGTCGATGATGAGGGAGGGGATCTGCCGCCGCTTCATTTCGGCCAGCAAGCGCATCCCGGCTTCGAAAAACGAGGGGATGCCTTGGAGCGCGGTGGCGATGTCTTCCGGCGCGGTCTTGTTGCGCCGCCCGTAGTAGTCCTTGAACATCTCCCGCACGTTGCCAACGCCGGAGCGCCAGGCCACCTCATATGCTTCGCGTCCCATAATGTCCGCGACGCGCAGATACGCGGCTTTTGGCTCGTCGAATATCTCGGCGAAGTACGGATCGTCCGACAAGGGAAGTTGCGGCCGGCGCCGAGGCTGCGGAAAGAGGCACTTGTCTGCATTGAACACCCGGCGCTGCTTCCAGGAGACGGTGCGTTCGACGATTTCGCCAGATGGGGTTTGCAGTTGAAAGGTGATCCGGTCCGTGTCGTCGCCGTGGAAGCAGTCGAGCATGAACTTCCGGCTTGCGACCACATGAGTCACCAATTGCAGGGCAGCCAAGCGGTTCTCAACTCTGAGGCGGTGGCGCTGTTCCGCCTGAATGATCTCATCGACCGTGTGGCTGTTGGCGCTCACCAACCGGTAACCGATGCAACCTTTGAATTCATCGAGGTCGGTGGCGGTGAGAACAAGGGCATCGGTGGTCATGCTGAACTGGATCGGTAGCCAGTAATCGGGGTCCATCCAACTGGAACCCGCCAAATAGGTGTGGCCCGGAAGAGGATTTATGAGTTCGCGGAGGCGATTGGCGAGGTCCGCCACGGAGATGCCGTCCTTTGGAAGGCCCGTGAGAATTGCCTGTGCTTGGCGGCGGAATTCGATGCGCCCCTCAAAGGCTGTGTATGGGTCGGGGTGCGTGTCCTCCAGCAGATCGATAAATGTCCGAGTATCGCGCACCGCCTGTTCATAGCTCAGATGCCGGTCGATGAGCTGCTGGTCCTGGGCAGCCAGCACGCAGGCGGTCAGCGAGGAAAAAAAGATGACTACAAAAAAACGAATCTGGAGGAGGCGGTTCGGCATGGGGTGTTTATGCAATAACACGGTTGCGAGTCGAAAAGTTGCAGGATTTCTGGCCTCCAAAGACGAGGCGGGGCAAGCGGTCTCCGCGATATTCCTCCCCACAAGTAGGTGTTCAAGTTCCAGGGTTCTGATTCTCGTCGGTTTGGGCGCCGGACAGAAGCGCACCGCGTCGAATCAAATGGCTGCTGCGCAACCGACCGTGACATGCCGTTCGAGACGGGCTGCAAAAATCTTCCACTAAAACACGACTAAGGCCCACTGGTGCCTATCTCATACGGCAGCAATTACATGAGGCCGATGTGAAGTCACCTCCCCGAATCGCGGCGAGAGCCGGGGAAAACGCGGGGCAAACTCAAACCAGATTCGAGCCGCCAGGCAATATCACTCGCCTAAATCCCTGAAAACATCCCGTATCAGGCGAAAGAAAAGCGAAACAGAATCTCGTTTCATAGGGAGACGTTGGACCCTGATCGGGTCCACCAACTCGTTAATGTCCGATGAGCTATGGATTTCAATAGTCAAGACATCATCGGTAGATTTCTGCCAAATCCCGACTTCAGTTTTTGAGTCTATTGGGCGTATGCCTCGGAGATAAGATCGCGCAGTGCAGCTTCTGACTTGGCGCTTAGATCCCCGATTTTCTTGGCCGTCATCCTGTCTTTGCTGACAACACGAATCTGATCAACTGCGACCTCCGACTGTTTGCCGTTAAGTTCGATCTGGAGCCGGGTTCGCCAGGTGCGATGCAACGTACTTGTCAACGGACAAATCACGACCGTATCGAGGACGCTATTCAACTCGTCGCGGCTCACGATCACAGCGGGTCGAGTCTTTTTCAGTTCACGCCCTCGAGTCGGATCGAGGTCTACCCAATACACGCCGTAGCGCTTAAACTGTGTGAAGGCCATCGGCTGAGGCGTTTTCGAAGTCACTCCAGTCCTCCCCTTCGGTGGCCATAGCTAGAGCCGTTTCGGACCAGGAAAGCTTGGGCGATGGAGCAGCTCTAAGGAACAGGCCATCAGACCGTACCTCGGCCTCCAGGCCGGCACGATCAAGTCCGAGGCGACGAATTACCCCGGTTGGTATTCGGATCCCTCTAGAGTTTCCGATTCGTGTGAGCTTTACTGGCATTTTGGTCGGCATAAGTACTTACATGTAATTACATGACGTGGATGTCAAGCCCACCTCCCTGAATCGGGGCGAGCGCCCCTTTAAAACGGGGCAGACCCGGTGCAAACTCGTACCAGACTCGAACCGCCCGGCAATCTCACGGCCCAAAATCCCTTAAAACATCCTGTTTCAGGCGAAACAAAAGCAAAACAGGATCTCGTTTCATAGGGAGAGGTTGGACCCTGATCGGTTCCACCAACTCGTTTACAGACAACGAGTGGCCGTGAGAGAACGAAGTTCGAGGCAGGATGACTTATCGCTAAGCGGCCGCCAACAGCTTTGACCCATTAATAACGGAGTTTTTAGCCCTTTGGGCGGATGTTCTGATTCACTCGGAACAAATTCTGCGGGTCGTATTTCTGTTTGATCGCGACCAGGCGGTCATAGCCGGGGCCATACGCCATCTTGATCCGATCCGGCTCATCATCAGTCAGGAAGTTGACGTAGACCCCGCCTGTGGCAAACGGGGTGACTTCGCGGAAATAGCTGCGCGCCCAGTCGACGCACTTGGCGTCCTCGGCCGCCGTCTCCCAGCGCCCGTGGACGTTGCACACCCAGAGCGCATTGCGGTGCGAATAGGCGGTGGCATCCGGCGCGGGGCGCGTAGTTTCTCCTCCGATCAGGCCGAAGAATATCTCGCAGTGCGGCGACGGTAGTGCAGCGATATATTTGAGGACAACCTCGATGGCGCCATCGCTCAGCTCCGTGAAGTTGTGCGACTTCCAGTAGTTGCGCGCGCCAGGCGTCAGCAAGGGGTCAAACGCCTGCTGCCAGGCCGTGTAGGGCATGACCCCGATGTGCTCGCCGAGGACGGTTCCCAGCTTTTTCAGCGGTTTCACGACCCGCATGCCCTTTTCCGGGTCCCCTGTGTGGCAGAAGGCGAAGACCACGACCTCGGTGCCATGCACGCTCGCCGGCAGGAACGGCAGCGGCGGGGCTTTGCGTAGCACCGTCCACACGCTGGTCTCCTTTCTCAGTTTCTTGCAGAACAGGTTGTATTTCCTAAGCGCCGCCGCGGCGTCCTTTAGCGCATAGACGATCAGGCCGGCAAGCACGCTGGGTCCGACCGGATGGAGCTTGAATTCAAACCGGGTCACGACGCCAAAATTGCCGCTGCCGCCCCGTATCGCCCAGAACAAGTCATCGTTTTCCTTGTTGTTCACGTGCAGGAGACGGCCGTCCGCCGTGATGACATCGGCGGCCCGCAGGTTATCAATCGTCATGCCGAATTTTCGCGAGAGCCAGCCGAAGCCCGCACCAAGCGTGAGTCCGGCGATCCCGGTGGTGGAATTGATTCCGACAGGCGTGGCCAATCCGAACGCCTGGCACTCATGGTCGAAGTCCGCGAGCGTCGCCCCCGGCTCCACGTGCGCCACGCGGGCCACAGGATCCACTCGCACCGAGCGCATATTCGACAGATCGATCAGCAGGCCTCCCTCGCAAACCGCATTGCCGGCGATATTGTGGCCGCCACCCTTGATCGCCGTTAGGAGGGAGTATTTTCGGGCAAATCCAACCGCCTGCTGGATGTCGGCAACTCCCGCGCAACGCACGACCAACGCCGGATGGCGATCGATCATGGCATTCCAGACGGTGCGAGCCCTGTCATAGCCATCATCACCCGGGAAGAGAAGAGCACCGCGAAGCGATGACTTGAATTGCTGTAGGGCTTCAGAATCGACCGTGACCGAGCTGCCATCTCCACAAACGATTCTTGCGTTGTTCATGGGACATCCTCCTGGGGTATGGGGTTATCGTGATCGGATGCCTCGGATTCTAACGAGGCTGGGATGGAATACGGGACAGGCCATTATCTCCTGTCAACAGCGTTATTAGGGTCTCTTCTGAGGCTGAAACAGGAACTCGATTCCAAGATGTTCCCTATGGATCGCGCCGCCGGAATGTCACCTCTAGGCAATTCGCCTTGTCTAAAAGTAGACGAACTCCGCTCGAGATCTGTCTAATTCATCGTCCACCGGATTCAAGCCGAGCACCGTTCGAAAACGGGGCAAACCCCGGGCAAACTCGAACCAGGCTCGAACCGTCTTTCCGTCTCATAGGGAACGGTGAACCCTGATCGGGTCCACCAACTCATTCCACTCTCGTGTTCGCCGCCTGCGAATCCGCGCCCTGGGTCTAAACGAAGAGATCTGCGCTAACTCCAAACCGGTCCCTGAGCGCCTTTACGTGTGCAGTCGTAAGCCCGCGCTCACCCTTCAAAATCCGATAGGCCACCGAACGATCAACTCCAAGGATATCCGCCAGGTCGTCACCGGTCAGGCCGGTTTCCCTTAGCACGAACTTTAGCATGGAGAGGCCCGATATCTGCCGACGTTCGGGCAGCGTCTCTGTTTCGTATCGTTCTACAAGCCCGGATATGACGAGAAGATAATCCTCCTGGTCCTCGTTGACCTGTTGGCCGGCTAGCGCGTCAACGATCTCAACTGTGTTCTTGTAGCCGACCTCGTCATGAATAGGCCGCGGCACATGGTATTTGATCAGCTTGTCGTAGGTCTTGGGGAGTCTTGCAAAAGAGACCTTGGCGGTTGTTTTCATAGGGTCTTTTCCCAATGAGGTTTATCGTAATCGCCGTGGCTTAGCATCAGGAGAACGAAGACGATTTGGTGGTTATAGTGAATAGCCGTAATCAGCCGATAGTGGTTCTTGATGTTGAATACCGTGACGGTCTTGCCGCTGCCGACTCTAACCTGATCAGCCGAAGGAAGAACTTTCCGTAATTCAACTAGGCTCGCGAAACGTCCCCTTCGGATGAGTTCCTCCCAGTGTTCGAGCGTCGTAGCGATTGTTGGATGTTGTGCTGCATAGTCGCGAAGACGCTTGATCGTGATGATTCTCACGGAACTAACGAGAAAATGTCGCCAAAAAGGCGACTCATCAAGCTATTTGCTCGAAACCCGATCCCTGCCTAATTCCGGAAAACATCCCGAAGTGGGCGAAACAAAAGCGAAACAGGATCTCGTCTCATAGGGAAAAGTTGGACCCTGATCGGGTCCACCAATTCATTGACATACAATTAGTTGCAGAGTAATTGCTGCTAAGAAACCTTGGAATAGATAGAAGATGGTGGACCTTTATTGGGTCAACCACTTCGTAAACAATTAAAGGCCGTCGGCTTACAAGCCGTCCACGGTTCTAGCCCAGAGACGGAAATTTCGGCCCGCGGGCACCGTTAAACGCAGCACGCAGGCGCCTATCGGAGCTGCTTTCCTTTCGACGAATCGATCCTGGCCTGACGCTATCAGAGATCGAGCGACGGACCTTCCTTGTCTCTTTCCATTCCACCCAGGTCCATTTGATCTTTGTGTCGTTCATCGGGAATAATGCGCTTCTCAAGCTCTGATCGGAATTGCTGAAATTGCGAACCGATTCCGTATTCCTTAGACGCCGCCATCTTGGTTGCTTCAGTCCAATTCGTCGCGAGTCCACCGTTGATGCACACGGCCATCAGCTTCTCTGCGCATTCGCGGGACTCGTCGTTCTTCTGTGGGTAAATCGAGCTGAATACCTTGTCGACGAGCAGTTCCTCGACAGGCATCAGGTTAACGGGCCCAAATGGAGTTTCTCTTTATTGCGGCCGACTCGACCCGGATCGTCGAAAGGCTACGTTTAATCTCGCAAGTGGCTTGACCACTTTTGAGTCACCAATATGACTATCTGTGTGAAAATGCTTACTGTCTCCAAAGCGAAAGCGACCTTCAGCGGCATTGCTCGTAACGTCGTTCGGTCAAAGAAACCTGTCATCGTACGCGTGCCCGATGGCTTCATTCAGATCGCACCATACGACCTTCCAAAAGAAGTGCCTCCATTTAAGGCGGGGAGCCTCAACCTCCTTCCTCGCGAGATCGAACTGCACAACACCTTCGGCGAGTCGCTATGAACCATCGTCGGTGGGACATTGTTTTTCTCCGGATGGACGAGAAAGACCCCGTTGGACATCCGGCTGTGATCCTCTCGTCGGACGATACAATGGCCGACGACAAACAACAGCGGTTCAACGTCGTCACTGGGACCAAGAAGCAACCTGGCGAGAGCGCCCGCAACCATCACGTCATTCTCGATGAAGCGGACGGAATGGAGTTCCTCACGTTGGTCGATTGCTCGCTTGTATATGTCGCGAGAAAGTCATCAGTCCTGCGCCTCAGCGGCTCCGTTACGATGCATCGGCGTCAGCAAATCCAGCGCACGATCCGAGGTTATCTTGGCCTGGGCTAGTCGGGGCAAACCCGGGGCGAACTCGAACCAGACTCGAACCGCCTTTCACCTTGATAGGGAAACGGCGCGCCCTGATCGGGTTCCCCCTCCTTCGACAATGGCGATTGTAAAGTCCCGGCCTTAGCGTCGATGGCGCCATCGCAATGTGTCATCAATCTGGATTGCTCAATCCTTCCGCTAGGCATCTCGTATTCGGCGACTTGGAGCTTGGCGCCCTAGCAGTAGGGTTGACCGGGAACTGTTAGAATGAGTCACTGGCCGATGGCCGTTAGCCAAGATCCGCCCATGAAATTGCCGCTCTTGCCGCTGGCGCTCTGCCTGCTTTGCACATCGGGCCTCGCCGATCAATCCGCGGACCTGGCCTCGGCTCGGGGCCTTTTCGAGGCGAGGAAATTTCCAGAAGCGCAACTTGCATTTGAAAAACTGGAGGCGACCGACTCCGGCAACGCCGACATTCACTACTATCTCGGCCTGCTCGCCTTGGAGCGCGACGATACCAACGCGGCAGCGCATCAACTTGAGCGGTGTACAGCACTTTCCCCCGACAGCGCGCGCGGCCACAACGCTCTCGGCGATGCCTACGGCCTTTCCGCCCAGAAAGCCGGGATATTCAGGAAGTTCGGCCTAGCCCGAAAATGCCTCGCCGAATACACGCGTGCCGTCGCGCTTGAGCCGAACAACATCGATTTTCACGAACGCCTGTTTGAATACTACACAGACGCGCCGTCCATTGTCGGAGGCGGTACCGATAAAGCGGCCGGAGAGGCGGCGAAAATCAAGAGGCTCGATCCCAAGCGCGGTCACCAGGCTTTTGCCACTCTATATGCCGCCCGTGAAAAGTACGGTCTCGCGCTGGCCGAGTGGAATGAGATTCTGAAAATGGCGCCCGACGATTACGCCGCGCTCTACCAGGTGGGCCGCCTCGCGGCCATCAGCGGCCAGGATTTCGACCGGGGCATGGCGTCGCTCCGCCGATGCCTCACCCTTTCGGCGCCGGAGAGCGCGCCGCCCCACTCGGCGGTACAGTGGTGCCTCGGCATCATTCTGGAGAAAATTGGCAACACTGCCGGCGCGCGCGCTGCCTACGAGGCTGCGTTAAGGGATGACCCAAAATTCACTCCCGCGTCGGACGCGCTTAAGCATCTCAAGTAAAACTGGGAGAACGTTCGCGGAATCGACATAAGACCGGGCAAACTCGAACCGCCTTTCACTTTCATAGGGAGATGGTGGGCTCTGATCGGGTCCACCATTTTGTAGGCTGTCATAAAGGTCATTTCTGGCGTCATCGCGGGCCCAGACGCCGCTTGCGCAAAAGAGCCAAAGTTTGACCATCCGATCCTGCACAGCAGACTCGTGATCAACAGGCCGATTTCGCTGTCCGATTCCCGAGAAACACAGAAATTAAGACGAAGCAATCGCCCGCGGACTCGCCCGAAGCATATACCAATTGAAGGAAGAACTGACGAGAGATCCCGGCACTCGCGAGCTAAAGGCGAAGGCAAATTCTCATAATTGATGCGCTGCAAGGGACTTTTCTGGCGAAGACGAAAATGATCCGTGAAGAGAATTCCGTTGATGGTTCATTGCCGACGCGTTTGGCCCTTAGGCGGCTGGCCTCGGGTTTGGTGTGCGTCCTGGCCGTCGCGGGGTGCATTGCCTACGGCAGGTGGAATTCGTCGCCGAGCGCTGCTATGTATCGCGTGAGAGGCGTTAGCACCGCCGAAATCTCGTTAAATGGAACGTGGCAATTTCTTCTGAATCCGCCGGAGCATTTTTGGGAGAGCAAGAATTCAATCCTAGCGTGGCAGGCGATTGCCGTTCCGGGCGAACCGCAAATGCAGGGCTTCGATGTCAGGAACGACAGGGAATTCGCCTACCTGAGGCGATTTCGGATTCCGACGGATTTTGCAGGACAGCGGGTGTTCGTTCGGTTTGAAGGCGTCTACGGCGAGGCGCGGGTGTGGGTCAACGGACATTTTCTTTGCAAACATCTTGGCAGCTTCACCATCTGGGAATGTGAGCTGACGGACTGGGTGAAGCCTGGCGAGGAGGCGGTGCTGACGGTCGGCGACACGGATCGTACCGACGATATTTCCGAAGCCACCGGGTATGCGAAACACTGCATCGGCGGGATTCTGCGAAGCGTCTCGCTGCTAGCACGTCCGCAAACCTACGTCCGGAATCTGCGTGTGGAAACGCCGCTGACAGAGGATAATCGAGCGGCGATCTTGCGCGTTACGGCGACGATGGAGTTCAAAGGCAATCGCGAGGCGACATTGCATTTTTCACTGAGCGACGCGCGTGGCCGGGAGATTACACTATCAGCGGCGTCGATGACCTTGTCCGCGACAAGCCCGTATCGCATGTTGGAAATCCCGGTGGCGTCGCCTCAGTTATGGGACGCAGAACATCCCCGGCTTTACACGTTGACGACGCGGTGCGTGGTAGACGGAAAGGAAGTTTCCACGCAGCAACAGACGGTTGGCTTCCGCGAGGTCAAAGTTCTCGGCGAAAAGCTGCTCATTAACGGCCGAATCGTGAAACTGCGCGGCGTATGCCGGCACGACATGCATCCTTTGTTGGGGCGTGTGTCCATGCCGGCGTATGAATTGGAGGACGTTTTGCTAGCAAAGGAGGCGAACATCAATTTTATCCGCACGTCGCACTATCCCCCGACGGAGAATTTTCTGCGGAACTGTGATGAGCAAGGGATCTATGTGGAGGCTGAATCTGCCGTTTGCTTCAATCAGACTGGGGCCGATCAGCCCTACAAGAGCAAATTAGAAGCGGTGACGCATGACCCTGCATACACAGCGTGGTATCTGGGGCAGATCCGGGAAATGGTGGAGTCGTTTCGCGGACATCCTAGCGTGATCATCTGGTCCGCTGGCAACGAGAGTCGATATGGCATGAACATTGGCAAGTCGCTCGACCTCATCCGCGAATTGGATGAGACGCGCCCAACCATCTTCGCGTATTCCAAGACCGCCATTGCCGATGGCGCGCAAGACCGTTTCGACCTTTGCAGCATCCACTATCCCACCGTGAGTGGGACGGCAGAAAAGGATTCAAATCAGTTCGCCATGGCGAACTGGTCCACTGATGGACGCCCGACCATTGGCGATGAATGGGCGCACGTTCCCTGCTACTGCACGGATACGCTAAAAATTGATCCGGGTATCCAGGATTTCTGGGGCGAAAGCCTCAGCCGCATGTGGACCTCGTGCTACAATTCCGAAGCCGGCATTGGCGGCGCGATCTGGGGTTTCGTGGATGAAACCTTCCAACTGCCGGAACGCTGCGTCGGCTACGGGCCGTGGGGCATCGTAGATACCTGGCGGCGGAAGAAGCCCGAATTCTGGAACACCAAGAAGGCGTATTCGCCGGTGCATCTGTTAGCGGCGAAGTTGAACATCGCGGGTAGTGAAGCGACGCTGCCGATTCAAAATCGCTACAACCATACCAACCTCGATGAACTCACTGTGCGCTGGAACTACGAGGGCCAAAGTGCTTCGTTTACGCCCGCCGCCCTGCCGCCGCGTGCGCAGGGAATGCTGACATTGCCGGCCCTGGCATGGCGTGACGGCACCTTTTTGCAGCTTGATTTCATTGAACCTGGCGGACGGGTTGTGGACACCTATCGCATAGCCGTCGGTGCGCCAAGGCCGAACGCGGCTGAGCTTGCCGAAAGTCCGGTCCACTTGGAGCAGTCGGCGACGGATGCGGTCGTGCGCGGCGAGGATTTCTCCGTCACGTTTGACAAATCCACTGGGCTGATTCGGGAGGTGCAACGTCTCGGCCAGCGCATCCTGACAGACAGCCCGCGCTTGAATGTGAGCACCACAGATGGCGTGAATTCCTGGTCCGGGTCCGATGTGATCATTCTGGAATCCTTGAACGAGCCATTCGTACTGGAGTGGTTCAAGGTGAACGAGCTGACGAATTCAGTTCGCGTCGTAAGCAAAGGAAAGGTGGGCGCGCGGTCGGTGACCTACACGATGACCGTTCACGGCAATGGTCGGATGACAATCGATTTCGAGTTGTTCCAGACGAAGGCGCTGTTTTGCCAGGAAGTCGGGCTAGCATTTGTGCTGGAAACGGGTTTCTCAGACATCGCCTGGGAACGGGAATCTGATCTCTGGACGAGTTATCCTGATGATCACATTGGCCGGCTTAATGGCCGCATGCCATGCTTGGCGCCGGAACTCGCCACCGCCTATCGCCAACCGCCGGTCGGCTCGTGGGCTTTAGATAGTCGCGATTATTTCCTGTACGGCTCAAATCAAGTTGGCACGACGTTGACCCGTGATGCAAAGAGCTGTCGTCCGTTCATCCGCACTTACACCGTCAGCGGAAGGAATCGGCAAATCGTCGTGCGTGGGACTGGCCGCGAAGGCGCGCGCATTCGCCAGTTGGATTCCGGGAAAATTGCCCTGATTGTGAACACTGATTGGGACTATCTCAACTTGGGCTGGGGAAACTATGAACGGGGGCTGAAGCTGCCTTTGGAATACAGAGGCCAAGTCGAGCTTGATCTAAGGCGCTGACAAACTCTCGATTGATGGAGGGGATTGAGTCAGCTTCGCCGGGCTAGCTGCTGCGCAAATCGGGGCGAATCCGGGGCAAACTCGAACAAGACTCGAACCACCTCCCCTTCTCATAGGGGGACCGTGGACCCTGATCGGGTCCACCAGCTTGTAAGGCTTGACGAATCTGGATTCGTATATACGGTATATACGAATGACAACTGCCATCGCGAAAGTTTTCAAGTCCGGCAATTCCCAGGCCGTTCGTCTGCCAAAGGCTTTCAGACTCTCGTCAAAGACCGTTAAACTGGTCAAGACACCGGGCGGATTCTCCGTCAGGGACCCATCTGCACTTGCTCGCCGGATGAGAGCATTCGCCGCTCTAGGTGGAAGTTGTCCGGATTTCCCCGCGATCCCCTCCAACCCTACGCCTAATATCCGACGCGATTGGGAATGATCTTCCTGCCGGATACCAACGCTTTTTCCGCCTACTTGGCTGGACGTTCGATGCCGTTGACGAAACGAATGGTCGCTGCCTTTGCGGCAGGGGAATTGAGGCTTTCAGTGATGGTTCTCGCCGAACTGGAATTCGGCGCGGAAAAGGCCCGCCATCAACGAGGCGAGACGAAATTCATACGTCGGGTGGAACAATTGAGAAGACAGATCGAGCCGGAGGCGATTGGCGCCTCGTTTCCCCAGCACTATGCGAAGATTCGGACCGGCCTTGAAAGGCAAGGCAGGAAGATAGGTGATCGAGACACGATCATTGCTGCCCATGCTCTTTCGCTTGGAGCAACCTTGGTGACCGCGAATGTCGGGGAATTCTCCCGGATTCCTGGCCTTAATGTTGAGAATTGGGAACTGGAGACGAACAAGGACTAAGGAACGACTGACAGGAATCCCCACAATGCCCTCGCCTCCCGATCTCCAAATCGGGCCAAGCGCCTTTTTGAAACGGGGCAAACTCGAACCAGACTCGAACCGTCTTCCCTCCTCATAGGGAGACGGTGGACCCTGATTGGGCCCGTCTGGTGCTCGTACAAAAGATCCGAGATCCAATGAGTGCGCTCAATAGACGTCCCCTAAAGGGCCTGAGTAAACTAGTAGGTAGAGTAGGCAGGAGCCCGTCGGCGGCTTGTCCGTCTATAGGCTCCTGCCTACTCTACCTAGAGACGCCCTATGTCTCGTTTCCCGCGCGCGGCGTAAAGTTGCCAAACCAACGGTGCAATCGCCGACCGTCGCTCTTCGTCGGAAAACGCGACATTAGGTAGCGGCCTTCCGCTAATTGGCCAGATTCGCAAGCCCTGCTCATGCCGGCGACGGTGCCCGAGAATCGCCGTACATAAGAAGGCCGTACACCTTTTCGATCAGTTTAGTAACTGAAAAGGGCTTTGGCAGTACGGCACCAGGATGAACTATTTTCTTCAAGAGCGTTTCGGGCAAGGGAAGTGATCCAGAGGTAAGGATGCACGGCGGTTTCATCGAAACTGTCCGGAGCCGCTCGATCAACGCCAAGCCGGTTAACCTTGGCATCTCATGATCGGTGATGAGCAAGTCATAGGTCGTTATGCAGAGTGCCTCCCACCCTTCTTCGCCATCCCGGGCCGTATGCGCATGAAACCCCACCCTAGTGACCGCGTCGGCCATTAGTTCTCGAAGGGCAGGCTCGTCGTCGACGACTAGGATCTTCTTTGGCGACAACGTCCCAGGCCCACTTATCCGCTTGGAGTGGGCCGACTCGGTCGCCTTGTCCGCGAAGCGCAAAGCGTCGAATTCCGAGGGCACGGCCCCAAACGGGCGAAGAGAGTCGGCGCTGAGACGCATGAGATTTCGCGTCAGCATGCGGGCGGAAATTTCTTCATCACTTTCACTCACTCTCACACAGGTAAGCGACAATCGATCCTAAGGCTATGGGGTCTCCACCTACCTGCTGGAGTCGGGCGCGGTGATGCGGCCCCGGTCGCTTCAAGAGAATCTGTCGCTCTTGAGCTTTGCCGCCAGGCGTTAGGGTAACTCATTTGCACTTTTTTGGGGCGCGATTCTGGCAATGCGCCCAAGAGAAACCGTTTGCACCATCATCCATCGCCGCACGCCGACTAAATGGGGGGCAACTCTTGGGATTCGATTCAGAACAAGGGCCCGTTCAATGCGGGGAAACCCCGGGGCAAACTCAAACCAGACTTGAACCGCCTTACGTTTTCATAGGGAGACGGTGGACCCTGATCGGGTGGACCAACTTAGGTCTAAACGAATAGATCTGAGGGCTTACCTCGACTTTGCTGATAATCAGGTGCGCTTGCAGCTCTTCGTCTTGGCCTACAATCTCGGAAATTTTCTCCGACAGGTCGTGTTGCCCCGAGATGTACGCCACTGGACGTTAGCGGCGATGCGAGAGAAATTGGTCAAAATCGGGGCTAAGGTCGTGCACCACGCCCACAGAATGATCTATCAGCTGGCGGAAGTAGCGGTGCCTTGAGGCTTGTTCCGAGCCGTCTTGCGGGCTATCGGTCGCCTCAGATTGCCTTCGCCAGCCCCAGGGAAACGGATCCGTTATGCAAATCCATTCCATCACACTCGAAATCACAGGCTCGGTGTCTTCGTTTGCGGGCGGATATGTCGTTCCCGAGCCCAAGACGGCCCACCCATGGCAACCTCTTGGTGAAAATCAAGGCGCCGATCGAAAGAAACTCCCTTTTCATGCGTGCAAGCAAGAAAATCGCACACGTTTTCCTGAACCGTATACAAACCTTATATAAACACAGGTCCCAAATGGGAAATCTCGATTACGATTCCTATAAGCACAATTCGAAGGAGCATTTCCTGAAACCCCTGGCGGGCGCACCGGATCATGCGGAGTTGACAGCCCGGTCGCGGGTGGAAATCGCGAAGATTTTCGCCGAGCGGACGACCCAGGCGACGATCCAGGAGTCAATTCGGGATCCCCTTCATGTGCTTCTTGCGGCTCACGAAGGGGAACTCGCCTTCAAGACCCCCGGAGCTGTCAAACTTCGGATGACTCCCCGCCGGAGGCGGCGGGATCTCCGGTCGCACTAGGATGGAAGCGCGCACGTTCGAGATCGAAGGACGTCCGGCGAGAGTTTGGGTCGGAGGCCAGGGCACCCCCATCCTTCTGTTGCATGGGCGCTGGGGCGGCGCATTGTTGCAGTGGGGAACGGTGTGGACGGCGCTCTCGGAGCACGCGCTGGTGATCGCGCCGGAGCTGCCTGGAATCGGTGAGGGCTCGCAAGGAAACCCTTCTGGCTTCGCCGGCTATGCCCGCTGGGTCGTTCGTGTTCTGGACACGCTCCACGTCTCTGCTGCCTGTGTGACCGGGAACTCCTTCGGCGGGGCGCTAGCTTGGGAGCTCGCGGCGCAGTTTCCCGAGCGATGTCAACGGCTCGTGCTCGTCGATGGTGGACCCCTTCCCATCGGCGCCTTCACCCGCGCGTTTCTGCGGCTGCCACCGCTCAAGGCGTTGCTCAGAGCCCTGTTTCGCCGAAACGCGACTCTCCCCCGAACCCTCGCGCGGGCATTTGCTCGACCCGGCGAAGTCTCGACCGAGCTCCGGGAGGCGATCAGTCAAAGCGTGTCGCTGATTCCCTCGCTGGTCGACACGGTGCTCGGGCCCGCAACAGAAGCGGCGGCTCCTCGTTGCCCGGTGCTCATCCTCTGGGGTGAAGAGGACCGCCTCAACCAAGGCGATCGGATCGCAGAGTGGGTCTTGCAACGTACCCAGGCGCGCGTGGAGCGAATCCCCGGCGCCGGCCACGTCCCCCAGATCGAGCAGCCGCGCGAGTTCGTCCAACGCCTCCTGGCTTTCGCCGTCGGCACGGTATGAGCAAGAATACTGCCGGGTAATGTCGCTCGTTGGCTAGTTGTCGGCTTCTTCGCCCTTGCGACCATTCGAAGGGTTCTCACTATTCACTTTTAACCGGATGGCCTAGCAGCCGCCGCAATGGTCGGCTGGTTTATCGGCGCTGATGGCGGTTCCACCCTAACATCTTAGAGAGCCCGATGATTCCGTGAAGGACCTGCAGCCCTAGCCGTGACAGGCTGGGACGCGTCAATTTCGGATCAGCACCAATCCCGATATGACGGTCGGAATTGCAACGGCCTAGGATTCCCTGCAACTATTCGGCCAATGCGCGCGATTCGCGTACACGAGATTGGCGGACCGGAAAAGCTGCGGCTTGATGAGGTCCCGGTGCCCGAACCGAGGGCCGGCGAGGTGCGGGTTTGGGTAGAGGCGGCGGGAGTGAACTTCATCGACACATATCAGCGGAGCGGACTGTATCCCGTGCCCCTCCCTTTCACGCTTGGCATGGAGGCCGCCGGAACCGTCTCTGCAATTGGAGCCGGCGTGAGCGGATTCAAGGTGGGAGACCGCGTGGCAAGTGCGCGGGCGAGCGGAGGGTATGCCGACGAGGCGATCGTGTCCGCTGCCCAATTGGTACATGTTCCCGAGGGCGTAAGCTCCCAACAGGCGGCGGCCCTGCTCTTGCAGGGCCTCACCGCCCATTATCTGGCCTGCGACACCTTTGCGCTCAAACCAGGTGACAGCGCGTTGGTGCATGCCGCGGCGGGCGGGGTCGGACTCTTGCTGGTGCAGATCGCAAAGCATCGCGGCGCTCGAGTGGTGGGAACCGTCGGATCCGAGGACAAAGCCCCCCTGGCACGGGAAGCGGGGGCCGACGAAGTGGTGATCTACACCCGGGACGACTTTGCCGCGGCAGCACGGCGTTTCACGGGCGGACGGGGGGTGGACGTGGTGTACGACGGAGTCGGCAAGGACACCTTTGAGGGCAGCCTGAACAGCCTCCGGCCGCGCGGCCTTCTCGCCTCTTTCGGCAACGCCAGTGGCCCCGTGGCACCCTTCTCGCCCCTGCTGCTCTCGCAAAAGGGCTCTCTCTATTTTACGCGGCCCACGTTGGCCAATTATACCCAGACCACGGCTGAGTTGCGGGCCAGGTCCGACGATTTATTTCGATGGCTGGCGGCGGGGGAGCTCCGAGTGCACATCGGAGCCACCTTTCCGCTGGCCGATGCGGCCGAGGGCCAGCGCGCGCTCGAGGGCCGGAGGACTGCCGGCAAGGTCCTGCTTTCGATCCAGTAGCAGGTGCCAAGCCTGTATCCCTCCGCCACTAGAATTCACGACGGACAGGGCCATGCGATGGACGATATGCACGGCTCCAATTCGCGGTGTGCGCGCCCCTAGAGAGCAGACAAGAACCACGGCAAACTCGAACCAGACCCGAACCGCCTTTCTTTCTTATAGGGAATCGTTGGACCCATATCGGGCCCGCTTTCTTGCAAATGGTTATATAAGAGATCCTTGCATATATGCCTTGATTCCATCCGCGCGTTTCTCGAGGACCAGAATGGAGCGCCTTAAACAGACGTTTCGAAAGATGCCTGATTTGACGGGAGGTAGCCTTCCGGCGATGGGGTTAACGGAGGTTATTGTTCCGTGGGCTGGGGAAGCTTCTGCGCACCGGGCACCTCGACAGGCGTCCCGATATGCACCTTCCCAGGCGGCACCTCATACGCCTGAAGGCCATGCGTTGTTTCCCCAAAGTAAGGCGTGGCAGTCTGAATCATTGCCCGTAGAACGTTCGAGAATTTCTGGCCCCGATCAGCCGGTACCGCAATGAACGTTGTCCATATGCAGGGCGCCTTCCTATTCATGAGGCTGACATCATCGAGTTTGAACGCTTCGACCACGAACAGATAGAATTCTCGAGAGACTTTGTCGGTCTCGCCGAAGTCGCGCCAGAGTATTGGGTTCGTCCCGAAGTAGGACGAGTGCCACGGGCTTGAGCCTGGGCCAATTCCGAATGCGCGGTTGAGAACGAATACGCGGTTGAGAACGTTTGCTTCGGTTTGGCTCATGCCAACGCGAGGGTCCCATATCGAACTGGGGCCGACGTAGAACATGCTATCGGGGTCCCGCCTGGAGGACACGAGCCCGTCGTCGTCCCACGTGACCCTGTCCTTTCGCACTATCGGGTTCAACCATGGCCGCTCGCCATAATGGACCCGTAACAGGTAGTCGATCTTGGCCGGCATGTGCCCCGCCCTCTTCTGGTAGACAGCATTGAAGTACCCCCTGTGTTCGAGCGACATCTCCAGCTCGCGGTAAACGGCGCCTAGTGTCACATCGTTCGGATATACCTCGCCGGGCAAGAGGAGGTAAAAAAGCGCCTTGGTAGGTTCTGGGACAGCCGGGGCCTTCGGCTCGGTGATCATGGGATCGTGGACCCGAGCGTAGAGTTCCTCGTCGGAGAGCTGGGAATAGTTGACTGCGGAAACAGAGACCCGCAGCGGCTCCTTCGACCAGTCTGTCATCGAAGCGCATCCCGTGAGCCCAAGTGAGATCATTACTGCCAAGGCCGATCGCAGGAACGCTCCATTCCCGGCGTCAACGAACGCAGCCGATGAAACCGACTCTCGGGCCAAGGGGCATACGTTCATCGGCGACACAGGGTTCGAGGGTCCATTAGTAGGAAGACGGGGCGAGTCGGTAAAGGTTGTTAGTGCTTCCCACATGGCCTAAAGGCCGTCCCCGAAGTCTTAGCATCTTTTGCTTCACGGTTGCGTCGGCCCAATATGTAAACACAGAAACTCCAGGTGCGCCAAGCGTTGAGAGCGCCATGAATTCCAAGCCATATCTACTAGGAACGGCTATTGCAGCCTTCGTTTGCAAGTTGAAGGCTGCTCCCGTGCAATGCTCGATTGAGCAACCCTTCACGGTTTCCCTCAATAGACCTACGCTGGCGGCCGTGCTACTGCTGGGTTTCCTGGGGCTAGATCGACCCGTTCTCGGCGAATCCCAGACCACTCTCTTTGGCGCCCGGCACATCTTTGCCGATTCGATCAAGGCACCCACCCCCGGAGTGGGGGCCCGCATCAAGGGCGATCCTGCCACCAATGATCTGAATGGGACGATCGATTTCGCCGTGAGCCTGAAGATGCGGAATTTCGGCGAACTTGAATCGCGCATCGGTCGCGGAGAACGGATTTCGCAAGCCGAAATGGAGGCAAGTTACCTGCCTTCCGCCGCAGAATATACCGCGGTCCAATGCTGGCTGAGGAGCCAGGGGTTCACAATCACACAGGAAGATGTGATTCACACCAGCGTCTTTGCCAAAGGAACGGTTGCCCAAGTCCAAGCCGCCATGGGAGTCACATTCGCCAAGGTGGCGACGGCCGATGGCGAATTTACCTCCGCCATCTCGGCCCCAAGCCTCCCTGCCGAAATCTCCGAAAACGTCATTGGCGTTGTCGGGCTCCAACCCCATATCCGCGCCCACGCAGAGGTCGTCACGTCGGAAGGGCCGGGCCTATATTGGGTTGTGCCGAGTGACTTGCTCCGAGCGTACAACGCCCCGGGCACCCTGGACGGCACTGGCCAGACGATTGCCGTTATCATGGCTTCGGATGTCCCAACCGGCGACTTGAGGAGCTTTTACGCCGTATGCGGCTCAAAGCAGCAGATCGAAAACGTCACCCAGTATGCAGTCAACGGGGGCCCCACCCCGGCGTCGCAGAGCGATTTTGCAGGCGAAGCACCCGGGGACCTTGAATGGTCAAGCGGGATGGCTGCGGGAGCAAAGGTGCGCCTCTATGCCCCGCCCGATTTGAAACCTGTTTCTATATTTGCAGCGTGCTCGCAGATCCTTGCAGACGCCAAGGCAAACAACATCACCGTGGTTTCAATGAGTTTAGGATACTACGAAAATGGCGTGCCTTCTGCTACATTTGAGAGTGGAAGCCAATCATTCGCGGCCCTCGGAGCCGCCGGAATCACCGTTCTTGCGGCCTCAGGCGACTCCGGATCAAACTCGGGAGGCGGAAACGGAACCTACTCTCCTGATAACCCGCTAACCCTCTTGTGGCCCGCATCCGATCCAAACGTCGCCGGCGTCGGCGGAACCAACATGAATTTCGACCCCACGACTTTCGCCGAGGTCGGCGAATCGCCTTGGAACACCATCCCTGCAGGCGGTCCCGTCGCAGGGCAGAAATATTGGGCAACGGGCGGAGGATACTCAGGCTACTTCGCCAAGCCAAGCTGGCAGACCCAGGCTGGAAACAACATCCTCGGAGCCGCGAGACAAAGATGCGTCCCCGATGTAGCGGCCATATCGACGACCAATGGAATCAATCCGGCAAATCTGACACTGGGTTTCAGTCCTTATGCTGGTAGCTTCTATCCATATACGGGGCTATCCCCAGTCGCTGTCGGCAACAACGGGAACACAGATGGACCTGCCCTGGGCACAAGCTTGGCCTGTCCAATCTGGGCGGGCATCGTCGCCCTGCTAAACCAAGCCCGTGCAAATCAGGGCTTGGGCCCGATCGGACTCTTGGGGCCGGCAATCTACCCTCTTGCCGGCACAAACGCCTTCACGGACATCACCGGGAACATCAACAACGGCGGGGTGGTGAATGGGGCGTGGTTCCCCTACTCCGATGGAAACGGCGCCTATCAGGTTGGGCCGGGATATGACCTATGCACGGGATTAGGGACGCCAAACATCGCAAATCTCGCCGCCGCACTCACACGAGGCTCGGGCTCCGGCGCCAAGAATGCGCCGGTGTTCACGACCCAGCCGATCTCAGTCACGGTGACTGGTGGCACAGTCGCGTTGAACGCACAGGCGAGCAATTCGCCCACGTACCAATGGTATTTGAACGGGACGGTAATGATGCCCGGGGCGACCGACCCGATCCTGCTCTTGACTGACGCGGCTTCGGCCGCGGGAAGCTACACTTGCGTCGCGACCAATGCGGCTGGATCGTCGACAAGCAGCGCGGCGACGGTCTCGCTTACTAGCACCGACGACATCGGCCGACTGGTGAACATCTCCTGCCGGGCGGGAGTCGGGACGGGAGGCGATATCCTGATCACCGGATTTGCCGTGGGCGGGGCGGGAACATACGGTTCTGAGCCGCTCCTCATCCGCGCCTCAGGTCCCGCGCTCGTTTCCTTCGGGGTCGCAGGAACGTTGCCGGATCCTCAGCTACAGATCTTTTCCGGAGGTACGGTGCTCGGCACCAACAACGGCTGGGGTGGAACCTCAGCTATCGCAAGCACCGCAGCCGCTGTGGGCGCTTTTGCCTGGAACAGTCCAACGAGCCACGATTCGGCCCTGCTCCAAAGTTTGGTGAACGGGCCCTACACCGCGCAGATCGCCGGGCAGAGCGGCGACACCGGCATCGCGCTCGCCGAGGTCTACGACGCCACGCCGGCGGGCGCGTACACGCCTGCATCACCGCGGCTCGTCAACATTTCGGCGCGCGTCCAGGTCGGGACCGCCGGCAACATCCTGATCGCGGGATTTGTGGTGGGTGGTTCGACCTCTAGAACAGTCCTCATTCGCGCCTCTGGGCCGGCGCTGGTGCCCTTCGGCGTCGCAGGCACGCTTCCCGACCCCGAGCTTCAGCTTTATTCCGGCTCCACATTGCTCGGGATGAACGAAGGCTGGGGCGGCGAGACGGAGATTGCGAGCGCCGCCGCTTCGGAGGGGGCATTTATCTGGGACAATCCCGCCAGCAATGACTCGGCACTCCTTGTGACCCTTCCACCTGGCGCCTACACGGCACAGGTTTTCGGGGCGAGCGGGGACACGGGCGTGGCCCTCGTTGAGGTGTACGAGGTGCTATAAGGATATCCCATGGCGAGGGGCCTTGGTTGCGGCCCAATGCCGTCGGGGCTGGCCCAACCGTCCCACTTACTTCTGTATGGGGTATCTGTCGTGATAGCGCACCCAGTCCTGAGCGTGTTCCGGATCCTCGTCACGCCCCTTGGCGGTCAAATCGAGGAAATTGTAGGTCGTGTTGATGGTGTCGATCCCTCGCGCAAAAGTTGAGTTGGTGTGAAACAAAGTGCCATTCTCGTCCTTGTAAAACGCGCTAATCCCCTCGCGGTCCTCACTAGGAATGTCGGATTTCACGTAGTTATAGATGACGCTCCCCGTTCGGATGTCCTCGGGCGTGAACGATACTCGGTAGTCGTAGTTGAAATCGTTCCGGCCCGACGATAACCATTTGAATTTCCAGCCCATCCTCCGTTTGAAACGGGTCAACTTGCCGAGCGGGGCACGAGAAATGACGACGAACGCCGTATCCCGATGCGGCAGGTGAATGCGGGCCCCTTCGAAATGGTCCGCCCAAAAGGAGCAATGCGGACATCCCTCGGCGTCATCCGGATTGAACATGAAATGATAGACTATTAGCTGGCTCTTGCCTGCGAACAGCTCCGCCAGAGACTCTTTCCCATCCGGGCCGTCGAAAACGTAGTTCTTGTCAACCGTTGTCCAGGGCAGATCGCGTCGTTTCTGCTTCAACTGATCGAGCATTCGCGTGAGCCTTTTCTCTTCGGCAAGCAGCACCTTTCGGGCGGCAAGCCATTCATTCGGAGACACGACCTTGTGATCCGTCGTGCCGGTTCGGGTCTTTAGTCTGACCATGGCGTTTGGTTTCTTGATGAGTTTGGAGGATGTCGCTCGGAAAAATGTTCTCGAAGCGCGAAACATCAACTGCGGGACGTGAAGCAATTGAGCCTGCAACGTCCGGCAAACCGCATCCGCATTGGCCACCAGCGATTTGGACAGAAGGTCCTGCAGCTCAAGCGGCGTCGTTAACCTCAATAAGCGATGTCCCACGACCCTGGCGTCTTCAGCATAGGCGAGTTCTCCCAGACCTCAGGCCCCTCGGTCAAAACGCTGCGCTTCTACGATGAAAGGGGCATGGGACAGCCCGTGCAGGCCGATGCGCCGGCCTAAGATCCCGGTTGCCTTCCTGCCCGCCCCGGGGATGGCGGACTCAGATGCCCGCTATAGGTCCTTGGTCTTTTGGCCCACGACAAAGCCGATGACGCCAAAAATCACGCCGGCATAAATCGGAATTATAACGTGAATATACGAGGCGAAATCATCCGGCTTCTTGAACAGGATCGCGACCCCGACGAGCAGCAGCCCCAGCAAAAGAAGCATCGTCGCGATCAGCACGGTGAACTTTATCCAGAACTCGCCCCTCAGGGCAATATGGGCCGTGGAAGGCCTTGGGGCCTTGACTGAAGGTGGACCGGTGATTCCTTTTTCGGCGTCCATTTTAATAGGTGCCCCCAACATACATCTGGAGCATGACAATCCTTGCCGTCGTCGATCCTGAAATGGCGGTCACGGCCAGGTTGTAGCCCAGGGACGTGCCATCGGGCAGCTGCCCGAATCTCAGGGGTTTCAGAAAAATCGCCGGGATCGTAGTATACCAGTTCTCCAACTGAATCTTCACAAGCGGGCCAGCGCCTGCCTTCTGTTCCTGCGCCGAGGGGGGGATCACATTAGTGGTGGCCTGCGCGCGAACGCCGCCCGGAACCTTCTCAGCCGTAACCTCGATTCGAAGCGGAAACCCTCTCGCGGAGGTGTCGAAGGATGCAGACTCTCCTTCGGGCAGGATGAAAGTCTCGGAAAAGAAAACCTCACGACCGCCAATCAGTTTCATTCCCGGTGAAAGTATGGCGGCGATTCAGAGAAGTCGAGGCCGCTGTTTGTCCCATTAGGCGGCGTGATTGAACAGCCTTTATCGTTTAATGGTTAACACCTTACGGACCTTGTCCTATGTCCGGCGGCTCGTCGCGCAAAGAGCCAAAGGATGCGCTCGATGGACGTTTCCCGAAGCCCGAATGCCGGAGCCGAGCAAATGGATCTGCGCTCAGTCAAACCGGTCCCCAGGGTTTCGACGCGCCAGATCCTGCTTCCCCTATTCGCCCTCTCGAATACGGTAGGCCGGCACGAGACCGCGCGCGCGTTCACCGGGTGATCTCGGGGGCTGCAGTCGCCGGATTGTCCCGGCGATTTCAATGCGGTTTCGAGCCGATCGTATAACCCCATTGGATATTCTCCCGGAAGATGCCGGCAGCATCATGCGCGAGCAGCGCGGCCTTCAGGCGGGCTTCGAAACTCTCCGCTTCACTGCCCAAGACCCTCTT
>Ga0181538_10001727_pt1 | contig 23982 bp, 21 predicted proteins | sample PEATcosm2014_Bin_40_FD_119773 | JGI IMG/M metagenome (GOLD analysis project Ga0181538, IMG submission 119773) | Peatland microbial communities from MTU Mesocosm Facility, Houghton, MI, USA - PEATcosm2014_Bin23_30_metaG | ecosystem: Environmental > Terrestrial > Soil > Wetlands > Peat | place... | reverse complement strand
TCCGGCGGCGCGCCTTGTAAGAAAATTGCGGCATAATGCGGAACTGCTTCTTTCTTCAACAAGCAATCTAGCCAAAAGTTGCGGCAATCCAAGCGGCAATTTGAAAAGCAGGCCACCAAACGAGGCCAGTTTATGAAGTGATCAAGTCTTCAGGCCTTGCGATTCAGGCTCGGGCTCGGGCTTGCCGTAGCCCCTGGAGGCTCCGGCGACCGAAGGAGCTCGTTGGCGCTGCCGCGCCGGTAGCCCTGGAGGTCGAGGGTGACGTGGGCGTAACCGATTTGCTTGAGCGCCTCGGCTACCCTGATCGAGCTTCCATTCTCCAGGAACTTCCGCATTTCGGCAGAGCCGACCTCGATGCGCGCCAGGTGGAGCACAAGCCCCGAATTCGGAGTGCGGAGTGCGGAGTCAGGAGTCGCGGCCGCGGGCTTTCCACTCCGTGTCCTGAATTGTGAACTCCGCAATTCATGGTGGCGGACGCGAACGTCATAGAAGCCGAGGTCGCGCAAGACATTCTCCGCCTGCTCGATCATGCTAAGCTTCTGCGGGGTGACGGCCTCACCGTAGGGGACCCGCGAGCTGAGGCAGGCCATCTGGGGTTTATCGGCTGTAGGCAGCCCGAGCTGGGCGGAGAGCGTGCGGATATCGGCTTTGGTCAGACCGGCCTCTTTCAGAGGGGCGCGGACCTGGAATTCCGCCGCCGCCTGGGCGCCGGGACGGAAGTCCCCGATATCGCTGGCGTTCTCGCCGTAGGCGATGACGGTCAAGCCCTCAGCCTTCGCTAGCGGGGCAAGCTCGGTGAACAATTCGTGCTTGCAGAAATAACAGCGGTTATCAGGGTTGGCGAGGTAACTGGCATCCTCGAATTCCCTCGTGCGGACCACACGAACCGGAAACCGGAATTGCCGTGCGACAGCCAGGGCCTCCTCAAATTCACGGCGGGGCAGGCTGGGCGAATCGGCAATCGCAGCGAGGGACTTGTCCCCCAATACATCGTGCGCCGCAAAGGCAAGGAAGGCCGAATCCACGCCGCCGGAGTAGGCCACGAGGCAGGACCCATAGGACCGCAGCAGCGCGCGCAGTTGTTCGTACTTTTCCGATGCCACATGCACAGAATCGCATCTTGAGGAGGGGATGTCGAGTAGGACAACGCCCAAGTTCACATTAGCAAATAGCTGATTTCGTGCTGGATCGTGAAATCCGTCTCTCCGTCTGAGGCCGCCTCTCTAGTCACTGGCTCGGCGCCAAGGCGCGCAGGAAACTCCCGCCCTGCCTTTTGTGAGCAGTTTGCGCCAGCGTTAGCCAGCTCTGGTAGCTTTTGCGCCACGCTGAATCCGGGCTTGACGGTTTGGGGGAATGTGGTTGCTTAGCAGTAATGAAGACAACGATCCTTGTAGCTTTACTCGGGGGACTCGTGCTCGCGTCGGGCTGCATCAGTACTGTCAATGACCGAAGCACGGCGGCGGTCCCATTCGTCAAAGATCAATTCGAAGGCCGTTATGAACGGCCGGTGGATCAGGTTTATGCCGCCGCGGCAGAAGTGGTTAAGTTTAATGGGGCCATTGATCGGGAGAGCATCATCAGCCCCGGCCCCAACCAGGTGAAGACCATCGAAGCCAAGGTCAACGGGCGAAGCGTCTGGGTGAGGGTCGAGCCCGTCGATGCGAAAGTCACTTCCGTGATCGTGCAGGTGCGCACCAAAGGCGGCGGTTCGGACCTGGAGCTCACGCAAGAACTCCAAAAGCAGATCGCCGTCAAGCTAGCGACCCGGTAAGCCCCGCTTTAGGCCGATCTTCTGTTCGTAAGTGCCAAGCTTGACCGCTTGGCTCATTTCCTTCGACTTCATTTCCAGCTTCAACAGCGCCAGCCGATGGCGGGCGATTTCTGCGGCGGCAGCGTTCGGGTCGCGATCAACAATCCGCTGCAGCGTTTGCTGGACCGCGTCCAAACCGGCTCCGCTCCGAATCTGCAGATCGGCCAGCACATTCAGCCAATGAACCACTAGCCTGCCAGGCTGGTTCGGCTGCTCGATCATTTGCTCCAACTCGCCCGTTGCCAGGTCCAGCCGCCCATAGTGATCAGCGTAAATGACCGCCAGCTTCTCCCGCGCCTCCGTGTCCAGCGGATGCTGCTCCAGGTGCTTCACGCACTCGGCAGCCACGTGTTCCGGGTCGGGCTCCACCGGCTTCAGATGCTCTTGGTCTCGGAGCAGGCCAAGACTCTGCACGCCTTCGGTTACGATGAATTTCTTGCGCTCGTGGGGCGCCAGCAGCATTTCCATGCTGCCTAAATGGGCGATGCGGTGCGCGGCGCCCAAGGCAAACTCCGACCCCGGGAACAGCTCGATGATCCGCTCCAGGTCTCGCCGCGCGGCCTCGCGGTCCTGCCCAATCTTCAGGTGCCAGTCCGCCAGCGAGTAGAGCGCGAAAGCAATGTTCTGCGGCGCGTGGCCGGGTTGGTCGCAGAAGCGCTGGATCGTAAGCTCCGCAGCGGGCATATCTTTGAGGTCTTCGGCCTGGATTTGCGCGATCAGCAACTGCCCCTCCACATCGGTCGGAAACCGTTCGAGCTGCTTGTGGATTTCGGCCACCGCCTCTACGTATTTACCCTGTTTCTGTTTGGACTGGCCGACCGAATAGGCCGGGTGGGGGATCGGCTCCTGGCTGCCGCCGGTGTAGAGGTTGGCGAATGGCTGCGCGATGAGGTCGGCGATGTTGTGCCGCCAGACAACCGTCAGTGCTATCGCGAACACCAGCGTCAAACACAAACCGTCAACGGGGTCGCCTCCGGCCACCATCGGCCCCACGAACCAAATCAGGCATACGATTACACCCGCGGTCAGGACCCACTTGAAGATCAGCCTTGCCGGATCCTCGCTCCGCTTGAGGCAGCGAACCATCAACCATCCCACCGCGCTGAGAGCCAGCGCCAGAGCAATGGTTCCACATACCTTCTGGAATGTGACAGGCGTCATGACATTGGTTTGACCAGCCTGACTACCAAACCGCACGCGCAAATCGCCCGCCATCGCCCCGGCACCGGTTCAAGTAGTGGGGCAGGCGTCTCGCCTGTCAGGCGGGCGTCTCGCCCTCGGTCTCCTCGCCGAGGGCGCGACGCCCCAAGCCGCAGTCGCGACGCTCGCCCCACTACCCGATTCGCTCGTCCCGGATCAGGTCTTCTGCGGCGTGATACGATCAGGATGCCGGGCGCGGCTAACGGCCGTGTCATAGGTGATGAGGCACTTGCAGTACAAGTCGTAGAGGCAATTGTCCATCAGCGTCATGCCCTCCTTGCGCCCGGTCTGGATGGTATTTTCCAACTGGTGGACCTGGTTCTCCCGGATCAGGTTGCGCACCGCGCCATTGGCCACGATCAACTCGTAAGCGAGCACGCGGCGGGTGCGGTCGGCGGCGGGCAGGAGCTCCTGTGCGATGATCCCCTGCAACGCGTTGGACAACTGGAGAACAATCTGCCGCTGTGCACTCCCCTCGAATACTCCCACGATCCGTTCCAGCGCATGCGAGACATTGGGCGAGTGCATCGTCGCCAGCACCAGGTGCCCGGTTTCGGCGGCGGTTAGCGCCGTCGAGATGGCCTCATAATCACGCATCTCGCCGACCACAATCACGTCCGGGTCCTGCCGCAACACATGGATCAGCGCCCGGTTAAAAGAGCGCACGTCGCTGAGCACCTCCTGCTGCACCACGATAGCCCGTTTGTTCTCGTGCACGAACTCAATGGGGTCCTCGATGGTGACGATCTTGCAGCGGCGCTCGCCGTTGATCAGGTCCACCAGGTAATTGAGCGTCGTCGTCTTGCCCGCGCCCGTGGGGCCGGTGATCAGGACCAGCCCGTTCGGTTTGCGCGCCAGGTCATCCAGCTTCTCCGGCAGCCCCAGCTCCTCTCGCGTCGCAATGCGGTCACCACAGAAGCGGAAGCTCATCTCCGGATGCCCGTTGCGCCGGTAGAACGTCGCTCGGACACGCCCGGCGGCTGGGTGGAGCAGCGAAATGCAGAGCTCCCACTCCTCATCAAACTTCCGCTGCTGCTGCGCGTTGAGCAGCCCGGCGGCAATCGCGCCAACGTCCTTCTCGGTCAGCGCGTCTTCGTCGGCGAGGATGATCTCCCCGTTGACGCGATAGGCGGGCGGCACGCCCGCCACAAGGTGAAGGTCCGACGCGTCAAACTTGGTGGCCGCCGCAAACAGCCGGTCAAGGTTCTCAGTGCTCATCGGTTAAAAAGCTGCCGCCACCAGCCGCGTACGCGAGGCCCAAGTCCCATCCCGGTGAGCCTGACCAGCGCCAGTCCCGCTTCGTGGCAGTTTGGTTTAAGTTGTCGCGCCTGTTCGAACGAGTGCCGCGCCGGCCCGGCCAGCCCCAGCGCCTGCTGGCAGCGGCCCAGTTCCAGCCACACCAGGAAGTGGCCGGCATTCAGCTCGACCGCCTGCTGAAGCATCCTCAGCGCGAGGGCGAACTGCTTGTAGTAGTAGCGAATCCGCGCTCCCAGCCAAACCACGAACCAGTCCCGCGGCGCCAGCAGCCGGGCCTTCTCAAAACAGTAATCGGCCCGCTTCTCTTTCGACGCCAGCAGCACGTCCGCCCGCGCCAGCCACACGTAAGGCGTGTCCCCACGCTCCTCGATGGCCGAATCCGAAAACGCCAGCGCCCCCGGCAAATCCCCGCAGCGACCCAGCGCGACCGCCTTGGCCGCCAGCAACTCCGGCTCGCGCGCAAACCGCTCCAGCGCCTTGTCCGCCCACAGCCTGGCTTCCTTGAACTGGCCGAGTTCAATCAACATCCGCACCTGCATGGTCCACGCCGCCGCTCCGTTAGGATTGAACTCCAGCACTTTGCCGTATAGCCGCAGGGCCTGCTCAAACTCCCCGTTCTCGAAAGCCGTCCTCGCCTCGGCCTGGTAGTAGGCCTCATCCTTGACCAGGGCCTTCTTCTCCGGCGTCTGGTCTTCGGACTCTCCGCCCAGCTCAAGATTAACGAATCGGCTCATGCCTAAAATGCCCTTGTCAGGCCCTCTTTATAGCAACCCCGGGACCATTAGGCCACTCATTTTCGAATAGGCGCGGAGAGGCTCGCGGCCGGGCTTGCGCCCCGCCAGAGGAATTGAGACGGGCGGGAGCTCCAAAAAAGGCTGAATCCCGTCGTAACCCCGTCGTAATCCCGTCGTAATCCCGTCGAAGCCCCATCGTAACAACACGCTTACAACACGCCGACAACGCCCTATCCCCTGGCTGACAACAGGCTTTAAGGTGGCTTTGGGGTGCCTATCCTTTGGCTATAAACAGACTTCAAGGTGGCTTTGGGTGGCTTTGCCTGCCATTTCATCATTCATCATTCTCCCTTCTTCCTTCGCCCCAGTTTGGCTTCCCCTGACTTGGCAGCGCTCCATTATCCTAGACCCCGCTACCGCTTGGCCCCAGTGCTGCACCGCTTCTCAGCAACACAGGGATGCGCCGCCGGGCAGCCCGTCTCGGCCCCCTCCCGCTCCAGCCGCCGCTTTCGCTGCTCCCAATCCGGCATCACCCGGCCCAAAAGTCCGTAAAACGCCGGCCCGTGGTTGCCGTGGCCCAAGTGACAAAGCTCGTGCGTCACCACGTAGTCAATGCAGGACCCCGGTGCCTTCACCGACTCCGGGTTTAGGTAGATCACCCCCCGGCGCGTCCAACTGCTCCACCGTTTCGGCGCGCGGTACGCCTGCCCTAAGTTGTGCGGGCGAGGCTCGCGTTACGGGCGCGACCGTTGGCCCAATCGCGCTGTGCCGTGATCTTTTCGGCCATCGTCCGAGCCAGCGGCACGGTTTGGCTTAACGTGGCGAGCACATGCGCCGTGGCCAATTCCTGCTTCGCATAGAACGCGTCGTAGAGGGCGCTGATAATCGCCTCCTCGATCTCCGCACCGCTGAATTCCGGGCTCGCAATCGCCAGCGCCGGGAGGTCGAACTCCTCAGGGTTGCGGTTGCGCTTGGCCAGGTGAATGCGGAAGATCTCGGCGCGTTCCCCGTCCAGCGGCAGGTCCACGTAGAAGAGTTCGTCCAGCCGTCCTTTGCGCAGGAGTTCGGGCGGGAGTTGGGAAACGTCGTTGGCGGTGGCGACCACGAACACCGGCGCCTTCTTTTCGGAGAGCCAGGTGAGAAAGGTGCCAAACACGCGGGCCGTGGTGCCGCCATCGGTCACGCCGGAACTTTGCGAGCCGGTGAACGCCTTGTCGATCTCATCCACCCAGAGCACGGCGGGAGCGATGGATTCCGCCACGGCGATGGCCCGGCGCACGTTTTCTTCCGAGGAGCCAACGAGGCTGCCGAACATGCGGCCCATGTCGAAACGCAGCAGGGGCAGTTGCCAGAGCCGCGACACCGCCTTGGCGCACAGGCTCTTGCCGCAGCCCTGCACCCCAATCAGCAAAACTCCTTTCGGCGCGGGCAGGCCGAACGCGCGCGCGTCGGCGGTGAAGGCCACGGCGCGTTTGTTCACCCAATCCTTCAGCACGCCCAGACCACCCACGCTGTTGAAATCCTCCTCGGCCGCGTAATACTCCAGCAGCCCGCTCTTGCGGATGATTTGCTGCTTCTCGGCGAAGACTTCGTTGACGTGCTCGCCGCTCAGGCGCTGGTTCTTGACGATGATCTTGGCGAACACATTTTCCGCTTCGCCCAGCGTCAAGCCGAGCGCCGCCTGCAACAGCCGATCCCGTCCCTCCTCATCCAGGTCAATTTCCACCTGTTGCGACTCCCGCAGCTCCTCGATGGCTTTGTCGAGCAGTTCGCCCAGGTCCTCTTTGGTCGGCTGGGGAAAGTTGATGACCGTGATCTCCTTGTCGAGTTCCGCCGGGATCTCCATCACCGGTGAAACGAGCACGATGGTCTTCCGGCTGTTCTTCAAGTGCAGCGCGATGTCCTTGAGCCGGCGAATGACGGCAAAGTTGCTCCGGCTGAGGAATGGATGGAAGTCCTTGAACAAGAAGATGGCCGGCTCGACCTGGTCAATCACCAAGTCCAGCGCGGCCAGCGGTTCTTTGGTGGCCGGGTTGCGGCCCTTCTGCGACTGGATGGAAGCGCCCGCCGGCACGATGCCCGAGCTGTAGGTCCACTCGAAGACCTTTTTCTGCCGCCCGGCGGCAATCTCGACGAGGAGCTTCTGCACGCGCATCTCCTCGCTCGTGATCACGTAAAGGATCGGATACCGGGCGCGGATGAGGATCTCGATTTCAGTCTGGAAGTTCATGCCGTAGGATTATCCGCGAATTACGCTAATTCACGCGAATTCTCTTACTCTTGAACTCGCGCCTGCTTGTTCTTCTTGCTGATATCATCTTCTAATTCGCGTTAATTCGCGTAATTCGCGGATAGCAGTTCCTCTCCCGCTCCTTTAGCCGCCGAAGAACCGCCGCCACCAGCCGCGCGCCGGAGGAGGGGGCAATTGACTGACCGCTTCCTCCAGCCGGTGGGCGATGGTAGGCGGCACCGGCGTATGCAGCGCATCATGCCGCAGCATCTCTTCCACGCTGGCGAACTCCTGCGCACCGCATGCCTGCGTTTGCTGTTGGGCAGCGGCCAGTTGTTCTTGCTCTTGCTGGGTAAGTTTGGTCTCTCGTTTCATATTCGGACCTCAAGCGGTCTTCTGGAACTGGGCGGCGAAAGCCTTGCGGGCGCGATGGAGCTTGCCTCTTACCGCGTCGGCGGATTGCTCAGTCAGCACGCCTACCTGTTCATAGCTCAATTCCTTATCGGCGACCAGCAGCAGCAGGAGCCGATATTCGCCGGGCAGCCCATCGAGCGTCTTCTGAATGCGCTGGCCCAGCTCCTTGGTCTCCAGCACCCGCAACGGCGAATCAGTTTGCGCCGGCGTGGTTTCCCAAATGGCCTCGTCCACGTTGGTCTGCATGTGCCGCTCATGCCACGCGGCTTGCAAGTTGTGACAGTGGTTAATCGCAATCCGGTAAAGCCAGGTGCGAAAGGAGGATTCCCCCCGGAACTGGCTCATCTTTCGGAAAGCCTTGAGAAACACGTCGTGGGTCGCGTCCTGCGCCTTGTCCGGGTCGCTCAGCATCCGCAAGCACAAGTAATAGATCGCTCGGCTGTGCTCCGTGTACAGCTCGCCGAATACGGACGACTTCAGCCCGGCTTGCGGCTCGTCCGGACACTCACGTTCTGCCAGCGGCTCGCTCACGATACTGTTCACTGGCCATTAGACAAAAGCGACGCGCCGATGTCACGGGGAATCAGTGGCAGGCAATGAATGAAGACATCGATTATCCGCGTCTTGCCCTAATTAACGCGAAGCACTCCCGGCCTGAACCAAACCGCGCTATGCCTGCCTTCCTGAGTGAACAGCGAATTCGCGTAATTCGCGGATACTCCTATTCGTGGGAGAGATTAAACTTAATCCACGTGCGCGAGCCGGTTTTCGGATTCCGCATCTCCACCTCCTCGAGCTGATACTCGCCCTGGATCTTCTCGACATTTGCCGGATCAAACCGTTTGAGGATTTGCCCCTGGGCATCGTAAGCGTCCGCGTGAATAATCCCATGCGGGCTCTCGATCATGATCCACGACACCACTCGGGCGCAGCCGCCGGGGACGGGTTGCGGGTTGACGCTCTCCAACACCTCGCAGGATTTGCTGTGCCGCATTTCCTTCTTGAGCAAGCGTTGCTTTGGCCAGTGCAAAAACTCCAGGCCTAGGTCGGCCACCCAAAAATCCGATCCGGCGAAGGGAATCATCGTTTGTTCGGGTGTCAATTCCTTTGGGACCGCTTTGCTGGTGCCGGCCAAGCCGACGAGCTGATACTGATTGGGCTGCCCGGAGGCGTGAATGACTGTCAGCTTCTCCCCGCCAGGTCCACCTGCCGGCGTCAGGGTTTCATAAACGCTTGCCCAGTTGGTTGGGGTGGCCGTGATCTCGAATTGCACGGGGATTTCCCGTTCCTTGCCCGCGCCGTCACGGATTCTCACCTGGCCGGTGTTGGTGGTATTCTGGTCGGGTCTCTGGGCAAGCAAATCAGCCACCAGCGCGCGCGCCTCTTGCTCGGCCTGGACCGGGTCCAGCGGCGCCGGTCGTGGTTCAACGTGCCCCTGGCCAAAGCAAACCGCTGAGGAAGCCAGAAACATCAGCACGAACCGGAGAATAACACTGGTCCCTCGACGTTTCCAGTAGGGAAGGCAGGGCGTGGAGAAATCCGAAACTCGAAGGCCGAAGGCCGAAAGAAGCCCGAAGTCCGAAATCCGAAGAGGCCACCCGCAGGTCCTGAGATGCGCCGTTTGCGGGGGCAAAGGTCGCCAAGCCACGGTGCGCTGGATCAAACTGCCGTTCTCGTCGCGAGGAAGCTGTTGCTTTCGGTCTTCGGGTTTCGGCCTTCTTTCGGGTCTCGGGTTTCGGCCTTCGGGTTTGTCCATCCGGTTCCACCCAAACCGTTGGAGTGTCACACGCTCCGCATGAGCACAGCCGCGCTTCATTTCTCGCGCAGCGCCAGCGGCAGCAGTTCGGAAATGTGCCGGATGAAATGCACCTTCAGCTTGTGTCGGACCTCCTCGGGCACTTCGCTCCAGTCCGCACGGTTCTGCTCAGGAAGTATGATCTGCTTGATGCCGAAACGCCCCGCGGCGAGCACTTTCTCCTTGATGCCTCCCACCCGCATTACGCGCCCGCGCAAGCTGATCTCACCGGTCATCGCGACATCCGACCGCACCCGCCGTCGCGTCAGCAAGGACGCCAGTGCTGCCACGAGCGTCACCCCTGCGCTGGGCCCGTCCTTGGGCGTTGCGCCCGCCGGAACATGGATGTGCAGGTCGTACTTGGCGTAATCCGCCATGTCAATGCCCAGCGCCTTGGCCTGGCTGCGCAAATAGCTCACTGCCGTCTGCGCGCTCTCCTTCATCACTTCACCCAAAGAACCAGTCAGCAACAGACCTCCTTTGCCCGGCATCCGCGTCGCTTCAATAAAGAGGATCTCTCCGCCTACCGGCGTCCACGCCAGACCCGTGGCGATCCCAACCTCCTTGATTGTCTCCGCGGTCTCGTTCACGAACTTCGCCGCGCCCAGGTAATCCTTCAGCGACTCGGGCGCCATGACCAGCGTCTTGCCGGCGTGCCCGTCACCCACAATGCGGCGCGTCGCCTTGCGCGACAGCGCCGCCAGCTCCCGCTCCAACTGCCGCACCCCGGCCTCCCGAGTGTAATCGTGAATCACGCGCCGCAACGTGGCGTCGGGGATCCTCACCTCCTGTTTGGTCAGGCCGTGCTCTTCCAACTGGCGCGGCAGGAGGTAGCGCTTGGCAATTTGGAGCTTTTCAGACTCCGTGTAGCTTGGCAGCTCGATCACCTCCAGCCGGTCCCGCAGCGCCGGATGCACCGGCTCCAGCCAATTGGCCGTCGTCAGGAACAGCACCCGCGAAAGATCGAACGGCAAATCCAGGTAGTGATCGGTGAACGTGTTGTTCTGCGCCGGATCGAGCACTTCCAGCAACGCCGCCGCCGGGTCGCCGCGGAAATCCGCCCCCACCTTGTCCAACTCGTCGAGCATGATCACCGGGTTGCGGCTCTCCACCCGCCGCAAGGTCTGGATGATGCGTCCAGGCAGTGCCCCCACGTAAGTCCGCCGATGCCCTCGAATCTCCGCCTCGTCCCGCATCCCCCCCAGCGAGATGCGGGCGAACTTCCGCCCCAGTGCCTCGGCCACGCTCCGGCCCAGGGAAGTCTTGCCGACGCCCGGCGGCCCCACCAGGCATAGGATCGGGCCTTTGATCTGTTTCCGGCGTTTAATCACCGCCAGAAACTCCAGCAGCCGGTCCTTCACCTTTGTCAGCCCGAAATGCTGCTCGTTGAGAATGCGCTCAGCTTCGACCAGGTCAATCTTGTCCTCCGTCTCCTTCATCCACGGCAGGCTGAGGATCCAGTCCAGGTAATGCCGGCTCACGCCGTACTCCGCCGCCGCCGGCGGCATCTGCTGCAAGCGATCCAATTCCTGCGTCGCCACCTGCTTCGGCTCGGGCGGCAAGGGAGTTTGCTCGATCTTCTCCCGCAGCATGCGGATCTCCCCGGCGTTGGGGTCTGACTCGCCCAGTTCGCGCTGGATCGCCCGCATCTGCTCCCGAAGGAAGAAGTCCCGTTGCGTCTTCGAGATGGACGTCGCCACGTCGCTTTGAATCTTGGAGCTCAACGTCAGGACCTCATGCTCGCGGTTGAGCATCGGCAACAGGCGCGTCAGCCGTTCCTTGACGGAATCGGTCTCCAGCAGCTTTTGCCGCTCCTCCAGGTTCAGGTTCAGGTTGACGGCCACTAGGTCCGTAAAGTGCCCCGGATCCTCCGTATTGAGCGCGGCAATCTTGATCTGCTCGGACAGCGCCGGTGACAGCTTGATGATCTCCTGGAACTGAGTCTGCGCGTTGCGCATCATCGCCGTCAGTTCCACCGAGTCTTCCTTCAGGTCCTGAACCACCTCGAACTTGGCGCTCAGATACGGTTCGGTCGTGGGATACTCCTTAAGCTGAATCCTCCACAAGCCCTCCACCAGCACGCGCACCGTGTTATCGGGAAACTTAAGCATCTTCAACACGCGCGCCGCGCAGCCCACCTGGTGCATCTCGTGGGGCAATGGATTCTCCGCTTCCGCGTTGCGCTGCAACACCACCCCCAGCAGACGATCCCCGCCCACCACGTCGTCAATGAGCTTTATGCTCTGCGCCGTCTCCACCAGCAGCGGTGCCACCATCCCGGGAAAGATCACAATGTCCGACAAGCCCAGAATGGGCAGCACCTCCGGCAAGGACCGCGACGAGACATGCGGCGGCGCCTCCGGTTTCCCGGCGGCCCCCAAAATGCTGATAAACTCTGTTTCAGGCGAGGTCATGGTCACGCCATACTGCAGTGTAGATGCTGCCACCCTGAGAGACGTTCGGCGAAAGGATTAGTTCCCCTCGGCAACCAGCACCTTGGTGTTTTTCACGTGCCGCTGCGCCAGCGGCACATCAATCCGCAAGAACCCGTTCAGGTAGGCCGCTTTGGCCTCGCTCAAATCGTAGCCTGCCGGCAGCTCCAGAACGCTTTCGAAAGGGCCATAGTTAATCTCCATCACCAGAAAGCTGGCCTTGGCCGCCCGGCATCCATCCGGCCGATTGCCTGCGATCCGCATCCGGTTCCCCTCCACCGTAATCTCCAGGTGCTCGCTCCGCATCCCCGCCAGCTCCACCTTCACCACCAGCCCGTTGTCCGTCGAGTAAACGTCTGTGTTCGGCACCCAATGCGCCCTTGCCGAAATTTCCTGTCCGCCCGCGGCGGAGCGCGTGACAAAATGCACCGAAGAACTGACTTTGCACATGGCCATCTTGAGCGAAACGAATGTTATCCCAGCCGTTGCACGAGCGCAAGCACGCTGTTACCTCATTCTTACTACCACTTCAGGGCGCTGTCCTTTGCGCGCGCGAAACACGATTGAGCTTTGCGGGGATGATTCTTGCACGGCAACACACCCGCAATGTGTGTCCCGCTCGAAACTGAATCTGCGCCGGCGAAACTTGCTCCCCACCAGCATAACCGCTGCGGAAGCACCTACTACCAACGACACCGTCTGCTGCCAATCCATACTGCCAACATAACCCCAAACCAGTCACAATCAACAAATGATTCAACTCAGCGCCCCATCTTTCTTGTCTTCCACTTGACAAAATGCGTAAACCTATTCTGCGGGATCACCTAGTGCCTGATTCCGCAAGCATCTTGCCGTTTGCGTAATGCTCCAACCCGATCGACGCGGCGACGCTTTGGCGCCCGAGCCGCTCCCTTGTCATGGGGACGCCGTCAAATCTCCCGATTCCACCACCAACTCCATGCCTCCCCGCCGTGCGACCTCCTCCAAGTACGCCTCCGTCGCCCCGGAGGCTCCCTGATAGGTGGGATCAAGCAGGGCCACAACCACAATCTGGCGAGTGCCTTTTCGGCCGAGCCAAAGCTTAATCCAGTCCTGTACCTCATCAGGCAGGCCCTCTTCCTGGTGAGCGGAAATAACGATGACGTCGGCTTCCGAGGCTTCCTCGGCGGCAATCTCCCGCAGCTCGCGCAAACGAAAGGTGCCGAACAGCCAGACATGCTCAACGATCGCGCACTGCTGGCCAAGTTTGCGTGAAAGACCCTGACAGAACTCCTTTACCCGCATGCCGGTGACCGAGTCCTCAAAGGTTGCCAGGACATCCAGCCGCTTCGCTTCTTTCCATCGGAGCCACACTTGGGGGTCGCTAACCCTGGTGATCATAACAAATAGGGCCTATCTACCAACTTATAGTCTAAATCAGGTCTGGTCAATTGGACCTGCCAGGACTTCCGCCTCGGAACCGTCACCGCTCAATGCGCCAATCGCCTCCCCACCCTTCGAGCACCTGCCGCTTGTGTTCGGTCGGCGCGGCCGCCATATTGCCGTGCGCAAATGAGCAAGCCGCCTCGTCCATTCCATAGGACCCTGCGAATGGTCCTGCTCTGGGCTTTTCAGTTCGTTTGGCTGGCCGCTCCACTGCCGGCCAGCGACCTGCTGCCGCCTGGCTTTCGCCCGCTGCCGCTCGGCATCCACGCGCTGGTCGGCGGCCGGGTCGTGATCAAGCCTGGCGAGGTCCTGGACGAGGGCACCATCGTGATCCGCGACGGGTTTATCAAGGCAGTCGGCAAAGACATGCCGCCTCCGGCTGACGCTCGCATCTGGGATATGAAAGGGATGACCATCTACGCCGGGTTCATTGATCCCTACCTCGTTCTCAGCGCAACCAACTCACCCGCGGCTACCTCCTATGTCGAACCAGTCTCGGTCGCCAACCTGACCTCGGGCGGGATCAAGTTCTACGGCGCGCCCGGCGCGCAGACCGATATGGGCAACCCGGGCCCGGGTGAAGCCGTGGCCAGGATCACGCCGGAATATCGGGCCGTGCGCGACTACTCGCCCAAAGACAAGACGTTGGCCCCGCTGCGTGCATTGGGCTTTACCGCCGGCGTGATTGTCCCGCCCTGGGGCATCATCCGCGGCACCAGCGCGCTGGTCGCATTGTCCGACGAGAATCCCAACGACCTCGTCATCCGGCCCGATGTCTTCCAGCACATCGTGTTCGAGACACGTGGCGGCGATGAGCGCGCTTATCCCGGCTCGCTCATGGGCGTCATCGCCTCGGTGCGGCAGAGTTTTTTCGACGCGCACCACTATGCGCTCGATCACGCTGATTATCAGAAGCATCCCCAGGACCGCAAGAGGCCCGAGTTCAATCCTGCGCTCGAAGCGCTCGCCCCTGCGGTGGACCGGAAGATGCGGGTTGCCTTCGAGCCCGGCAGCGCGCTGATGACCGACCGCGCCGCCCGGATCTCGCGTGAGCTCGGGCTCGACTTCTGCCTCCTCTCCTGCGGTCAGGAATGGCGGCGGCCCGACCTGGCCAAAGCCACCGGGGCGACGTTCATCGTGCCGGTCGATTTCCCGGTCTTGCCGAAGCTGCCAGATGAAAGTGACTGGGAGCAGGTCAGGCTTGACCAGTTGCGCGCCTGGGATTGGGCGCCGGAGAACCCGGCGCTGCTTCGCCAGCAAGGCTGCGAACTTGCGCTCACTACCTATGGCCTGAGTGACACCAAGAAGTTCCGCCCCAACCTGCGGCTGGCCCTGGACCGCGGCCTGTCGGAAACCGACGCGCTGGCGGCGCTGACGACCGTGCCCGCCAGGCTGTGCGGCGTCGAAAGCCAGCTCGGCACAATCGAGGCCGGCAAGCTGGCCAACCTGACGGTAGTGGACGGAACTAACTACTTCGACCCCTCCTCGAAAGTCTGCGAGGTCTGGATCGACGGCCGGATTCACCGCGTCCCCGATGAGGAACGCAAATCCGCGCCCGAGATCATAAGGCAGGAGAAGAAAGAGGGAGCATCAAGCGAAGAGAAGCCATCCGGCAAGGCCGGGGACCAGAAGAAGGAACAACTGCGCGAGCTGCAGAAGGCACGGGTGGCACGCTCCCCGCTGGAGGGGCGCGGGCCGCTAGCGGAGCCCAAGGCCGTTCTCATTGAGCATGCGACATTGTGGACGTGTGGAACTAATGGCGTCCTGACCAATGCCCAGATCCTCGTGTCGGGTGGCAAGATCGGGGCGATCGGAAACGTGGGCGAGGTTAAGCCCGGGCCAGACACGCTGGTGATCGACGGCCAGGGCTTGCACGTCACTCCTGGGTTGATTGACGCCCATAGCCACACGGCCATTCTCGGCGCCGTGAATGAATCGACGCTGCCTTCGAGTGCCATGGTGCGCATCAGGGACGTGGTCAACTCCGAGACGGACAACCTCTATCAGCAGCTTGCCGGCGGGGTCACTGCGGTCAATTTGCTCCACGGCTCGGCCAACCCAATCGGCGGCCAGAGCTGCGTCATCAAGCTCCGAGACGGTGCCAGTCCGGAGGGCTTGATCTTCGACGCCGCGTTGCCCGGCATCAAGTTCGCCTTAGGGGAGAACGTGAAGCAGTCGAACTGGGGCGACAAGGCCGTAACGCGCTTTCCCCAGACCCGCATGGGCGTGCGCACCTTCATTGCCAACCGCTTCACCGCCGCCCGGGAGAACCTGGCCAACGTAGGACAGGCGTCCCGCCTGTCCACCGTCCCGCCCCGTCGCGACCTTGAACTCGAAGCCATAGGCGAAATCCTCGAAGGCCGGCGCTGGATTCATTGCCACTCCTATCGCCAGGACGAGATCCTGATGCTGCTGCGCCTGATGGAACAGTTCGGCGTGAAAGTCGGCAGCCTCGAACATGTACTGGAGGGGTATAAGGTGGCCGATGAGATTGCGAAGCACGGCGCGGGCGCCTCCACCTTCTCGGACTGGTGGGCTTACAAGTTTGAAGTGTATGACGCGATTCCCTATAACGGCAGCCTCATGCGGGACCGCGGGGTGGTGGTCGCTTTTAATTCGGACTCGTCCGAGCTAGCGCGCCGGCTTTACACGGAAGCCGCCAAGGCGGTGAAATATGGCGGCACGCCGGAGGTGGAGGCGCTCAAGTTTGTGACCATCAACCCCGCCCGCCAGCTCCGCATGGACCAGCGGGTTGGCTCGCTGGAGCCGGGCAAGGATGCGGATTTCGCGATCTGGTCAAAGCCGCCGCTCGACTCCCGCACCGTCTGCCTCCAGACTTGGATTGAAGGGAAGAAATATTTCGACCGGTCGCTTAACGCTGAGCGCGCCGCCCGACTGGAGAAGGAACGCGCGGACCTTCTAGCCAAGGCAAAGAAGCTCGCCCAGATGTCCTCCGGCGGGGAGGACGGTGTGGGCGGAGGTGGAGGGGATGACTCATTCTTCCGAGTTTCCCTCGAGCACGAATTCGATGGGCGTGACCGCCATTGCCTGGAGGAATAAGGAGGTAAGGGAGATATGAATCCCGGGAACATCCAACATCCAACATCGGACACCCAACATCCAATGGCCTCCATTGGGGCTGGCTTTGGATGTTGGATGTTCGATGTTGGATGTTGGATGTACTCCTTTGGCTCACGGGCTCAAAGCGCTACCAAGGTCCCGCGAGTCCCCAGTTGGGTTTGCCTGCTTCTGCTGGCGATCGGCATTGGCGGCTCACAACCATGTGCTTTCGGCGCCAGCCTTCTCTTGACCGGCGCTACCGTGCATACCGTGTCCGGTGATACGCTCGCGCCGGGTCAGGTACTGATCCAGGATGGGAAGATCGCTGCCGTAGGGAAGACCGTTCCAGCCGGTGGGGTGATCCCGATCGATCTCGCCGGCCAGCATCTCTACCCAGGGATCATTGCGTTGGACACCGTCCTCGGCCTCACGGAAATCAGCGGCGTCCGGGCTACGCAGGACACCACCGAGGTGGGTGATGATTTCACGCCGGATGTCGAATCGTGGATCGCAGTGAATCCTGATTCCGAGCTGATCCCGGTCACGCGAGCCAATGGTATCACCTCTTTTGAGCCTGTGCCGGCCGGCCACATCATCTCCGGCCAGTCCGCGCTGGTGGCGACCGCCGGGTGGACTACCGAGCAGATGACGATCAGGAAGCCCATTGCGCTCCATTTGTTCTGGCCCAGCATGGAGCTCAATACCACCCCCAAAGAACAGGCGCGGGACACATCCAAGTGGAAGTCACTCGAAGACCAGGCCAAGGAACGCCGTGCGCGGCTTCAGGCCACGCAGGATTTCTTCGAGGAAGCGAGGGCTTATGCCAAAGCCAAGGACGCCGCGGCCAAGGGCCAGACCCCAGCTCCGGAACTAATCCCCGCCTGGGAAGCGATGCTACCTTACGTGCGCGGGGAATTGCCCATCACGATCCACGCGGATGAGGTCCGCCAAATCCGGGCGGCCATCAATTGGGCCGACACGAATCACTTCAAAGTTATGCTCGCCGGAGGTCGCGATGCGTGGATGGCCGCCGACCTGTTGGCGGCGAAGAGGATCCCTGTGGTCTATGGGCACACGTTCACCCAACCCGTGCGCGACACGGCCTCTTACGACGTCCAGTTTCGGGCGCCTGAGGTCCTGCACCAGGCCGGCGTCAAAGTTACCTTCAGCCTTGGTTCGGACAGCTTCGACGCCCCGCTGATCAGGAACCTGCCCTATTCCGCGGCCCAAGCGGTCGCCTTTGGTCTGCCTGAAGACGAGGCACTCAAAGGTCTGACGCTATACCCAGCCCAGCTTGCCGGTGTGGCGGATCGGCTCGGCTCCATCGAGCCCGGCAAAGAAGCAACCCTCTTCGCCGCAGACGGCGACATTCTCGACATCCGCGCTAACGTGAAGCGGATGTGGATTGCAGGCAAGGAGGTCAGCCTCGAAAACCGCCAGACGCGGCTCTACGAGAAATACAAGAACCGGCCGCGGCCACAGTGAGCGTTAACCGGGCCTGAGCACCGAATACGGCCGCCTCACCCGCAACGGCATGATTTAGGACGGCAGCGGCGGGCCCGCCGTAGCCGGCGACATTGCTGTCTTCAGACGAAGCTTCGCAGGCTCCGGAAGGGGTCTTCCTGAAACCCAACGCCCACCCGCGTGCGTATGGCAACGTCGCCCGGCTGCTGGGCAAGTATGTCCGCGATGCGAAGCTGATTCCGCTGGAGGCGGCCATAAGACGATTGAAGCACGCTGCCCGCCAAAAACCTCAAGCTCGACCGCCGCGGCGCCCTCAAGCCGGGCTGCTTCGCCGATATCGTGGTCTTCGATCCCGCCCGCGTTCAGGACCATGCGACGTTTGAACGACCGCATGAGTATGCGACCGGCGTGCGCGATGTGTTTGTCAATGGCATCCAGGTCCTGAGCGAGTGCGAACACACCGGCGCGAAGCCGGAACAGGTCGTCCACGGGCCAGGCTGGAAGAATGTGGGGTAACTACTACCCGAACATTGTAGTCCAGCGGCTGCTAGAAGGTGAACATCACCTCGGCCCGCAGGAAGGTCATCAACTGGTTGCTGGTGTAGTAGTCGCCTGGGAAAAGGAATTCGCTCCAGAGGTGCCCCGTCATGTGACGGCTGAATTTATACTTCAGGACGCCTTGGAGATAGTGGCCGCGGAAGGTGCCGGTGGTGGTGAAGGGACCATTACCCAGGCCTTCCAAGTTGTCAAAATCACGAGTGGGCGCGGCTTGGTCGGCAAACAGCGCGTAGTAACTGGCGCTGAAGTTCAGATCTTTGATAGGCGTTACACTCCAGGTCGGACCGACGCGGTAAAGGTTAGCTGTCTGGCCGACGCGGGTTTCCTGGACGTAACTGTAGATGTTATACATCTCACTCCAGCTCGGCCACCGCCCCCAGAGCACATCGAACATTTCATCGCCCTTGGTGTTGGGGTTGTCTCCGGACAGGAATTCGAAGGAGAGGCTTAACTGGTCCTTCCACTGGTCGTTGAAAAGATAGCTGAGCTGGCTGTTGACGCCAAAGGCGCTCAGGTCGCGCTCACCGGTAGTCTGGGCGGAAGGGGCGAGGAGCGGATTGGCGCCGCCCTGGTTGAGATTTGCGTCTTGTTTCCGGCCAAACTGATACGCGCCTTCGGCGGAGTATTTCCAGTGGTCGCTCAGCGCACCCGAGATGCGGCTCCCGACCGTGAAGATGTCCCCACTGTCAGTGAACAGCGATACGGGATAGTCGTTGAGCGCCGAATCGTGTTTGTAAATGAAGTAGGCGTCCACATTCGCCTCGGGCACGCTCTTGTTCGCAATCCACAGGATGGCGCCCTTTTCATTCTGGTCGGTCAGCAGGAAAGGCTCCACATGGCCGTACGGCGCCCCTGGACTGGCCAGGGTCGTCTGGACGGAGGAGGATGGCCCTAGAGTCGGGAGCCAGGCATCGGGCCGGCCATACTGCACAATCCCAATGGCGTCAATGGTGGTCTTCTGATCTTCGAGGTTATACGTGAAGCGGGCGGCATCGAGGAAATAGGTGAAAGAGCCGTCTTCGGGGGAACCGTCTCCTACGAGCCAGCCATCTCCCAGGAAGATGTCCTGGCGGCCGACGGTCAACGTCGCCGGCAGGTCCAACGGTTTCTTCCATTGGACGTTGAGGTTGTCAACAATGCCGTACCGCCACTGCATCCCGGACTGCGAATAATAGGTATCCGAAAAGCTGGGCTCCAAAAAGTCCCGTGGCTCAGCCGCCAGCCGCGCATTTAAACTCAGGTTCTCGATGGGTGTTACGGTGGTCCACAGCCGCCCCCGAATGCGGAAATAGTCCTGGGCGTGAACATCGCCAAACGCGCTGCCGCCGGGTGTGCCTGGCTTCGCAGGCGTCAGGCTCAGAGCGTCGTTGAAATACTCATTGCGGATGCGCAAGTCAGCCCCCCAGTTCAGCCAGGAAAACGGATTCTTGATGTCCTGAATGATTTGCTCCATCGAACTCGGGGCGAGCGGCGCCGCAGGGGCTGCCGCAGAGGGTTGGTTGGTTTGGGCCGAGGCGATCACCAGGGTGGCGCCTAGTGTGATTAAGGTCAGTGCTTGGGTTTTGGTTGTCATGCGTTGTTGCGTTTGAAACCGGTGCGGGCTCTGAGAGGGCGCGCATCTGTCAATGTTTTCAGCTTAAGGTTGTCGTCCACACTGAGGACCTTCTGTCAACCGTCTCTCAAGGCCTCTTCCTCAGTGAGGTGGCCGCAATACTAGGCGCGGGGTTGGGCGTGTCCAGTATTAATGAAGCATTGCATAAAGTTTTTAGGCTCTATCATTTGGATTAATTGCACTCGACGCCGCAAGATACGGTAAGCCGGCGCGCTGGAGCCAGGTGCGCCGAGGGCGCCACCGCGGCGGACTCGGCCAGCCAATCTGGGGTCAATGCCTGAAAGGGGCGGGGACGGCCTCGTCCCAGGAACCTCGGCATCCCACCGGGGACGAGGTCCTCCCCGCCCCCGTTTAGATTTGGTTGAACTTGCCGCGGCCTGCGGCAATGCTGCGCCATGATCAGGTTATCCGACGTGCTGCAATTGCGGGTCCGCTATAGCGAGACAGACCAGATGGGGACGTTCTACAATTCCCGCGCGCTGGAATGGTTCGAGTGCGGGCGGACGGAATTGATGCGACGCAGGCTGGGGATGTCCTATGCCGCGCTGGAGGCGCGAGGTGTTTTCCTGCCGTTGGTTGAAGCGCACCTGGAATTCCAAGGAGGGGCCCGCTACGATGATTTGCTTGAGATTGCCTCCACGGTGGAGGTTTCGGGCCGGGCCAGGCTGCGGTTCGACGTGGAGATCCATCAGGGCGAGAGCCGAAAGGCGGTCGTGCGCGGCTACACGGTGCATGCGTTCACAGACCGAAAGGGCAAACCGATTCGTCCGCCGGCATGGTTCGTGGAGATGCTGGTCAAAGCAGCCGCGGACGGAGGACCGGCCAAGCATTGAAGTCTGGGTGAGGGTAAATCCGAAGGCCGAAATCCGAGATCCGAAGGACGGCCGAAATCCGAACTCCGAGAATGGCTCGAGCTGACGTGCTGTCACTGCGCTGGGATGGCTTCAGATTCGGGCCTCGGATTTCGGATTTCCTTCGGCGTTCGGTCCTCGGATTTCGGATTAGGGATACCGGGCCCTGCGTGGTTCTCAACAACTACCACGGTCCAAGAGTTCTTCGGCCCGAATCGCGCTCAAAGCGGCCCGTGGCCGGCCGGCAGCAGCTTGCTCACGAAATAGAGCACTGCCAACAGTGTGAGGCCGATGCCGAGGCTCCAAGCGATCAGCTTCTTCTCCACCGGCAGCAAAGGCTCGTATTCCTGCTGCATCTTCTTCAGCTCTTCGCCAATCTTTGGTTCTTCAGCCATAGGTCATAGTTTCAATAGACATTCCTGTGCGTCATCGTGGCATGCGCCTTAAGGATGGGCAATCGGCGGATGGACGCCGCCGAAGAACATCCAGGAAATGATCAAGCCGAACCAGATGATGAAGCCAAACAGGCCCACTACATAGACCGCAGCCAGCTTGCCGATACCTTCCGCCCAGAGTTGCCGGAAATTCGAGACCACGCCGATGGTGAAGAAGGTCAGGCAAAAGAACAGCACCCGGAAAATGTTGGCCTGTTCTGTCGAACTCTTGGCCGGCCCGGGTTTGATTTGCTTCTTCATCGCCGGTACTGATATGAGTGTTGGCTTCCCGGTGGCTGGATCAACCTGTGAGACCTCTTTCATGACCGGCACTTTTCCCAGACGATCTTGGCCGGTCGCCGGGTCGGTCACCTTCACCTCCCTGGTTACGGGAATCGTCGTCTCGGTCTTAATCAATGCGGGTAACGCGAGGCCGAGTGCCAGGAAGAGGCCAAAGGTTAGGACGTAGCCGATAATAAACTTTGGGAAGCGCTGCCAGATCTCGGCGGCACGCACCTTATCTCCCTCTCGCTTCTCGATGTGGTGGGCCCAGATATAGGCTAGAACGAAGGCCCAGATGCCGATGAAGATATCGATGAACACCTTGATGCTAGTAGCGGTGTTCAGGATCCAATCTTTCTCATATATCACGCCTTGGCCGGCCGCCTTGGCCAGAATCAGGGCATCAGTTACCGCGCCCGCGGCGGTCGCGGCTCCGTCGGTCTTGACGGCCAGTCCCATCCAGGCGCCGGCGACGAGCGGCTCTTTCCACAAGAACGTCTGAGCCAGAAATGGCAGCAGCAGCAGCTCCACTACGGCAAACACCACGACCAGGGAGGAGACCATGATGGGCACGATCGGCCGGGCGCGGATCGCGCCGCCGGTGGCGATTGCCGCCGAGACGCCGCAGATGGAAATGCCAGAAGCAAGCGGCGCGGCCCACTCCCGGCTGAACTTGAAGTACTTGCGGGCGATGAAATAGATCACCGCCCAGTAAATCAGGTAGGCCTCGATGATGGCGCAAAGGCCGCGGAACATTATGCCCCACGCCAGGCTTGAATTCTCCAGCGCCTTCAGCGCGACGCCAGCGCCCATGATAACGATGGCGGTTTTCACGAAGAGTTCGGGCTTGACCGATTCCTTCAGGAGTCCGGCGAATCCAGGGAAGAAATTGCCGATCACCAAGCCGGCCAGCAGCGCGAGCACAAAGCCGGCTTCGCCTGTCAGCTTGAGGGACCAGCTAATACCAAACTTGCTGAATTCGGGGGGCGTGGTTGCCGCGATATGGGCGTGATTGCCCAAAACCCAGCAGGCGAAGCTGATGGCGAATACGAGGGTGAAGGCGACGATAAACTTCTTAAGGCTCCCGCCGAGGAGCCAGTTGCCGATGCCCACCACCAATCCCAGGAATAGATAGGTCGAAACGACAGCCAGCCAGGCGGGCATCCACTTGAAGGACGCGGCCACGGGCGTGATGGCTTTGGACAGGTCGGTCCACGTCCCGACCTTCGCGCCGAAGCCCAGCAGGTCGGTGCCGAAGAACACACCCAGGGACAGTACGAAAACCGCGAGGCCCGTCCAAAGCGAGAGCCAGTCTTCACTGATTCCGGGTTTGCGCTCTGTCTCGCACGAAGGTGCTGCTGGCGAGGCGTCGGTCAAGTTGTTCATCAGCGAGGCGCACTTTAGTGACAGCAAAACGTAACTCAAATAGAATCTGGCGGTCAGGACGGGTTCTCGCACGCGCAGAAGGAATCCAGACGGGAATGCCTGAATGCTCGATTCGGCACTACGGCGGGGATACAGAAGCGCTAGCCCGGAACCAGCCAGGAGGTCGCGACAGGCTCCGGAGGGCATCCGGAGGGTATCCGGAGGGTATCTGCAAGAGTTCGCAAAAGAGGAGATCGGTTCCCACCCGCCATGATTGGTCACACTTATGGTTGCGTCGGCACTTCAAGATCTGGTAGAACCAGCCAGTCGTCAGAGGCCCAACTTTTATGAGCAAACACGCAAAAAGTCCCAACGCAAGCTTCCACCCGCTCAGTGCGCCGGATTTCCTGCCGCTACGGCAATTGCGGGACCTGCAGTTGCAGCGGCTCACCGCCATCGTCCAGCTCGCATATGACCGCGTGGCACTGTTCCGCAAGCGGATGGATGAGCGGGGCTTGACGCCGCAAGACCTGCGGACGCTCGATGATATCGTCAAACTGCCTTTCGCGGAGAAGACTGACTTGCGAGACACCTACCCCTTCGGGCTGTTCGCCAGCCCAATGAAGGACATCGTGCGCTTGCATGCTTCGAGCGGCACGACCGGCAAGCCCATCGTGGTCGCCTACACGAAGGAGGATTTGCAGGTCTGGACCAACGTGATGCTGCGGGCCTTCGCGGCGTGCGGTTTGCATGAGGGCGATGTCATCCAGAATGCCTACGGGTATGGCCTGTTCACCGGCGGACTGGGCGCGCACTACGGCGCAGAGGCCCTCGGCGCAACGGTCATCCCGATTTCCGGCGGCAACACGCCACGGCAGTTGATGGTGATGAAGGATTTCGGGGTGACGGCCATTTGCTGCACGCCGAGCTACTTCCTCCACCTGATTGACCAAGCCGCGGAGTTGGGCGTGAACCTCAAGGAATTGCCGTTGCGCGCTGGCATCTTCGGTGCCGAGCCGTGGACTGAGTCCATGCGAAGGCGCATCGAGGCGGACAGCG
>Ga0181538_10001726_pt1 | contig 23986 bp, 17 predicted proteins | sample PEATcosm2014_Bin_40_FD_119773 | JGI IMG/M metagenome (GOLD analysis project Ga0181538, IMG submission 119773) | Peatland microbial communities from MTU Mesocosm Facility, Houghton, MI, USA - PEATcosm2014_Bin23_30_metaG | ecosystem: Environmental > Terrestrial > Soil > Wetlands > Peat | place... | reverse complement strand
GGCGAATCTGTTTGCCGTAGCGCACAAACCAGATCCAATCGCCGCACCGCCCGCTTTTGATGGTGCGCTCAAGACATCCTCCTGAAGGCGCGCAGAACGGCCAGCGGCGGCACAGGCGCTCGGTTCTGGCAGCTCGTCTCATATCAGGCACTACGCGACAGGTGCCTTGACTTAGCTTCGCGCAGGTGTCCGCGCTTTTCAACAAGAACCTGCTGGCAATTGCGACCGGCCCTTATCCTCTGTTACCGCCCAACCACTCGCTGACCACGCCCCGCTCTTCCTCCACCACAACAGCGTCTATAGCAGAAAAGCGCACTTGGCTGATTCATCAGATGGTGCTGGCCCCGGAAGAGCACAACGATTGGGTCACAGGCGCCGGCTTGTAGTTGGTGCTGTCATGGACGGTCAATGAACCCGTCATGCGCCTGCGGAGATTCTGCCCTGTGTAGAGGCTGTTAGTGACTTCCGAGCTTAAGGGCGGAGGCATTCATAACTTGGGTTCGTTAAGGGAAATGCTTGGCTCCTTTGCGGGAAACAGCGCTTGCAGGAGGTATCTGGGTAGAATGCTGCCGCCATGCTGGATGTCGGGTAAGGCGGAGAGCCAAAGCAGCAGGAAGGCCAAGACGTTAGCGCCCTGAATTTGGCACCACCCTTGCACTGTGCCGCCGTCGGAACTGTCGAATCGTATGAGCCCGCAGCCGTCGGCGAGGTCCAAAACCACTCCTTGGTTAAGAACAAAAGCCGCGTCGAGGGAGCGCTGGGTCTGGGTGGATACCTTGACGAGCTTCAGCTTCTCGACGCGCCAATTGAGCTGGGTGCCGGGCGATGTGGTGAGGTGTGCCGAGCCACGGGCTACTCGCCGCCCAATAGGCAGCGCCAGAGTAAGGCATCCGTTCGTTGTTCGCCGGGGCTCGGCGCTGGGTTCTATGGGTGAGGCTGTGGGGGGGGGGTGTTCTGGCGATCGAGCGATGTCCGCAACACTACCTGGAGTGCGACCTGTCGCGCACGCGCGCTCAGCGACACGTCAGTCTTCACCTTCTCGGCGACCTTCCCAGCGTCGCCGAACTGGGCGAAGAGCCGCTGCACCATCGGCTCGACCTGAGCCAGAATGGCTTGCCGCTCGCTCCGCGCCTGCATGCGGTCCTTCATCGGCACCGTGTCCCAGACGCGGACGGTGTGGTCGCCCGAACCGGAGAGGAGCTGCTGGCTGTCGGCCCGCCACGCCAGCGAATAGATATAGTCTTCGTGACCGCCCAGCCGCGCGACCAGCTCGAACGTCTCGGCGTCCCAGATACGAACGTTGTCGTCTCGGCCGCCGCTCGCGATGCGCTTGCCGTCCGGACTGTACGCGGCGCAAAACACTAGGTTGCCGTGTCCGACCAAATCGTGCACGCGCGTGCCGGTCGCCGCGTCCCAGACCCGCACGATCTGATCATGCGAGGCCGTCAGAATCCGCCGGCTGTCGGGGCTGAAAGCAACCGAATTGAGCGCGCCGCGGTGACCGTGCGGCCAGCGGCGAACGGTCTCCAGCGTTTGGGGTTCCAAGAGCTCAACGCCCCCACCCTCATCCCCATAGCCCACAGCAATGGTTGCGCCGTCGGGACTCCATGCCACCCGCGAGCCCATTGGGCCGCCGCCGGACATCTGTCGTGATTTTCTTACGGCGCCCGTCCGGGCGTCCACCAAATACGCGACGCCGTTGTGGTAATTGACGCAAAAGACATTCTGACCGGCCGGGTCGAAGGCTAGCGAATCAACGCCCCGACCTGAAGTTTTCCCGCCCAATTCGCCGACGGAAGCGACCGCCGTCCCCGTGGCGGTATCGAGGATGTCAATGCGGTTGAACGTTTCATTAGCCGCGCGGACGGAGACCGCCAGACGCGAGCCATCCGGTGATAACGCGGCGGCTACGATGTAAGTGTCCGCCGCGCCGGTGGCGGCGATAAGGTCGCCGGTGGCGGCATCCCAGAACCGCAGGCTGCCGGGCTGACCGACGAAGCCGTCCCAGCCGCCGGAGTAAATCGTTGCTCCGTCCGGCGACACCAGCACCGAGTACACAAAGCTGCGATGACCGCGAAGGACGCACGCGTCGAGCGACCGTACATCCCAGAAGCGAACTTGGTTGGATTCGCCATTGATCAGCGTCTGGCCGTCAGAAAGAAAGCTCGGGTCAACGCCATCGGACTCGAACATGCCTCGCAGGCTCATTGTCCGTGTGTCCCACAGACACAGGATTTTATCTGCACCGCACGCGGCCAGCAGCGATCCGTCCGGCGAGAAGCACAACGCCAGGATCGGGCCGGCGTGACCGCGCAGCGTCGCCACCGCCGCCGGAGGATTCGCGGCGACGTCGGTGAGGCGGATGGTGTTGTCCAGGGACCCCGTCGCGAGCCACCGGGAATCCGGGCTGAATGCCATGCTCGCGATGGCATTATCGTGCGCTTTGAAGGTGCTAAGGATCTCCAGGGAAGCCGTGTCGAGCAACGCGACGTCTCCCAACGCGCGGCAAAGGGCCAAACGCCGTCCGTCCGGTTGAAAGCAGATGGTGGGCAAGGCGTCGGCGCTGGTCACGATCGTCGGGGACACTCGCGTCGCGCCTGATTGCGTGTCCACGACATAAAGCCTCTGGTCGTGCAGGTAGGCCAAGCAGGAGCCGTCCGGCGCGGCTTGAACTTCGTCCGTAGCCGGCAGCGTCAAAAGCCGCGTGGTGCGGTCAACGCCCCACACCTCGACCGGTCCCGGCCGACCGCCCTGGCCCGGCCGACCTTCATAGGTCTGCGCGACGAGTTGCTTTCCAGCAGCGACCAGCCAGGATCCACCGTAAGAATGGGTGGTAGGGAACGTAGCCAGCAACTGGCCCGTGTCGGTATCCCAACGCCGGATGCCCTGGGAGGGTGCGACGCCAACCTCATAATACGATCGCCCATCCGGCGCCATGAGGATAGGGGATCCATTCGATCGCGGGTGGTTATGGGTGCGCACGCTCAGGTCCAGCCGGCTGGAAAGATGCCGCCATTCCCAACCACGCAGACTGGGCGGCGCGGTGTCCAGGTAATGCCGTGCGGAGTTTATCTGCCAGTGTTCGAGCGCGTCACACGCGCTGAGCACGCTGGCGGAGTAAGCCAAGTGAAGAGCATTCGCTTCCGCAACGCGCGCGGCCAATTCGGCCTGTTTGGCGGCGTTGGCCAATTGCCCGGCTTGCGCGGCATTCTGGTCGGCCTGGCGCCGGGCAGCCGTGGCGCGCCTCAGCCCGAGGCTCGTGCCGATCAGACCGGCGACGGTCAACGCCGCAACCGCCGCATTGAGGATCACTGGCCACTTGTTGCGGACGATGAATTTCTTAAGCCTGTAGATCGTGCTGGGGGGACCGGCGACGACCGGCTCGTTGTTCAGATGCCGTTTCAGGTCGGCGGCCACGCCATTCGCCGTCTCGTAACGTCGCGTCCGGTCTTTCTCCAGGCACTTCATCACAATCCAATCCAGATCGCCCTTGAGCTGAGAGATCAGCTTCGATGGCTCAACGGAACGGCGTCTGGCCGTGGTGGTGAGTTCCTCCCCCTGCAACGTCGCCAGCTTCGTGCTGGGGCGCACGGGCTCTTTGTCCCGAATCGTCTTGCACATCGCTTCGAGGCCCGAAGCCAACAGTTCCTTCGCGTCGAACGGCGTGCGGCCGACCAGCAACTCGTAAAGCAGCACCCCGAGGCTGTAGATGTCCGAGCGCGTATCAATGTCCAGTCCGCTCATCTCCGCCTGCTCCGGACTCATGTAAGCCGGCGTGCCAATGAACTGGTTCAAGTGCGTGTAAACCGTCGCATCGGTCAGCCGGCCTTCCGTCGCTTTGGCGATGCCAAAGTCAATGACCTTGGGTACCGGCACGCCGTCATGCAGCGTGACCAGGATATTCGACGGCTTGATGTCGCGGTGGATGATTCCCTTCTGATGCGCGTGCTGGATCGCGTGACACACCTGGATGAACAGGTCCAGCCGTGCCAGGGTGGACAGGTTGTTCTGGTCGCAGTAATCGGTGATGCGGATGCCCCGCACCAGTTCCATGACAAAGTAAGGCCGGCCCTGTTCGGTGCTTCCCGCATCGAGGACCTTGGCGATGTTGGGATGGTCCATCATCGCCAGCGCCTGCCGCTCGGCCTCGAAGCGCGCGACAACCTGCTCGGTGTCCATGCCCAGCTTGATGACCTTGAGCGCGACCCGGCGCCGGATCGGCTCGGTCTGTTCGGCGACATAGACCACGCCGCAGCCACCTTCGCCAACTCGCTCCAGCAGCTTGTAGCGCCCCAGCGTCTGGCCCACAGCTTCGTCGGGCCGGTCATCGAGGCACTCGACTTTCACGGTAGCGCGTGAGACCGCGACAGGTGTGGCTTGCAACGGGTCGGGTTGGCCCTGCGCCGCCAGTAACGCTTCGAGCCGCCGACGCAGTGCAAGGTCCCCGGCGCACGCACCATCCAGGAAGGCCGGGCGTTCAGCGGGCGACCGGAGCTGCGCCTGGCGGATGATCCACTCTATACGTCCATTAGGCTCCGTCCGCGACATGGTGTGAGACATTTATAGCACATCCCACCGCATTTGTAAGGAGGACGCATGGTTTGTGAATTGATTTCCCCACGAATTGAGATACATTGCGAGCGTTCCCGGAAATCTGAAACACCTGTTGGCTTTATGAGAGCACGAACTTCTTCGCGTTGCGGGCTGCATGAATCCGAATGGAGAAGCCTTGGCGCCCGCGTGATAACTGGGCGACTTTTAGTAGTCGTGACTGCGATCAGTCTGTTGTCCGCGCTTGCCGCCAAAGCGATCACCTTGGCGCTCAACCCGGCCAGCATTACCAACGATTACGTAGGCACAGTGGCCCTCAACATCGGCGGCCTGACTCCAGGCATGACCGTCACCGTCGAGTCCTATGCGGATATGAACTCCAACGGCATCATTGACGCCGGGGATTTGCTGTGGAAGCGGTTCCAGGTGACCGACGGGCAGGTGCCGCTCGTTGCCGGCGTGCGCAACCTGAATGTCCCCGGAGACGAAGACGGTTTGGCAGATGGTCAAATCCGGACCGGGCTCAATTTCCCTGCCACCGGCGGCTCGTTTGCTCTCGGGCAAGGCTTGTTCCGGGTCTTCGATCCGGCCGGCAGCCTGACCTCGGTCACTCAGGCGTTTTCGATTACGCAAAAGCTTTATCCGCAAGGCGTGACCGGGCGGCTCACCTGGGCCGCAACGGGCTTGCCACTAAGCAACGGGGTTGTTGGCTTGCAGCCTCTGGTTGGCACTACCACTGGGTTCACCCTCACGGATACCAACGGGCACTATCGGTTCTACTGTCTGCCCGGGATCTACATCGTCGGCGGGTTGAACAACAATGGGGCGATCTACAGTCAATCAGCCTTAATAACAGTCGGGTGCGGGCAACTCGCCACCAACAACCTCGTGGTGACCAATGGCACATCCTACATCGCGGGGCGGGTGACCGACAGCGCGACCGGCTTAGGTATCCCGGCGCTGAGCGTGGATGCCAATACGGCCGGCGGCCTGGATGTCTTGGCCTCGACCGATACCAACGGAGACTATGTCTTGCAGGTGACCGCCAATACCTGGGGTGTGCATCCGGGTACGGGCGCGGCTCCTGAAGCAGGATATGTGGACCCAAAGCGAACCAATGTCACCGTCACCAGCGCCAGTGTCTCCAACGTTAACTTCGTCTTGTCCAAACCAACCGCACTGATTTACGGCACAGTCAGAGACTCGCTGAACAACCCGGTCCTCGGAGTCCAGCTCTCCGCACGTGACCAGCCCAATGCCTTTCATTCCGTGGGCCGTAGTTTTGTCACCAATGCCAGCTACAGCCTCGGCGTCCAGGCGGCGACTTGGAACCCTGCCCCGGACAGCGGCGACCTGGCTCTCCGGGGATTCACTGGTTCTAGTTCAAGCGTAACTCTGCTCAATGGCCAGTCGACCAACATCAACTTCATAGTGACGCGGACCAATTGGCCGATCCTGCAAACCCCCATCCACCCTTCGGGCAAAGGAATTCAGTTTATCCTGAACGGCCTGGCCGGACAAGACTACAGCATTGAACAGAGCAGCAACCTGGCTTCAAGCAATTGGTTGGCGGTGCTGGCAACGAACGCACCGTGCGACACTGTGCTCATCCAGGACTCCCAGGCTACGAACGGCGCCCGGTTTTACCGGGCTGTGGTCGTGCCATAACAGTCATTCCCCTTCTTCGCGGAGAGGGGATTCGACTCAGGCCTCGCGCCAGGGCTGCAGCTAGCGGCGCGAATGGGGATTCCTGGGAGGGCGCCCCGGTCTGAAGCGGAAGGCCGACGCTGGCCAACTGACCAGCAGCGCCGAGCGCCCTTGAATGTCTGGCCGTATAGGCCGATCTTTGGCTTGACCCTTGTCCTCAGCAAACCCTTTCGGCCCTCCCGGGTGCGTGAACCTCACGCACCCGCTACATGTTGGAATGGCGAGGAGCGCAAGCTGGTAGACAAGGAACGGCCGGCCTCTTCCGAACCAATTAATACCCACCGGGAGCCCCGCCCCCCCCTGCGCTCGCCCCTACCCCTGCAACAACTCTTTGACCATCGCCTTCTCTTCCCTCAGCTCGTTGACCGTGAGGTCGATCTTGGCGCGGCTGAATTCATTGATCGGAAGGTCCTGCACGATTTCCAGCTCATGCCCGCTGCTGTGAATGGGGAAAGAGCTAATGAGGCCCGGCTCGACCCCGTAGCTGCCATCGGAGCAGACACAAAGGCTGTGCCAATCGCTGGCGTGGGTCGGTCGGAGGATGGTGCTTACAGTGTCCACGATGGCGACGGCCGCGCTGGCAGCGCTCGACGCGCCGCGGGCCTTGAGGATGGCCGCGCCGCGTTGCTGGACCGCGGTAATGAACTCCCCTTTGAGCCACGCCTCGTCCGTGATGACTTTCGTGACGGGCTGGCCTTTGATCTTCGCGTTGTAGAAATCGGGATACTGGGTCGAGGAATGGTTGCCCCAGATGCAAACATTGGTGATGGCGGTCACATCCAGGCCGGCCTTTTTGGCAAGCTGGGCCTTGGCGCGATTCTCGTCCAGGCGCGTCATAGCGTAGAACCGGTCGCGCGGGATGTTCGGCGCGTTGTGCAGGGTGATGAGGCAATTGGTGTTGCAAGGGTTGCCCACCACCAGGATGCGCACATCCGGCGCGGCGTTCTTCTGGAGCGCCCGGCCCTGGCCGACAAAGATCTTGCCGTTGATGCCCAGCAAATCCTTGCGCTCCATGCCGGGTTTGCGCGGCACGCTGCCGACGAGCAACGCCCAGTTCACGCCGCGAAAGCCTTCTTCGATATTGGAGGTCGTCACGATGCCCTTGAGCAGCGGGAAACCGCCATCCTCGAGTTCCATGGCCAGCCCCAGGAGCGCCGGCATGGCCGGCTCGATCTCGATGAGGTGCAGGATCAATGGCTGATGCGGCCCGAACATCGAGCCCGAGGCAATACGGAACAGGAGGGAATAACCGATTTGGCCGGCTGCGCCGGTAACAGCGACACGAATGGGAGTGTTCATAGTTTCTTTTGGATGTCCCGCGCAATATGCGGTTGCGCCGGAAGGGACGCAAGCGCGGAAATACGTTAAACCGGCGCTATCGCGGACCCTACTTGGGCCAACGGGGTTGTCAACCAGGGCGCAACGCTCTACGTTACGCTTCCTGAGATGTGGGAATTTGAATCGTGAACCGGCCGCTCCAAGTATTGCTGATCGAGGATTCGGAAGACGACGCGGTGCTGTTGGAGATCGAGTTGCAGCGCGCCGGCTACGCACCCGCTTGCCATCGGGTGGAGACTCCGGAAGCCCTGAGCGCCGCCCTCGAGCGGCTGGACTGGGACCTTATCATCTCCGACTACCTACTGCCGCGTTTCGATGGTCTCGTGGCCCTAGCGATGGTCAAGGCCAAGGGGCTGGACGTGCCCTTCATCATGGTTTCCGGGTACATCACGGAAGAGACCGCTGTTGCCGCCATGAAGGCGGGGGCGCACGACTACGTGATGAAAGACAAGCTGGCGCGCCTTGGCCCGGCGGTGGAGCGCGAGTTGCGCGAGGCGGCCAGCCGGCGCGAGCGGCGCCGGTCGGAGGGACAATTGAAGGCCCAGCACACCATCACGCTCATTCTTGCCACTGCAGCTTCGTTTGATGAAGCGGCGCCGGTTATCGTGCAGGTGCTGCTCGAGAGTCTGAACATGGATCTGGGCGGGCTGTGGGCGGTGGACCTGGAGCAACAGGTGCTGAAGCCCAGCGTTTTGAGCCTGCGAACGGCATCGCCCCCGCTGAACGCCTTCCTGGAGGAGAATCGGCGCATGACCGTCCCGCCCGGGGCAGGTCTGGCGGGGCGGGTGTGGCAGCAGCGGCGGGCTGCCTGGATTACCGACGTGGCGCAGGACGCCAGCTTCCCCCGGCGTGAACTCGCGGCCCAGGCAGGAGTGCAAAGCGCGGCGGCCTTCCCAATTCAAAGCGCGGCCGCCTTTTTTGGCGTTCTCGAATTCTTCGCGCTGCGCAAGAGCGAGCCCGATCCCACGCTGCTCAACTTAATGACGGCGATCAGCAGCGAGATCAGCCAGTTCATGGAGCGGCGCAACGCCGAGGAAGCTCTGCGCCGCGCGCATGATGAGCTGGAAATGCGCGTCCACCAGCGCACGGCAGACCTCAAAACCGCGAACACCCGGCTGCAGGCCGCGATTGCCGAACGCCGGCGCCTCGAACTTGAACTGCTCGAAATTACGGAAAAGGAGCGGCGGCGCATCGGCCTGGATCTGCACGACGATCTCGGCCAGCAACTCTCCGGGCTGGCGCTCATGACCAAGGGTCTGCAACTCAAACTGGCCAAGCGGCGCGCCCGCGAAACCTCCGATGCCGAGCGGATTCACAACCTCGTCCAGCAGGCCATGACTCATGCCCGCGACCTGGCCCATGACCTCGCCATGCTGGACCTGAAGGGGGATGACTTGCCGACGGCCCTCGACGGCCTGGCCAGGCACGCGGAGAAGCTGTTTAAGATCTCCTGCCGGGTTGAACCGGCAAAGAACATTCCGCCGCTGGAGCCAAACGTCGTCAGCCAATTGTACAAGATCGCCCAGGAGGCGGTCACTAACGCCATCAAGCACGCCAAAGCCAAAGCTGTCGGCATATGCCTGGCTAACGGCTCAAAGGAAATCATTCTTACGGTTCAAAACGACGGGCTGCCCTTCCCCAGCCTGCAGGGCCACTCAACCGGCATGGGGCTGAGGATTATGAATTATCGCGCCAGCCTCATCGGGGCGTCGCTGGAAATAAAAGGCGACGGCTTGCAAGGCACCTGCGTCACCTGCTGCTTACCCCTGGAGGGGAAGAAGTAGCCCTTCCTCTTTACGGGAGGTCCGCCTTACCCAGGGTGACGTATTGCGGAGCAGACTTGAGTTCGAGGACCAAGCGGCCCGAATCAATCTTCAGCGTCGCGCCGTCGCCGTTCCCGCTCACCGCCTTGAGGTTAGCTTCACCCTTGAGATTGATCTCGAGGCTGACCTCATGCGGCTCGACCAGCGTCCAGGCTGCCAGCTTTTGTCCGCCCGCACGACTAGTGCACAGAAGCATGAAATCCTTGTCGCCAGGCAGAGAGATGCGCCGCGCGATGCGATAGCCCGAAAGCTCGCGGGTCAGCGTCTGAATCGCCCCGTAGGCGGGTTTGGGCTGCAGGTCGGGCAGGACCGTGCCGAAGTTGTGCTCATTCTCGTTTGGGTCGGCGCCGTCGTTCTTCCAATCATACCAGATAGAAAGAGGCACCCCGTTGAGCAAGTTGGAAAGTTGCTGCCTCGCGGCAAACGCGGCTTGGGTATCCAGCGAGACCCCGCCCTTATGGGTCGAATACCCCCACTCGCCGCTGAGAATCTGGATTCGGTCCTTCTTCGAGGTGGGCGCATAGCGCTCGATCAATGTCCGCAGCTTCTGATAATCGCTGGCAGCCGTCTCGGGCGGGCTTTTCGGATTGCGGTACGGATGCACGCTCACGGCGTCGAGGTATTCAAGCACGCCGGACTTAAGGAACGTCTCCAAGTACTCCCACGGGAACTCGGAGGAGGCCGGGCCGATGATGGTTGCCCGCGGTTCCGCCTCGCGGATCGCCTTGCATGTGGCCAAGGCCAGGGTTGTATACTGCTGGGCGTCCGGCTTGGGACTCCAGAAGTTGATATTGGGCTCGTTCCAGATTTCCCAGAGCACATGCCGTCCCTGGAAGTGTTTCGCCGAGGCCGCCGCCCAGCGCGCGAAGGCCGCGATGCTGGCCGGATGCTGCGGCGATGCCGTGTTCTGATGCGATTCACCAGTGAGGGGGTTGGGACTGGTCGCCGTATCCTCGTAAAGCGGATGCGAGTAATCGAGGATGAGGATCGCGCGCAGCCCGCGCTTTTCCAGATTGGCCAGCAACTCCTCATAGCCGGACCAATCATACTCGCCCTTCCGGGTTTCTATACCGCCCCAAGCGAAATCCATCCGCACAAACTTAAACCCCGCGCCAGCGATCAAATCGAGGTCCTGCTCGTGGCCGGTGACGAAGTGAATATTCACCCCAACGCCTGCCGGCAGGATCGGTTCCGGGATTTCGCCCCCGTTACTCAGCAGCGGAAGCACGGACATCAGGAAGAAACACGAGAGTGAGTTCGCCATGATGTTTATGCTCTCGTGCCTAGTATTTTGCATCCCCTGCACTGACGGCCTGGCCCGCGGCCTCTTCCAGGATCTTGATGCCGCTGCTGGTGCCGATGCGGGTCGCGCCAGCTTCCACCATCCGACGCAGGTCGGCCAGGGAGCGGATGCCGCCCGAAGCCTTCACCCCGAGCTTCTTCTCGCGCACGATTCGACTCATTAGCGCCACGTCCTCGACCGTCGCCCCGCCAGTGCTGAACCCGGTTGAGGTCTTCACGAAGTCGCCCCTGGCTTTGACGGCCAGCTCGCACGCGCGGGCCTTCTCCTCGTTAGTCAGCAAGCACGTCTCCAGGATCACCTTGCACTTGGCGCCGCCGGCACGGCAGGCTGCGACGACCGACCGGATGTCGCGGAGGACGAGGGGGTCGTCGCCGCTCTTGAGCGCGCCGACGTTGATGACCATGTCAATTTCCTTCGCCCCTTGCCGGATTGCGGCGCGAGCTTCCAGAGCCTTCGTTTGCGGCAGTTGCGCGCCCAGTGGGAATCCGACCACGCAGCAGACCTTCACGCCCGACCCGGTCAGGAGTCGGCGGGTAAGTGCGACCCAGGTCGGGTTCACGCAGACCGAGTAGAACTTGTGCTGGCACGCCTCCCGGCAGAGCTTTTCGATGTCGGCCCTCGTAGCATCGGGCCGCAAGATGGTGTGGTCAATGAGCTGTGGGATGATCAGCGGCGGCAGCGTTGGCCGGGCGGCGATTGGCTTGCCCTGCACGCCCAAGAGTCCCACGAACCGTTTGGCGGACTCCTTCTTATTCACGGCCAAATTGGCATTGGTTCACTCACGGATACGACGCTAACAGCCTTCGCAATGGTGTCAAGGTGGGCGCTTGCCGGGAAGCGATGACTCGCCCTTTACACCGCTTAGCGACCGCCTAGAGTTGCGAAAATGAACTCGGTCGAGAACCAAGTCTCGATGGTGTGCCCATAGTCAAAAGAGTAAAACCTGCTGCTTATGCCAGACAATGCCGGAGGGTACTGATTGCGCATGTTGCCGGCGGTGCCGCAGCCGTCCTGCTCTCCTTCGTGTGCATCGGCTTTCTATTGATCCCAGTGGTCGTCGCCATCGCCTTGTGCGGTCTCATCTTCGCGATCATCGCCGGAATCAAGGCAAACAACGGGGAGGCGTATCGGTATCCCTGGAGCCTGACGCTGATCAAGTAGGGCCAGGGAATGATGAGGAAATCCGGGCTTTGGCATGAACCGTCTCGTGCTGGAGCCGGGGCTAAGAGCACCAGTTCACCAAAATCATGCCTAGAATGAGCAGGCGATACACGCAGCGGTCATTGACAAGCTGCTTCATGGTTTTAACCGGGTGCAATTGCGCGTAAAGGTTCGATTTCATACTTAGGCTCATTCTCAGTAGCTTCGACAAGTCCAATATCGCAGGCCCCGTTCCTCTCAATACTGAGAAATACTGAGAATCGGCCCATTTCTGGGCATATTTGTGCAGAAATCCGGTTCGGGCGACAATGACCGTTGACGCGGCAGTTGCCGAGCCGGAAAAGTGTGTCATAGTGCGGCATGTCTGCAAAAGCGCGAAACACGCACAGAAACGTCTTGGTGGTCGAGGACAACGTTGACGACGTGGAGTTGCTTCGACTCGCGGCCGAGGCGGCGCCGGATGCGATTGCCTTCCACATTGTGGGTGATGGCGAACAGGCCCTTGCTTACTTAAATGGGGAAGGCCAGTTTGCTGACCGCCAGGCCCATCCGCTACCCGACCTGGTATTGCTGGACATTTCGCTGCCGGGGATGAACGGCTTCGAGGTGCTCACCTGGATTCGCGCGCACCCCGAGTTCAGCGCGCTGCAGGTGTTTGTGTGGACCGATTCGGGTGACCGCGAAACGCTCGACCGGGCGATCCTGGCCGGCGCCAACCGGTTCGTCCCTAAGTCAGTGTCGTTCGTGCGGGGCGGGCTGGCCGGGCTGGTGCGCGGCATCTCGGAGGCGATCCTGCGCCCGGCCGAGAAGGTCGCCGTCACAGCTAAGGGAGCCTGACCGCCCGCGGTCTTTGGGCTGGTAAGGACGCTCGCCCTCCCGTGGGGCTAGGTCCTGGCCATTCCTTGGAATGCGCCCTTTCCGGACAACTTCAAAGCGCGCGTTCCAGCACTCCAGCCAACTCCTCGGGCGTCAGCGCAATCGGGTTCGCCTTCATGCTGCTGGCGTGGGAGGCTTTCTCGACCAGTGCCGCGGTGTGTTCGCGCTTGAGGCCGAAATGGCCCAGGCTTGGAATCCTCAAGTCCGCGACTAACTCGCGCACCCACTCGACGCCGGCTTCAGCCGTCGCATTCGTATTGCCGGTCAGGACGCGCGCCACTTCTTCGTAGCGGCGCAGCGTTTCGGCGGCGGGCTCGCGTTGGCGGATGGCGCGCAGATTCGCTTCCATGACATGCGGCAGCAGAGCGGCGCAGACGGCCCCGTGGGGCGCGGCGAACTGGCCGCCAATCGGTCCGGAAAAACCGTGCACTGCGCCCAGACCCGCATTCGCCAGAGCGAGCCCGCCAAACAGGCTGGCGACCGCCATATCCGCCCGGGCGGCGGCGTTGCGGCCGTCGGTAAAGGCCGCGCGCAATGAACGGGCGGCGCGGCGAATCCCTTCCACACACAATACATCCGTCATCGGGTTGGCGCGGGAGCAAACGTAAGGTTCGATGAGCTGCGTGAGCGCGTCAAGTCCGGTGCTGGCGGTAATGGCAGGCGGCAGCTCGTAAGTCAGTTCTGGATCAACCACCGCCACTCGCGGCAGCATAAGCGGACTTCGCAGGCTCACCTTGACCCCGTGCTCCGGCGAGGCGAGCACGGCGTTGCGGGTGACTTCGGAACCGGTGCCCGCAGTCGTTGTGACGGCAATAAACGGGACGGAAGGTTCCGCCAGCGCTTTGCCGCGGCCAATCACTTCGAGGTAGTCGAGCAACTCACCCGGGTTGGCGAGCATTGCGGCGATGGCCTTGCCCGCGTCCAGCGCGCTACCGCCGCCGAAGCTGATGACCAAGCCGCAATCTTCCTGTCGGGCCAGCGCGACGCCTTGCCGCACGGTTTCAATTTCTGGTTCGCCGGGAACCGGGAGGGTAATGGCGCCGACGCCATGCTCGCGCAGCAGGGAGAGCAACGGTTCAGCCCGTCGGAGGTTTGCGCCCGTGACTACGAGGGCCCGGGGCGCAAACCCGCGGGCAAGCGGGCCCACCTCGCGCAAAACGCCTTGGCCGAAGATCACCCGAGCCGCGGTGGCGAATTCGAAGCGCATGAAAAAGGCCGCGAGCCCCGCCGCGGTTCACCAGTCCGAGTCTTGCGGGAACAGGTTGCCAAATTTCACGCTGGCGCGTGGTTCGGCCATCATATGCGCGACAGTGTCCCGCCAGGTTTGGTAATGCCTGGTTTCCCTGTGCGCGGCTTGTCCCTCGGCGGCGCGATAAGCCTCGACCAGAACAAAGCGCGTCGGGTCATCCTGCTGCTGGGCGAAATCAAACCGGACGATGCCCGGCTCCTTGAGGCTCTCTCGTGCGTTGGCGAAGGTGGCCTGTTTGAAAGCCTCGACGTACTCCGGCTTCACATGAACGTGGACGTGAACGACTAGCATAGTTTTAAGTTGTTCGGGCGGCCCGACCGCTCGGGCGACAGAATAGCGCACGGCGCCAGCCGGTTCAATCCTGTAAACGTGCGAATGGAGCCAGTGGGCGTACTGGACAGTACCACCAACCCGTGAGCGCAAAGGCCCAAACCCGAAGCCCGAAATCCGAAATGCCCGAGCGTGGCTTCAGCCTTCGGTATTCGGCCTTCTTTCGGGTTTCGGCCCTCGGATTTCGGATTTGGGCGGCTGGCGACAGGTGGTACTGTCCAGTACGCCCCTTGCAGCCAGCCTCGAACAACGGCCGGTAAGAGATACGACGTGCGAAGCGCGCTGTTCCTAAATGCCTACTGACGATAGGTCGCCCGCTGCGAGACCCAAAGGAAGTCCCTGCGGTCAGGGCCGGTCGGCACCGGCCAGACGGTAATATGGGCCGGTTTGGTTGTGCTCACGAACCACTTCTTTATTTCCGAATGCCCATCGGCAAAGGAAAAGCCGCCCGCGCCATTGTGATAGGAGGCAGGCATGTCGCTCCACAAGTTTCCGTCCGGCCCGTTGTTGCAGAAGACGTACCAGCCGTCGTTAATAGAGTCCGGGTGCTCGTCCAGGAATACGAAGATGCCCGCCGGGTTGCGGATGGATGATAGCTTGATGAATTGAGCCCAGCCGGAATACACCGGCGTGCCTTGCTTATCCCAGGGACCGACAAACGCATTCATGGAGACGCTGCGCACGCGCGGATATTGTCTTCCGTCCGCCTCGGCGGTCCTGCTCTGGTCCGCCGGGCAATGATATATGCCGATATTCTTGGCGACAAAAGGAGCCAGCAGCCCCTGCTGGAGCAAGAGTGTGTTTGTGTCTTGCTGCGCGCTATATCCCATCACGTCCGCGACCCAGTTGTTCGTCAGGCTCGCCTCCGTGCCGGTAATAAGCTAATTCGTTCGGGGCAAGGGCAGGCGGCCAGGCCCCATTGACAATCCGCCAGCCAGAACCTAAGCTCAGGACAAGGTGAAACAGCACAACCAACGAAAGGAAAGACCATGCAGTTGAATCCCTATCTGAGCTTCAAGGGCCAATGCGAGGCGGCATTCAAATTCTACGAGCGATGCCTGGGCGGCAAGATAATGGCGATGCACTCCTATGCGCAGACGCCCATGGCGGATAAAGTGCCACCGGATTGGCGCAATAAGATCATCCACGCCAGCCTGGTGGTGGACGGCAAGGCCTTGATGGGCGGCGACCCTCCGCCTGAGCGTTACGAACAACCCAAAGGCTTCTCCGTGTCGGTCGCCTTCGATAACCCGGCAGAGGCGGAGCGCGCCTTCAGAGACCTCTCTCAAAATGGCATGGTGGTGATGCCAATCCAGCAGACTTTCTGGGCCACCCGCTTCGGCATGCTCGTGGATCAGTTCGGCATACCGTGGATGGTCAACTGCGACAAGCCTGCCAAATCGTAAGTGCGGACAGGGGGTCGCGAAGCTCATCGGAGAGCCACTGGTCCGAGCCCCTCGCTACTTGGAGAGACCAGCCAGCCGCGCCAGAAGGTCCTGGCAGTTGATGACCTTTTCCGCCAAGTCCATCGGCACGTAGAAATACTGGTTGGACGCCTCGAATCCAATGCGCGAGTCGCGGCTTTGAATAGCGTGCAACCGCCGTGCTAAGCCCATCTCCGCCCGCAGCAGCCGCCCAAGTTCCGCACGGGCCGATTGCGCACGGTCCGGGGAGTCCGCTTCCTTCAGTCGGCGGCGGGCCAGGATGAACTGGGCCTGGTTGGCAATGCTGCGGAAGTGGATGGCGGCAGCTTCGCCCACATTCAACTCCTGGGCCACTGCGGTCCTCTGTTCTGCGAGCAACGTGCTCCGGTGAGTCTGGAATGCAGCGGCCAGACTTTCATGCGCCTGCTCGAATCCCGCTGCCAACTTCTCGAATTGGCCGATGAATATCTCCGGCGGATACACCGCGCGCCAGCCATCCAGGTCGTCGTAAGGAAAGCCAACCATCGTGGCTTGGTAGCCAGTCGGCTCGCCCCAAAGCGGGTTCGCGGGGCCAACCTGCATCGGCGCGTTATAAACCAGGCTGCCGTGGAACGGAAACTCGCTGAACGCGACGCTGTACTCCTGCCAGGCTGACACCACTTGCGGCGCCAGTTCACGCCCGAAACGACGCTGTGCCACCCGCAGCATGGCGCTCTCCACGTCAGCGGCGTCGCCTTCTGCGGGCGCAGACCCGATTTCGGCGACGACTTCGAGATTGGGCGACGGATAGCCGCCCAGCGTCCAGCCGAGCATCAGCCCGTTGACGCCCAGCTCTCGCAGGTTCGCAGCGTGGCGGGCGACGTTGGCCACTGCGGGAATGTAGGGCACTGCCGAGAGTTCCCAGGTATTGCCGCACTGAACTTTGGCGAGGGTGCGCATGCCCCGGGCACGAGCTACTCCCCAGTAATGCCGCGCCCGGTCACCGGGGCCGATGGTAGAAATAGAGTATTCGCCGACGGTGGTGGCCACGCCGCCTCGGTTGATCGGCATGCCCCACTCGCTGACGCTCATGAACCGCGCCTCGCGTGGAAGCTGGGCAATGATGCTCTCCACCCAATCGTCGTGCCAGCCCCAGTCCCAGACGATCAACGTCTGCCTATTGCCCGCGCGCCGGATGCCTTCGTAGAAGGTCCGGTTGACTTCGGACATTACCTCGGGCGGCGGGCGTTTGCCGCAACGCGGGCAGACCATGCCATTGCCGTGCGACCAGCAGTTCGTCAGGTTCTCCGAGCCGGTGATGGTGAAGAAGCCACCCAGTCCCGGCACTGCCCGGCAGATGGATTCCACCGCCGATGCCAAATACTCGCGCACTTCCGGCACACTCGTGCACATCGCCGCGAACTCGCCTTCCGCCACGCCTTTTAGGTTCGGCCGCGTGGCGAAGAAACTCATCGGGCAAGCGCGCGGCTCGTTCAAATAGAGATAGACGCTCACCCCATGCCGCCGCGCCCGCTCGGCGAGCAGGCGGAGGTTCTGCAACCGCGATTCGTAATCCTTGCTCTGACGCGCCTCCCAAGGAAAAGGCGCGAGCCGCGCCAGGACTGCCTGCAGCCACACGCCGTCCACGCCCGAGGCCGCCAAGCGCGCCAGATACCCGTCCGGGTAAGGGTCAAGCGTGGGGTCGAGCAGCGGGTCGCCATACAGTGCGAAGTAGGAGTAACAAAACCGAGGGGAGAAAGCGCTGGCCCGGGCGGGCTGTGCCGCTGCCGCCTTTGGCGGACGCGACAGCTCCTTGACGAACTCAAACAGCGGTTGCGCAGGCTCCCCAACGCCCGTGGGAAACTCCGCACGCAGGACGCCGGCAATCTCGCGGGCGCGTGCCTGCGCGCGAGCATCGGGTGGATGGTATCGGAGGGGCTCGCATTGCGGCTTCAAGTTGCCCAACTTGACGAAGAGAAAGTCGTCCTCGCGCAGCGTGAAAGCCATCTCTTCGGCTGTCCAGCCCAGGAGCTGCAAAAGTTGCTCGTAGGACAACAGATGCCAGTTGCGCTTGATGATGCTCAGCGCGGCACGGCGTTGCTGCTCGACGGTGATGTGCGGCGGCCCGGCAAGCCCCATGCTCCGCCCCAGCCGCACAATATCCCCGGCGCTGGTCCCAACGACTTCGGCCATCCGCCGGGCCGGGACGAGTTGCCAGTTGCGCCACACAAATGCGTGCAGCCGATCCGGAAAATGCGGGAACGGCACCGGCTTCGGCGCGCTGCCTTTAGGCAGATCCGCCGCCGTCAAGCTCGCCGCCTTTCCGTCGTGACCCGCGTCAGCCCAGGCATCCGCCAACCCGAATCGTGCCAGCCCGCACCCCCCTAAAGCCAATGAAGCTGTCTTCAGGAAGGCCCGACGGCTCATAGCCTGCTTTGCAGCCGTAGCAGCCGACGTAAGGAGGCTCAAACAGTTCTCGGAACAAGCTGTCCCGCTATCGAGTAGCGTCCGCTTACACCTGCCGCCAAAGCCCAACGCATCTACACAATGCGCTTTAGGCGTCGCACCCGCTCGCTCGTGACTACAGGCCATGCCGAATCGTCTTGACGGCGTGATAAATGACCAATCCGCAAAAGGCAATACTGTTCGATGCACGAGTATCAAATCACTCAAGCGGACCTGCGCCGATGTGCCCCCGCCGGAGAAGTAATCGCAAGGCCATCGCAGCGCCGGAGCATCGCCTTGGTATTGCCGTAGTAGCAAGCATGTTGCAAGCATGTTCCTAGGATGTTCCTTGCTTGTTCCTAGGTTTCTATTGTCCTCCTCTCCCAGGCCCACACCCAACACTCCTCCCCCACTCCTGGGCTATAGTTTACAGACGCCGGAAGAATTGTCGAGGTTACAACAGCCTTTCGTGCTTGGTGGAGTACATCTCGTCAGCACCACCATCCTGAAAGGACGGCAATCACTCAGCTCAGGGTTGCGAGGCACGAAGCTACCCTGGGGTGCTTCGCCGCGCAGACTGGACCGAAGATCAGCCGTTCCCACGGGACGAGCAGCATTACCAACGAATGGGGTTGTTCTAAGATTCAGCCGCGCTTGACCAGAGTCAGGCGGGTCGGAATGAGGCCGCGCGTTGCGGTAGAGCAGATGGGCCAAATGTTGAAACGCTCAGCCCGACTCCAGCGGACCGCGGACAATTAGTATCCTCCGCCGGACACCTGGTTGCCGCCGCCGCCTGCTGCCGCGGCGCCTCCGGCGGTGATGCCTCCCGTGGCTGCCCCTCCGCCTTGAGCGACGCCGCCCGCTGCCCCTTGACTGGGCGCGAAGCCGAATCCAACGACCGGGGAAAAGCCTACCGGCGACCAAGCCATGCGGATCGTCAAGCCGTCCACCTCTCCATCGCACCCTTGCAGCAGGGTCATCGCGCCCAGAACGGCCACCGTTAAGGCCAACTTTACTCCGAGTCTTTTACACATGATCTGTCTCGCTGTGGTTGAAGTTATTACCGTCGCAGCAATGGTAATCGCACCCCTCCAGGGGGTCAAGAGATTTGTGCGGTTGCAGGAGTCTGTTCCGTGCATCTTCTGAGCGGTTGCAAAACAGGGCGCCATGAGGTTACCTGAGGACTATGAGCGTCGAAACAGTGCTGGTGACTGGGGCGTCGTCGGGCATTGGGCTTGAACTGGCCCGGTGCTTCGCGGCGGAAGGCTGCCGGCTGGCCCTGGTGGCGCGCAAGGGCGATGCGCTCGAGGCGTTGGCAACGGATCTGAGGAAGGCCCACAAGATCCAGGCCCAGGTCTTCACCGCCGACCTGGCCCACCCGGAAGCCCCGATCCGTCTTCTAGCCCACCTGCAAAGCGCTGGGCTCAAGGTTGACGTGCTGGTCAACAACGCGGGGTTTGGCGCGCAGGGAAGGTTCGTGGAGTTGCCGCTCGAGCGGCAGCTTGAGATGTTGCAGGTCAACATCACCAGCCTCACCCATCTCACGCGGCTGTTGCTTCCCGGCATGGTCGAGCGCCGCCGCGGTGGGGTGCTCAACGTCGCCTCGACCGCCGCCTTCCAACCCGGCCCGGGCATGGCGGTCTATTACGCGACGAAAGCCTACGTGCTCTCTTTCACCGAAGCCCTAGCCGAGGAGCTAGCGGGAACCGGGGTAACAGTCACCGCATCGTGCCCCGGTCCCACGACGACGAATTTTGGCAGCGCCGCTGGCATGAAGACGCTGGGGCTGGTAAAGAAGATCTCGATGTCGGCTGAATCGGTTGCCCGAATCAGTCATCAGGCTTATCGCCGTGGCAAGGTTGTCGCGGTGACGGGGTTCCGCAACCAGGTCTCGGCGTTCCTGCCCCGCATCTTCCCTCGCGCGATGGTCCGCAAGGTGACCAAGCGCCTTAACAACGTGAGTTACGATTAGGCGGGAGTTGCTAGTTGGGGAGTTGATAGTCGATGGTTGGCAGGGAATAGCTCATTTTCCGCTTCGGGGAGTATCCAGGATTTTCATAGGTTCTTATGCGTTCTGATGAGGATTCTCATGTGCGGTGTTGCCGGCTGGGTCGGATTTTGAGAATTGGCCCCGTCATTTGTCCGACCACACCGCAAGCTGGCACCGATTTGCCCCCTGCTGGTCTTCGTAGGCTGCTAGTGGCCAGCTCATTTGGTTCTGGTAAATGTGCCCGGCGTCCCCGTCACTGCGGTTATCGCCGCGGCAATGTCGGGGTTGGTGGTCGGGATTGTCCTGGACCTGCTGCTGCTCCGAAGATGGATTCGAAGGTTCTACACCGCGAGCCTGTGGTTGATGGCAGTAATCTACGGGGCGCTCTGCGTGGTGGCGGTGGCCTTCTTCATGGGATTGCCGGTTGGCACCTTTCCCTTGAAACTCTTGGCCGGGATTTACGCGGGGCGCCGACAGCACCACGCCGGGGCGGAAGGAGCGGCGGTCCGAGGTGGTGTCTGCGCCGGGTGGCATTGTTTGCGGCGTTGCTGACGTCGGGGACGGCGGTGCAAACGAGTGTGAACCTTGGAACGGCGGGCAATTTTGTGATCCTCGCAAAATCAGGAATCTCAACTATTCCGACCTCCGCTGTCACTGGAGATATTGGCGTGAGTCCCATCGACTCGACTGCCATAACTGGATTTGCATTAAACCTCACCGCAGGCAGTGCATTTGCGACATCAGCCCAGATTACCGGAAAAGTTTACGCACCCGGCTTTGCGGCTCCAACTCCGGTTAACCTAACGACGGCCATCGGCGATATGCAGACCGCCTACACTGACGCCGCCGGACGAACCACACCCGATTTCACCGAACTGGGTGCCGGACAGATTGGCGGGCTAACCCTCGTCCCCGGCCTTTACAAGTGGGGCACCGATGTTTTGATCTCATCAGATGTTACTCTTAGCGGTGGCCCAAACGATGTCTGGATCTCCCAGATCGCTGGAAAAATCACTCAGGCGAATGGCACGATGATTCATTTGTCTGGTGGAGCGCTAGCCGCTAACATTTTCTGACAGTCCTTCGGTGATGTCTCCCTTGGAACTACCGCTCACTTTGAGGGAATTATTATTGCCCAAACTGCAATCAACCTTGCGACTGGAGCCTCGATCAACGGCAGACTGTTGGCCCAGACTGCGGTGACTCTCGACGCTAATGCCGTTACAGCTCCGGCAGCGGTGGCAACAACGTCCACATTGGTATCAGCGGGAGTGATCACTGGGCCGTACTCGGACTCTATCGGGCAATCCGTTAATCTCGAGACTAAGACTATGACGGCTCCCTTGTCAGGCAGCATGCAGTTCTATCGCATCCGTTCTGCGACGGCGGTTGCCATTACCAGCATTACCATTTCCGGTGGCAACGTCGTAATATCCTACGAATAGAGCCCTTTCATACCTCTGCTGGTGAGTGCCCCTCCGGACGATCCCAAGAACGCGGTTGAAACCCGGGCCGCGGTGGGGCACTATCCGGCCCATGTCATGTGCAACCAGAATCAGATTTTTCTTCACCCACGCCGCTTCAATAAAGCGGCCGCGCGTCAATCGGCCCATACCTGCTGTCAATAACCTCCTCCGCCGCGACCTGATCGCGGCGGCTCTCGTTGCCTGCCTCTTCGCCATCGTCTCGGCTCGCCGGGCCGCTGCCGCAACGAATGAAACCACCGGCGCCGCCGCAATCGCGCCTGCGCTGGAGGTTGCGGAAGGTTTCCTGGTCGTGATCCCCAAAGCCGGTTTTGGCAAGGACTACCTGTTCGCGGCGTCGCTGATTCCGCAGGCCATGGCCGCGACCAGCACCGGCCTGGCGGGCAAGATCGTGCGCTTCGAGTTGTTCCCGGACGGCGTGGACATGTATGAATCCACGCGCGGGCTGGTGGTCACGGAGGATTTGCCGGCGCGGCGGCTGCTCGCGAACTTCGCCATCGTCCGGCAGGACGGGGACCGGGTCGTCATTGACTTCAACAAGGGGATGCGCCGGGTGTTCACGGAGGCCTGGACGGCCAGCGGCGGGCTGGACCTTGCTGGGCGCGACACCGTGCTGGAGGTGCCCGAGAGCCGGGTGTTCGACGCCCGCCAGGAGGGAGGCCGCCTCGTCGTTCGCCAAAGCGTTCAGGCGCGCAACCGCCAATCGAATCAGAACCTCGAAGCCCGCTACGAAGTGCGTTACTTCCTGTCGCCCTACCGGCCGGGCGCGTTTGAAGGCAAGGAACTGGAGGCCACCGATGCGCGTTACGTCCGCTTTTTTGAGACCGAAGGGCACATCGAGCCAGTCACCGGCCGCGTCTCCGGGCGCATTGCGCGGTTCGATCTTCGCAATCCCATACTGTTTTATTACTCGGCCAACACGCCGTCCAATTACGTCGGGGCGGTCCGGGACGGCATCCTTTATTGGAACCGGGCCTTTGGCAAAGAGGTCGTGCGGGCGGAAAAGGCGCCCGAAGGCGTCACCGCGCCCGATGCCAAGTATAACGTCATCCAGTGGGTGCCGTGGGACAATGCCGGCTTCGCGTATGCCGACGTGCTGCTTGACCCGATGAGCGGCGAATCGGAACACGGCCAGGCCTACATCACCACCGTCTTCGCCTTTAGCGGCCGGGCACGCGCCCGTTCCCTGCTCCGGGCGATGGAAGAACTCGCCGCGCCGAAGAAGGACGACAAGAAACACGAAGGGGAGCCGCGCCTCGGCGTGCCGTTCCTGGCGTCGGCGCCAGGCTGCCAGTTGGACCCGCAGGCGTTCGCGCAGCAGATGGCGCACGGCCTGCAAGACGTGCTCGCCAGCGACAAGTTGACCGACGAAGCCGTGCTACAAGCCTCGCAGGATTACGTCCGCGAGGTCGTGGCGCACGAAGTCGGCCATGTGCTCGGCCTGCGCCACAATTTTGCTGGCAGCCTCGCCGGGACACTCACCCGCACAGAGCTGAATGACTGGTTCAAAGCCTACATGACCGGCCAGCCGCTCGATGCCTACACCAACAAGCTGACGTCCAGCTCGATGATGGAATACACGATCTTCAAGGGTGCCGTTTTCACCGGCTGGCAGATGCGCACGACGAAGGAGCCGCTGCCGCATGACCGCGCCGCCATTCGCTGGGGCTACTTCGACGACTCCGAAGCGCGCACCAATAAGATGCTCTTCGCCACCGACCAGGATGTGGGGCGCTATGGCGATGTGCGACAATTCGACTACGGCCCCGACCCGGTCGTCAGCGCCTACGCCGAGATGGCCGAGATCATTGACCTGCTGCCGAACAATGTGATCGAGACCTTCATCCGCGCCCGCGCCCCGCGCAACCCGCACGATCGCATTCCGCTGGCGCAAGTGAACCTGAGCTTCACCAGCTACGCCTCGCAATTGGCCGGCCAGTTCGCAGACATCATTTCATGGTTCCAAGCCGATACCCGCTCGCTGCGCGTCGAGAACCAATTCGACTTCATTGGCGACCTGAACCGCCAGGAGCGCCTGGACGCCCACTGGAAACGTCTCAATGCCCAAATCGACCAGCTCGGCGGCGTGGACCGCGCGGCCTTCTCGATGATGCCCGTGGACCTGAAACTGGAAATGAAACGCGAACCGGTGGGCGTCCCCGTCGCCCAGCGGCTCAGCGCGACCAACCTCACGGCCCGGCTTGAGAAGCTGCTGGTCTCGCCCAATTACACGAACTTCGTCGGCCTCGACGACAAGAAATACAGTTTTACCAAAGAGGAGCGGGCCCTGATCCTGGAGCGCGGCAGGAAGTGCTTCGAGGAATTG
>Ga0181538_10001724_pt1 | contig 24005 bp, 17 predicted proteins | sample PEATcosm2014_Bin_40_FD_119773 | JGI IMG/M metagenome (GOLD analysis project Ga0181538, IMG submission 119773) | Peatland microbial communities from MTU Mesocosm Facility, Houghton, MI, USA - PEATcosm2014_Bin23_30_metaG | ecosystem: Environmental > Terrestrial > Soil > Wetlands > Peat | place... | reverse complement strand
GTCCAGGCGACGCAATAGGCATGGGTCTCTTTCCCGAATTTTTCATGGCCGAGCCGCGCTTCAAAGAGAGAGCTTGAAGTGGTGCCGTCTAGGTACGCCCGCATGAGATCAAACACTGACCAGGTAGAAAAACACTTGAGGGCAAGGAGGGACTTCGCGCCGGAAACATCACGGATATGTTTAATGATCCTGAGATTTCGAAGCAGTTTTTTTTCGTGAATGAGATAGTAGGGCGTGGGGAGGGTCATGTTTCAGTCTCGAGAGAACATTTATTATCGATTTACCTATTTAAAAAGATGATCCCCCACGGCATGCTGAGACATCGCGCGCAACGTCTCTCTATGGTGATTATTTCTTTTTTATTACCCGGTCAATAATGCCGTAAATTTTGGCCTCTTCGGCCGACATGAAATAGTCGCGGTCGGTGTCTTCAGCGATTTTGGCAATGGTCTGGCCGGTGTGCTCCGCGAGAATTTCATTCAGGTTATCGCGGATGCGAAGCATCTCCTCGGCCTGAATCTGAAGATCCGACGCGGGACCGAACATATTACCCGAAATAAGCGGCTGGTGAATGAGGACCCGCGCATGTTCCCATGCCTGTCGCTTACCCTTTGTGCCGGCGCAGAGGATGAGCGCCGCCATGCTGGCAGCCTGACCCATGCATACCACGGCAATATCGGACTTTGCCTTCTGCATGGCATCGTAAATCGCGAGTCCGGAAGAGATGACTCCTCCCGGGCTGTTGATAAAGATCGTTATATCTTCGCTCGACTGCCCGTCGAAAAAGAGTATCCTCTTAACAATAGCCTCGGCGGAAGCATCATCGATTTCCCCCCATAGGAATACCTCGCGACGCTTTAAAAACTGTTCTTCCATCTCGGACCCTGTCATGAGCCGCTTCAGGTTCTTTTCCAACCCCTCCATCTGATCTTTCCCCATCCGGACCCTCCCTATCGGTAGCCGCCGCGGTTACGACGGCAGTATCAGGAAACCGCAAAAAAGTTATTACTAAAATAATTGAATCGGCGATTATACGTATGTAATCCGGTGAAGGCCACGCAACGGAAAGCTCTGGAACTGGAAGGGTCAAAGTAGAATCAGTCAGCTGACGGCAAGGCGCGGTATCGGAATCCGGGCCAATCGCTAACAATGAACTTCGGCGCTGCCGTCCGGTAGATCCTTGACTATTGCGCCAAGGGTAACCAATTCCTTGCGCAGGATATCGGCCGCCGCCCAGTTTTTTTCGCTACGCGCTTTCTGGCGCTCCCCGACTTTTTTAACAATGTCGAATTTTTGTCCATCGTTGAGCGTTCCCGCAGATGAAAGCCTTATCGGACCGGTTGCACCCGCGAACTCTTCCACAGGCTGTTCCGGAAGCCCGGCAAGGAGGTCGAGGCCGAGAATTTCATCGGCCTTTTCTGCCGCCGCTCGCCGAAGGCCATGAGAAATTTTTTCATCCCGGACGATGTCCCACAATGCCGCCATGGCTTTAGGCATGTTGAGGTCGTCGTAAACCGCTTGGTAGAAGTCTTCGAGAAGAGGGATGATCGCTTCCGGACGATCATCCGGGACGTTGCCCGAGTTTTGCCAATAGGCAATCCCTTGATCGGGTATTCCGGCAAGGCTTCGGCGAAGGTTCAGGTAGCTTGTTTTAGCGCCCTTTATTCCTTCGGGGCTGTAGGTGAGCGGGCTTCTATAATGAGCGCTGAAGCAAAATAGCCGGTAAGCAAGCGGCGGAATACCATCGGCTTTAAGCGCATTCAGCGTGATGAAATTGCCGCCCGATTTGGCCATTTTGCCTCGATCGATGATTAAAAATTCTCCATGCAGCCAATAGCGCACGAATTTCCTGCCGGTAGCCGCCTCGGACTGCGCAATTTCATTGGTGTGGTGTATCCGGATATGGTCGGAGCCTCCGGCGTGGATGTCGATCGGCTGAGGCAGGTAGGCGAGCGACATGGCGCTGCACTCGATATGCCATCCGGGGAATCCGACGCCCCAGGGACTTTCCCATTCCATTTGTCGTTTGGCATTCTTTGGCGAGAATTTCCAGAGCGAAAAATCGGTCGGCGACCGTTTTGCTCCCATCGCAACACGCTCGCCCGGCCGGATGGATTCCGGGTCAAGCCGGGCGAAGTCCGCGTAAGCCGGGAATCTCGTCGTATCGAAATAGATCCCATCATTGGTTCGATAGGTAAATCCCCTGGCTTCAAGTTCCAGGACCATGGCGATCATCTGGGGAATATGGTCGGTTGCCTTCGGGTAGAGATCCGCTTTCAGAATATTGAGATCGGCCAGGTTCTCCATGAACTTCTGCGTATAGAATGAAGCCAGATCCCCTACGCTTTTCCCCTCCCGTTGCGCGCCCTTCTCAATCTTATCTTCGCCGGTATCGGCGTCGGAAACCAGGTGGCCGACATCGGTGATATTGAGGACATGACGCACGGAATAGCCTTGAGAGAGCAACGCACGTTTCAGCACGTCTTCAAAGATGTAGGTACGCAAGTTGCCAATATGCGCATAGTTATAGACCGTTGGACCGCAGCAGTACATCCCGACCGGGTCGTGCTGAGCTGTAAAGCGCTCTTGTGCGCGACTAGCCGTATTGTAGAGATAGAGAGGTTGACTCATGGTGTCAGTATTCCAGAATCACTTTCCCCGCCCCTTTCACGACCCGTCCGATGACTCGCGGCTCAAAAGTCGTGATTTCGGGTGCATTGAGCGCCGCTTCGGCATTTTTTGAATCGACAACAAGCACCATGCCGACGCCCATATTGAAGGTGTGGTACATTTCGTCCGATTCAACGTTCCCGGCTTTTTGCAGGAATTCATAAATTGGGTCCGGCATCCATGCCTTGGTATCGATCACCGCATCACAGCCTCCGGGCAGGATCCTATCCACATTGTCCTGAAAGCCGCCGCCGGTAATGTGAGCGCATCCCTTGATCAGACCTCGATCCATCAACCTAAGAACAGGGCCATAGGCGCGATGCGGGGTAAGGAGCACTTCGCCGAATGACTTATCCGCCGGTTCAAAGAGATCGCCATACCTCTTGCCCGCAACCTCTCTGACAATCTTTCTTGCCAGACTGTAGCCGTTCGTATGCAAACCGCTCGAACGCAGCCCTATAGCGATATCGCCCGCAGCGATGGTATGGCCGTCAACGATACCGCCCTTATTGACCACGCCAACGATACACCCAACGAGATCATATTCGCCGGCTGAATAAACGGCCGGCATTTCTGCGGTCTCGCCGCCGATGAGCACGCAACCACCTGCTTTGCAGGCGCGGGCAAGACCCTGAATGATCTGTTCCGCTACAGCCGGAATCAGCTTATTGATGCCAATATAGTCGAGAAAAAAAAGCGGTCGGGCGCCGAGTACCAGGATATCGTTGATACAATGGTTGACAATATCCTCGCCGACCGAAGAATGGATGCCAGTCTCAAAGGCAACTTTAACCTTGGTTCCTACGCTATCAGTTGAGGAAACGAGCACCGGATCGTCCATTTTTTTTAGCGATGCGGCACTGAACATGCCGCCGAATTGACCGAACCCGCCGATAACATCGCCGGTAAAGGTCGAGCTCACCAGCTCGCCGATACGCCTCTTCGCGAGGTTCCAGACCTCAATGTCGACGCCTGCATCCGAATATTTTAATGATTTTGCCATAGAATTTTTCAAAACCGGGTGGTTATAGAGAAGATTTAAGAATCCGGTTAAGCCGTCTAAAATAGATCAAGAGTAAGGATGAGTCAACCGAAAATACGTGGTGATGTCTCCTCCGTTCCTCCTTTCCTTAGCTTGCCAGCATTGCCACCAGATTTGCAATTGCAAGTGACGAGGTGAGACCGGGCGATTCTATTCCCACAAGATTGATGAAGCCGGGAAGCCCGCGATCTCGCTCATCCTGAATGACAAAATCCCGGAATGTTTCCCCGATTTGCTGTAACTTTGGTCGAATTCCCGCCATTGAAGGCGAAAGATCATGCTCTTCGATAAAGGGACACAGGGTACGGCCGGCGAGGTAGAACTCGCGGCCATGCGTCGCATCAACCGAATAGTCGATTGATTCCACGAAGAAGGCATTCGGACCCAGTTTAAGGTTTCCATCGAGGCCGACTACGCAATGGATACCTAAACTGATCGGCGAGGGCGCAGGGTAAACCAGGTGGGAGAGCTTTCCCCGATGGCGAGATGCGACCCCGAAGTATTCGCCCTTGCAATACCGAATTCGATATTCTGCGGCGTCGAGATCGATGCCTGCCAGACCGGCAATGCGATCCGCACTGAGCCCGGCGGCATTAATTACCATCTCGCACACGAGCGCAAGCGGCGCCCCGTCGGCATCAATGACCCCGATTTCATAGCTTCCGTTTACGCGGGTGACGGCAACAGCCTTGCAGTTATAGGCGAAAATAACCTCGCGCGTCATGGCAAGCTGCTCCAGCCGCTTCATGAATGCGTGGGTGTCGAGGATGCCGGTAAACGGGCTGAACATGCCGGCGCTCCCGGCTACGGCCGGTTCGAGCGCAACGATACCTTGCTTATCGAGAAGCGCAAGTCCTTCGAGGCCGTTTCTAATTCCCTGCTCGAAGAGTGTTTGCACTTTTTCCTCTTCATCGCGGGAGCGGGCGATGAGGAGCTTTCCTAAACTGCGGTGTGGAATTCCATGTTTCCGGCAGAAGTCGTACAGGAGGCGATTCCCTTCGACGCAGAGCCGCGCCTTGAGGGAACCTGGTGGATAATAGAAGCCTGCATGGATCACTTCGCTATTGCGGGAAGAGGTTTCGCGACCGAAAGAGTCGTTGTACTCTACCACCACGATGCTTCTACCCGTATGCGAAAGACGTTCCGCTATGGCAAGGCCTACGACACCGGCCCCGATGATGACGACATCGGTTTTTTCCATGCTTTAAATGCCGACCTTCGATGGTGGTCAGGTTAAATGGTTATAATGTCTCAGACCGCTCTCCCATAAATTTCGGTAAAATCCGCCGCAGTCGCAAAGTACTTCTCCTGCAGGTACTCCTTCTGCACGCGCCATCGCCAGTTGCCGCATTCACTTCCCGGTGTATTCATGCGATCTTTCGATGGAAGCCCCAGAATATCTTGAAGCGGGATGATGCAGAAACGTGAGGGTGACATATACGCAAGCCGCAGAAATCGATTGATAAAGCTGGTTTTCCTACAACCAAGATAACGGCAGACATAGGCGTGTCTGCTCCGGCTGAGGGAGGCAAACCATCCGCAGGAGGTGTCGTTATCATGCGTGCCCGAATACATGATGCTGTCGGCATTGACATTGCTCGGGAGGTAGCTATTATCAGGATCGCCGTCAAAGGCAAATTGGAGTACCTTCATTCCCGGGAGACAGGTTCGGCGACGAAGTTCCTCGACACGGGGCGTGATATCGCCCAGGTCCTCGGCGATAAGCGGCGCTTTCCCGAGGTTGTTCCTGATAGCGGTAAAAAACTCCTCTCCGGGTCCTTCTTCCCAGGTTCCTTTCGCCGCACTCGTACTGCCGGCCGGAACAGCCCAATAGGAATCGAACCCCCGGAAATGGTCGAGACGGAGATAATCTACAAATTCCAGCGATTTTCTGATGCGCCTTATCCACCATGCATAGCAATCCCGCTGCATAATGTCCCATCTATACAGAGGATTGCCCCATAGCTGTCCGGTATCGCTGAAATAATCGGGAGGGACTCCTGCGAGGCGCAAAGGGTTCCCTTGTTCATCGAGTTCAAAGAGATGCGGCGCACTCCACGTATCGGAGCTGTCGCCCGCGACGTAATACGGCATATCGCCGATAATCAGCACCTTCCTTCTTTTTGCGTATTCCCGCAGGTTGGTCCATTGCCGGCAAAAGAAAAACTGGAGGAATTTCTGGTAACGGATTGCATCGTGCTCCGTCTCCCGCAATTCCTTAAGGGCATCGGGGCACCTGAGTTTGAGCGGGGATTCCCACTCGATCCATGCTCTGCCGCCATGCCTGGCTTTAATTACCGCGAAGAGGGCAAAATCATCCAGCCACATGCGCTCTCGCCCGCAAAAAGCCGTAAACTCCGACGTGTCCCGGAAACGGCCATAGGCTTTGAGAAGGAGGTTTTCTTTTTCTGTAATGACTCGACCGTAATCCACCGCGTCATCAGGCAGGTGAGGAAATTCCGCAAGTTCACTATCGGTCAAAAGACCATCCAGAAGCGTCGGCGCGATAATCAGCGTGTTGCCGGCAAAGGAACACAGGCTTTGATATGGGGAGTCGCCATAACCCGTCGGGCCAAGAGGGCACACCTGCCACAGCCGCTGCCGGTTGTCGGCTAAAAGGTCGATCCATCTCCGCGCGCTCTCGCCCAGATCGCCGATGCCGAACCGCGATGGAAGCGAAGTAGGGTGCAAAAATATTCCCGCCGCTCTTTTCATGAATTCCTTCATAAAATTAGGTAAGTAGCGTTATGCAAGACCAGGCAGATTCCCCGACGCTTCAATCTTCAAATACATTCACCAATGCTCCTTTATCATCGAAAATGGGTCGCGCATCGCCCGCTACCTCAACGCTGCTGCCCAATTCATTCACAATCGCGCCTGATACCTGAACTGTCTCCAGGCTCAGCGTGTCGCGAATGCGGACAATACGCTCTGCGTCCGGAACGATCCTGCCGCAGGAACGAAGTGCAAGTGCAAATCCCTCGGCATCGGATTCGGCAATGAACGGCACTTTCACCCGCTCCAGGAAGAGACTCGCCCGCACGTTGACATACATGGCGTCAAAATCGACCGCATTATAAAGCTTCCGGGTAATAACGTCGGCGAGTCCCATGCCGATTGCGTTACCGTACGAATGGGCCGAGAGTCCGGAGACCAGTATCGCTTTGATACGCGGAGAATGTGGCTCTTCCTGACCGCGAATGGCGAGCCGGCCGATGATGTTCGGGTCCATGCCGACCCCGCTTATCTCTTTACCAATGCGGTCAATAATCAGGACATCGATATCCTCCACGGGAAGTTTCGGCATGTTCCGGCGCGCCATATCGAGAAGCTCTGGTTCCCGGTCGAGAATTCGACCGGCCGGGATGGCTTCTATATGCGCCGTTTGATCATAGGCATTTTCAACCAGACCCAATCCGAACAGGATTTTGCCGGATTGCAGGATTTTGTTAAACGAAAGGGGGATCCGTTCCGCAAGTTCCGAGATGCCGAATGAGTGGACCTCTACGGCGGCGGCATGCTTGCCGAGCCCGATAACTGCCATCTTGACCAGACCGCTTTCGTACCGACCATGGAAATCGGTATGCGGCTTGATGCGGTTGATGAGAATAACCCCATCGGATTCATAGGCGATGCGATCCATGAAAACCTGATTGCCGATGTCAATACCTGGTAATTCAACAACTTCCATTGATGCGCGGATCGGTGCGCCTATGACCTCTTCGATAATTCCTGCTTCGGCGAGGATTTTGACCTGGCCTTCAGGAGTGCCGCTGCCGTGACTTCCCATTGCAGGAACAATGAATGGCTGAGCGCCAGCCTGCAGAACCATCTGCACAACCGTTTTTACGATTTGATCTATTCCGGCAATGCCTCGGCTTCCTACTGCAACGGCGATTGCCGCGCCCGGGGCGAAGCATTTTTTCAACACCGAGACCTCACGGTGCACCGTTTTCACAATATTTCCGCATTGCGGTCGGTTGAATCGCTGTCGGATAGTGTATAATCGTTGGTTCATTGCAGGAAAATGCCCTCAGGATCGATCAAATCGTTCTCACCAAAAATACATAAAACGGTTTCGGCAGCGTGTTCTCGGCACGATATTCGCTATTATTTTCAAAATTCCTTGCTGATAACAAGAAGTATTTGGTGCCAGCCAGGGGGCTGCTATCCACCCAGAGAAACGACGTCAGCATGAGGCGGAGGCGTAGAAAGCGAAGGCGTTCTGTCTATACAAATTTACGAAAGGGAAGACAGGGAATCGAATTTTTTTGCAATGTGGCGTGGCCGATTTTATATTATTCAAGGCAATAAAGAGATTATACAAACGTACTCTCTTTTTGAAACGTAGATCGATTATAATTAAAGGTTATAATCAGGAGGAACCTATGAAAATATTTTCTCAAGTAGCAATGCTCGCTGTTACAGCGGCAAGTCTCTGTCTCGTCGGCTGCCATCACGCCGCGAAAATGCCCCAACCTGCGCTACCGGAATCCAAGCCCCCCGCGCCAGTCGAAACCCCGAAGGTTGAAACACCGACCCCTCCACCTCCCGAGGAGTTCAAGCCGGTCGACATGGATGCGGAGGCGTTGAAGGCCCTGCAAACTGTCTATTTCGACTTTGACAAATACGACCTTAGGTCCGATGCCGTCGCAAGCCTCGGCATTGCCGCCAAATTTCTTCAGGACCACGTGTCCTTTCGCGTCCTTGCCGAGGGTAATTGCGATGAACGCGGTTCCGAGGAGTACAATATGGGTTTGGGTGAGAAGCGCGCCAAGGCGGTGAAACAATACCTCACCTCCTACGGGATCAGCGGTGATCGGATCGAGACCACCTCCTACGGTAAGGAGCGGCTTGCAAGAACCGGCTGTGGGAACGACGATGCCTGCAACCAGGCCAACCGTCGAGTCGAGTGGAAGGTGTTGGCAAAATAGCGTTGACTCCTGGTGCCGCCCGGCCAGGTAAGGGCGGCGGTTACCTGTGGGACGGCCAACCGGTCGTCCTTTTTTTTCGGTTCCGCTTCCCCGATGCTCGCTTTGGCTTACCATGATCGAGCGATAGATCGTATATTTTTAACCTATGGTTGTCCGAAAAATAACCCGGCAGATCAAGGTTCGCGGCATACCAATCGGCGGCGGCGCACCCCTTGTCATCCAGTCGATGGCGAATACCGATACCGCCGATGTTGAGGCGACCCTCGGCCAGATCGAACGCCTCTGCACTGCGGGATGTAGCATCGTTCGGCTGGCTGTTCCGGACGAAGAGGCGCTGCTTGCTTTCCGGACCATCCGACTGACTACGAACGTGCCGCTTGTCGCAGATGTCCATTTCCGGCACACGCTTGCTATCGGCGCCATCGAGGCGGGCGCCGACAAGGTACGGATCAATCCCGGCAACATCGGTTCCCCTGAGCGGCTGAGGATGGTCGTTGACGCCGCCAGGTCGGCGCACATCCCTTTACGCATAGGGGTAAATGCCGGTTCGCTCGAAAAGCCGGTTCTCGAAAAGTTCGGTTCGCCCTCCCCGCAAGCGCTGGTCGAGAGCGCGCAGAGCGCCATTGCGCTCATGGATCGGTTTGATTTCGGCGACGTCATTATTTCCATCAAGGCAAGCGATGTGGTCACGACCATCGAGGCGTGCCGCCTATATTCTGAAAAGAGCGACGTTCCCCAGCATATCGGTATCACGGAGTCTGGCACAGTGCGCAGCGGTTCCATCCGCTCGGCGGTGGGGATCGGGGCGCTTCTGGCGGAAGGCATCGGCGATACGATCCGAGTATCGCTTGCCGGAGACCCCGTCGAAGAACTCTTTGCGGCAAAGGAGATTCTCAAATGCCTGGGTCTCATGGACGGGCCGTCGGTAATTGCCTGCCCGACCTGCGGTCGAACGCAGATCGACGTAGCGAAACTTGCCGCCGAAGTCGAAGCGCTTGTTGCACCGATTAAAGCGTCCCTGCGCGTCGCGGTCATGGGATGCGTGGTGAACGGTCCTGGCGAAGCGCGCGAAGCGGACGTGGGTATCGCGGGCGGTAATGGCGAGGGGCTCCTCTTTGTAAAAGGGAAAACGGTAAAAAAAGTGCCGGAGATGCAGATCATCGCGACGCTGAAAGAATACATCGAGAAGATGACGGGGGAAAGGATTCAGGAATAAAATCCAAAAATAAGTCATTATGAAATTGATTCTGGCCTTTATCCAGACGGCAGAAAAAGCTTTGATTGGGGGATAGTGAAAGATTCCGAAAAACCGCCACTCTGCAGATGGTTATTTCGCATAGTCACCAATACCCAACACGCTATTAATACCGTAATGACTCCAAAAAAGCCAATGGAAAACTCTAAAATTCCTTCTTTTTATTCCCCATTATTTCCCAAAGCGAACTTAAAACAGACGGCATCTTCCCGGTCACCGCTTTCAATCACTGGCAGGAGGAACGATGAACAAACGTAAACTCGGAAAAGAAGGCCTGGAGGTGTCGTGTATCGGGCTTGGATGCATGGGCATGAGTCAAGCATATGGAACGCCGGCGGACAGGATGGACGAGGAGTCGATCCGGGTAATTCACCGGGCGCTGGAGCTGGGTGTCAATTTTTTCGATACCGCTGAGATATACGGTCCTTTCACAAACGAAGTGTTGCTCGGCAGGGCGCTTACCAGACGGCGCGAGCGCGCGATTATCGCCACGAAATTCGGATTCGCTATTCAGGGGTCATTCCCCTATACTATGTGCAGTCGCCCGGAAAAAATCAGAGCGGCGTGCGACGGCTCCCTCAAGCGGCTCGGGGTTGATTACATCGATCTGCTCTACCAGCATCGAGTGGATCCGACAGTGCCGATCGAGGACGTCGTCGGCACTGTCGGCGATCTCATTGATAAAGGCAAAGTACGGTATATCGGCCTCTCCGAAGCCGGACCGGAGACCATACGGCGAGCGCATAAGGAACGCAAAATTTCGGTCCTGCAGTCCGAATATTCACTCTGGGAGCGGGGGATTGAGGAGCGGATCCTTCCCACGATCCGGGAACTCGGCATCGGCCTCGTGCCGTTTTCACCGCTCGGTCGGGGATTCCTGACCGGCGGGATCAGGAGTTTGGATGACATTCCGCAAGGCGATTATCGTCGCACCGATCCTCGCTACCAGGGTGAGCATCTGACCGCGAATCGGCGGATCATCGCTTCGGTCGAGAAAGTCGCGAAGAAGCACGGCGCAACGCCCGCACAGGTAGCCATTGCATGGACCCTGCATCAGGGTGAAGGGGTGGTGCCGATTCCAGGCACCAAGCGGATACGTTATCTGGAAGAGAACTGTGCGGCAACCACACTGGTGCTTTCGAGTGCAGACCTTGAGGAACTGAACTCACTTGCGCATGGAACATTGGGGGAACGGTATGGAACTGCCATGATGGCGCAGGTGGAAAGGTGAGGAGGAAGAGAGCATAAACGCGGAAGTTTGAACGATGGCGCAAAAAAGATCGTTTGGCCAGGGGCTTTGCCATAGGGAAAGAAGAAGGAAGCCGTAACAGAAAATCCGCCAAATCTCCAACCATTTACTTTCTTAAAGGGGTTCACAAATGGATAAAATACGGAAGATCCGTAAAGTATTCAAGAGCAAGCCTACCATAGAGGGGGCGGGGGTTCATCTGAAACGGGCGTTCGGCTTCGGCGAGACGCCGCTCTTCGATCCGTTCTTGCTCTTGGATGATTTTCGTGCCGATAATCCGCGCCATTTCCTGCCCGGTTTCCCGTGGCATCCCCACCGTGGCATCGAGACCATTACGTACGTGCTTGCGGGCGATGTCGAACACGGTGATTCGATGGGGAACTCGGGAGTGATTGGCGGCGGAGACGTTCAGTGGATGACAGCCGGAAGTGGGATCATCCATCAGGAGATGCCCAAGGGCGACGGATTGGGACGCTTGGAGGGGTTCCAGCTATGGGCCAACCTGCCTGCTTCCCACAAGATGATGGACCCGCGCTACCGCGACGTAAAGAGTGATCGGATTCCTGTTGTGACCTCGGATAACGGGGTGACGATGCGAATCATCTGCGGCTCGGCGAACGGAACGAACGGGCCGGTGACCGATATCGTGACCGACCCGGAGTATCTCGACATCACTGTTCCCGCCGAAACGGAATTTTCTCGGTCGACCAAACCGGGACATACGGTGCTCGCCTATATCATCGAAGGCAAGGCGCGCTTCTGCGGCGAGAAGAATCCGTTCGGCTACGAGGCTGAAGGGGCCAATTATTTCGATTTTCAACGGGAGTCGTGGCTGACTAATGGAAGTCTCGTTCTGTTCGGCGACGGTGAGTGGATCAAAGTCTCCACTACCAGTGATGAACGTGCTCGTTTTCTGCTCTTTTCGGGCAAGCCCATAGGCGAGCCGGTGGCGTGGTACGGACCCATCGTCATGAATACCCGGGAGGAGTTGGAACTGGCATTTGAGGAGTATCATAAAGGGACATTTATAAAGTTTCATAAGCGTGTTTTGGAATAATCTTCCATTACGATTGAATTCATTAAATTATGAGCACTTCAACGCAAAAACAGGATCCGTACTGTCTCCTGCTACGGCTGCTGCGAACGCGTTCGTAAAATGAAGTAGCGTTGTATTTTTATTCAACAGCCTGAAAAAAACAGCCGGTGTACAAAGAGCGCTTTCGCTGTTCGTGCATCAATCTTCTCGAGAGAATGGGGTTTTCATGAGCATTAGCACTATCGGGAAAGAGATATACCTTGATAATAATGCCACCACCGCCGTTGCGCCGGAGGTGCTGGAGGCTATGCTGCCGTTCTTCAAGGACCAGTACGGCAACCCGTCCAGTATTCATAGGTTCGGCGGGCTTTTGAAACGATATGTCGAACGGGCGCGCGAGCAGGTTGCCGCCCTGCTTAACGCTCTTCCCGAGGAGATCTTCTTTACCAGTTGTGGTTCGGAGAGCGACAACTTCGCCCTCAAGGGTTTCTGCGCCGTTCACGGCGCCAGATCCGGGATCGTGACCTCGACGGTGGAGCACCCCGCAGTTCGGAACACGGCGCGCTACCTGAAGCAGAAGGGCGCATCACTGACTGAAATCAACGTTGACGGAGAGGGACTCCTTGCAATTGAAGAATTCGACGCGGCAATCATCGACGAGCACACAATCGTTTCGCTCATGTGGGCGAACAATGAAACCGGCGTTCTTTTTCCGATCCACGATCTCGCGACGCTGGTCAGGGAGCGTGGTGGCACTATGCATACCGATGCGGTGCAGACCGCGGGTAAAGTGCCGATCGATCTCCGTAAGACTCCGGTGGACCTGCTTTCGCTCTCTGGCCACAAGCTGCATGCGCCCAAGGGAATCGGGGTTATATTCATAAGGAAAGGAACCGATCTCGACCCGCTTTTGCATGGCGGCCATCAGGAACGCGGCTTGCGCGCCGGCACGGAAAATGTCGCTTACATTGTCGGGCTCGGGTGCGCGGCAGAACTCGCGCAAAAAAACATGGCCGAAGACTCCGCCCGTATGAAGTTTTTACGCGATAAGCTTGAGGAGGCACTTCTGCGTACTTGTCCTGCCGCCAAGCTTAATGGTCACAAAACCGAACGGCTCTCCACTACGTTGAACATGAGCTTCGAGTCCATCGAAGGCGAAGCGATCCTTCTCCACCTCGACGAGCTTGGCATCGCCGCCTCATCGGGATCCGCCTGTACTACCGGGTCGCTCGAACCGTCGCACGTAATGCTTTCCATGGGCATTCCCTACACATTCGCCCACAGCTCGACCCGGTTCTCCCTGTCGCGCTATACCACCGAGGCCGATATCGACGCGGTCATCGCAGCCATGCCGCCTATCGTGGAGAAGCTCCGCTCGCTCTCGCCTTTCGTCCATAACCCGGGAATTAAGAGCAGCCTGCTGGCCGACGTCCTGCGACTTAAAAAAGAGAAAAATGCGGTGATTCTCTCCCACACCTACCAGCCCGGGGAGGTGCAGGATGCTGCGGATTTCGTCGGCGACTCTTACGGCCTGAGCCTTGAGGCGACGCGCGTGACGGCCGATACGATTATTTTCTGTGGCGTCCGTTTCATGGCCGAGACCGCTGCAATCCTGAACCAGGATAAAACCGTGATTCTCGCGACGCCGAGCGCGGGCTGCCCAATGGCCGATATGATAACGGCTGCCGACCTCACTGTGCTTCGGGCAAAATATCCCGACCGGCGTATTTTATGTTATGTCAATTCAACCGCCGATGTCAAGGCGCTGTCCGATATCTGCGTCACGAGCTCGAACGCTGTCGCCATTGCCCGCAAACTTCCGCCAAACGAGAGAATCATCTTTGTGCCCGACCGATACCTTGGCGACTATGTGGCCGAAAAAACCGGTCGCGACATTATTCTCTGGAAAGGTTTTTGCCCCACCCATGCACGGATTACGCCAGCGATGATCACCGTGGCTCGCACTGCCCATCCCGCAGCGCTTCTTCTGATCCACCCCGAAGCGCCGTCCGAAAGCCGGCGTCTTGCCGACCAGGTGCTCTCCACGGGAGGTATGTGCTCTTTCGTAAAAAATAGCGAGTGCACCGAATTTATCATCGCCACGGAGATCGGTCTCCTGCATACTCTGCAGAAACAGAACGGGGGGAAAAAATTCTATCCTGTATCGGATACTGTCATCTGTTCGAACATGCGAAAGGGTTCCCTCGCGGCGGTGAAGGATGCGCTCGAAGGAATAGGCGGCGAAGTGATCCGCGTGCCTGCCGATATTGCGCAAAAAGCGCGCGGAGCGCTCAGGGCGATGCTTGAAATGAGTAAGTAAGGATGGATTTTTCTCCTTGGTACGAAAAAGTCTACCCTTCCCTGTCCGGATACGGTTTGTGGCTTCGTGGCGGAGAGCCGAATACCCTCCCGGTCGGGATCTTCGCGGCCGCGCCGCTGCGCGTGCTCATCGCGAGACTTTCGACCTACCGGGATACCGCCGATTCGTTCACGCATAAGCTGCTGTACCAGATTGTAGCGGGTATTCCCGGAGTATACCCCGACACAGCATATCTGCCGCCGCCCAGGGACGCGGAAGTGTTCGCCCGCGACGGGGTTCCCTTGCTTCTTGGAACGACAAGCAAACGCTCGGCTCGCGATTTCAACGTAATCGCGTTTTCGCTCTCTATCGTCCAGGAGCTTCTGAATGTTGCGCCTATGTTGCGTAAGAGCGGTATACCCACATCTGGGCGGGAGCGCATGGCCGATCCTGCATGCCCGCTTGTCATTCTCGGCGGTGCGGGCGCTCTGCATTCATCGTTCCTACCGGGCGAGGATCCATGCGTTGACGGCATTTTCGTCGGTGAGGATGCCGGTACAATCCTGCGCCTTTTCTCCGTGTGCAAAAATGGCTTCGCCGGGAACCGCGATAAGTGTGCGATCCTGGACGATCTTCGTTCGATCCCGGGTTTTTTCCGGGCCGTCGGCCCGGTCGCAACCACCGTCTTCCACGCGCCTCTCCTTCCGGCGGGACAATTGCTCGAACGCGGGCCGATCCTGTACGACGGGGGAAACATCGGGACAGCGAGCTTGCAGATCAGCGAAGGGTGCGCCTGTTCCTGTAGCTTCTGCGCGGAGAGCTTTGGACGTAAGCCCTACCGTGAGTTCGATGTCGCATTCCTACGTGATGCCGCCCTGCGACTCAAGGCAGGCATGGCGGTCGAAAAACTTGAACTCTACAGCTTCAATTTCTCCATGCATCGCCAATTCCATCGCCTCCTTGCCGAGCTTGCACCCCTGTTTCCCACGATTGGTCTCAAAAGCCAGAGGCTTGACTCGATTGCAAAGGATCCGGATATTCTGAAATTTCTCCATGCCGTCGGGAAGACAAACCTGACATGCAGCATTGAAGGCATATCGCCGAGACTGCGGAGCTACTTGCACAAAAGCTTGGACGAACGCGAATTACGACAAGGCCTGATTGCCCTGCTCACCGCACCGATCCGAGAGCTCAAAATCTTTCTTATTGCCACCGGAATCGAACAGCAGGCCGATTATGATGAGTTCCGCAACCTGCTCGCGTTTATGCGCGAGATTCTACAGAGTACAAAGCGGCAACCACGTATCATTTTCTCGGTAACTATTTTAGTGCGGTTTCCCTGGACGCCGCTTGAATTCGAAGACGCTCCGGAAGCTGGAACCTGCCGCGCCGTGGTGCTGACCACCGAACGGCTCGTGCGGGCTGCCGGATTTGAATTCCGGGCCTCTTCCGAGCCCTCGGAATATTGGCTGTCGCAGCTCCTCGTACGCATTGCCGACCAGCGCGTTGCCGCCGCGATCCGGGACGCATGCGATGCGATCGGGTTCGTGTACTATCGGGGGATTCCCACTGTCCTCATCGATTCTATCTTGCAGCAATTGACGAAACGTGGCATATCGGTCGAAACGCTCTTTAAGGGGCATACCCCGGAAACCCGCTGGGAAAAACCGTGGAGCGGCATAACTATTGGTGTAAGTGAAACCTATCTGGCAACACAGTGGGAATCCTCAAGGCGATGTGAAGCTCAGGGTTACCACGAAGAACCGATGATTGCCGAGAGTACCTCCGCAGGAGAGGCGATCCATCGAGTGGCCGTTCATCTGCCATCTGCCTTACAGGAAGATGCTCATCTTTCCAGTGAGCAATTCCGTGAACTTCTCGCAACAACCCGCGCGAAAAAAACAACTGTTCATTTCCGGGTTTGGGTTTCTGCTGCCCTCGCTGGTGTTCCGGTCGCCATGCGAGGAACCTTGCTGGCGAAAGCACTTCTCATTGCCGACCCGGCACTGGTGCCGGCGTATTGGGGCAATCGCGGGTCGCGCGTCGCCGGGATCATGGGGTGGGAAAGGGTAACGGGGGACGATACGGTCTCGTTGGGCTGGCTCCGGCCGGCTGATGAAACGGTTCGTCAACGCCTGGGCGATCCTGGGTTTATCCGGACAGTTGTTGCCCTTCTTGGTGAAACGTTGACCCTTATCGGTGCGACGAAACCTGAAGCGGACTACACAGTAGAGATCGTTTTCCGCTCGCCCTTCCCTTTCGATCCCGCAGAGTACTTCGCGATGAAGTCTTTGAGATATACGCTATGTAAAACAGGATCGACATCTACAGATTACCGTCTATCCAGTGAATCGCTCAGAAAAAAAATCATCAGCCGGTGCACAGTCGAATGCGACCATGACATAACGTCGCGGGTAACCATCGTTCCCGGCTTCAAATTTTCTCCCGGTGAATTCGCCAGAAAGGCATTCCGTCTACCGGAAAAAAACGATTGGGTGCGGATTGAGATGGTTGCAAAATTTCCAAAATAATTTAGTTCCGGTGCTACAGGAAAGTTGGAGATCTCGAGTTTTAAAAACATGTTTTTCCCTTTGATTGCTTCTCACCCTTACGATTTATTCTCTAATAACAATGTTTATGATAATATGTATTACCATCTTACGTGATCAATAACGTAATTTATAGGATGGGGATATTCTTCCCCATTTAGAAATGATGGCAGTAGAGGTTTTCTTCTGCCATTCTGTGTTTATTACAGTAGTTTCTGAATTTAAGCTGTAACAGCTGAAATGGCGGAGGTGATTTTGGAGTTTTTTCTCCATCGAATTCGGGTTTTCTCCGGGAACAATGCGCTGTGCTTTCTTTTTACAAGCATGGTGCTTGCGCTTATGGCCTGCGGATGCGGCTCAGCGAGCAAAAAAATTTCTGTTCTGAACGAGGTGAAAAAAAACCCGGAAATTGTAAAAGATTCCCTTTCGATGCCTGGCGCCATAAAGACACTGATCAACACTGATTCTTTGACCGTTGCCAATACGTGCGCGCTCGATACGACCGACGATGCCGACACGGTCTCCGCAGATCCGGGCAATCTTATCGCCGATGCCCGGTTATTCTGTCGTGACAGCAATTATACTGTTGCCGACTCCCTTCTCCGCATTGCGGTGAAGAGCATTCTGGTTATCGATGCGCAGGGCCAGAGCGATCGGTTTCCTGCCTCACGGTACATCGACGATATTATCGCGATCTACGAGGAAGAAATGCCGAAATCCTTTTCGCTTCCCGATGAAATCGCCGCATCGGTATTCCAATGGCAGGTGGGTCGCTCGCTTGATTCCATAAAAATACCCGCCTCCGACAGCGCTTCCATTGCGGTGCTCGGAATCCAGAACAACACCTCTTACGACATTCCAATGGTGTGGAACGATAAGGTACGTCGCGCCATACTCTTTTACGTGAAAAACAGGAAGAATACTATTGACAAATGGTTTCCCCGCGCGTCAAGTTACCTGCTGTCAATGCGAAAGATGTTTGCCGACAGCGGCCTGCCGCAGGACCTGGCTTATTTGCCGCTTATCGAGAGCGCCTTCAACCCCATGGCCTACTCCTGTGCGTGCGCCGCGGGCATATGGCAATTCATCGCTTCGACAGGCAGCCTTTACGGGTTGCACCGCTCCTACTGGATCGACGAACGCCGCGATCCGATCCGGTCAACTCAGGCTGCCGTTATGTATCTCAAAAAACTTTACGGCGATTTCGGCGATTGGTATCTGGCGCTGGCGGCATACAATTGCGGGGAAAACGGGGTAAGTCGGTCGATTGCCCGTTGCAACACGCAAGACTACTGGAAGCTGCGGCTGCCTGCCCAGACAAAAGGGTATGTGCCGACTTATCTCGCCGCCGTAACCATCGCAAAAAATCCGCAAAACTTTAACATTCCGGTTCTTCCCGACGATTCACTGTTGATGGACACCGTGCTCCTCAATGATTGTATCCGCCTCGAGGATATCGCGCAGGGCATCGGCATTCCGTGCGACTCCTTGAAAAAGTTGAATCCGCACATTTTGCGGTGGTGTACGCCACCAGACGCTACCAACTCGGTACTGTACCTTCCCGCCGGCTATAAAGCGTCCTTTGAAAGCTTTTATGCCCTGCTTCCTGAAGAAAAAAAGGTTAGATGGTGCCATTATCAGATCAAGCGCACCGATAACCTTCAGAAAATAGCCGCCGATTTCAATATTTCTGCCACGGATATCATGGCGATCAACCGGCTGAAGCGCGTCCGCCTTGTGCCAGGCCGATATCTGTTCCTGCCTCAGCGCCCCGAGGATTCCACGGCTACCGTTGAAATGACCGCCTATATTCCTCCTGTCAATGCTTATGAGGAGGAAACGTATGGCGACGCCGTTGTGTACCGGATCAAAAAAGGCGATTGCATCAGTAAAATCGCCCGCAGGTTTCATGTGAGTAGGGCGCAACTCTGCCGCTGGAACCAACTTTCTATCGCCTCTACGCTGCGGCCGGGCCGCACCTTGATCGTGCGGCCGGCTTTTGCTGCGGAGACCATCGAGGCCTCCGTTCCGGAGGTCGGAACTATTGCCGGTAATGCGCTCTATGTTGTTCAGGCCGGCGATACGCCGTACTCGATTGCTCGACGGGCCGGGGTGAAGATGAGTGATCTTTTCGCCTGGAACACGATTGACTCATCGCAGCCTACGATCAAAGCAGGCGACACGCTCAGGCTTACTGCCCTAAGAACAGCAGTTGTCGAGGAAAAGCGCATTACATCGGCGGAAGTTGTCGTGTCGAGTGATTCTTCGCGCATCGCCGACCGGTCGGATACGACCGGTACATACCTTTACACGGTTCAGCGCGGCGACAATCTCTATTCTATTTCCCGGAAATTTTCCCTTCCGCTGCAGACATTGCTCTCTTTCAACCATCTACGTAGTAATAGCATCCTTCGCTTGGGGACGACGATTGTTCTCCCTCTGCCGCCGGAGGCGGTGGCCTCGGTTGCTTCCGCAAGCCAGGAAGAGGGAGGGAAGGGTATCGTTTATTATAAAGTTCGCAATGGCGATACTCTGCCACTCATTGCCTCAGCCTTCGGCATCCCGCTTGAAAAATTATCTCGCGATAATAATCTCCGTCCCGATTCCATGGTAGCGCCCGGAGAGGTGATCAAAGTGGAAAAAAGCCGAACCCCATGAAATTATTCCAGAAGTGGCTCATTGCGGGTATCATCGCGCTTCCGGTTCTGATCGGCATGATTCTGTTTCTTCGCGGGAACCGGGAACGAGAAGGCGCCAACCCCTTTGTCTCCTTCAAATCTATCGGCCTCGTGCAGATCAAGGGTACCATAGTCGAGTCCGACGATTATGTCCGTCAGATCCGATCTCTTCGTTTTGATAATTCTATCGCAGGTGTCATTGTACGTATCGATTCGCCGGGCGGCGCTGTCGCTCCGTCCCAGGAGATCTATCGGGAGATGCTGCGCTTCCGTGAAACGTCGAAACCGCTTGTTGTCAGCATGGGAACGGTTGCTGCATCCGGAGGCTATTATATCGCGAGCCCGGGTACGAAAATCTTCGCTGATCCTGGCACCCTTACTGGAAGCATCGGCGTCATTTTTACCCTGCCTCTTTTCGAGGAACTCGCAAAAAAAGTCGGCATCGAATTCCGCGTATTTACGGCAGGGAAAATGAAGGATATCGGCAGCCCCTATCGCCGAATGACCGAGGATGAAAAAAAATTCATCGATGAACTGCTCAAGGATACACATGAGCAGTTCATCGATGATGTCGCCGCGGGACGTGGCATGAGCCGCAATTCCATCGCCCGTTACGCCGATGGACGCGTGTTTACTGGACGTCAAGCACTATCGATCCACCTGATTGATACGCTGGGGGGGTATGAGGACGCTCTCGACTGGCTTCGAAAGTCCACCGGACTTGGTAAAGACGCGAATATTGTCGAGCGCAAAGGCACCTCTTCGCGCTTGCGCGAGTGGCTTAGGGACGAAACTGCCTCGCTTTTTCCTGTGCTGCAACTGCTGCGACGGTCGGCTGGATTATACTATATAATGAACTTGTAGTAACGATAGTCTCCGGTGCCGATCGTCCGCAGCTCACTCAAGCCCAATAACTTTTTCTGGCGCATTAAAGTGGTCAATTACGATATTAATACTCCCAAAACAGGGATTTGAGCGGAAAGCATTCACCATACTATTTTTCACTTTCACATTCACATAGGGAGGATTATATGAGTCTTCAAAAATTGGTCGATGAGGTAGAACTTCTCAAGGCTGAGTACGAAAAGTTTGAGCGCGGCAACAAATCCGCCGGAACCCGATCGCGAAAGTGCCTTCAAAACATTAAAAAAATTGCACAGGAAATACGCGTCCAGATTCAGAATGCCAAAACCAGGGAAGGGTAGGTCCTTGCTGTCAGACCGACAGAAGGAACGCCCGGGCTTAAACCTTTTCGTAAATTTCCGCCCGAATTTTGGCAATAATTTCAAAACCTGATCGAAATGTAATTCTTGCAGTAATGCCGCATCGTGCTTAATCAACCAAAGCTCTGGACCAGCGCAGGTATGCGCCGCGATTAGCGGAGCAGGGTCGCAGGAGCGGCATCGAAACCCAGCGATACTGCAAATAACCAATTATGTATTAATCATTCACGCGATCTTTTTAACGGCGGGAGTGTGGGACTCTATGACTAATTCCTTTATGCTCGATGTACGAAACCTCAACAAAAGTTTCGGCGAAGTCTATGCCGTCAAGAATTTGAATTTCCAGATTCCCAAAGGAGAGATTCTTGGATTTCTGGGGCCGAACGGAGCGGGTAAAACAACGACCATGCGCATAATTACCTGCTATATTCCGGCCACTTCAGGAACCGTGCGCGTTGATGGACTGGATACGGTGAACGACAGCCTTGAAGTGCGCAGAAGAATCGGTTACCTCGCTGAAAATAACCCACTCTATAGTGATATGACGGTAGGGGAATACCTGACCTTTGTCGGCGAAATCCGCAACCTTTCCGGGGAAAAGCTCAGGAGCCGGGTCGATGAGATGTTCACAGTATGCAGCCTTACAGGGATGGAGAATCGTCAGATCGCCCATCTTTCAAAAGGGTATCGCCAGAGGGTGGGACTTGCCCAGGCGATGATGCATAACCCTGACCTTTTGATCCTCGATGAGCCGACCTCCGGACTCGACCCGAACCAGATCATTGAAATTCGCCAACTTATTAGGCAAATCGGCGCGCAGAAGACCGTGATTTACTGTTCGCATATCCTCTCCGAAGTAAGCGCCACCTGTAATCGCATCATGATCATCAATAACGGCCAGATTGTCGGCAGCGGTACAGCGGAGGAGCTTACCGCGAATTCAGCCAGAGGAAACCGATACGTTGTCCGTGTCAAGGCAGATCCCACCGTTGTCAAAAATGCGCTCGGAACTGTTCCCGGCATCACGCAGGTGGCGACAAAGCCGGCGGGCGACTGGATTATCGCCGAAGCGTTCGTCGACGGCGCCGAGGATCTTGGGGAAGCCATATTTCGTTGCGCGGTGTCGAATGGTTGGAGCCTTGCGGAGCTTAAACACGAAACCGCAAGTCTAGAAGATGTATTCATCCAGTTGACGAGGGGTTAATTTATGCAGAAAACCATTGCCATCTTCAAAAAAGAGTTTAAATCGTATTTCATTTCGCCTATTGCCTACGTATTCATCACGGTTTTTCTCGCGGTATCGAGCTATCTCTTTTTTCACGTTTTCTTCCTTAACAACCAAGCCGATATGCGCGGTTTTTTTGATCCCCTTCCCATCATTTTCCTGTTTTTTATTCCGGCAATTGCCATGCGCAGCTGGGCCGAGGAGCGGAAGGTACGAACGCTTGAATTGCTGCTCACGTGGCCGGTCAGCGATCTGGAGGTTGTCTCTGGCAAATTTCTGGCTTCGTTCTGTTTTATTGCCGTTGCTATCCTGCTGACGGTAACGATACCGGTTTCCATCTTATTGATCGGCGGCAAGCCTGATCTCGGGCCAATTATTACAGGCTACATCGGAACGCTCCTCATGGGAGGCGCCTACTTGGCAATTGGTATGTGGATCTCCTCATATACGGAAAATCAGATTATCGCGTTTTTGCTCGGCGTTGTTGCCTGTTTCTTTTTCTATATGATAGGAAGTCCATTTATCGTTATGTTCGCCGCTCCCCTCGTGGCGACGTTATTTACTTATCTCGGTCTTGGGAACCACTTCGACAGCATCCAACGTGGGGTCATCGACAGCAGAGACATCGTCTACTACTTTTCCATCATCGGGTTTTTCCTTTTTATGAACATCCAGTCCCTTGCCGGCAGGAAATGGGAATAGTATTTCACCGGAGAAAAAACATGGAAACTAAAAAAATCAAAACACGTACGGAACTTATCGTTTATATCTTAATCATTCTTGGCATCGTTGGAGTAATCAATTATCTCGGCACCGTTTGGTTCTCGCGGCTAGATCTGACAGAGGATAAATCGTATACTATCTCGCCGGCTACGAAAAAGATCATGAAACACCTTGATGACATCATCAACATCAAAGTGTACTGCTCTAAAGATTTGAAGCAGGAACCGCGCCTACAAACCACACTCACTACCATTAAGGACATGCTGGCGGAGTATAAGGCCTATGGCGGGAAGAACCTTCGCATCACCTGGATCGATCCTTCCGAAAGCGATGTCGCCCGCCAGGAAGCACGTTCCATGGGCATCCAGGAAATCCAGGCGCAGGTGGTCGAACAAGATAAGATTCAGGTGGTATCAGGCTTCCTCGGTCTCGCCGTGCTGTTCGCTGACCGGAAAGAGTTAATGCCGCTTTCTCAGAATCTTGGCAATTTCGAGTACGATCTGACACGTGCGATTCTGAAAGTTTCCCGGCCGTCCATGCCCAGGATCGGCATCCTCAAGGTCGATACCTTGCCGCAAATCCCACCGGAAATCATGGCACGCATGGGAAGACAGCAGCAACAGCCCGATAAAACCGAAACAAAATTCGCGCAGCTTATCGCAAAACTCCGCGAGAACTACGATGTTTCCATTGTCGATATCTCGCAGGGGCAACCGATCGACAGCAGCCTCGGTGTCCTTGTGATTCCCGGGAGCGCTTTCATAAGCGACCGTGGCGCATTTGAAATCGACCAGTTTTTCATGAAGGGTGGCAAGCTCATTGCGCTAGCCAATGCAATGAAGATCGATTTTAACCAGCAATTCGGCCCCATGGCCGTGAAAGTCGATTCAAAGATTCTCGATTTGCTTCAGTCTTATGGAGTCAAGGTTAACCAAGACATGGTGCTCGATGCATCCTGTAACCCGGTTATGATTCCCCAGCAGATCGGTCCTTTTTCCGCCAACGTTGAAGTTCCCTACCCATTCTTTGTTAAAATCGGTAGAGACGGATTCGATCGCTCAAACCCGGCGGTGGCTCCGCTCTCGGATGTCGTTTTACCTTGGCCGAATTCGTTGACATTAT
>Ga0181538_10001723_pt1 | contig 24020 bp, 22 predicted proteins | sample PEATcosm2014_Bin_40_FD_119773 | JGI IMG/M metagenome (GOLD analysis project Ga0181538, IMG submission 119773) | Peatland microbial communities from MTU Mesocosm Facility, Houghton, MI, USA - PEATcosm2014_Bin23_30_metaG | ecosystem: Environmental > Terrestrial > Soil > Wetlands > Peat | place... | reverse complement strand
GAGGGCTCTTCGGCTGAGGACATATCCACCGAGCGCGGAAATGGCCAACAACGCCGGGATGGACCAAAAGAGCCCGGCGGAGAAGGTGCGCAGGACGTTCCGGTTGCCCTCGAGCGGGGCGGCGGCGACGAGGATCAGCGACTCCGAGCTCGAATGAAAAGGGTGCACGAGGACGCGATACGGTTGGCCTTGGAAATCGACTTCGCTGAAGCGGTCAATATCGCGGGGGCCGGCACGCGGCCAGGGGAAGGCTTGCGCCGCGACGGTAGGGGAAGGAAGCGCGCGGACGCCGTCGAGCGCGAAGACTTCCACCAGTCCGCCGCCGGTGGCTTCGGCAAATGCCTGGAATTTTCGAGCGCGCTCGTGCGGCGAGTCGGACCGGGTTTCGTTGAGCAAGTCGCCCAGCCGCTCGGCGCGTCGGGCGAGCGTACGGGATCGGCCGGACGTGAGGGTGTCGTGAAGGTCAAGCCACATGACACCGCCGAAGAGCGCGAGGCCGGCGAAAAATACCGAGGAGAACCAGACGGTGAGGCGCAGCGAAATGGAGCGAAAGGCGATCAACAGCTCTCGCTCCGGATGGAATAGCCCACGCCGCGAATGGTGTGGAGGAGTTCGGGCTCGCCCGGCTGGGTGATTTTCGAACGCAAAGCGCGCACGAAGAAATAGAGATTGGCATCGCTGACGTCGGACTCGCCACCCCAGCCTTCTTCCAGCAACACCTGGCGCGGCACCACCATGCCGGCGCGTCGGATGAGGGTTTCGAGAAGAACGAACTCCGTGCGCGTCAGCGAGACGGTGCGGTCGCCGCGCTGCATTTGATATGTGCCGGGATTGAGTTTCAGGTCCGCGAATGTCAGATACGCCGGTTGAGGCGCGGGAGCGCGCCGTGCGACGGCGCGGACGCGGGCCAGCAGAATGTCGAGTTCGAAGGGCTTGGTGAGGTAGTCGTCCGCGCCGGAATCCAGGCCCTGCACGATGTCGCTGCCAGCGTCGCGCGCGGAGACGATGATCACGGGAGTATGAAGACGAGCCTCGCGCAGCCGCCTCAAGACACTCAGGCCGTCGGTGCGGGGAAGCATGACGTCCAGGAGAATCACGTCGATTTCCGCCGCCAATGCGAGTTTCAGAGCCCGATCTCCGTCATAGGCCACCAGCACGGAGTGCCCCTCGGTCTCGAGCGCCCTGCGCAGCAGATCGGCGGTATTCGGTTTATCTTCGGCTACTAGGATTCTGATGTTATAAGCTTGGCCCGCGCGTGTTACGTTCTAATGACGATTTCTTGAAATTCGCCGGGTTGCGCCGGTTCCTCAGATTGTTCTCAGAATCGCCTGCTGTAATGCCGTTCTACACAGTCGCGATAGCGAAAAGCAGGAGGTCGAGTATGCGCAGGCTAATGTGTTTCGTTGTTCCAGCCCTCGTCATAGCGGGCTATGTCTCAACTGGCGGCGCCGCGGAGACCAAAGGCGGCATTTCCGGACGCGTGGTTGACGCTTCCGGGCTGATTCTGCAAGGAGCCGAAGCGCGATTGCAGGGCAAGGATACGATGGCGCACACCAATGCGCAGGGAGAATTCGCATTCACGGATCTCGATCCGGGGAATTATAAAGTGCAGATATCCTACGTCGGGTTCAAGCCGCTCGAGAAAGACGTCACAGTGGCCGCGGGCGAGGTGCAGCGGCTGGATGCTCAAATGGAAGTGGCTTCGGCAAGCGAAGAAGTGCTGGTGATGGCGGAGCGTCCACGGGGCGAGGCGGAGGCGATCAATCGCACGCTCATGGCGGACAACGTTCTACAAGTGCTCCCGGCCGAAGTGATCACGTCCTTGCCCAACGCGAATGTGGCGGACGCTTTGGGCCGCCTGCCCTCCGTGACATTGGATCGTATTGAAGGCGAGGGCGTATATATTCAGGTGCGCGGCACCGAGCCGCGCCTCACCAACGTAACCATCGACGGCATTTCCGTACCCTCGCCCGAGCCGGCGGTTCGCCAGGTGCGGCTCGATGTGCTACCAGCCGATCTGGTGGAATCGGTGGAGGTGAACAAGACGCTGGCGCCGAATATGGATGGCGATGGAATCGCCGGATCGGTGAACATGAAAACCAAGACCGCCGGCGAATTCCCCACATTGAGCCTGTACGGAATCGGCGGATACAACCCGATTCTCGGCGGACGCTACAACGACCAGTTTGGCGGCACGTTCGGGCATCGCTTCGGCAAGGATAAGAAACTCGGCATCCTGGTAGGCGGAACCTACGATTTCAACGGGCGCGGCATCGACAACTTCCAGCCCGCGATCGACCCGGCCTCTACCTTTCAAAATCCGATCTACGACAACAATACGATCCGCGAATACCGCTACTATCGCAATCGCTGGGGGTATGCGGGTTCGGCCGATTACAAGCTCGGCCCGTTTTCGACGCTCTATCTGCGGGCGCTCTATTCGAATCTCCAGGATTACGGCGACAAGTGGTATTACGAGCCGCAGGCGTCAAGCAGTCCCAAATTCTACACGTCGAGCAAGCGGCCCGACGTGGAAATCAGCAACGTGGTGCTGGGCGGGAAGCATCAGCTAGATCCCGCATCGTTGCTGACCTGGGAGGTTTCGTTCGCGCGGTCGTATGAATTGGATTCGGCGGGAAATCCCAAGGCCGATTTCTCGTGGATCGCCCCAAAACTGGTGTGCGGATACACCCCGGCAACGCAGACGAACCCGCTCGTTCCGCATTTCGGCAACGGGTGCGACGGCCCGGGTTCGCCGCTGCTGGTGGCCAGCAATTGGGGCTTCAAAGATATCACTACATCCACTGGCCTCTCGGCGCAGGTCAACCTGAGCGCGGCGGGCGCATACTCGCGGAATTATCGCCTGGGCAAGCACTTCGGCATTCTGGAGATCGGCGGCAAGATCCGCAACGGGCACAAGTTCCAAGACGCGACGGAAACCGTGTATGACGGCTGGACCGCCGCGAACTATCCGATGACGAACTTTCTGGACTCTTTCACCAGCACCAACTACATGGACGGTAATTACTTTGGCGGCCATTACGGCCAGGTGTCCAGCTTCAACAAGATCGAGAGCTACACCCTGAGTAATCTTGCGAGCTATGTGGATGGATACAAGACCGCTTCCGACACGTATCCCAACATATTCGACATCGTGGAGCGGATTTCGGCTGGATATATCATGAACACCATGGATTTCGGCCATCTCCACATAGTAGCGGGCGTGCGGTTCGAAGGCACTCAGATGAATACCCTGGGTTACAACGTGACGCTGTACCCGGCTGGCAGCAGTAATTGCCCGACCACGACGGGATGCGGCGCTCCCGTGCCGGTAAATAACAACCCTTCCTATGTGAACATCCTGCCGAGCGCGTCCTTCCGCTGGGCGCTCGATAACCAATCGGGATTGCGCCTGGTGTACGCGCGCGGCGTGTCGCGCCCCGATGCCTACCAGTTGGTGCCCTACGTGACGGAGGACGATTCGACTAACCCTCCCACCATCGCCGAAGGGAATCCGAGCCTGAAGCCGGAGCATGCCAACAACTACGACCTGCTTTACGAGCGGTTTTTGAATCCCACGGGAATCATTCAGGCGGGGTTTTTCGTCAAGCAGATTACCGATACGTTGGTCACGACTTCGTATACCGCGACGAGCGGACAATACCTGGGCGACCTGGTTTCGCAGTGGCAGAACGTCGGCAACGCAGAACTGCATGGTTTCGAAGCCTCCTACCAGCAGCGGCTGGCGATGTTGCCGGGTTTCCTGAAAAGTTTTGGCGTGATGGCGAATTACAGCTGGACCGGTTCCGCGATCGCGTTCATCCCCGGGCGCACCGATAAACCCACTCTGCAAAGGCAGATGCCCAACGCGTGGAACATCAGCCCGACGTACGACCGCGGGCGGGTCTCGGCGCGCGTGGGCATGAGCTACGCCGGCGCCAGCATCTATCAGTATCAGTATCAAAGTTCCGATGACCCGAATCATCTTGGGCCGCTCGGGCCGACGGGCGACATCTATACGCTGCCGCACTTCCAGCTTGATGCGCAGGCAAGCGTGCGCCTTGGACACGGGTTGAGCGCGGTAGTCTATGGTCTCAACATGACTAACGAAGTATTCGGGTTTTACCAGGGCAGCCCGATCTTCGTGAATCAGCGCGAGTGGTACAAAGCGACTTACGCGGGCGGATTCCGGTATAACTTGAATCGTGAAAAATAGGCCCACGCTACTCATTGGCGCGCTCCTGCTGGCTGCGCGGCCGGCAGGCGGAGCGGGCGAGCCCGAACTCAAGTATGTGGCGATTGTCAGCCGGCACGGCGTGCGCTCGCCGACCTGGGACAACGCGCGGCTCGATGCCTACTCGGCGGAGCCCTGGCCAAGATGGGAAGTTCCGCCGGGGGAGCTGACGTCGCACGGCCGCAAACTCATCGAACAGATGGGCGCGTACTATCGCGAATGGCTGTCGGCGGAGCACCTGGTGAGGGTTCCAGGATGTCCGGACGCGCGGCGCGTCTATATCCGGGCGGACGTGGACCAGCGGACGTTGGAAACAGGCCGCGCTTTCGCGGAATCGCTGCTGCCCGGCTGTGAGATCGCCGTGCATTCGGAGACCGGGAGAGCAGCGGACCAGCTATTTTCGGGGTTCGGCACTCCCGATCCAAATCGAATGCTAGCGGCGGTGACGGAACGGCTGGGGCGCGATCCGCAAAAGCTGGTAGCGGATCATCGCGAGGCGCTGGATACGCTGCAAGCGATTGTGAGAGGCAAAGCGGCGGACGGGGGCGATGTCGGCGTGATGGTGAAGGGCAGATCGGTGGAGTTGACAGGGCCGTTCGCCATCGGGTCGACATTCAGTGAGAATCTGCTGCTGGAGTATGCCGATGGGATGCAGGGCCGGGCGCTGGGCTGGGGCCGGCTCACGCGCGAGAAGCTCTCCTGCGTGCTCGAAATCCACGCGGTGTATGCCGACATGATGCGGCGCACAGCGTACCTGGCGCGAGCGCGGGGATCGAACCTGCTGGCGCACGTCCTGCGCTCGATCGAGCAGGCAGCATCGGGCAAGGCGACTGGGGGCGCGATCGGTCAACCGGGAGATGCCGTGCTGCTGCTCGCGGGGCACGATACCAATTTGTCGAACCTGAGCGGGATGCTCGGCCTCGCGTGGAAGCTGGATGGGTATCAGCGCGACGACACGCCGCCCGGCGGCGCATTGATCTTCTCGTTGTGGCGCGTCGGCGACGGACAGTATTCGATGAAGCTACGGTATGTAGCGCAGTCGCTCGATCAGATGCGGAATGCGGAGGCACTGTCGCTGAAATCGCCGCCGGAGGGTCAGGATGTGGCGCTGCCCGGATGCGGGGCATCGGGCTGCGCGTGGGAAACGGCGCGGCGGGTGATGGAAGAGGCTATCGATCCCGCGTTTGTCGCGGCGCGGTGAATCGCGGTTCAGCGGACTTCGAACTCGCCGAACGAGAGGCCCAGATCCCGGATGTCGCCGCCGGCGCGGAAGGTGCGGCTCACTTCGACGGCAACTTCGAAGGCCGATTGGCCCACCAGCGAGTCGGGAAGGGGAAAGGCGAGTTCGAAGTCTCCGCCAGAAGTAATTGTGGCGGGCGGGAGCGGTGAACCGTTGGCGGCGATCGTCACCGTGATCGGGCCCGCGCGCAATTGTTCAGGCGGGCAGTATCCGCGCAGGTAGAGCTTCTGTCCTGGCGCTGTAGGGCCGGCGATGCGCAGGGTCGCGCGTTTCGGCATCCAGCGATGATTGCCCTCCAGGGGGTACCACTCCGGACCGAGCAGCGATTGGGCGAGTGCGCTCCCGATGTCGACGCGGTGCGGCGCACCGAGATCGCGCGGCTGGCTGGCGTAGGCAGTGGTGATATTGCGCAAGAACGGCCCGCGGACGTCATAGACGACAATTTGGTCGTCATCGAGCGCCTTGGCGATTTCGTCCGCCGGCAGGACGAATTCGCCGATATCGCCCAGTATGGGGTGTGATTCGATCCGGCTTTCACTCTGCGGCGTGAGATACACGCGGTCGATATCCAAAAGTCGGAATGGACGATCGAGTATGGCGTTGTAGAAAAGCTGCGTGTCCACACCGTCGAGCAGGATGGTCTGACCCGGATGCAGTTCGTGGGCGCGCGCTACGCCCTCCACCACATTGCGGACGCGCTGGCTGAAGCGATAGTGATAGTCGGACGAGGCAACGGTGCGCGGCAACATGGTCGCCACATAGATGGCCGCGAAAGTGATCGCAGCGGCGCGCCGAAGCGCTCCCGCCTGCCAGCATTCCACCAGCGCCCAACCGCCGAGCCAGCAGAGTCCGATTGCCGGGACGAAGGCGTAATACTGCTCGACGTGATCGCGCAGGGGCAGGACGGGCGCGATGGAAAAGGCGAACCACGCGATGAAAAAGACAGCCAGGCGGCCGCGCGCGGCGGCGAATGCCAGCAGGCCGAGGGAGACGATCGCGATGGCCGCCGGAATCAACCACGAGGGCACGGGCAAAGGAGCCCAGAAGCCGACCGGGCCCACCGACCACGCCCAGTATTTCGCCAGGGTGCGGAACATCGAGCCGGTGAAATGCAGAGCGTACACAGGGTCGTGGCCCATGGGCGCCGCCAGCGCATGCAATGCGAGATATGCGGCCGACGCCAGAAACATCGGCAGGACGCGCGTGAGATAGCGGCGGGCGAAGAGGTAGGCGTATACTGCGGCGAGCGCGGGATAGACGATGTCGATTTCGAGAACGGCGAAGCCTGAAAGGAATGCGATCCACTGATAGAGGTTGTAGCGGCGCTCGCCGGTTTCGATGTAGCGGAGCAGGAAGTAGAACGCGAGCAGCATGCAGAATGCCACGCCGACCTGCTCGTTGGCGGACGCCCACGCTAGCGGATCGGCCGTCACGGCGCTGATGGCCCAAAGGCTCGCGGAAAGAACTCCCGCGGCGCGCCGTCCGCTGAGGCGGATGCCGATCCACGCCACCAGCGCGAGATTGGCGCATTCCACGGCGAAGACGAACAAATGGAACGGGAGCGCGTCGAGGCCGAACATGCCGAAACTGAGCATGAAGATGAGGCGCTCGCTCCACGGCCGGATGTGGCCGGCAGAGCCAGGGACGAAAACGGCGCTCAGAAAATCATGCAGACCGTGGACGTGCTGGCCGATTCCGAGCCAGACGAAATCGTCGGATTGGTACCACGATGTCAGTCCGCGCCAGTGCACCAGCAGGCAGATGAGCGCGGGGACGAGCCAGGCGGCGCGGGCGAGAGGAGAAGGTCTGGCGGTCATGCTCGATTAAAAATTCACCGCAGAGACGCGGAGACGCTGAGAAACACGGAAAGCAATATTCACCACACAGGCACGGAGACACGGAGAAAACAAAATCAAAACCCGAGGGCGCGGATGTGGCGGAGGCCGCAGAGTGGTGAAGGCTTCTGGCGCCGGCGCGCTGCGGGCAGAAAGATGTTTAGCCGCGGATGGACGCGGACGGACACAGACAAAAGCATTCCCATATCCGTGTCCATCCGTGTGCATCCGTGGCCAAATCCCAGATTTGCGGCTTTGAATGAATACGGATAGTGGGATTGAAGTCGCGGACTGGGCCGCACTCGGGGAGAGGATGTTCATTTTACAACCAGGGCGATGCTGGAAGCCACCACGCCGAGCTCGCGCTTGTCGACGTCACCGGGCGGGATTGCCCTGTCCAGTTCGAAATCGATGCGGACGGAATCGCCCGCGAGCGAGCTGGCCGGGATTTCGCGGCGATAGGTGTATTCGCCCGCCTTGGAGTACGTCTCGGGAGCGAGAGCGGCGCCGCCGGCGGATGCCGAAAGCGTGACGCGGCCCAGCTTCTGGATGGTCGGCGGCGGGACGGTCAGGCGAAAATCGAGCAGCGCGCCTTGTTGGGCGGAGCGCGCGGGCGGGCGCAGCGTCACGGAGAATTTCTGCATGGTCCAACGCCACGCGTTGTTCTCGACATCGTAAAACCCGCTGGTGAGCTGGCCGGCCATGGTGCGATCGTTCATACGCACCAGGGAGGCGAGGCGGGGCGGTTCCTCAACGGTATCGACGTGACGGACGTGCGCGCGTTTGCAGGCGGGCGCGGCCAGGAGGACTACCGCAAGCAATAGTCTTCGCATCAATCTCCGATTCTTTCCACTTCCACCAAACAACTATAAAACGTGGGGCCGCCACCCGCATCGGTGAGGCGCTCGGAGGTGAGGGCGTTGGCGTTCCGGCCCCATCGGACGGAGGGCGCGCAGACCACGCCGGCGTGCACGCTGTCGTCGACGCGCGCCACCAGCAGGCACCACCCGCGATCGTTCCACACACGCACGCGGTCGGCATCGGCGATGCCGCGGCGGGTGGCGTCGGCGGCGGTCATGTGGAGCAGCGCGGTCTGCCGGTCCACGGCCTGGCGATAGCCGAAGGTGGAGTTCATGCTGTCGTCGTTTTTAGGCGAGATCATTTCGAGGGGATATCGCGCGCGGAGCTCGCCATCGCCGTGACGCGACTCCACGGGAGGAGTGTAGTCGAGGGTATCGGCGCCGAAATGGCATTTGCCGTCGGCGGTGCCGAACCCGCCGTTGGCGAACGGCTGGAACGGATCGGGCAGGCGGAGGCGGACGCTGCGTTCGCGGTCGAGCTCCTCGAGGGTTATGCCTTTTACGAACGGGTGCGGCGAATCGAGGAGTGTGCGGATCATGTCGTCGTCGGAATCGTCGAACCAGGGGTCGTCGAAGCCCATGCGTTTCGCGAGCGCTCGGAAGACTTCGACGTTGGAGCGCGCTTCTCCGGGCGGCGGGAGCGCCGGGCGCGCGAGCTGGAGGTAGTGGTGGCCGTAGGAAAGATAAAGATCCGTGTGTTCGAGGAAGGTGGTGGCCGGCAGGAGGATATCGGCGTGATCTGCGGTGTCGTTCTGGAACTGCTCGAGGACCGCGGTGAATAGATCCTCGCGGCGAAGTCCGGCGCGCACGGCGTTCTGATTGGGCGCAACGGCCGCGGGGTTGGAGTTGTAGACGACGAGCGCCTTCACGGGAGGGTCCGAGAGCATGTTGAGGGCGCTGCCTAACTGCACCATATTGACGATGCGGGCGGGGCGGCCGAGCGATTGCTGCTGGAGATCTTCGCGCTCGAGCGCGGCGCGGTTCAACTGGAAAGTCTGCGAAATGGAAAGCTGCAGGCCGCCGCCGACGTCTTTCCACGACCCGGTGAGCGCGGGAAGCAGGCCAATGGTGCGGGCCGCCATGGCGCCGCGATCGTTGCGCTGCACGCCGAGATTCAGCCGGATTGCCGCGGGCCGCGTAGTGGCGTATTCGCGCGCCAGTGCCGCGATTTCCTCAGCCGCGATGCCGGTAAGTTCGGCGGCGCGTTGCGGCCCCCATTCGCCCACGCGTTCGCGCAGGCCATCGAACCCGCTGGTGTGCCGGTCGAGGTAATCGGCATCGTAGAGCCGTTCGGCGACGATCACGTGCATCATGGCGAGCGCGAGCGCGGTGTCACTGCCCGGATTGATGAAGAAATGCTTGTCGGATGCCTCGCCGGTGCGATTGCGCCGCGGGTCGATGGTGTAAAACTTCGCGCCGTTGCGGCGGGCTTCCACAATGAACGGCCAGAGATGCACGTTGGTGCCGAGGATGTTGGCGCCCCAGGCGAGAATCAGCTTGGAGTGGCGGAATTGTTCGGGTTCGGTGCCGTAGCGCACGCCGAGGGCCTGAAGGAGTCCGACTTTTCCGGCTTCGGAGCAGATGGTGCGGTCGAGGCGCGAAGCTCCCAGGCGGTGGAAGAAGCGGCGGTCCATGCCCGAACCTTGGAGCAGTCCCATGGTTCCGGCGTAGCTGTAGGGGAGGATCGCTTCGGACCCGAATTCAGCGGCGATGTCGCGGAGGTGCGCGGCGATGGTGTCGAGCGCTTCGTCCCAAGAGATGCGCTCGAAGCGGCCTTCGCCCTTGCGCCCAAGGCGGCGCTGCGGATACAGCAGACGGTGCGGGGAATACTCGCGCTCCAGGTATTGCGCGACTTTGCCGCACAGAAATCCGCGCGTGACGGGATGGGCGGGGTCGCCGCGGAGCCTGGTGGCATGGCCGTCGTCGATGGTGACGACGAGCGCGCAAGTATCCGGACAGTCGAGTGCACAGACAGAGCGGCGGATTTCGGGCATTGAGACCAGTATAGTTCAGGCAAGCCGTCAGCAATCTGCGGAGAATTGTCCAATGCTTGCATCTTGGCCAACTGGCTCGATGCGTTCTTGACCTCCAACCCGAACAGAATTCCGAAAACCGTGATGCTAGCTGAATACCCCATAGGAGTGGGCATAGCTCTTGCCCCGGGCGATCACGTTGGCGTCATGGCCCTTGTGATATTCGGAAAGGATGTCGGTGTCGATGATCACGCGCGACGGCATGGTCAGAGCGTCGGCTTCCGCTGACTGGGACGGCGGCGCCCGGCATAAGCGAGCGATACGACTTCATCCATGAGGGCGGTGTCGTCCGGGCTGCTGAATAGGCCGAGGCCTTGCTCGGCGGCGTTCGGGGCTAACGCGTCCTTCTGCGACAGGTCGGCGAGCGCACGATCGATCAGCTCATCCACTGAGGCGACCTGGCCGGCGCGGATCGCCGCGCGGACGGCTTCTTCCTGGTTGGGTGTGAGGGTTATGGTCATGGGCGTGTCTCCTCCCAGCCGGGTTTGGCTTACACTTTCACCGTACCACACCCTTTTTGGCCGTCCCTCCCAAAAACGCACCCTCCCGCGTCCATTAGACTATGACCATGAAACTGGCGATGCGTTCTCTGTGCCGGCGGCCGATCTTCGCGCTCGCCGCGATCCTCACTATCGCGCTGGGTATCGGGGCCAACACGGCGATGTTCAGCGTCATCCGTTCCGTCCTCATCCAACCCCTGCCGTTCCGCGATCCAGGCAAGCTGGTCGAAATCTGGGAAAGCCATCCCGCGCTGCCGCAATTGCAAGTTACGGTTCCGGATTTCGAAGACTTTCGACATCGCGGCGCGAGCTTTGAGCAGATGGCCGCGTACACGCTTTCGGCCATGAACACCACCACTCTGCTCGGCCAGGGTGAACCCGAAATCGTCCACGCCACCATGGCAGGCGCGGATCTTTTCTCGGCCATGGGCATTCAGCCACTGGCCGGCCGGGCGTTCACCGCGGCCGAAGAACGCTCCCAACAGAAGCTCGCGCTCTTGAACGAAACCCTTTGGAGGCGCAAATTCGGCGGCGATCCGGGCGTGGTGGGCAAGCACATTCGTCTCCAGAACGATTCCTTCGTGGTTGTAGGAGTAGTTCCGCAGCGCCAGGCGTTCCCGGAATGGGCCGATTTGTGGATTCCGCTCTCGTTGATTGAGTCTGAGCTCCAGACCCGCCGCAAATACCATCCCCTCGAAGTCATCGGACGGCTGCGGCCCGGCGTAAGCGCCGAGCGCGCGCAGGACGAAATCGCGGGCATCGCTCGACAGCTTGCGCAAGAGCATCCGGAGACCAATGCCACCGTTCGGGCCTATGTCGTGCCGCTCTCGCGCGAACTGACCGCGGCTGTGCGGCCGCCGCTGCTGCTCGCGTGGGGCGCAGTCGGCCTCGTGCTGCTGATGGCGTGCGCCAATGTGGCGCATCTCTTTCTCGCCCGCCTGAGCGAACGGCGCGACGAATTGGCGATCCGCGCAGCCCTCGGCGCCAGTCCGTGGGAATTGATGCGCACCGGCATGGCGGAAGCGGTGCTGGTGGCCGCGATCGGGGGCGCCGCCGGAGTCGCGGCAGCATGGTGGACCCTCGGGCTGGTGCGCACCTTTGCCGCCGGCCGGATTCCACGCGCCGAATCCACCGGGTTCACGGCATCTGTCTGGCTTTTTGCGGCGGCCATCTCGCTTGTCGCCGTGGCGATGTTCGGATTGCCGGCCGCGTGGCAGGCCATGCGGTCGCGCATGCAATTCGCTGCCGGCGGGCGCTCGCTGGTGAGTGGACGCTCCCGTCTCAGCGCCATGCTCATCGCCGGCGAAGTCGCACTCGCCATGCTGGTATTGGCCGGTGTGGCGCTGTTGACGCGCAGTTTCGCCGCGCTCGTCGATACCGATCCCGGCTTCCGCGCGGAGCGCGTTTTCGCTATCCCGAATCTCCCTCTGCGCGCCGATTGGAATCAGTCGCAGCAGTTTCTGGCAACGCAGTTGGCGCCCGCTCTCGGTCGTATACCGGGGGTGGTCGACGTCGCGGCCGTTAACGCCGCGCCCATGAGCCTTGCCGCCACCGAGCATAGCCGCTATGCCACGCGCTTCGGCATCCAGGGCCGCGCGTTCGATTCCGGCAGCTATCCCGTGGCGCAGAATCGCTGGATCACACCGGAGTATTTCCGCGCGCTCGGCATCCCTTTAATCGCGGGGCGCTGGCTTGGGGCGAGTGATCTCAACACGACCAAAATTGTGGTCAATCAAACCCTGGCCCGCCGACTGTTCCCGCGCGCCGATGCAGTGGGCAAACAGCTTGTGTTCGGCGTGATGGATCCCAAACAGACGGCGAGTGAAATCGTGGGCGTTGTGGGCGACGTACGCGACATGGGGATGGATCAGGAAGCCGAGCCGACCGTCTACGGCGTGAATACCGGGCCGGCGATGACCCTGCTGGTGAAGACCGCTTCGTCATCGCCGGAATTCTCCCGCGCTCTTCGCGATGCCATCCATGCGGTCGACGCCGACATTCCTGTGAGGCGAATTCAGCCGCTCGAAGAGAACGTGGCTCTCTCGCTCGCGCGACGGCGCCTGGCGCTCATGCTGCTTGCCATCTTCGGAGCCATGGCGGCGTTTCTGACGGCCGCCGGCATTTACGGACTGCTGGCGCAATCGGTGAGCGCGCGCGTACGCGAATTCGGAGTGCGCGCCGCGGTGGGCGCCGCTCCCGCGCAACTCGTGCGCCTGATTCTGCGCGACGCCCTGGTGCTCACGGCGCCGGGAATCGCCGCCGGCGCGATCCTGGTGCTGGCATTCGCGCGGCTGATGCGGAGCTTCGTGTATCGGCTGTCGCCCACCGATCCCATCTCGATGATGGCAGCCGCCGCGTTCGTACTGATGCTGACGTTTTTCGCGGCATGGCTGCCGGCGAAGCGCGCTTCCACCGTCGATCCCGCGGTGGCGTTGCGCAGTGAATGAGCGGAACGAAAAAAACCCGGCGGTGGGTTAGACCGCCGGGCCGCGTCGTTCAAGTTTGACCCTGTATTGATAGCGTTCTGGTCCCCTTCGCATCGGGGAACAAGGTCCCCTTCAATATATCACTGAACGCTCGCCTTTTTGATAAAATCGAGTCGCGGAAAATGCGAATCGAGGTAGTCGTTTCCCTGCTGCTGGATCCTGGTGGGGTCGGGCCCTGGCCCGCGGGGCGGCACGTCGCCGTAGAAACTGTATAAGTCAAGTACCACTGGCATGCCGACCACAACTTTCCCAATGGGCGCGAATCCCTGCCTGTCGAGGCTCTGGCGATTGTCGGCCAAATTGATGAACAACTGGGTATTTCGGGTATTCGGACCGAGCATGGCGTAACTAACCGTGCCGGTAACGTTGTGCTGCTTCACGGGGTCGTCGGGCAGCGTGGCGGTGGCCCACATGGCGTTGGTCTGTGGATCGCCGTTGATTCCGAATTGGACCACGAACCCGCGAACCACGCGGAAAAATCGCGCCCCATCGTAAAATCCCAACTTCACCAGTTGGAAGAAGTGCGCCGCGCCCGCGGGGGCCCAATCGCGGTGCACTTCGATAACGATCATTCCCTTCGAGGTGTCGAGCTTCACGTGAAAGACATCGGGGACCGGCTCGTTAAGCGGCGCAACGCCGGCTTCCTTCTTCGGATTGTCGCTGGACGACGAACATCCGATCAGCGCTGCCAGCGCAATCGCCAAAACTACTGAGCCGGGCCCAGAGGACACCCCGCAAGGGAGTGGTGCCTTTTTTCTACCCATCGACCATTCAGTATGCCACCGAACGGCCGGTCTATTGCGGTTGATGGCTGCTCGCCATGGTTCGCGCCGCGGCGCCGTGCACCAGTGTCAGAACAGCGGGTACATCGACAGGTTGGCGGTTTTGCGTGCCCGGCCGGAAGCGCCACGTCCCGATAATCGCCACCGCCTCCCGGTCCAAGCGCGCATCCTGCGGCGAGCGCACCTGCACGTTGCGCGGCGCACCGTCTTTGCCGATGGTGAGGTGCACGCAGACCTTGAGATTGCGATGGTCGCCGGTTGCTCCCGGGTATTTTGCCTTGACCACAACGGGGCGGAGGGTGCCGTCGGAAGTTTGAAACGCCGCCGCGCCCAAATGCCAGTCCGAGTCCCAGCGTTCCTGGAATGCCAGCGACACGTCCATTTTCAGGGGCACCGGCTTGCCATCCTTCTGCGCCGGAGAGTAGCGCGATTGGCGCATGCAGTTCACCGCGCTCTCGTCCAGGCCCAACCCCAGCGGGTTCACCACATGGATATCGCTCGGCATGCCTTCGTCGTCAATGGTGAGCGACATGGTAACGATTCCCGCCAGGTGGGCGAGGCGGGCTTCGTCGGTGTATTCCGGCCGCCCGCACTGCATCAGCGCCACTGGCGCCACCACGCCTTCATTGCGCGCCGCCTGATCGCAAAAGACCGGCAATTTTGGTGAATGGCCCGCAAAGCTCTGCGCACCGGCCGTGCCCGCACACATGAAAAATATGAGCGCGCAACGGCCCATGCCCCGAGAATAACATCGGGTCGGGGTGTTACCGGATGACCAATAGGGGCTAACGAATCTGCGCTCGCTCCTGATTGCGCAGATACGCGCCCATCATGCGGTCGGTGACTGCGGTGTGGTCGTCGAGCCAGCGAGTGAGAAATTCCACTAACTGATGTCCCGCCTCGCGGTCGTCCTGCTCTACCAGCGGACCGTACGTTCTCAGGCGCTTGCGCACGGCGTCATGTTGCTGCCGGTGCCAATCGAACGCGAGATATCGAGCGCCGCGCATGAGCTTCTCCTCATGTGCGAAGTGATCTTCCGTGCACGCGATCAGCCGGTGTAAAATCTCCTGCACCTGGAACAGAGGGGCGCGGGTGTGCAGCGCCTGTTGGAGTTCACCGGTCGCCTGGAAAATCGTTTTGTGTTCGTCGTCGATCGCCGGCGTGAACACGGTATTGGATTTCTTCCAGTGGAAAAGCTGCATGGCCCATTATACGTTATAAAAAGATCTTAAAATATTTCTATTAAGCCGCGACTTTGAAGGCCATGAAAGAAAACAGACCGGGGCGTGAGGCGTTACTGAGCCACGACCGCAAGGGAGTGGTGCCTTTTGTGTTCCGCTCGACGAAATGCTCCACTCCCTTGCGGTCGCGGCTCAGTAACGCGAAGGCGTTTGTCGCGCGCAAATCTCACGACACTACCCCCAGGCCTGGGTGGTGAACCCATTTTACTTTGGCCTCAGAACCTGCTAACCTGCCCGGATAGAAACGATCTGCGAGGGGGAATTGAAGATGACTAATCTGACACGCAAGCAACAGGAAGACTTCCTCAGCCGCGGCTTTTCGCGTCGCTATTTCGGGCGAATTGCCACTATGCTAACCGCCGGCGCCGCTCTCCCGTTCACCAGTGAGCCGGCCCTGGCACAACTATCCAAGGTCGACGCACCACCGGACTCGGTGTTCATCAACAGCAACGAAAATCCCCTCGGCCCGAGCCAAGCTGCTCGCGAAGCCGCCAAAGCCATGGTCGATAACGGCGGCCGGTACCTCTTCAACGAAACCACGAAGGTCCGCAACCTCCTGGCGCAGCAGGAAGGCTTGCAGGAAGACAATGTCAGGATCTATCCCGGGTCGAGCTATCCGCTCACCTGGGCCGTCCTCGCTTTCTGCTCGCCCGCCAGGCCGTATGTCGTCGCCGACCCCGGATACGAAGCCGGCGGCCGTGCCGCGCAGTACATCGGCGCCAAATCCATCAACGTCCCGCTGACTAAAGATTATGCTCATGACGTGAAGGCAATGGCCGCGGCCAGCCCCGATGCCGGCCTCATCTACATCTGCAACCCGAATAACCCCACCGGCACTCTCACGTCGCAGGAAGATATCGCCTGGCTCGTAGCCAACAAGCCCAAGGACTCGATCATCCTCCTCGACGAAGCCTACACCCACATTACGCCGACCGCGCCATTCAATACCGCATACGTGAAGGACGGCAAGGACGTGGTGATCCTGCGCACCTTCTCCAAGATCTACGGCATGGCCGGTCTGCGCGCCGGCGCCGCAATCGGCCGCCCCGACCTGCTGGCTAAAGTCGATGCCTACTCCCAGGGCAACGGCATGCTGCCGATTACCGCCATGGCCGCCGCCTTCGCCAGCTTGAATGACCCGAATCTCGTTCCCGAGCGCCGCAAGAAAATCGGCGACGTGCGCAACGACACCTTCAATTTCCTGGACAAGCACAATTTCAGCTTCGTGCCGTCCGTCTCCAATTGCTTCATGGTGGACGTGAAGAAGCCGGGCCGCCAGGTTTTGGCCGCGCTGGCCAAGGAGAAAGTGGTGGTCGGGCGCGTCTGGCCCTCCTGGCCCACCTACCTGCGCGTCACCGTCGGACTGCCAGATGAGATGCAGAAGTTCCAAGCCGCGTTCCTGAAAGTGATGTCGGCGTGAACCCCAGGGCCATTCTGCGAAGAATGAGCCCGCCCCGTGCCAATTACCGGTGGGATCGCTTCGTCGGCGATTCCGCCGGAGGTTTGATCGCGGCGCTCATCGCCTTGCCGTACGGTTTGGCGTTGGCGTCCGCCATGGGGCTGCCCCCCGTCCTGGGCGTTTTCACATCCATTCTTACCGCACCTATCATCTGCCTGATGGGCCGCAATCCCGTCCTGATCGGCGGTACCGCCAGCGCCACCGTGCCTTTCATCGCGCTGGCCGCCCGCCATCATGGAATTGCCGGTGCGGCGCGGCTCACCGTCATGGCGTCGGTGATCCTGATCGGTTTCGGCATCCTGCGCCTCGGGCGCCACATTTCCAAGGTTCCGCACGCCGTCGTCACCGGCTTTTCCTGCGGCATCGGCGGCATGATGCTCGTCTCGCAACTCGACATCATGTTCGGAATCGCGTCTCCGCTCACGCGCTCGGCCGGTTCGGGATTCGGACAACTGGCCGTGGTGCTCCGGCACCTTGCCGAAATCCGCGCCGTTCCGCTGATCCTCGGGCTCACCGTCATCGTCGCCGCCACGCTTTCCGCGTATCTTTCGCGCCGGGCGCCCGCGCCGCTCATCGGCGTGGGCCTGGCCATCCTCATCGGCCGCTTTTTCGGATTCCACACCAAGGAAGTAGGTACGCTATCCGCGATGCTGCCCCCGGCCGTGAGCTTCTCCTGGAGCCTCAAGGATTTCGTCGCGACTATCCCTTCCGCGATCGGGCTGGCGTTCGTTTCCGCGGTCAATATTCTGATCACCTCGCGCGTGGTTGAGCATTTCCGCGGCCGTCACAAGCGCATGAAGCCCGCCGACGCCGACGCCGAGTTGAGCGCGTACGGCGCCGCCAACATCATCGGCGGTATTTTCGGCGCGCCGCCATCGATCGGCATTCCCGCGCGCAGCCTGGCTGTGGTCCGCTGCGGCGGCACCACGCGCATCTCGAACCTCATGCACGCGCTGTTTCTGGTGATCATCCTGGCGCTCGGTTCGGGCTTCGTGCAGCACATTCCCATCCCCGCGCTCGCCGGCGTCACCGCATGGATGGGCCTCTGCCTCCTCGATTGGAGCGCCTGGCGCCGCTTGCCGAAGATGAGCCGGCTCGATGCCGCCGCGTTCCTGGTCACCGCGTTCGCCGTGATGTCGGTGAATGCGGTTCTCGCGGTCACCATCGGCTGCTCGCTGTACCTGCTGCGCTGGCTCTACCAGCGTTGGGCCAGCCGCGCCTCGCGCATTCCGGTCTACGACTGACTTTCCCGCAGAGACCGCAGAGAGGACAGCTCTGAATCTCTGCGTCCTTTGCGCCCCTGCGTGAAATCAAAAGAGGTGGTCCATGGGGATTTTCTGGTGAACGGATTCCGCAATCGCGATTTGCAGGCGCTGCTCTATGGTCTGCCGACGACCGGCATCCAGCACCGCTGGCGACGCTCGGTAACGGTCAGCCGAAAGCTCCGCGTGTTGCGCGCGCACGGGGTGATTCGGAAAGTACCGCGCACGCACCGGTATCACGTCAGCGAGACGGCGTTGCCGACGCTGGCCACTCTTCTGATAGCGGCCCGAAGCACCATCAATCAGTTGGACAAAGTGGCGTGAGAAATCTTTGCGCGGCGCAAAGAAACGAAGAATTAGTGGTACAGAGACCACAGAGAATCGTCCTTTATTGCGTCAGATTCTTCTCTGTGTCCTCCGTGCCTCTGTGTGAAATGTTTTTCTTTGCGACTTTGCGACTTTGCGTGAGCCTCCCTAGATCGACCGCACCGGCATCGCCACGATATCGTCGATCCGGATCGCCTCTTTCACCACGAAGGGTTCCCCGTATTTCACGCCGATCTGATTGCCGTAGAATCGCGCGATCGCCCCCAATCGCTCGCGGATCTCCGCCTCGTCGGGAAACAAGTTCTCTCCCTCGCTCACGGCCCCATACTGCGACGCGTAACTCAGCAGCGCCGCCATGCGCCGCTCGAATTGCGCGCTGATGTCCACGATGAACGACGGTTTCACGTCGGCATACAGGCTGGCGTAGAGGATTTTCTGCGGGCGATGCGGCTCGCTATATTCGTCGATCTTCTTCAAGCCCGCGAGGAAGCAGGCTTCGAAGCCCATCTCGCCGCAGCGGTAATGGTCCGGATGCCGCGCCTGCCAGTACGGCAGAATTACGACCCGCGGCCGCAGTTCGCGGATTTTCATGGCCAGCATGAGCCGCGCCGTCAGCGTGTTCTCCAGCCGCGCATCGGGAAAATGCAGATTGCCGCGCCACTCGAGCCGCATGTGCCTGGCCGCGATCTCGCTCTCCGCCACGCGGATTTCCGGCGAGCCGCGCGTCCCCATGTCCCCCGCCGTCAAATCCAGCACGCCCGTGCGGTAGCCGGTCTCCGCCATGCGGATCAGCGTGCCGCCGCAGGTCTGCTCCACGTCGTCGGGGTGGGCGGCGATGGCCAATACGTCGAGCCTCATGCGCGCGCCGCCAGTTTCTTCAGGAATTCGTCGCGAGTCACTTTGTATTTGAAGGCCTTCACCTGGTTGATGGCGATTACCGGCACTTCGTCATTGTAGCGGCGGCGCAGCTCGGGATCGCGATCGATGTCGAACTCCTCGTAGTCGAACTCGGCTCGGCGGCGGGCATCGGCGAGCACCCGCTTAGCTTCGTCGCACAGGCAGCAGCCGGCGCGGGTATAAAGCGTAACCCGCGGCTTCACCAGTAGAGGTCCTCGCGGCGCCAGTAGCGCTGGCGCGTGCCCATCATATTAATAAGGATAATTCCGATGATGAACCCGCCGATGTGCGCGAAGAATGCCGTTCCCCCCTGCGACGTCTCGCCCAGGCTGCCGTAGCCGCCCAGAAGCTGCATGCCGAACCAGTAAATCAGCATCGCCCAGGCGGGTACGTCGAACGTGAAGATCAGAATGAACCACGCGAACAGCTTCACTTCCGAGCGCGGGAACTTCACTAGGTACGCGCCCATCACGCCCGCGATGGCGCCGCTCGCGCCCACCATGGGAATGCGCGAATAGGGGTCGATCATCACCTGCGCCAGCCCTGCGGTCACGCCGCACAGGAGGTAAAAGATGAGGTATTTGAAGTGCCCCAGGATATCTTCCACGTTGTCGCCGAACACCCACAGGAAGAGCATGTTCCCCAGTACGTGGATCCAGCCCGCGTGCAGAAACATGTGGGTGACGAGATTTTCGGGGTGGAAATAAGCCGGCCGGAGGCTGTAGACCCGCATGAAGTGGTTATAGGCATACGGATCGAGCCACGCTTCATGCAGGAACACCATGAGATTCGCGGCGATCAGCAGCACGGTGACGATGGGCCGGGAGTAACTCGGCTGTGAAACCTTGATGGGGATGGGAAACATTTACTTGGCGAAGGAAGCCGCCGCGCGCTCGGCCAAGTCGGCCTGCGAACGTCTTTCCGCGCGCGCCATGAGCGCGCGGATTTCATCGATGCCGCGAATGCCGCTGCGCGCCCCCAGTGCGGTGCAGTTCAGGGCGGCCATGGCGTTGGAAAACTCGAGCGCTTCGAGCATCGGCATCTTCTGCAAAACAGCATAGCAGAACGCCCCATGAAAGACGTCGCCGGCACCCGTGGTGTCCACGCAATCCACCACATATCCTGGCGAATAGAAGTACTTGCCCCCGGTCCGCGCCAGCGCCCCATGCGCTCCCAGGGTCATGGCGGCGACCTTCATCCCGTACTCCTCCTGCAGCGTTTCGAGCGCGCGAAACGGATCGCTGCGGCCGGTCCACGCGCTGGGAAATTCCGAGCTCGCCACCAGGTAATCGACGAAGGGCAGCACGCGGTCGAACCCGTGATAGATGGTGTCGACGTCGACGGTGACGGGAATCCCGTATTGGTGCGCGATCCCCGCCGCGCGCGCTACCGCCGCCGTGTCGTGGCCGTCGATGTGCAGCAGGCGCGCGCAGGTGATCTGCTCGGGCGTGATCTCGGCGGGCGTGAGCATGAGGCATTCGGGCCGGCTCCAGAAAACCGTGCGCTCGCCGCTCGACCGGTCGACGATGATGTACGCCGATTGGTTGGGGCAGCCCTTACGGCGCTGTACGTGATCGAGATTGACGCCGGTGGATTGCAGGCTGGCCCACTGGATGTCGCCGCGCTCGTCGTCCCCGATTGTGCCGATGTATTTCGTGCGCAGTCCGAGGCGTGCGCAGGCCACCATCGCGCTGGCCACCTGCCCGCCCGGACTGACGATCTCCTGTTCGAACGGCGCTTTCCCGGCATACGGCGGAAATCGCGGCACGATGAGCACGGTATCGGTGGCATTCAGCCCCACGCCCACAACGTCGAAATCAGGCACACCAATATTGTGGCAGGAAACCAAGCTTTCAGCGCTCAGCCTTCCGCATTCAGCTAAACACGTGGCGTCTCGGAGCTGACCGCTGACCGCAGTGCCTCTGTGTGAAAAGAACTCTTGTTATCCTGTCTAGATGGACGAAGTTGGACTCGGCATTATCGGTCTGGGCAATGTCGGCTCGGGTACGTTGACCATCCTCGCCGACAATGCCGAGCAGATTGCCCTGAAGCTGGGATTCCGGTTGAAAGTGGTAGCGGTGTGCTCGCGCACCGCTCACGCGAAGAAGTTGCCGCCCGCTCTGGGCCCTGTATTCCGCACCACCGATTGGCGTGAAGTGGTCACGCACCCCGAGGTCAAGATTGTCGCCGAACTGGTGGGCGGAACCACCGTGGCGGCGGAGATTTTCGATGCCGCCATCGAGCATCGCAAGTCCATGGTCACAGCCAACAAGGAATTGATGGCGGCATGCGGGCCGGAAATCTGGGACCGCGCCATTCGCGCCGGCATCAATTTGGCCATGGAAGCGAGCGTCTGCGGCGGCATCCCGATCCACGCCGTGCTGCGCGAGGGAATTTCCGGTGATCGCGTGCAGGCGTTCTACGGCATTTTGAACGGCACGTGCAATTACATCCTCACCGAGATGGAGAAGCGCAACGTGCCGCTCGCCACGGTGCTGGAAGAGGCGCAGCGGCTGGGATACGCGGAGGCCGACCCGAGCGCCGATGTCGACGGCTACGACGCACGCTCGAAACTGGTGCTGCTGGCGGCGCTGGCGTTCGGCGAGAAGATCACGCCTTCGGACATTTTCATGGAAGGCATCCGGCGGATCAGCGAAGTGGATTTCCGCTACGCTTTGCAGTTGAAGCACACCATCCGCCTGATCTGCGGGGCGCGCAAAATTCCCGAGGGGTTGATTCTCTCGGTCCGTCCGGCGTTGATTCCGCTCTCCACGATTCTGGCCGGCGTACAGGGTGCGTACAATGCCGTGTGGGTGAAAGGCATCTACGGCGAGGATACGTTCTACTACGGCTGGGGCGCGGGCGCGCTTCCCACCGGGGTCGCGGTGGTGAGCGACCTGATGCGCGTGGCGCGCGAAATTCGCAGCGGCAGCCCGGAGCGCGTTTCCCCATTCGCGCATGAACGGCTGGGCGAGAACAAGCCGGTCTCGGTCACCCTGCAGCGGCGGGCCTATTATTTGCGCTTCCGCGTGGAGGACCGGCGCGGCATCATCGCGGCGCTCGCCGGCATTCTGGCGAATAAAAATATCGGGCTCGAATCGGTGGTGCAAGAATCCTGCGACACCAAAGACGATCTGCCGTTCGTGATAACCACCGAGGAGACCACCGAACAGGCCGTTCGCGAGGCGGTGGAGGATATGTCGCGGCTCGATTTCCTGAAAGAGGCGCCGCTGGTGCTGCCCATGGAGACCGCTCTATGAGAAGACTGCTGGTTTGGTACGTTGTGGCCGGAGGGCTAAGCGCGCAAGTGGCGCAGCAGGCGAACTCCACTTATCAGACGGAAGCCGGGCGCGAAAACGTCGCCAAGAGTTTGATTGCCGCCAACCGCGAGGGCACCGAGAAGCCGCGCGAGCTGATCGAATCGATGGGATTGCAGCCGGGCATGACGGTGGCGGATGTCGGCACCGGCCCGGGATTCATGCTGCCATACTTAAGCGAGCGCGTCGGGCCTTCCGGGCACGTCCTGGCGGAAGACATCTTCGACGATTTTCTGGCCGGCGCCAAAAAGACCGCGGCGGACCACAGGCTTACCAACGTCGCCTTTATCAAAGGCACGGAGACCGATCCCAATCTGCCCGAGGGGCAAGTTGACATGGAGCTGGTGCTCGACGCCTATCACCATTTCGACTATCCCGAGAAGATGCTGGCGGGGTTGCGCAAAGCGCTCAAGCCGGATGGCAAGCTGGTGATTGTGGAGTATTACAAGCGCGAATCGGCCATGCCGGGCGGGCGCGCGGTGACGCACATCCGGCTCGACATGCCGGACCTGATCAAGGAAGTGGAAGCCAACCATTTCCACCTGATCATGGAGAAGGAACACATCAAGAACGTCCAGTACATGCTCATACTGGAGAAGAGCTAGAACCAATGAAACGCTTTTTGCGATACGCCAGATTCGCGGCCTGGCCGCTGGTTTTGCTGCTGCCTTTGGGGGCGCAGGATGCCAAGGAGTCCAAGAAAAAGAAGGCTACCGGGATCACCAGCGAGCAGGCGCAGCAGATTCTCGACGAACTGCGCGATATCCGGCAATTGCTCGAACAGCAGCAGGCCACGCTGCAGGCTCTGGCCGAGAAGAACGGACGGGCGGGCCCTTCACGGGCGAAGCTCGACCTCAGCGGATTCCAGATGCTGGGTTCGAAGGACGCGCCGTTGACGCTGGTGGAATTCACCGACTATCAATGCCCGTACTGCCGGCAGTTCCACGTCACGGTATTTCACGAGCTCAAGAAAAACTACATCGATACCGGTAAAGTGCGCTTTTACAGCCGCGATCTGCCGCTCGACCAGATCCATCCCAACGCCATTCGCGCCGCGGAAGCGGGGCGTTGCGCGGCCGATCAGGGACAATTCTGGGCGATGCGCGACCTGATGGGCGCGAACCCCGATAAGCTCGACCTGGAGAACCTGGTGGCCGAGGCTGGCACGCTGAAGATGGACTCCAAGGCCTTCCGTACGTGCGTGGAATCGCAGAAATATAAGGAAGCGGTGCAGGGCGACGTGCTCGAAGCCATGAAAATCGGCGCCGAAGCGACGCCCACATTCGTGCTTGGTAAAAGCACGCCGCAAGGCGTGGATGGCGAACTGATTGTCGGTTCGCAGCCGTATGCGGAGTTCGTGAAGCAGATCTCCAAACTGGATTCGAAGTAGTGCCAATCCTAACGAGCCCTACTGAGCCGCGACCGCGAGGGAGCGCAAGCGTCGGGATAAACCGGCGTGTAGTCGGGGATGAAAGAGCCCCACAAGAAAGGAGTAGCGAACCATCTTGACCTCGAGTCTTGCGCCGGGTGCCGTGAGGGACCAGGTG
>Ga0181538_10001721_pt1 | contig 24027 bp, 16 predicted proteins | sample PEATcosm2014_Bin_40_FD_119773 | JGI IMG/M metagenome (GOLD analysis project Ga0181538, IMG submission 119773) | Peatland microbial communities from MTU Mesocosm Facility, Houghton, MI, USA - PEATcosm2014_Bin23_30_metaG | ecosystem: Environmental > Terrestrial > Soil > Wetlands > Peat | place... | reverse complement strand
GATCAAAGCCGGCGATGGGTTCGCGTTCACGTCGCCGGTCGGTTCCTTCCCGCCCAACGCCTTCGGGCTTTACGACATGCACGGGAATGCCTGGCAGTGGTGCGCGGATTGGTACGGCGCGGATTACTACGCCGTGTCTCCCACAGACGACCCAACCGGCCCGGATTCCGGCAATACCCGTGTCCATCGTGGCGGTTCCTGGTTCACCGGGCCGGCCGACGCCCGTTCCGCCGGCCGCAGCGGTGCCACGCCGGACCACCGGGGCAACGGCACTGGCTTCCGCATTGCCAGGACTCAGTAGAGGATCTCCATCCGGGCCGCATCTTCTTCACTGCAACGGGTCATCGCCGTCACCAGCCTTGCTTGACATGCCCTGTGACGTGACTTTCCAGAGCCTTCACGTCTCGGAATTTCCCGCGGCGGCCTTTTTGAAGATGTAAATGGCGTTGCCGTCCCACGGCGAAACGGGAGTGGCCCTATAAAAGAAACCGCCGGGGCCCAAGATGCCAAGGGCCTTTCGATGTTCGGTCGAAAGGGGCGGGTCTTCAAATGTCCGCCAAAAAAGCTCGGGCCGGTATAAGGGGAACCAGAAGTTATTGTTCGTAACGATGCACTCGTAGCGCGCACCCCGGACGTTCATGGAATTCAGGATGTCGTCAAGCCCATTGCCATGCAAGCCAAAAACAATGAAGTAATCCGGCGGCGCCGCGCCAAAAAAATGAATCAGCGGGAGGCCGGCAAACTGGCCCTCCGGTGGTCCGCTCAATTGCCACGCATACGTCGCCTTGGGAGCATGAAACATCAGCGGGTAAGTCGAGGTATCGGGAATCACCGCGATGGACTCGCCGGCGCGGACATGCTCATTTATCCATCGCGCCGTTTCGCTGAAAGGGTCGCCGTGAGGATGGACGGTCTCGCCCAAGTAGCTGGCGATGGTGGAACGAAAACCGCACCAAAGAAGCGGCCCTCCGTTGAACAGATTGGTGCCAAACAGAACGGATCCCAGCGTTACAGCCAGCCACGTTCTTCCCCGCGTCAGAGCGCACAGCGCCAGCGATTCAATAGCGACGCACAGCGGGATCACCGGCGTCAAATAGCGCACATTGAACAATGCCTGCCCGCGATAAGGATCCGCTGAACAGATCGTGGCAGCCAGGACAAAAATGAAAAACGCGGCCGGGGCGCGGACAAGCCAGGGATTTCGCGTCTTCCAGTACAATAAAGGTGTTGCCAGAAGCAACAGCGGGACGCCAAACTCGCAGCGATCCAAGTCGCGCAAGGCAAACCAGAAGAGGGTGCATTTGCCGGCCAGCCAGCCGTCGGGCCATGGCGGCTGGTGGGCAACCTTGTTGTTGCTAGGGTTCCAGATCCAAATCACCAAAGCGCCAACAACCATCTGCGGCAATAATAGCAGCAGCCAGTCCCGGGCGCGGAGCCGGTTTTCCTTGCGCTTCCATAGGCTGTAATCAGCCGCCAGGCAGACATAAAGCGCGCCATAGTAGAGATAGTTCACCGCGAGCAAACAGGTGGAAACCGCGGTCATCGCGAGCAACCGGCTGGTTTGCCCCTTCCAGTTCAGGTACAGATACGCGACAGCGACGCTGCCCAGTATTCCGGGGCTGTAATAACGGCATTGCCTTGAATAAAGAAGCAGCGAAACATTGCAAGCCAGACCCAGGCAAACCAGCAGCGCGAACAGCACCCCGGCATGGCCGCGCCATAGCCACCAGTAGATCAGAACAAACGTGCCCAGCCCGCACAAAGCAAAGGGCAGCCGCGCCGCCAGCGCGCTTTGCATTCCAAACGCCGCCAGAAACGGCGCCGCCAGATAAAATTGGAGCGGCGAGATTTCCCGGATGTTCAGGTTTCTCACCCCCGATCCTTTGTCATAAGCACAGATATTGTGGTCATCCGGAAGGGCGCTGGTGTCGAGATGGCGCACAACCCCCTTGGCCCCAAGAGCCGCCATCGCTTCGTCCTCCCACAGCGGGTAGTGGCCCAAACGCGCGAAGAGGAGCACGGCTGCAACGCCGAGAAAACTCACCGCGAGCCAGAACGCAAGGCTCTTTCGCTCGCGCAATTCTCCCAATTTTCTTTCCGAGAACTTCAGTTCCATGCCAGGGGTCACTCCCGGATAATCGCATATTCCTTTGGACGCTTCAAGAGAAGATCCAGCCCGCTGATAATGCATCAGTCGTGGATGGCAGGGCGACGCTTCCAAGGAACCTCGTAGCGGCTTTCGGCGGAAAGCCGCCATTGTCCTTTCCAGCGCTGGCTGTGCGATTCGAACCCGAATAGTGCGGCGCTCTGCCGAGCGCCGCTACGCTTCCAACGCAGGCTTCCAGGCAATCTCCAATATATTGGGCGTTCCTTGGCACAATGCACCGCGTTTGGTGGTTCGTGTCTCCTGCGGAGCCTCGCCATCCAAAGAGGGCTCGGCTGGAGCCTCCCCCTGCCATTCCCCGCCTTCACGGACGCCTTACAAATGAAACCATTTTTCGCTTTTTTTTCCTTGACTCCAAGCCCCCCAATCCCTCATATTGCCTGCCAGTTAAACGAGAGGATGTGAACAGTTACGTTTTTAGTTACTTGGAATGGCGTGGAAACCTTGGAGGACAATATGACACTACAAAAAACTATGAGGAGGTTGGTTTTGGCGGGAATCCTGGCTTGGTCCTGTCACACGTTTGCCGGCAGTCTTGACAACTGGTCCTGGCGCAATCCCTTGCCGAACGGCAACCCACCGGCCATTCTTAATACACTCTACGGCGTCGTGTTCGCCAACGGCAAATTTGTGGCGGTGGGCGGCGCAGGGATGGCCTGCATATCAACCGACACCACGAATTGGCCGGAGGCGTCAACGGCCACGACGAACAGCCTGGCAGCAATCACCTGCGGGAACGGCGAATATGTGGCGGTGGGCGCCTCCGGGACGGTGGAGACATCACCGGACGGCACGAACTGGGTATTGCAGAATTCGGGCACGGCGAGCGCCCTTTCTGCTGTGGCCTACGCCAATGGGCATTTTGTCGCCGTGGGCCCTTCCGTAGTCATCACCTCGGCAAATGGAGTGACTTGGTCGTCTTCGGTCTCCGGTTTGAGCGGGGGCACTGGCGTGGCTGGTGGCAGCACGGGTTTCGTGGCGGTCAGCCAGTTCAGTGCGGCTTATTACTCCCCGGATGGCACGACCTGGACGAGCCAGCCCCTGGCAGCACAACAGTACCCGGTTGTCACGTACGCCAACGGCCTCTACATGATTGCCAGCGAATCTTACCCATCTTCATGGATTCATGCTCAGTACGTCACTACGTCGCCCGACGGCCAGAATTGGACGCCCCACTCTATCGGTAACATATTCAGCACCGAATACCCCGAATATGAGTTCATCTGCTATGGGAATGGGAATGTGATCACATGGCAAGAAGGGCCGGACTTTGTGTTCCAGATTTCGTCCGATCTGACCAATTGGACGACAACGAATTCTCTGCCGAGCGATTACACGGCGGGCTTCTACGGCAGAGAGGTAATCCCCCCGCCTCTTTATGCAGGTGTCTATGGCAATGGCAAGTATGTCGTCTTCGGCGAAGCAAACACATTCACGCCGTATTCGGACTACAACGAGCCGCCCATTTTTACTTCAAGCGACGCCATGACGTGGAGCAACCAACGGCCTACTTGCTTGGTTCCCCCCACCGGCCCGACCGGCACCTTCACCGGCATCGCCTCCACTAACGGGGTCTATGTGGTCTGTTCCGGGAGTTCGATCGTCCGGTCGGCTGACGACGTTACCTATACCAGCGTCAGCGGCTCGCCGGTTTTGTCGGCGGTGGTTTCATGGGGTGGAAGTTTTGCCGGAGTGGGTCAGGCGGGAGCGATTTATCAGTCCAGCGACGGCAATACCTGGACACAGCGCAATTCCGCCACTGCCCAAAATCTCCATGCCGTTGCCGGGGGCGGGCTGCTGGTGGCGGTGGGAGACAGCGGAACCATTCAGACGGCGGCGACCGGCACGGTTTGGACCAGCCGCACTTCAGGCACTTCGCTCGCCCTCTATGGCGTGACGGCTTCCACTGGGCTTTACGTCACGGTGGGCCAGGAGGGCACGGTGCTGTCCTCGCCGGATGGCATCAACTGGTCCGGGCAATACTCAGGGCAACTTAATGATTTGAATTCCGTCGCTTGCGGCTCGGCCGGATTCGTCGCGGTCGGAACTGGAGGAACCATTGTCAGCTCACCGGATGGGACTAACTGGTCGCCATCGGCGTCCGGCACAACCAATGCCCTGGAGAGCGTCACTTTCGGAAACGGTTATTATCTCGCGGTCGCGGGGGCGGTCGTCTTGACGTCCCCGGATGGCCAAACGTGGAGTTCCCGCAGTGTCGGCCTGACCGGCGGACAGAATCTGTTCGCATGCGCCTTTCTCAACGGGCGGTTTGATGTGGTTGGGTCGGGTGGGACGATTTTGGAATCCGGCGTGGTCGCGCCGCTGGTGGATCTGCAAATCCATCGAGGTTGCGGAGCGTGTTTGTTTACGGTCTTTTCCCCGGCGGGGAACAGTTACCGCATCCAGTCCACCGCGAACCTGGGTGTCCCGAATTGGACAGATGTTGCAACAAATCTGAACCCGGCGGCAATCAGCCAATGGACCAACTCGGGCGTTGGGGCCGGGTCCGTTTTCTATCGCGTCATTTCACCTTGATCCGGCAGGCGCGAGCGGGGAAGAAGATTTCGCCGATAGGCCGTGCCGGTGTCAGGGGTGCCGGTCTCAGTCCTCACTTTTGCAACTGACTCAGTCCAGCCGCTTTTCCAGCGGCGGAAAATTCGATCTTTACGTCCACAACTGCCTGTCAAGCGAGCGGTATTGGATGGCTTCGGAGATGTGGTCGCTGGTGATTTTTTCCGCGCCGGCAAGGTCGGCGATGGTGCGGGCGACTTTCAGGATGCGGTCGTAGGCGCGCGCGCTCAAGTTCAGGTCGGACATGGCGAACTTGAGAAGTTCCTTGGTGGCCTCTTCCAGCGCGCAATGGGTTTTCAATTCGCGCGAACCCATCCGCGCGTTGCAGGTGATCTTGCGCTTGTGTGCGAAGCGGGCCTGCTGAATCTTCCTGGCTTTGACGACGCGCTCGCGGATGGCGGCGGAGTCCTCGCCCGTCTTCTCGCTGCTGATCTCGCGGAATTTGACCTGCGGCACTTCGACGTGCAGGTCAATTCTGTCCAGCAACGGGCCGGAAATGCGGCCCAGATAATTCTGAATCTCGCGCGGCGAACTGCGCGATTCGCCCGGCATTTTACCGTCGGGCGTCGGATTCATCGCGGCGACGAGCATGAATTCCGACGGGAAGGTCATCGTCCCGGCGGCGCGTGAGATTGTCACCACGCCCTCTTCCAGCGGTTGGCGCATGGTTTCCAGCACGGCGCGCTTGAACTCGGGCAATTCGTCCAGAAACAACACGCCGTGGTGCGCCAGCGAAATTTCGCCGGGTGTGGGATTGGCGTTGCCGCCGAGCAAACCGGCGTCCGACGCGGTATGATGGGGCGTGCGGAACGGGCGGCGTGTCACCAGCGCCTGTTCCGGCTTGAGCAGGCCGACGATGCTGTGGATTTTAGTCGTTTCCAGCGCCTCCTCCAAAGTCAGCGGCGGCAAAATCGTCGTCAACCGCCGGGCGAGCATGGATTTGCCCGTGCCGGGCGGGCCGATGAGCAGGACGTTGTGGCCGCCGGCCGCCGCGATTTCCAGGGCGCGCTTGACGGATTCCTGGCCCTTGACTTCCGCCATGTCAATTTCGTCGTCGAAGGTCTGCTCGAAAATCTTGGCGAGATCAACTTTCGTCGGCTCTATTTTGATTTCCCCTTCCAAAAATGCGACGGCCTGCCGCAAGTTTTCGATGGGGATGACTTTCAACCCTTCCACCACCGCGGCTTCCGCCGCGTTTTCCGGCGGGACCAGCACGCCGGTCCGGCCTTCCGCCCGCGCCCGCCAGGCAATCGGCAGCACCCCCTTGACCGGCCGCACCGCGCCCGTCAGCGCCAACTCCCCGACCATGATGTAGTTGTCCAGGTCCTCCGATTCCAACTGGTCGCTGGCCGCCAACATGCCGACGGCGATGGGCAGATCGAAACTCGGCCCCTCCTTCTTGACATCCGCCGGGGCGAGATTGATGGTGCAGCGCCCCATGGGAAACTTAAACCCGGAATTGGTCAGCGCGGTGGTGACGCGATCCCGCGACTCCTTCACCGCCGCATCCGGCAGGCCGACAATGACGATGAGGGTATCGCCCCAGCCGCAATTGACCTCCACCTCGACGGGGAAGGCTTCGATTCCATTGACCGCAGCAGACAAAACACGGGCAAGCATGGGGGGATTGTGGGGGAATGGGGGCGCAAGTGCAATGCGGTTTTTCGGTTTTTGCGACAGGGTGACCGACACGACTAGATGTTGAGCTTTTTTTTAAACAGGCCGAGGTCACGAAGCGAAAAGCGAGAGTGGATTCTTGAAACTCCAACGGATTATTACTGGTTTAACTGGTAAAACTTCTGTGTGCCTGAGGTGGCATTGGTCACTCTGCACTGGCCGTTGACGACGACTGGCGCGGGAGAAACGGTGCTCCAGACCGCCGGAGAAGCAAGGTTCGTGAAGGATTGCAAAATCAACCCGATCTGATTGGTCGGCCAAGTCAAAATGACATTGCTCCCGCAAAGACTGATTGTCATTTGCACCAATGAAAGACTGAACACCGTCCCGCTTCCTGAACTGCCGCCGATATCTGTCGTCCCATAGAACGTGTTGGCCGATAAAATCAATCCGGCATTCGGCGCAACTCCGTCCGTACCGTTAGTCAGGCTATACAGGGTCGAAAAACCCGTGCCATTGGTGTTTACGGCGAACACCGTGCCGTCGCCCCAACGGCCGCCAAACTGTGCCGTCCCATAGAGCATGTTGCCGGACAAAATCAATCCGGCACTCGGCAATGCTCCGTCGCTGTTGGTGCCGTAGCCATAATACCCCGCATCGCCAAGGGTTCCCGTAAAACTATGGAGGTTCGTAAAACCGGTGCCATTGGTGTTTACGGCGAATACGGTGCCGTTGCCCGAACTGCCGCCATACTGTGCCGTCCCATAGAGGGTGTTGCCCGATACAATCAATCCGATCGCCGGATCGGAGCCGTCGATGTTGGTGCCAGCCCCTACAATGCCCCCATCGCCAAGGGTTCCCGTAAAACTATGAAGGTTCGTAAAACCAGTGCCATTGGTGTTTACGGCGAATACCGTGCCACTGCCGCCATTAACCGTCGTTCCGAAGAGGGTGTTGCCGGATAATACCAAAGCGCCAGCCGGAGATCCTCCTTCGCCGACGTTGGTGAAACTATGCACGGTCCTAAAACCCAATCCATTGGTCTCCACGGAGAACACCGTACCATAGCTGCCTGAGCCGCCAAAATCTGCCGCCGTTCCGTAAAGGGTGTCGCCCGATATAATCAATCCTCCTCCTGGATAACCCCCGTCGGTGCCATTAGTGAAACTATGCAGGTTCGTAAAACCCGATCCGTTGGTGTTGAAGGAAAACACGGTGCCAGCGGCCGAACTGCCGCCTGCGCCCGCCATCCCATAGAGGGTGTTGCCCGATAGAATCAATCCTCCTCCTGGATCAGCTCCGTCGCTGTTGGTGCCGCCATAATAGCCCGCATCGCCAAGGGTTCCCGTAAAACTATGAAGGTTCGTAAAACCCGTCCCATCTGTGTTGACACCAAACACTGTGCCGTCGTCCGCACTGCCGCCCCTATCTGCCGTCCCATAGAGAGTGTTGCCCGATAGAATCAAACCGCCTGACGGCCTACATCCGTCGTTGTTACCATAAGGCGGAGAATTCGAAAGTTCGGTGAAACTATGCAGAATAGCAAACGTCTGAGCCCTCACGCGACCAGCCAACATTAAGCCCAGTACGGCGACAAGCGCGGGCACATAGATCAGATTTGAAATACGAGTTTTCATAAGTTTTGATCCTGGCGGTTGCCGAAGTGTTCATGCGCGGGATGTGCTATTGCAAGCGGTTCTTTTTCGCAATTGAGCGTTTCAAGCACGGCAGGGAACTGAATGTCAGAGGAGCAGAACTGTTCCGGTCACGAAAGGCAGCGGCTGGGGGTTTTGGGCTTGGAGACATTCCTATTCTCGCTCGCTTTCGAGCATTATAGCATCGTGGTGACGCGAGAATTTCGCTCCGCGATGGCAAATTCAAAGTGGAAAGGGAAATTCCTTCTTGCAGGGCAATTGGATACAACATAAGGACGTTGTGGCCGCCCGCCGCCGCGATTTCCAAGGCGCGCTTGACGGATTCCTGGCCCTTGACTTCCGCCATGTCAATTTCGTCATCGAAGGACTGATCGAATTTTCCGGCATCCGCCGGGGCGAGATTGATGGTGCAGCGGCCCATGGGAAATTTGAACCCGGAATTGGTCAGCGCGGTGGTGACGCGGTCCCGCGACTCCTTCACCGCCGCATCCGGCAGGCCGACGATGACGATAATCGTATCGCCCCAGCCGCAATTGACCTCCACCTCGACGGGGAAGGCTTCGATTCCGTTGACAGCGGCGGATAAGACGCGGGCCAGCATGGGGGGATTGTGGCCCAAAGCGGGCGCAAGGGCAATGCGGTTTTTTCGCGTATGCCAAGGCACGGGTAAAACTGACAAACTTGACCCTGATAAACTTGACCGTTAAATTTTGGAGAGTCCGCGGCTAAACTCCAATAAATGATCGCCGATGAGATCAGAGAATGGATGCACGCCGACCCTTTTCAGCCGTTTCGGATCGTGCTCGGAAATCAGCAATCGTTCGTTGTTGCCCACACGGATTATCTGATGGTCAGCCCGGATCGCCAGACAGTCGTTCTTTACGACGAGGGAGGACATTTCAAAATCCTCAATGCGCAGCAAATCAAACTCGTGGAACGGGCGGAGCGCCACTCATCGGAAACGGCGTAATGGGCTTGGTTTCAAAAAACGGCCGCGCCACTCCTTGACCGCCGCGTCCGGCAGGCCGACGATGACGATCTTGGTATCGCTCCAGCCGGAATTGACCTCCACCTCGACGGGGAAGGCTTCAATTCCATTGACAGCGGCGGATAAAACGCGAGCCAGCATCGGCGGAGTTTGGGGGAACGAAGGCGCGAGGGCAATGCGATTTTTGGCGGGGTTCGCCTACCTCCGCGAAGCCCTTCACCTCGACGGAGTGTAGAAAGTGCGGACACTAGCATGGGCAGTGCCAACAAAACATTTTAAGCCCTTTTTGACTGTATCTTTGTTGTATTTCGGGGCACAATCCCCGGTGCCATGAGTTTTGCGGTTCACGATTTACAGAAAGCGATTCTGGGGAGAGGACATTCGCTGACGAGATTAAACGTCAAAAAAAGGTAATTGCATCGAAGCTCGGTCTTGAAGATAGCGAACGATGCGTAGATGCAGAACTCGGCGGCTATGAGTGAACATATTATACGGCCAAACAAATCACGCTGGGAAAAATGTCGGGATTGGAGCAAATCATGGAGTCCGCAGGTCAAACAGGCTGTCATCGCAGGAGCCATTCTCATTCTTTTAACCGTGGCTGGCTGGATTCTGTTCAGTCCAAAGGGTAAGTCCGATGAATTGGTTGGTGAAATAAGTCGGACAAGCATTTATCAAGAAACGAACGCGCAGATCCGCGCGGTTCGATCTCGAGTGTTTTTGCTCGTCAGCATCGACAACACCGGGCCGGTTCCGACGAAAGTTGATCATTACAGCTTGGACATCAAATCTGGAACCGCGCAGTTCAAGTCTTTGCAGCCAGTTGTGATACCGGAAGAAGTGCGCTTGGCGTCAGGTGACGGACGGGAGTTGGCTCCCGCAACAAACGCGATATACGATAAGACGATAACGCCGTTGCGTGAAGGAGATACGAAAATGGGCTGGATCGCGTTCGATGTTCCAGGAACTTCAACGGAGGCGCTCAAGGCAAATGGCACAACATTTCGGTTAAGATTTGAAGACAATCGCCGTCGCGAATTCTTCGCCCAATACGCCTGGTCATCTGAGCGGACGAACCTCTTATACTTTCCGGGACAATAGCTGCTTGCTCAGGCGCTTGGGGAATTTGAGGTGAAAAACCATCCAGTCAATCCTCACCAATGTCAGAATAGGCGAAATCGAAATAATGAGCACGACGATCGCATCCCCCCAGCCGCCGTTTCACCCTTGTGCCAGGGAAAGGAACCACGGGGTCAGGCCCAGACCTCCCCAACTGGCTGGTTTGTGGCTTGCGACAAATACTTTGCGCAGCGTTTCGTCGTAGGGGATTAGCGCGGTCCAGAGGACGCCGGGGGTGTCTTTCCAGCGCGGGTCCGGCTCGCCGCCGTCCATGCGCTGAAAGGCCGCGCCTTCCATTTTCTTGTTCCACATGAAATCGCGGTTGGTCGCGATGAGACGCGCCATGTCGTCCGCGTCAAAAACCAGGCCGTGCTCGCGGGCGCAGACGATGGCTTCGACATCAATGCCGTAATAGCCGCCGTTGGGATGGACGCCCACCCAATGCTTGGTCGTTCCGTCGCTCTTGTAGTCCCAGGGGCCGGCCGGGTCCCAATAATTCCAAACGTAGTATTTGCCGTTTTCGCGGGTCTTCATGCGGGATTTCATCAGGCGAAACCACTTCTCCGCGCGCGTCTTGTAAGCGGCGTTTCCGGTGACATCGTGCAGCGCCAGAAGCCAGAGGGCGACGGCGTTGGCCTTGTTGTCGGGATGCGAGAAGCCGGTGGCGGGATCGTTCCGTTTGGCGTAGCCGGCGGACCATTTGCCGGGCGTCTGCGCAGTCGCGCCTTCGATGCCAAAGGGCAGGACGATGGAAATGCCGCCGCCGTTGGCCGTCTCGCGCCAGACGCCGCGCTGGTCCCATTTCTGAAAAACTTGTTCGGAAAGTCTGAGGTAGCTTTCCGCTTTGGCCTGATACTTGGGCTTGAGGGCGGGGTCTTTGAGAATCTGGCCGGCCATTAACGTGACAGGCCGCAGCGCCATGGCCTCGCCCAGAAGGCTGTCGGCGAGGAAAGAGTTGAGCTGGTCGGTGTCCGTGCCGGCGGCTTCCAGCTTTGGCCAGCCGATGAAACCATCCGGCTCGGTGACGCCGCGGCGCACCCAGGAGTCGGTCCAATCCGTCAGCCGGTCAATCCACTCGGAATCGCGCGTGGCCCGCCAGCCGTAGTAAAAGCCGTTGAGAAACGGGGTGATGAGCCAGCCGATTTGCTCGCCCAATTCCATGTCGCAATAGCGCGAGCGGGCGTCGTTGAGAATGTAATTGCGCCATTGTTCGAGCCATGATTTTGCCAAGGCCGGTTCGATCCAGGGCGGCGCGCCGGGGGCCGATGCCGCGCAGAGCGGGTTGCGGCTGAGGGTCTGCGCGGCGGCGAGGACAACGGTTGCGGTGGAAATGTTCTTGACGAATTTGCGGCGGTTCATGGCGGCATGGGATTAAGATTAAGATTAAGATTATGATTAAGATTAAGATCAAGAACCGGAAACCGCCACCCAAAAAGTGACTAGGGAGCGCACGCGCCCCCGCGTGCAGTCAGCGACACCCTCGTCGCTGACATCGGCGGGTGGGTTCAGCGAGGGCGCTGAACCAGACATCCCGATTCGGAATCGGGACGTGTGCTCCCCGGCGGAGCATCGAATTTTTTGCGGGGGGCGTTGATTTTATCGAATTGGCAAGGGCCGCCGCAGTATGCAAAGCTCTCCCACAACATGCGCTTGGACAAATGGTATCTCGACGCGGTCTTCCCAGACGGAACGGTCTGGTTCGGCTGCCGCGCGCGGCTCGGCTTGTGGAAATGCCCGGCGATCCCGTGGGCTTCCAGTTGCGAGATGTTCCCCGATGGCTGGCAGTTGGTGGATTCCCATCTGGGCTGGGAGGAGCTGGCAATGCCCCGCCTGGAAAATGGTCATTGGCTGTGGCGCGGCCTGGACGGTTTCCATGCCCGCTGGGAACCGTCCGGGCCGGGCGCGGATATCACGCTGGCTTCGGATGCCCGGTTGCGGGTGCGTTGGAATTGTCTCGCGCCAAAGGCGACGGTGACGACGATTACCAACGGCGAAATTGGGCAGTCCACTCGCAAACGGGCGGTTTCCGGCGTCGGCTATGTGGAGCGTATGCAAATCGAAACGAAAGGGCCGAACCTGCCTTTCCGGGAACTTTTCTGGGGACGGGCGCACGCGGGGAAATCGAGCCTGGTGTGGATTCATTGGGGGCGCGGGCGGGAATTGACTCTGCTGCTGGAGAATGGCGCGCGAGTCGGCGGCAAGCTGGAGACTTATCAGCATGGGAGCATCCGCGCCCGGACGGTGCTTGGCGAATGGGAAACGGCGGGCGGAAGCCTGATCTGGGACCGGGACACGCGGCTGTATTTTCCACGCTGGCTGGTGTGGCTTGCCCGCGGGATGGCCCCGGCGCGGGAAATCAAAATGGCGGGACGTGTCCGGCTGCGGACTGCCGCGGGGGATTTCACCGGACCGGCAGTCTGGGAGGAGGTCCAATGGGAGTGAGACCATTTGCAGTTCGAAATTGCGCTGTCTCCGGGAAAAATAGCGGCGGTCACAGACCGCCGCTACAGCGCAAAAGCAAACAGGAACTTGTATGAGCGTTTCCCCAATCGCGGGCAAGGTTGCTTATGGCGCGTTGTTTGTCGTGATGGCGCCGCTGGGGTTGTGGGTTTGGAGTTTGCAGTTGACGTGTCCTTTTCCGGCCTTCCATTCCCTGTGGATCGGAATTCCGCTCCTGGCGGCTGGCGGCCTGTTGATGCTCCTGGCAACGGAGCGGCTTTGGCGCGTTGGCGGCGGGCTTCCGATGAACGCTTTCCCGCCGCCGCGCGTCGTGACGGGCGGAATCTATGCTCTGATTCCGCATCCGATTTATGCCGGATACGTCCTGTGTTGCGCGGGAGCAGCCATCAGGACCAGCAGCGCCGCCGGGCTGTGGATCGTCACGCCGGCGGTGGCGCTGGGCTGCCTGTCGCTCGTGCTTGGCTACGAGGGGCCTGATCTTTGCCGCCGATTCGGCGCCCGGCTCCCAGCGCCGTGGATGGGACTGCCGTCCGGGGAAGGCTTTTTGCCCCTGTCGCGCCGCGCGGGAACGGCGCTGGCGGTGCTGCTGCCGTTTGGCGTCTTGTATGTGGCGGTGAAGGCGATGGGAATTCCCGCCGACGCTTTCGAGACGCGATTTGGCTGGGAATGGGCGGTTCCCGTTCTGCCGGCAACAATGCCAATTTACGCCAGCATTTACTTGATAGTGCCGCTGGCTTTTTTCGCGTGCGCGGACCGCGCGGAAATGAGGCGGCTGGCGGCCGGCGGCCTGCTGGCAACGGGGCTGAACACGCTGCTTTACGCAATCGTGCCGGCGACGGCGGCGTTCCGGCCCGCGACGGGGAACGATTGGCTGAGCCAATGGCTGGCGTGGGAGCAGCGGATGGCCTCGCCCGCGGCGGGGTCGCTGCCGTCTTTCCATGTGACTTGGGCGGTGATTTGCGCGGCTTTTCTCGCGCGCGGACCGCTCCGGCGTTGGGCGGTTTTTTGTTGGCTCTGGTGCGCGGCGCTCTGCGTTTCGTGCCTGACGACGGGGATGCACAGCCTGGCGGATGTGCTGGCCGGCGCGCTGACCGGCGCGGTGTGCGTCCGCCCGGAATGGGTGTGGAGGCGGATGCTTGACGGCGTTGAGCGCCTGGGCAACGGCTGGAAGGCGTGGCGCTTCGGCCCGTTGCGCGTGATCAACCACGGTCTTTGGGCCGGGCTGGCGGGTTTCGCGGTTCTGCTCATCGCGGGGATGTCGGCGGATGCGGGGCATTTGTGGTGGGTCGTTCTGGTGGCGTCGTGCGCGCTGGCGGGGGCGGGGCTTTTTGCGCAATGGGTCGAGGGATCGTCCGCGCTGTTGCGGCCGTTCGGCTACTATGGCTCCATTCTCGGCGGATTGCTGGCGCTGTCAATTATTGCGTTGAGCCGCGGCCCGGCGGCGGATGTCATGGCCGCCTTTGCCGTCGCGGCGCCGTGGGCGCTGGCGATTGGGCGCCTGCGTTGCGTGGTGCAAGGCTGCTGCCACGGGCGGCCGGTGGAATGGGGCATCCGCCTCACCAACCCCCATTCGCGCGCCGTCAAGCTGGCGGGATTTTCCGGGAGGGCCATCCATCCCACGCCGCTATATTCGATTCTGGCAAACATCGTCATCGGCCTGGTTCTGCTGCGGCTGCGGGTGATCGGAGCGGGGCCGTTCCAAATTGCGGGGCTGTATCTGCTCCTGGCCGGGATGTCGCGATTTGTTGAAGAGGCGTATCGCGGGGAGCCGCAGACCCGGCGCGTCGCCGGCCTGCCGCTTTACCAATGGCTGGCGGTTGGGAGCGTAATCCTGGGCATGGTGGTGATGGCGCTGCGCGCGCCGCCCCTGCCGCCGATGCACTTGCCCACAGCATGGCTCTTGGCCGCATCGGCGCTCTGGGGCGCAATCAGCGCCTTCGCCATGAGCATGGATTTCCCCGCCTCCGAGCGCCGTTTCTCCCGCCTGACCGGCTGAGTGGTTTGGAAGAAAAGCAAGAATTGAGTTGGCAAGGCGCGCCGGCTGTGGCAATTGTCTTTCCCCATATATGTTTATTAAGAAACCATTATTTGTTTGGGCGGCTGCATCAGCCGCGCTACTCACCTCCGTGCCCCGCGCTCTTGCCGGTGAAGCCGACATCAACATTCCCGATCTGACCCTGGTGCAATTTCCAATGCTGGGCGGGGTCCACGGCACTACGCTGATGTACGCGGGCCTGGTGATCTGCGTCATCGCCGCGTTCTTCGGCTTGTGGCAGTACATTCAAACCAAAGCGCTGCCGGTGCATGAGAGCATGGCCAGCGTGTCGGAGACGATCTGGGAAACGTGCAAGACTTACCTGTTCACGCAGGGGAAGTTCCTGGCCATCCTTTGGGTGCTGATCGCCTGTTGCATGGTTTATTATTTCGTCGGCCTTCCGTGGAACGACCCGAAGACCACGTTGACTCACGCCGAGCTGATTCGTAATATCGTTCTTATTTTGCTCTCTTCCATCCTGGGCATTCTTGGCTCCTATGGCGTTGCTTGGTTTGGCATCCGCATCAATACGGTGTCCAATTCGCGCACGGCGTTTTCGGCGCTGAAGGGCGATCCGTTCGCCACGCTGGGCATCCCGCTGCGGTCGGGGATGAGCGTCGGCTTGTTGCTGGTGGCGGTGGAATTGTTCTTCATGATTTGCATCCTGATGTTCCTTAAGGAATTGGCCGGCCCGTGCTTCATCGGGTTTGCCATCGGCGAATCGCTCGGCGCGTCGGTTCTGCGCATTTGCGGCGGCATTTTCACCAAGATCGCCGACATCGGGTCCGATCTGATGAAGATCGTTTTCAAGCTGCCGGAGGATGACCCGAAGAATCCCGGCGTGATCGCCGACTGCACGGGGGACAACGCGGGCGACAGCGTCGGGCCGACGGCGGATGGTTTTGAAACTTACGGCGTGACGGGCGTGGCGCTGATCGCGTTCCTCGCGCTGGCATTGGCGGACAAGTCGAACCAGCTTACTTGCGCGACCCTCATTATTTGGATTTTTGTCATGCGCGCACTGATGATTGTCACTTCGCTGTTTTCCTATTTTGCAAACCAATGTCTGAGCAAGAACCTGTACGGCGGCAAGAAAGACTTCGATTTTGAAGCGCCGTTGACCCATCTGGTCTGGATGACTTCCGCCGTGTCCATCGGCGTGACGTTCATCGCGAGCTATTTTCTGCTGGGGGATTTCAAGGACAGCGCCGGGACGTTGCAGCCGGATTTGTGGTGGGTGCTGTCCATCATCATCAGTTGCGGAACTGTGGCGGGGGCGGTGATCCCGGAGTTCACGAAGATATTTGTCAGCACCAACTCGCGGCATGTGAAGGAAGTGACCAACTGCTCCAAACACGGCGGGGCGTCGCTCAACATCCTGTCCGGCTTTGTGGACGGCAATTTTTCGGCGTTCTGGATGGGGCTGGTCATCATGCTGCTGATGGCGACCTCGTATTACTTTTCGCAAAATCCGGCGCTGGTTGCGTTTCTGCCGGCAAAGTTCGCGTTTGCCAAACCCATTTTTGCGTTCGGGCTGGTCGCGTTCGGCTTCCTCGGCATGGGGCCGGTGACGATTGCAGTTGACAGCTACGGGCCGGTCACGGACAACGCGCAATCGGTGTATGAGTTGAGCCAGATTGAGGCGCGCAAGGACATCAAGGCGGAAATCAAGCGGGACTTCGGATTCGACGCGGATTTTGAGAACGCGAAGTACCAACTCGAGAAAGGGGACGGCGCGGGCAACACGTTCAAGGCGACGGCGAAACCGGTGCTCATCGGCACGGCGGTCGTGGGCGCGACCACGATGGTGTTCGGCATCATCATGCTGTTGCAAAAAATGTATGACCTTCAGGTGGCGTCGGGAGTGGCCGGCCCGTTCAAACCTGTTATTGACGCCTTGAGCATTGTCCAGCCGGAAATCATCCTGGGGCTGATCATGGGCGGCGCGGTCATTTACTGGTTCACCGGCGCCTCCTGCCAGGCGGTGGTGACGGGCGCGTATCGGGCGGTGGTCTATATCAAGGAGCATATAAGCCTGTCGGCGACAACGGCGGCGGTGAAGGACAGCAAGGAAGTGGTGCGCATTTGCACCGTTTATGCGCAGAAAGGGATGTGGAACATTTTCATCGTCGTGTTCTGCTTCGCGCTGGCGCTGCCGTTTTTCAATGCTTACTTCTTCATTGGCTACCTGATCGGCATCGCCTTTTTCGGCCTGTTCCAGGCCATCTTCATGGCCAATGCCGGCGGCGCTTGGGACAACGCGAAGAAAATCGTCGAAGTGGACCTGCGCCAAAAAGGCACCGAGCTTCATGCGGCTACGGTTGTGGGCGACACCGTGGGGGATCCGTTCAAGGACACTTCGTCGGTGGCGATGAACCCGGTCATCAAATTCACCACACTGTTCGGCCTGCTGGCCACGGAAATTGCGGTCACGATGAAAGAGCAGAGCGTGAAGACGGGGATTGGGATTTTCTTCTTTGTCGTCGCCCTGGTCTTCGTCTATCGGTCGTTCTACTGCATGCGCATTCCGGAAGAGAAGGCCGCTGGCTAAAGTGGCTGTTTCGTGCCAGATTGGTAGCACGGGCGACTCGCCCGTCCTGCCGGGCCACTGGCCCGGCGGAAGCTCGCATCTGGCTTTGGGCAGAAGAGTTGCTTGATTAAGACATTCCTTCGTTTCCGGTTCCGGTCGGCGGGTCGCCGACCGGCACAGGCAGGTCGCCTGTGCTACCCATCGCTTTGGCACCCACTTTGAACTCGCGTGGGGCGGGCGGAGGGGTATGCTGTCCTCATGCGCACCGTCGCCGTTGCATTGGGCAATCGAAGCTATTCCATTTTTGTGGGGGCCGGTTTGCTTTCCGCGCTGGGCCGGTTGTGCGCGGAACAGGAGCTGGGCCGCCGTTGCGCGGTGGTCTCGGACGACCGCGTGGCGCGGCTCTACGCCAGGCCGGTTTTGGCCGCGCTGCGTGCCGCCGGATTTGAACCGATGCTGATTTGCGCGCCGCATGGCGAAACTTCCAAGAGCCTCAAGATGATCCAGGCTGGCTGCGACCAACTGGCCGCGCACCGGCTCGAACGGAAGTCCTTTATCGTCGCCCTGGGTGGCGGCGTAGTGGGGGACCTGGCCGGATTTCTGGCGGCGATATATTTGCGCGGCATCCCGTTCGTGCAGGCGCCGACGACGTTGCTGGCGCAAGTGGACAGCTCGGTGGGCGGCAAAGTGGGCGTGAACCTGAAAGCGGGCAAGAATCTGGTGGGCGCTTTTCATCAGCCGCGTTTGGTCCTGTGCGATTTGCGGACGCTGAACTCGCTGCCGGCCCGCGAATTCCGCGCCGGGTTGGCCGAGGTGATCAAGTACGGGATTATTTGCGACGCGCCGCTTTTTGCCCGGTTGGAACGCGACTTGCCGCGGCTGTTGCGGCGCGACGCATCGGTCCTTGGTGAAGTGGTGGCGCGCTGCTGCAAACTCAAGGCCGAAGTGGTCGGCCAGGATGAAACGGAAACGGGCCTTCGCGCCATCCTGAATTTTGGCCACACCATCGGCCACGCCATCGAGAACATTTCCGGCTACGGAAAATACCTGCACGGCGAGGCGATCTCCATCGGCCAGGCCGCCGCCGCCAGACTCTCCGTCGAATTGGCCGGCCTGCCGGCGGACGAGGCGGCGCGCATTGAATCGCTTTTCCTGCGCGCCGGGCTGCCCGTTGGCATCACGCTTTCCGCCCCGGCCCGCGCGCGGCTGCTGGCGGCCATGCAACTGGACAAGAAAGTCAGCGGCGGCGAGGTCAAGTTCGTCCTGGCCAGCCGCATTGGCCGGGTGGAATCCGGGCGGGAAGTTCCGCCGGCGCTGCTGGAAAAAGTATTGACGACGCCTGTGGGCCGAAAACCGGCCGAAGGGACGAAAAGGACGAAAGGGACGAATAGGAATAATGGGAAGGATGGGAAGAATGTCGGCAAATCCGCAATCCGCGGCTCGACTGAGCTCGCCGAAGTCAATCCGCAATCCGCTATCTCCAATTGAGCCATGTCCGCCATCAATGAGGCCATTGTCCGGGAATACTTCGAGTTGCACGGATTCCTCGTGCGGCAGGAGCGCAAGTACGAGGCGCGCGGAAAGCCGGAGGCGGACGCCGTTGATTTCTTCGTCTGGAATCCGCAACCCGCCGCGCCTGAGAAGCCGGCTCCGTTTATTTTGGAGGGGACGGACCTGGCGTTCGTCAACCGCGCCCTGGTGGTGGTGCGGGGCTGGCACACCGAATCTTTCGGGCCGGCGGTGCTGGAGAGTTCGCCCGAGATGTTCCGGTTTGTCGAGCCGGCGGTTTTTCAGCAGGCGGCCCGCGCCTTCAGTCCGGATTTTGCGCCGTTGAAGATACTGATTGTCCCGTCGTTGCCGCAAACGGCGGCGGCGCGCGGGCGGAGCATCGCCATCCTGCGCGCCAAGGGCGTGGACGCGGTGATCGCCTTCCGCACGATGCTGGCGGAGTTGATCGCGCGCACGGAGGTGAACCGCAACTACGACAAGTCCGATTTGTTGCAGGTGATCCGCGTGCTCAAGAACTACCAATTGTTCAAGGAGCCGCAATTGGAACTGTTCCGCGGCGCGCGCCGTGCCAGGCGCCCGCGCCGCGGCTGAACTGACGGTCCTATTTTGCACTGGACGACACTCGCAGGCGGAAGCCGCCGGTCATCGGCGTCCCCGGGGCCAGGCGGATGTCGTCGCCGGTAACGTCCCTGCCGGTGGAAGCGATGCCGCTGCTGAGGAAGAGCGTGACGAGGTTGTTCCCGGCGAGGGCGTGGGTGTGAAGGGGTTTGCCATTGGCCAGCGCAACAAGGCTGTATTTGCCGCCGCCGGAGAGGCTGATCCATCGGACATCGCGCCGGGAGGAGTTGAACGCGGCGTCCTTGCCCGTAATGGAGCCGTAAGGATTACTGATGTGGCCAGCCGGATACGCGGTGAAGAGGCTGTCGCTGAACCATGCCATGCGGTCACTGGAGGCGGGGAGCAGGAACTTGAGGCCGGCTTCCCGGGCGGTTGCGGCGGCGGCCTTCCAGTCGAGATTCCAGTTGAAATCCATCTGGCCGTCCGATTTGACATCCAGGGTGCAGGCGAGCTTGGCCTTGAGTTCGCTGGAGCCGGCCAGATAGACGTCAGCGGCCGCCTCAATCTTGGAGTTGGCGCCATCCTGTTTTGCTGTCACGACGACATTGCTATAGATGGGCGGCTGATCACTGCTGATCGGACTTGCGCCGCGGCCACGGCCAGCGCCACCACCGGCGCGCGGACCGCTGCCGGCGAGGGATTCGCCGAGGTTGAGGATGGGACCGCCGAGGATGAGGTCCTGGCCATCGCAGCGCCAGGTGATTTGGGCGGTGTGTTTGTTGACAGACAATGAACCGCCCGATATGTCAACTATAACATTCTGTTCTGTATCGGAAATCGCGCCGGCTGCGGTTCGATCCAAAGCGGCCGGAGCGGCGGGACCTTCGTAGCCTTTCACGCGCAAATTGGCGGCGTAGATGCTGCGGCCGTCCGGGTGGATGAATTCGATGCGCAAGGTGTCCATCCCGCCGACGAACGGCAAATGCACATTGCCAGTGGAGCGGGGTTTGGCGGGGATGTGGCAAACGCCGCTGAGAAGAACATTTGTCCCAGAGAGTAACTGGTAGGAGCAGGTTAATTCGGACAAGTCGGTGAACGAGTAACGGTTCTCGACGTCAACTGCGCAGTAGGGGCCCTTAAAGTCACTTGCCGGCTCGACCTCCCGCGCTCTAATGGTCACGGGGCTGTAGACCATCTTGAGATTCCAGTAGCGGTCCAATTTGATCTGGCGATCGGCGGTGACAGCGCCGCCGCCGCCGGAGGGGCGCAGGCCGGTCGCGCGGTCGGTGGGGCGCGCGCCGGGGCTGTTGATGTTCCAGCGGTCGGGGAACCTGTCAATCAGATTCTGCTCCTGCCATTCCCAGATGAACGCGCCGGTGATGTGGTCGCTGGACCAGATGGGGTCCCAGTTATCCTGGAGGATTTTGCCGTAGGGGTCCTCGACGCCGCCAACCTCGGTATAAATGGCGGGGACTTTGGCGCGGTCGGGGTCGTTGAGCATCGCCTTCATCTGAGAGACGGGCGGGTAATGGAAGTCATCGAAGTCAACCTTCGGACTCCTGGTCACGTTGACCTGGGAGATCAAGGCCAGGCGCGTGGGGTCGTTGGCTTTCATGTAGTCCAACTCAGCCTGATTATTGACGCCGTAGCCGCTTTCGTTGCCACAGCTCCAGGCGACGACGCAGGCGCGGTTCTTGTCGCGGGCGAGAGTCTCTTTGGCGCGGAACGTGTAGGCCCAGGTGCGGCTGGCATTGTTGATTTCGGAGGCCACCCAGCAGGAGGGGACTTCGTCCAGAACATAGAAGCCGGCCTCGTCGCACAGTTCCAGGAACCGGGCGGAGTGGTTGTAGTGGGCGGTGCGGATGGCGCTGACGTTGGCATCCTTCATCAGTTTGATGTCTTGTTGCCAGCACTCCTCGGTCAGGGCGTGGCCGACTGTCAAGTATTCATCGTGGCGGCAGACGCCGGTGAATTTGACGGGGACGCCGTTGAGCAGCACCACGCCGTTCTTCAACTCGACCTTGCGGAAGCCGATGCGATCCTGGACGCGCTCCACGGTTTTGCTGCCGTCGGACAGGCTGTAGAATACGTAGTAAAGATTGGGCGTCTCAGCGGACCAGAGTTTGGCGGTCACCCCCGCCGCGATAGTAACTGTGGAGGTTCCGTCGGCGCCGATGGTGCCGGACCTCCTCCAGGGGAGGTCCTGAAATAAATCTCCCGGCCCCGGCATGTCACTCAGGAGGGGAACATGCCCGCCGGACGCGGTGTATGTTAGGGGAACGATGGCGCCGTCCAGGGTGAACAGTTCCGCAGTGAGAACGAAATGCGCCCCGACCGGGCCGGTGACGCGGACGGTGGACGTTAGCATGGCGTTCTTGTAATTGGCATCAAGGTCGGTCACGACCGTGACATCATCCATGCGCAATTGCGGAAGGGCGACGAGATAGGTCTCGCGGGAAATGCCGCCGAGACACCAGAAATCGCCATGATCCAGCGCGGCGGAGGAGGTGTCCTTGTAGAGGCGGACGGCGAAGAGGTTGGGCTGGCCGGGCTTGAGGGCTTTGGTGACGTCAATGTCAAAGGCGGTGAAACCGCTTTCGTGGTAGCCGCAACGCTGGCCGTTGACGAAGATTTCCGCGCCATCGTAAGCAGCGTCGAAGTGCCAGAGGACAGTCTGGCCTGCAAAGGAAGCCGGAATATCCACCGAGCGCCGGTAAAGGCCGATGTCGTGGGAGGTGACGGGGCGTTCCTGGTAAGTGGGGATGGAGAAGCCTTCCACTTCCCAGTTGGCCGGGACGGGGATGGTTTTCCAGTCGGCGTCGGAGGCATCGGGCATGGCGAAGTCGGGCACGGGGGCGTCGGCGGGGAGTACACCCCTGACGGCGGGGCTGGTGCCGTGATCGAGCTTGAAGCGCCAGGTGCCGGTCATGGGGACAACGGCGGGGTTGCCCGGACGCAGGCGTTCCACTGGGACGGGGGCATCGCCGGGGACTGGGACTGGGGCGGCAAGGACGGAGGCCGAGACGGACAAGGCGGCGATAAAGGGGATCAGGAGACGCCGGAGCGGGGCTTCGCGCGGGTTTTCATTGGGCTGGGTTCTGAATTGGAGAGGCATAGATTTGATTTTTATTTTTTGAGTTTAATTGGCTTAATTAACCTTAATTAACCTTAATTGAGCTTAATTCGGCATAATCTGTAACGATACAGTTGAATTGGGTTTGAGCCGGGATTAAAGGGGTTGAGCGGCGCTGGAACCCCCGCCGGAGCCGTTTTTCCGGTCCGAAACCGCCGATTGTCCCGAAGGCAACGGCTTGCCGCCGCTTTGCCCGGCGCAAGCCGTTCCTGATCCAAAAGCGGGGTCCGGCCCCCGCAGTTCAACTGGACTGCCCTTATCACTCAAGCCATATTATAGATTAAGGCCCATTTAGTCAACGGAAAAACGCAGAAAATGCGGTCAGTGAAGGCGGCGAATGGCAGGGCGAGGCTTCCAAGGAACCTCGCAGAGGGGACAGAACGCCGCCATTGGCCCATCAACCTTAACCTAATTCTCAGCCATTTTTCTGACCCTATTTTTCTGACTTCATTTCAAAGGAGCCTCCTAATCCACACTCCCTTCCGTCACCCCGTTAATTGGAATGGGTCAAGTCAGAAAAATGGGGTCAGAAAAATTTGCCGTTGGAGACTGCCACCAAACCTCCAATAAATCAGGGGGTCACTTCCCCCGTTTGCTCGCCTTGTAAAGGGTGGAAATCTCCTCTGCGGACAGGGCATGGCTGAAAATCTGCAACTCTGCCGCCGATCCAACGAAGGGTTGGGTCTCGTCGCTTCCCTGGCAGATGTTTTGGCCCAGCACCATCGGGGTGGTGTTCTGGAAGTCGGTGGCAAAGGCCGGCCTGAGGGTGTTATTGAGCATCCCATCCACATAGACCAGATAAGAGATGCTCCCGGAACTGGTGGATTGCCGTTCCCAGACCAGATGATGCCATGCCCCGTCGTTGAGAGGGATGGTTGTATCGAGACTGATATGCCCATCCGACGTGTTATCATCCATTTCGAAGTCCACTATTCCAGGCATTCGAATATGCGGGCTTCCGAGGCCGACACGAATGTTCCACCAATTTCCGCCCGCGCAAACACTGCGTTTTCCCAAAAAGGCCTCTTCGCTGGGCGCCGTGGTTTTCATCCAGCAAGCGATGGTGAAATCGCGCGTCCCGAAATTACCGGAGCTGCTGCCGAAATCCACCCGGGCTGCGCCGCCATCAAATTGAAAGGCCTGTCCCGCCGGGCCTGGCCCATAACGCAATCCTCCGGAAACCGTGCCGTCAACGTGCCCGGCGCTGTCCCTGGCGTTGCCATCGCCCGGCCACCGCGCCACCAGCCCATTGGTAATCGGCGCCTGCGCAAAACAAGGTGTGCCGAACGCCAACACAAACAAAACTCCCGGCCAGAACCAGGCCGGCGCTCGAAAACGCGGTGTTATTCTTTCCATGGTATCACTGGTTGATTTCGCACTCTACCACATGCGGTCGAAGCTGCAAACGATTATTTGAGAAGATCAAGCCGAGCCGTCTTGGGCTGGGGAGGCGCTCCCGATGCGGGATCGGGATCGCCCTACCCTCCACGACGGACGCATTAGCCCGAATATTTTACACTTTCGGATTCGGAGCGCCGATTTTCAATCGGCTTTCAGCGCCATCGGGAGCGCAAAGCCGACTTGCAGTCGAATGGCACGTAGTTAAGGCATAAGATACGTCAAATCAACCACTTGCGTCTGCTCACTCCTGGCACCTTCTTGAGAATGGTTTTCAGTGAAAATGCCTG
>Ga0181538_10001719_pt1 | contig 24053 bp, 27 predicted proteins | sample PEATcosm2014_Bin_40_FD_119773 | JGI IMG/M metagenome (GOLD analysis project Ga0181538, IMG submission 119773) | Peatland microbial communities from MTU Mesocosm Facility, Houghton, MI, USA - PEATcosm2014_Bin23_30_metaG | ecosystem: Environmental > Terrestrial > Soil > Wetlands > Peat | place... | reverse complement strand
GACCGCTCGGCGGCTTACATGTGCCGCTGGGTCGCGAAGAACGTGGTCGCCTCGGGCCTCGCCGACATTTGCGAGCTGCAGGTCGCCTACGCGATCGGCTACCCCGAGCCCGTGAGCATCTGGGTGGACGCGATGGGTACCGCCAAGGTTCCCGAGGAAAGGATCAACCGCGCCGTCCAGAAGGTCTTCAGCTTCAAGCCGGCGAACATAATCAAGGAGCTCGACCTTCTCCGGCCGATCTACCGCTCCACGACAAACTACGGGCACTTCGGCAAGGCCGACCTGCCATGGGAGCAGATAAACAAGGTGAAGCAGCTCCTGGCCGCAGCCAAATGACCGCCCGCCCAACGACCGCCAAGCCCCTTCCGACCATGCCCACGATCGCAACCGCCGCCCGCAGCTCCCAGGACTACCACGTCAAGGACATCTCCCTCGCCGAATGGGGCCGAAACGAGATCGCCATAGCCGAGCACGAAATGCCCGGGCTGATGTCCGTGCGGAAGAAGTTCGGGGCCAAGAAGCCGCTCAAGGGGGTCCGCGTCACGGGCTCGCTCCACATGACGATACAGACCGCGGTCCTCATCGAGACCCTGGCGGAGCTCGGCGCCTCGGTCCGCTGGGCCTCGTGCAACATCTTCTCGACGCAGGATCACGCGGCGGCCGCGATAGCCAAGGCCGGGATCCCGGTCTTCGCGTGGAAGAGCGAGACGCTTGAGGAGTACTGGGGCCTCACATGGAGGGCCCTCAGCCATCCGGGCGGCAAGGGCCCGCAGCTCGTCGTCGACGACGGCGGCGATGCGACGCTCCTCCTCCACAAGGGTTTCGAGCTGGAGGAGGGAAGCGACTGGTCGGGCTCGCCCTCCGCATCCCACGAGGAGGAAGTCATCAAGGCCCTTCTCAAGAAGATCCATGCGGAGTCGCCGTACATCTTCCATGAGATGGTGAAGGACTGGCGCGGGGTTTCCGAGGAGACGACGACCGGCGTCCACAGGCTCTACCAGCTTCACGAGAAGGGGAAGCTGCTCGTCCCCGCGATCAACGTGAACGACTCCGTGACCAAGTCGAAGTTCGACAACCTGTACGGATGCCGCGAATCGCTCGCCGACGGGCTCAAGCGATCCACGGACGTGATGATTGCCGGCAAGGTCGCGGTCGTCTGCGGCTACGGCGACGTGGGCAAGGGTTGCGCGCATTCGCTCCGCAGCTTTGGCGCACGGGTCATCGTGACCGAGATAGACCCGATCAACGCGCTCCAGGCCGCCATGGAGGGCTTCGAGGTGAACACCGTCGAAAGCGCGCTCGCAGAGGCGGACATATACGTGACGACGACCGGCGACTGCGACGTCATCACCCTCGAGCACATGGAGGCGATGAAGGACCAGGCGATCGTCTGCAACATCGGCCACTTCGACAACGAGATCCAGGTCGACCGGCTCTTCAAGGCGCCCGGGGTGAAGCGCGTGACGATCAAGCCGCAGTACGATTCGTTCAGGCTCCCGAACGGACGCACCATCTACATCCTTGCCGAGGGGCGCCTCGTCAACCTCGGCTGCGGGACCGGCCACCCCTCGTTCGTCATGTCCAACAGCTTCACGAACCAGACCCTCGCCCAGATGGACCTCTGGAAGAACCGGGACACGTACAAGCCCGGAGTCTACCGGCTGCCGAAGCGCCTGGACGAGGAGGTCGCCCGGCTGCACCTCGAAAGGATTGGCGTGAAGCTGACCCGGCTGACAGAGAAACAATCCAGGTACCTCGGCGTGCCTGTCGACGGACCCTACAAGCCGGATCACTACCGCTACTGAGGCCCGGCAACGGCGCGCTTCGCCCTGCCGCCGGGGCGGGAGATGCCGCTCCGCTGCAGGGGGGGCGACCCTCGCTCCCCGCACCCGTCGCTCGGGCCGCCTTCAGTTCCGCAGCCGGCCTGACTTCGAGAACTCGGCCGCCGCCTCCCCGTCGTGGCCCTCCCTCTGCAGGGCCAGGCCCAGGTTGTAATGGGCGTCGGAGAAGCCGGGCGCCAGCTCCAGCGCCTTTCGGAGCTGGGCAATTGCCTCGTCCAGCCTGCCGGCACGGGTGAGGGCGATGCCGAGATTGTTGCGGAACGCGGGCGAGCCCGGCTGGAGCCGCACGGATTCCTCGTACTGGACCAGGGCTTCCGGAATCCTTCCCAGCCGGAGCAGGAGCGATCCGAGGCTGTTCCTTATTTCCGGGGTATCGGGCGCGATGCGCAGCGCCTCCTGGTGCTCGGCGACCGCCTCCTGCATGTCGCCTGCGTCGCTCAGCGCCCGGCCCAGGTTGAAATGGGCCTCCAGGAAATCCGGCTTCAGGCGGATCGCGGTCCGGTACTGGGCGATGGCCTCCGGGCGGCGGCCGAGCTCCACCTGCACATTGCCGAGATTGTTGTGGGCCTCGGGATTGTCCGGCCGGGCCCGGACGATCCGCTCGAACTGAGCGACCGCGTCAAGGTGGCGGCCGGCGCTGTCCAGGGCGATGCCAAGGCTGTTCTGGACATCCAGCCTGTCCGGCTGGAGCCGCAGGGCCGCCTTGAATTCCGAGATCGCATCTGGCAGGCGGCCGGGGACCTTCAAGAGCGCGGTCCCCAGATCGGCATGAACGTGCGCGTAGGCCGGATTGTCGGCGTTGCCCCGAAGCACGGTCTCCAGGTGCCCGATCCCCTCTGCAAGCCGCCCCGGGGTATTCACGAGGGCCCATCCGAGGTTCGCGTGGGCCTCGGTCATGCCGGGGTCCAGCCTCAGCGCAGTCTCAAACTCGGCGATCGCCTCGGCGGACCGCCCCGGGGCCTTTGAAAGGGCATTCCCAAGGTTGTTGTGGGCGTCCGCCTGATCGGGTTTCAGTCCGACGGCCTTCTCGAGGTGTGGGATCGCCTCATTCCACGAGCCCATCTCGGTCAAATATGCGCCGAGGTTGTTGTGGGCCATCCAGCACTCCGGGTTCTTGGCGATGGTGTCCGAGTAAAGGACGCCGACATTCCTGTACAGGACGCATTGGCGCCGGGTCAGGACAAGAAGGACCGCGAGCACCGAGGCTGCTGCGGCCGCGAGGGCGAATTTCGCTGCCGACCTCCGCGGCCCGACGAACCGCCGGACAATGCGCCGGGCGGCGCCGGTTGCGCCCCCGGCTGCCAGGGCGATCACTCCGAGGCACGGCAGGTACTGCCAGTGATCGGCCACGTAGGAGAAGATGAAAGGGTATACATTGAAGAACCCGAGCGCTGGGAGGAGAGAGCCGACGAAGAACAGCACCGCGATCAGCGGGGCCGGGCTCCAGCGCCTTATCCCATATAGGGCTGCGATCATCCCGGCCAGACCGGCGCAACCCAGGCTCCAGGACCAGTCGGAGGCGACCCGCCACCGCGGATAGATGAATGCAAGGTCTGCAGGCCAGAAGAGCTTGCCGAGGTAGAACCAGACTATTCTTCCGGCAAGGAAGCACCTCTCCACCGCGCTCAGGTCGTAGGCCTGCCCGCGCGCGCCAATATAGTTCCGCTCAACCCACTCCGTGAAGAGCCCTGCGCACACGCCGATGAACAGCCACGGAACGAGTGGAAGGACATCGCTCCGCCATGCCAGGCGCCCGCGGCGCCAGAAAAGCACAAGGAGCAGCGCCGCTGGCAGCGTCGCCGTGACCGACTTGCTGAGCAGGGCGAGCACGAAGAGACCCAGCGAGAGGGCGTACCAGCCCCGCTTTCGCTCCCGGTCAAAGCGCAGGTAGGCCAGGGCGGAGAGCAGGTAGAGGACCAGGGAGAGGGTGTTCTTCTGCTCGGACATCCAAGCCACCGACTCAACGCAGACGGGATGAAGGGCGAAGACGGCGGCTGCCAGCCACGCCGCCGCGGATGAAGCGCCCGGCCCGCCCGCTTCCGGTCGTATGCGCAGCAACGCGAGCGCGAAAAGGCACGCCGCGGTCGCGTGCAACCCGACATTGACCAGGTGATAACCAAGGACCGAGTCGCCCCAAATCCTGTGCTCCAGCCAAAAGGCGCTGTGAAGCAAAGGGTAGTACTGCTGTGTGGTCCCGATCCGGGACCATATCCTCCACAACCCCTCCGGGCTCCGCAGCGCCGGCGGCGTAATATGGGCGGCATCGTCCCATAGCATCCCTCCATTGAGGACTGGCCAGTATGCAGCCAGCGTCGCCCCGAATATCGCCAATATGGCGACAAGCGCGGCGAAACGCGAGGGCGCCTGTGGGGCGGGGGGAGGGACCGTGTCTGCCGATTGCATGCGTTACCTCTCGGCCTTGAAATCGCGGAGAATAGGCGGGCAGGCAATTGCCGCGCGGGCAAGGCCTAAGGCCGGAAAGGAATTTCGGCGAGCAGAAGTCATGTCAGGCTAACGCTGGCGGTGGCATTCGATGGCAGCGCGCTTTGGATTCTGACACGGTAGTTCTCTTACCCTGCAGGGTAGAAAAGACCACATCGTCACACCCGACAATCCGCCCATCCGGCGGGTTTGTGAGAGGCCCCCATACGCTCGGAAGCCATGTATCCGGTCCTCTGCTCCTTGTTCCTCGCAGTTGCGCTAGCAGCGCCCGCTCTTGGCGCCAGCGATCCCCTCCAACCTCCGCCGCGCGGGCGGCTGCCGGCTGCAGCAAACGTGCGATCGCGACAGATTGATTCGCCGTGTTCGGCGTCATTCCAGACTCTTCCCCAAACTAATCCGGAAGACCCGGTCTAACGACATTCTCCCATAGTGGTCGCCTACGCGAATGAAGGGAGATTCAAGCGGTGGTTTGCCGACGGAAGAGAATGAGTGTTAGGCACATCCTGTACCATTTGGATTACGGATCCGTGAAGCCAAACGCGTCCAAATTGGTAACATACTCGGCCCTACATAAGAACCCCGATGGTATGGGGGTTTCCGGGCTATGCCCCGAGGGCCCATCGAGAGGCCAGCCCAGTTTGTCAGAATGGCCGATGTTTGCCGACAGGATTTCCATCAAAGCACTGCTGTAAGGTGGTCAGCGGAAGGATGTTGCAACGACAGCGGACTTTTTTGCTCGAATTGGAAAAGACTGTAAGAGTCCCGAAGGATTCGTTCCAAGGGTCGCTCCTTGTGCCCACACGCATTCGGGTGAGGGGGGTATTCTATTTCGATCAGCGGCGAGAAAGTGCAGGGAGAAGCCGCAATGCTCGCATCGCCGGAGATTTGTATCTATAAAGAATTGTCCTATAACAAATTCAGCAGTTGAGGCCAACAGTAGCCTTTCGATCAAAGGATTTCGGCCCTTCCGGTACCTTAATTGTAATAACCGAATGATTACCGATGACGAAGGTATCTTAATCGCTCGGAGCAGGGATGGCGATTGGGAGGCTTTCGCAGCGCTCATCCGGCTTCACCAACGTATGATTCACGCCCTGACCTATCGTATGACCGGTTCAATTGCAGATGCGGAAGACTTGGCCCAAGAGACTTTCATCAGGGCATACCGAAGCTTGTACACATATCGGGGCACCGCAAAATTCTCGAGCTGGCTTTATCGAATTGCGCTCAACCTGTGCCTGCGCTGGAAAAGCATAGAACAACGTCGCCGCGGTTCGACTAACTGGGAGTGGGCAAGAACCGACAGTAATGATTCGTCGCAACACGCACGCAGTGAATGGATACAAGAGGCGATTGCGCTTTTGCCGCCGAAGCAGCGTGCCGCCGTAATTCTGACGGCATACGATGGCCTCACACATTCTGAAGCTGCGGACATCCTGGGTTGCCCCGTGAAAACACTGTCATGGCGTCTTTTTGCCGCGCGCCGTCGGCTCACAGAACTGCTCAAGGAAGAGGAGAAGGTGCCACCATGAACCAATTCGATCTTGATAGGCTCCTGCAGGAAGGCCGGGTGCCCGACCGTTCGGATGACTATTGGAACGGGTTTCCTGATTCGGTCATAAGACGTCTACGGATGGAGAGAATATCCCCGGCCCCGCACGAATTCTGGCGGCTGGCGACAGGCTCGGCCATTGCAGCAGTTTGCGGGTTGGCCCTCGGCTTCAGCATCTGGCATCGCACAGCAGCATCGAGTGACCGGTATAAGCCGTTATGGGATGGCCGAGTCGTGCAGGAATTGATGGCACAGTATTCAGGCCGCCTACAGGCAATCATCCAGGATGAAAACGGTCTGCACACTCAATTGTCGGAGGCTTCCGACGTTTCTGAATCCGACCCGATTTGGCTGGAAATTCGGGATGGGGCGGATCACCGGGTGATCGTGACATTCAGCGGACAACGCATCCGATGCGGAGGCAAGAATGTGATCGTGCTGTCCGATGTCGGAGGGCAAATCATGCTCGTCGGCGATGGCTTTTTTTGGTCGCCCCAGGTTGCTGCAGGGCTGGCGGACAAGGTCCAAATCCGGGCTGAACAATTCACGGGAAAGCGGACGGCATCGAAACCTCCTTCTTCATTATGAAATCGCTCTTTTATCTTCTGTCGATTCTGCCAGTGGCGGTCTTCTCCAGTCCCGTCGACGCGCCGAAGAGCATACGCGTAGCCGTGTTCGACTTCCAATCAGACGGAAGCGTCGATGATCAGCTTGGAATCAGGAATGCGGGAAAGAGCATTGCGAATCTGTTGGCCAACGATCTGTCCGGCCTTGCTCCACTGACCGTGATCGGTCGAGGGGCGATTCAGCAAGGGTCCGACCATTGGAAACTGGACCTTGTGAATCCAATCGCGCCTGCGGACGCTAAGCAGATAGGTCTGTCACTCGACGCGACCACGCTCGTAACTGGGCGAATCCTGAGAACTGGTGCGGAAACCATAATTGCGGCAAAGGTTGTCTCGGCTGAAACGGGGCAAACATTTGGGACAATGGTCAAAGGCGACCGATCGACACCGATCTTCGATCTGGTTTCCAAGCTGAGCACCCAGATAGGTAAGAGTGCTTTTGTCCAACAGGGGGTCGAATCACCGACATGGAGTCCGGCAGTGATTGTTGGAACCAAGAAGGGCGGTTCCATCTTTTCGCATGACGAGGTTGCCTGCGTCATGGCAATCGATGGAAGGGCTATTCCGGACGAGACTGGAAAATGGAACGAAAGGCAGCCGCTTCTCCCAGGGGCGCACGAAATCTTTGTTCACTATTATGACGGCACCTCCACCGCCGCGCATGACTTCTTCTTCAATGCGAAACCAGGCGCTTCCTATGTAGTAAGCTATGAACGCAAGGCGCGAGAAAACCCGAGGCTTTGGATTCAGGAACGGGATTCGCATCAACCGGTTACGAGCATAGCTGAAGCAAAGATGGGGGAGACATGGAGCGGGACCGACTTCTTTCAATCCGGGCCCTTCGGAATGTCGCCGGAGGGATATAATTCAAATTCTGTGCGCCCACCCGGCAAACGGTAGAGTTGATCGCGGACTTTTGGGAATGAGGCTGACGGCTGGGCGTGGTTCGTAGCCGCGACTTTCAGCCGCGCGGCGTCTCTGTCTGACGTTTGGAAGCCAGTGGGCGTGGACTTGTGGGTCTCCACGCAGTAAAAGGCATCCCCGGGGCTGCGTCGGCCACTTAAGAAGGTCCGAACATAGTTCCGCGGGGAACTGTCGCCTCGAACTGGCGATGATCGAACAATGCGGCCAGACGTGTGTTCTTCACCGAGAGAGTCTGGACGTGGCAGCGAATTCGGGGCCGATTTGAGCGAAGGGATTTCAATGCCAAGACTGTTTGAAATGGACATCGAGAAGGATCCGCGCACCAAGCAACGTGCGCAGCGGTAGCTCCTCGGCTAGGAATGACGGTACAAGAATGCCACTCGGTCTGGCCGGAGTTTACTTATGATGGGTTGATCCGCGAGGCTGAGCCCGTATGAATGGCGGCCAAGAAACCTGATACTAACAACGTGGACGCTGCGAACACCCTCCCGCCGCTTTTGGGCGGTGGCGAATTGCCGAATCATTCGACCATCAAATCGAAGGCGTTCACGTGCGCGTTCTTTCTATTCATGCCGTTGTTGTTCTGCCTTCAAGAATACCTGTTGGCAGTCCAAAAGAGCGGCGATTGGTCGATTAAAGAGGATTTCGGGTATGACTTTGCAGGCAATTATGTCGCCGGGATGATTTGCACCTGGATCCCGTGGATTGCGTTGTTGCGCGAACGCAAGGGCTGGAAAGGAATCCTGGTGGGGATCATTTTATGTTCGGGCATAGCTGTCCTTGAGAGCGGCCTCGCCTTCGGTTGTCTTCATCTAACGATGTATGAGGAGATTCCCAATTCCAACGGGTTGGCGTTTTTCTACCTCGGCCTCCTGGCCGTCTTTCTTATATTCAATTTTCGGAATCAGCGGTGGCGTGGAGGCCGGGAATCCAGATTCTCGATGCTGCAGGAGTTCTTAATGCTTATCGGTTGTATGCTTTGCTTCGTCCCTTTGGTTAACCTCAATGGTTGGGCGGACATTATCAGCCTTTGGAATCATACTTTGTTTGCATTTGTTTTTGCCGCGGTAGCGGTTCTATTTGCCATGCTCCGGTTGGGTGCGCAGCCGCAACCCATCCCAACCGGGGTGCCACTCGGCAGAGTAAGATGGCAGGCCAAGGGTCTGGTGAAGTCCGCAAGCAATCTTACCAATCTCGTGCTGCTGGTTACTGTGTTTAGCTGTTACTGCTCGCTGAGGTACGAGAAGGATCTCGACGACCTTGCCCGGATCCGCACGGCGTTTGTCGACGACCTCATGGCTCCCTGCATCTTTAACAATCAGGCCAAGGTTGAATATTCCGCCGATAAAGCCGTGGCTATTGGCGAAGGTTGGCTAGCCGAATGGAGGAAGTGTTCATCGGCCCAATCCGATTGGCCCAATGATTTGAAGGTGAAAGCGATTCGCCCGATCAAACACTCAGCGGGACAGTTCGACCCGTTCGGTCGCGGGCCATCGCAGCCAACGGTCGAGTTCTCAGTGACTATTCAGGAGACCAAAGACAATAAGACCTGGATAGGCACGACCGCCTTGAATTGGCCTATACAACACGTCGAGTCCGATCGTTCGCGCAATAGCGAGACTCTTGCAGCCGCCGAATCTTCGGTCAGCGGCCCGGCGAAGCCGAGTGATTTCTGGCGCATATTTCAGAGTTCGGAGAATGAAATCCTTGCCCATGCGGTCGACCTGCCAGGAGTAAACGTATCGCTCCCGACAAGGCTTGCCGCATGGCTCGGATTTCTCGCCGTCTGCCCATTGCTATGGTTCTTATCAGATCGGGCCCGGTTGCTGGCTTCTATACGAGATGACGGCGCTGAACACGAACAATGGATGCTATTCGATGCACAGGGTCGGCTGACCAAAGCCGTTTCCCTCCTGTGTATACTCGTGCTACTTTTGGCGCCTTGGATCCTCCTTGGTCTGGAGGTCCGGATCACGGATTTGCATATCGCAGCTTATGGGGCGACGCCGTTAGGTGCCCCTGCTGAGTTGTGGGCTGTCAGCATAACGATTATGACTTGTTTGGCATGGTTCACCACACGGATCGCTTTTAATGCCTGGCGTGATCTAAAAGCGTATTTCCGGTAGCAGCTGGCTTAGCGATCGGCTATCAACATGCCTGCAGGCGCTTACAACGTGGAAGCCTCTTACGTAAACAACACCAGGTGAGTTGCGCTTGCCGAGGTATGCGAATCATCCTCTAGCGGAACCCGCTTGGTCAATATCTTCACCCGGGCGTCGGTTGGCAGCGGAGGCAACTTGATGATCGCTTGGTTTGTTATCTCGGAAGGTAGCTCAAACAGCTGCTTGAGCGGTGAGACGGTCTCAGTTTGACATAGTATACAATTAGCTCCCGGTTTGTAAGCGGGCCCCCATGGCAAATCTCGGTGCTGCGCAGTTCCGTCCCCCTGTCATCCCTGCTGTAAATGCAGTTAAGATTGGAGGCGCGGGTCGGAATCGGAATAACCTCGACAGTTCGGACAGAGGGAGAAAATCCTTCGCCCTATATGGGGCAAGGACAATCCGGCCTAACCCGGGCCTACTCGGCTTAACTCTGTCAGTGGTTTTGCTGACAGTTTTACTGACAGTTGCCACTTGCTCTTAATGGATTAGGTTGGGGAGCCTGAGAAAAGCTTATTTCCGCCGAAAGCTCAAAACCTATGCTCCCGAATTGGGCTACCGCCTGCTTCGTGCTGTTTCTATTGCTTGGCGTGCCGCCATCGGCGTCCGCTTCCGAGGCGCCCGTCATTGCGCCTGTCCAGCCGACGGTTGAAAACGGGCGACTGAGCGCTTTGCGGGACGCTTTGTCCTCCGGCGTGACGGACGCCGAGGCGCAATTCTGGTCCGCGGTCGAAGGCGCCGGAACGCCGATAGTGGAGTCGACCGAGGTCCATCCCGGAGAGGCGCGCGTCACTTTCCTTTGGAAAGGCACTGCCGAAACCCGGAGCGTTAGGTTGATTTCGGGACCGCAGATAATCGACAAATTCAAGGACCTCGGATTCCAGCGTCTGGACGGCACAGATGTCTGGTTCCTCACATTGCATGTCCCCCGGGGATGGCGGGTAGGATATATGCTGGTCGAGAACGCCGAACAGCGCGGCTATCCCGAGGGCGGGGCGTGGATGGCCGCCGCAATAAACGATCCCCTCAATCGCTTACACACGGAGCAGGATGCCGCCGCCCCAAAGTCCTACTCGATTTTTGAGACGCCAGGCGCCCCTCCTGAGCCTTGGTTGCGCCGGCACCCGGGCGCGGCCGCCGGCGCAGTGACGACGCGGCAGTTGACGAGTGCGCGCCTCGGAACCGAGCGGACGGTAGACGTGTATGTACCCGTCAGATACGGCGTCGCGGGCGAGCGGCCAGCCGGGACCGTCTACCTCTTCGATGGCGACGACTACCTTCGGGACATGCGCATTGCCGACCTTCTCGACAACCTGATCGGCGAGCACCGTATCGCCCCGCTTGTCGCAGTGATGGTCCGCGCCTTGCCCGGCGACGCCCGCAACCGGGAGCTTAGTTGCGATCCGAACTTCACCGAATTTCTTGCTGCCGAACTCGTCCCATGGGTCAGGCACAATTACCCCGTCAGTGCAGACCCGCGTCGTACGATCGTTGGCGGCTATAGCTTAGGCGGACTTGAGGCGGCGTACGCTGCGAGCGTCCATCCCGAGCTCTTTGGCGCTGTATTGTCGCAATCCGGATCCTTTCAGTGGCGGCCCGCGTCGCCCGGGGCAGCGAACCTTTCGGAGCCCTGGATGGCAACGCAGTACGCGGCGGCTGGAACGCGGCAGGTCCGTTTTTTCCTAAGCGTAGGGCTCTACGAGCCGGGCCTGCAAGGCGGCCTGATCAACAACCGGCGCATGCGCGACGCTCTCCGAGCCCGCGGCTACGAACTCAAATACGAGGAGGTCGAGGGTCAGCACGACCCGATCAATTGGCGCCTGACGCTTCCCGACGGATTGATGTTCCTCGCGTCGCGGGAATAGAGGCCTCCTCGTACGACAAGCGTTGCCCGGTTGCAAGCGCGGGTCCGAATCGGACTAACCTCAACAACCCGGACAGAGGGAGAAAATCGTTCTCACTCTGAGGGGCAAGGAGAATCCAGGCTAACTCGGGGCTACTTACATTAACTCTGTCAGCACCGTTACTGACAGTTTTACTGACAGTGGGGGAGTACGTTCCTCACCAATCTGGAGGTGTGGGCAGAAGAGGACTTCTGGCTCAGATTAATTTCCGGTTTTCCCTTTATGAGCCAACTGACCTCCAGAAAAAGGAACACCGATTAGCGGATCAACGGGCTATCCCAGACGCGAAGCAGTAACTTCTTCAGCTCGGTGAAATGCCTGGGGCCGAGCTCGGTAGTCCACTCGCGCTCGATGACGCGCAGAACCTCGTGGATCTTTGCGTACGCCGCGTGTCCTCGTTTGGTTAGGCGGACCACTCGCGCGCGACCTTCATCCGGCGCGTTGAACCGGGCGATATACCCAGAATTTTCGAGGCTCCGAAGCAGCTGATTCATGGCCTGTTTGCTTATGCCGGCACGTTGAGCAAGCATGCCAGGGCGGACCCCATCCGGGCCAGGAAACTGCAGCACTGCCATATGCGGGAAGATAAGTTCTTTAAATCCCGCTGCATTAAGCTCTTTAATGATGCGCCGTTGGATGACCTGACCCGGAACGCGCAGCAAGGCGCCGATGAGCATCTCTTCAGTTTTAATGGAGCTCGACTCTTCGCTTGACATCATTAGTAAATGAAATTTACGTTCTGGCACAGTAAATAGAATTTACAACAAGGAACCCTGATGACCCAACAAACCGCAGGCGTCCAGATTAATCCTTCTGAAGAGGCTATTCACCTAGGGCCGCTCACGATTCGCTTTCTGATCACCAGCGAGAACTCGAATGGCACTATCGCGGCGTTTGAGGTTGTGGTGCCCGCCGCTCAGCGCTTGGCAGCTCCGGCCCACAGCCACAACCATTACGAAGAGACCATTTACGGCGTCGACGGAGTGCTGAACTGGACCGTCGACGGGAAAAAATTCGAGCTCGGACCGGGGCAAGCACTATGCATTCCACGCGGCGCCATTCATCGCTTCGACAACAATGGAATCCGTGCTGCGAAGGCACTCTGCCTGATTACACCGGCGGCCATCGGGCCGCAATATTTCCGCGAGGCTGCCGATGTAATCAATGCGGCGGGTGGCGGGCCTCCCGACCCCGCCAAGATGGCCGAAATAATGCGTCGACACGGCCTCACGCCAGCTCTGGCATAGGTCAGATCGTCTAGCAACCACGGCAGGGAACCCCAAGTTCAATTGCCGAGAGGCGCGAAAGGACTTCATCATGAATGACGACACACAAAGTATCGGAGTGGTAGGAACGACTAAGAAGCAAGGAGGCAGTTTGGCAGCACCGCCGTTTCAACCGATTCTGACGGATGCCGGCGGTGGGCACACCTTCACGATGCTTGGGACATCAATGCGTTTAATGACTAGAGCCGGCGATACTGGAGGACGGTATACCGTGTTCGAACAAGTTACGCCGCCGGGTTGGGGGCCGCCGCGTCACATGCACTCGCGGGAAGACGAGATCTTTTACATTCTAGCAGGTAGTTACGAATTGCATGTCGGCCATGAGCGTCGGACCGTTTCCGCTGGCGCCTCTGCGGTTTTGCCCCGCGGCATTCCGCATGGTTTTCGCAATGTGGCGTCTGCTCAAAGCCGGTTGCTGTGCATCATCGCTCCAGGCGGATTGGAGGAGTATTTCTTGGCGGTGGCAAGATGTTCGCCGCCCCCTAATCCCGGGCAACTGGTTGAACTGGCGCGAGCGTTCGGCCTGACTCTGCTACAGCCCGGAGCATAAGAGGAAGTGAAAATTCATAAACCGGGGTGCGAGTAACTGGGCGGTTGGTCGGCTCTCGGACTAACCTCAACAATCCGGACAGAGGGAGAAAATCCCACTTCCTCTGAGGGGCAAGGACAATCCAAGCTAACTTTGCGCTACTCGGCGTAACTCTGTCAGTGCCTTTACTGACAGTGAAATGTTGCTTGGATCAGGCTCCACCCTGCAGCACACATGGCATGTAGCCTGATATTGACAGGGTAAACCAATATGGGTTTACCTCTTAGCCATGGAGACGATCGCCACAAAGATTTCGCGCGAGACCAAGGCCCGGGCGGCAGCGGTGGCAAAGCGCCGGCGCCTGAGCCTTTCCGGTCTTTTGCGAAAAGCCTTGGAGAACGAGATCAGAATGGAGAAGCCCCGGACCTGGGGCGAACGCTTCGCGCTTTTGGAAGGCGCGGTCAAGCACACCCCAGGCAATCTTTCCGAGATTGAAGGCTTCGATTGATACGGTTCTCGACACAGGCCCCTTGGTCGCCTGGCTTTGCGAATTCGACCAGCACCACGGATGGTGCGCCAAGGTTTTTTCTCGACTGGCCCTGCCGGTTGTGACCTGCGAATCGGTCGTGGCCGAGGCGGCGCACCGCCTGCGAAAATACGGCTCTGGCGTGGAAAGTTTGTGCCTTTTGCTCGAATCGGGGGAACTCCGGGTTGATCCAGTTTCCGACCTACTCGCGGTCGTTCAATTTATGCGAAAATATGAGACGGATTTCGCGGATGCTTCGGTCGTATGGTTGAGCGAGCAATACCCCGGAGCAAAAGTGTTCACAGTCGACTTCACGGATTTCAAGGTCTACCGCCGCTTCAAGAACCAAGCCATTCCGCTGATCGAGAAATCCTGAAGATCAGGTCGGCGGGGTGCTTTCAGTGGCCGTGACGTCGCCCCTCTTCAGGATCTTTGCCGACGGCCATAGGATTCTTTATCTTCGAGCAGAAGAGAATCCATAAGGGCCGTTGGGCATAGGATAGACAATGCGGGACGCTCCAGGCGGGGACCGGATGCGCCGCGCAAGCGGCGCGCCGGCCTCGCCGGGGCGCCCCGGCTTTCCTTGTTAAACCTCGGTGTAATTGACAGCCAACAATGAGAGACGACCAGCACCGGTTTCTGGCGCTCACGGGGCAGCTGCCAGCTAGATTAACAGCTGAACAAGTTGGTTGGGTTGTGAATTGCCAGGCGCATGACGTTGCGGTACTCGTAAAGCGCAGGCTTCTTAAGCCGCTTGGTAATCCAGCTCCTAGAAGCATCAAATATTTCGCCACAGCAGAAGTACTGGAACTTGCAAAAGACGTGACGTGATTCCGGTTTTTCGCCCCGCTTGAAGTGTCGGTCTGGGCCAATAAAAAGGACTCAGACCATGAAGGGCAAAAGGCATACGACAGAGGAGAAGATCCGCATTCTGAGGGAAGCGGACACGGGTAAGAGCATCGTGGACATCTGCCGGGAGAAGAACATCTCGGACGTGACGTTCCACCGTTGGAAGCGGGAGTTCGGCCAAATGGACGTGAACGAGGCCAAGCGGCTGAAGCAGCTGGAGCGTGAGAACACGGAGCTGAAGAAGATGCTGGCCGACGCCATGCTGGGCAAGAAGGTCCTAGAGTACGCCCTCGAAAAAAATTGTGAGCCCGGGGCACAAGAAGCAGGTCGTGGAAGCGGCCATTAAAGATGGGGTGTGCTCCGGGCGGGCAGGATGCCGGATACTGAAGCTGTCACGGTCGGGCTACCGGTACCGTGCGGGCTTGCGATCGAGCCGGCAGAAGGAACTGGTGAAGCGGATCCACGCGCTCACCGACGAGAACCCGCGGTACGGGTATCGCCGGATCGCCGCATTGCTCAAGGAGGAGGGTTGGAACGTGGGCAAGCGCCAGGTGCGTCGCCTGCGCCGCTTAGAGGGGCTCAGGGTGCCGCCTACGAGGAGGAAAGTCCCTCGGCGGGGGCACTCCACTGGGCTGCCCACCAAAGCGACCCATAAGAACCATGTATGGACCTGGGACTTTACCGCCGACGCGACCGTCCGGGGCGGCGCCCTGAGGATGCTCAGAGTCCTCGATGAGCACACCCGCGAGTGCCACGTCCTGCAGGCCGACCGGGCCCTGAAATCCGGCGACGTCATCAACCTGGTGAAGGCCGCGATCGCACAGCACGGAGCCCCCGAGTACATCCGCTCCGACAACGGCTCGGAGTTTATCGCCAAGGAGCTCCAACGCTGGCTGGCCGACAACAAGATCAGGACCATCTACATCGAGCCAGGCAGCCCCTGGCAGAACGGCTTCGTGGATTCCTTCCACGGACGCTTCCGCGACGAGTGCCTCAACCGCGAGCAGCTCTGGACCCTGACCGAGGCACGCGTCGTCATCGAGGACTTCCGCATCAAATATAACCACAAGCGACCGCACAGCCGGCTCGGGTACCAAAGCCCGGCCCGTTACGCGGCGAGTCTATATCCATTCCTGGCTCCGGTCAGGCCCGCCGAGCCGGGCCTTCCCTCCGCCAGGGATGGACAACCAGCGTCAGGTGTATAAACATTAACCCATCCAGACCGACGCAGAGGGTGGAGCGAAAAGCTGAATCCGATCAGAGGGTTTTGCCGGTGTAGGTTCTTTACGAAGGATTGGTATTGGAACATTCGGGGATTTGTGAGGCCTTGCGCTCTGCTCTCATAGTTGGCTAAATCGAGCGGCAGCTCCGTCTAGATACACCTTACTTCTCCTAGCGGTACGACAATCGTCGGCGGTATCCCTAGGCGGAGGATCACCCTCACACTAACGTGCATACCAGATCATCGGACACGAAGCTTTCAATTGACGTGCCGTCCAGAATTCGGTCATGGAGATTCCTCTTCATTGGCTGCCTCGCATTGGCTGGGGACGCCGGCGGCGCGTCCATTCCGAATCCTCCGGATGGAACGAACATCACCATAACCGCGGTTGAGGATACGGCGCCGATCGACAGGTCGCGGTGGTTTGAGTTCAGAGACAATGTATTTGTGCTTCGTGTGAAATACGACGTGAGCTTCGAGAGGCAGAGGGCGATAGCCGCCGGCAGTGAGGTCACGGTTCCGGTCAAGGGGTTCACCGGGGAGCCCGTAACTGTGGAGGTCTATTCCCGCAACGGGATCCCCTTGCGGATCCATGGCAAGTTCCAATACAGGGCGGTGCGGGATGGCGTACCCGTGACGGTGCCTGGATTCCAGGTCGGCAGAGCCCGCGGAGCTCTGTTGCCTTTTCTCGAGAGTAACCTGCGCGTCCCCAAGGACGAGGTCGCCGTCTTCGTGACCTCGATGGTAAAGCCGGTGCCGCTTTCCCCAGACAGGTTCGGCTGGATCATCAACTATTGGAAACCCGCGCCCCGTCCATGGGTGGTTACCCCCCAGCAGATGCAGCGCCATGCGCTGGCCCTCAATGGGATCCTGGATTCGCAGAATGGAGCAATCCATTCGTGCCTCGATTTTACTTTAGACGAGGACATGGAGATGGACGAGACCCTCCAGGTCCGAAAGGTGCTGGCCGAGTGGTGGGGTATTCACTCCCGCGAGGAGCTTGTCGACATGCTGGTGAAGCTGCAGAACGGCGAACACGGTCACCGCAAGAAGTATTGGGAAATCCGCAAGAAGCTGCTTGAGGCGAAGATGGAGCATTACCTTGAGGTGATAAACCAGGAAGGTCCGGGAACTCCCGCGCAAAGGTTCATTGTGGCAACCCATCTGGGGCCGATGAGAGGAAACACACTGCCACTGACGGCCTGGGATTTTGGGCGTTACATTTTCCTTTGCAGGGCGGGATACAATGCACGGTGGCTAACTGAAGAGGAGGCGTGGTTCAGGATACTTCCCGCGGCACGTCTGCTTCAGGCCTCCTACTCCTCCTGGGATGAATTCGCCATGGACTACCTGCTTGGCCGTTATTTCTGGAATCCGGATATGGCGACGGAGAACGAGAGCGTTCGATACATCATTGGACTACTTGAAAACCCTGAAGGGGGCCTATGGGGGGTAATTCCTTGGGATGAAACCCTGGGCAATGGGCAAGTGATGAGGGACACGTATGCGTCCTCTGTTCTGAAAAGCTACAAGGATTCTGACGCGAACAGGGCCTCGAAGACGTACTCGCCGAAAGACGGGGAATTCATAATGAGATTGCGGACAGGCGAGGAGTAGGCGGGGTGCAGCCGGGAGTTTGTGAGGGCAGAGGAATGATTTGAGCGAGGCGTGCGTCTCGTTCGTAATCTTCGAGCGATGGTAACGTGACCTTGGCATTTCTCGAATAGGCTCGATGAACAGCCTTGCTGTTGTGCCCCAGAGCGAACTGAGCGAATCGTTCGGGATAGCCAGCCACTTTCGCCCGTTCCGCCCAGGCGTAACGGTAACTGTGCAATGTCACGCCCTTAATGCCGAGTGCAGCGCAGCGTTGCCTGAATTCATTGCCACGGTCCGTTGGTCGGACGGTTCGAAGATACGGGAATAGGGGCCCAAACTTGGGCAGCGTCGTTAGGACGGCCTCAACCTCGGCTCCAAATCGAATCTGCGGGGGTTGCTGGCTCCGCCAACGGGTCTTCTGGCGGACAAAGCAGATGATCCGGGCCGCCCAATCCACGTTTTCAGCTTGCAGGTGCGCCAAATCCGACTGCGAAGCCCCGATGTGCCACGCCAGCCGGTAGAAGGCCTTGCGCTCTGGGTTCTGTTCGCGGGCGACGATCCTGCAATGCTCCTCCCAAGTGATTGCGCGCTTGTCCCTGAATCGGACGGGAGGCCATTGACGCTTCGGGACCAAGGGCCAGGGGAGCCAGTTCATGTCCAAGCAGAAGTTGTGGAGTCGGCGCAGATAGACGTTGGTGGATACCGTCCCCGATTGAAGCACGGTTAACAGGACTTCGCCCCGCGTCTCGATGATGACCTTAGGCAGCAGGGGAGTGAAGGCTTTGTCTTTGGCCGCACGCTGCCAGCGTTCCCGGTTGGCCCCTCCCTTGCTAGCCGTGAGGGATTCGATGGCATCGCGCCAGGTGCGGGTGGTGATACCGTTGTCGGTGCCAGCGAGATAGGCCTTGGCGATCTGGAGGTTGAGGATCGGCTGGCGTTCGGCCTGGTTCTTGGCCGCGACAATCTGCCGCGCGGCGTCTTTGTCTGAGGTGTGGAGGCTGGTGCGTTTGGACGTATGCGTGTCCACGCAGTAGAAGGTATCCCCACGACTCCCCCGGCGACTTAGGCGGTAACGTGTCCTCATGGTTTTCTGTGCAACCACGAGGATAAATGAAACCGATCCCGATGAGTTAGCGGGTAGTTGGCGAGTTATCGGCAGTTACCCGGGGTGCTCACGGGGTAACAATGGTGGTGTCCGTTGTGGACCCCGAACCCCCAAGATCCTTGCTGCAAAGACAGTTACGATTGGAGGCGCGGGTCGGAATCGGCCATCTATCGCCGCGATTGCAGGGTCAAAATGGCGGATTCTCAGAGGGAACCAAGCGTAATCTGCCACTACTCGCCCACTACCGGATTTAACTCGTTTGGTGTCCGTTTTGGTGTCCGTCGTCGCATGGACTCTTTCCGAGCATGTAAACTAGGATCCGACGCCGTATGGCGAGGTTGACGCGCTGCGGTTCGCTCCACAGCATTGAGAATTCAACGAATCTCAAACTAGGGCCACCCAAGTTGGGAGTGAAATTGCGACTTTTCATTTCGGATAGGCTATGAGGTATCGCATCATTCTTCTGATTTCATGTTCGCTATCCCTTCTTGGGACGTCTGCCCGGACCGGAGAATCGGAGAATGTTCCAGTGGGAGAGCTAGGGAAACGCTATCAACTGGTTGGGAAACTGCATGTTCCGCTGGGAGCGGTGGTCAAAGTCGAGGGCGTAGTCGTAGACGGACCATTCAAGGGGAATGAAGGTGGGCCAAACCTCCGTATTCAACGTGTAGGCGGTCGGGCCACTCAGTCGGATATTCAGATTTGTGTTAAGGAATACTTCTACGAATGGGGCGCGAAGACGCTCTTTGGTGAAGTTGGACTCCCAAAACTGGAAAATGGAAAGACGTACGAAATGGAGGGATATGAGACAGGGGGTTACGAAGGCACCCCGGGTGAGGCATACGAAGAAGCCAATATCCATTTGCAGACTACCGGCTTTTATTTCTGGGAGGAACTTGTCGTATACAAGGCGAAAGAAATCGAGGCAGTTAGATTCCAGCCAGGAGATTTTGAGGGAGAGAAAGCTCTCTTGGGAGGGATTGCTCGCTCAGTTGGCAACACTTCTTATATGATGGGCAAAGATTGGTCTGTCATTGTTGTAACAAACCGTGCATGGCCCAGCGATATTGAGGGGAAAGAGATTGAGACACTCGGAATCTACAACCCTTCGGTGAATCCAAGGGAGTATACCTTGGTGGACGGCACCTGGCATCTGGTTAGACTTCAGGACCAACTGGGGCGAAAGGTGGAACTACGAGGTCGTGCTCGAAGTTTGAACGACGTGTGGTGGTTCCATTATCGCGGAGTGGATCTCTACGTGGAGAACATCGAGACGCTTCCGGGTTGGTCGGATGACTGCCACTGGCGTCCCATGGTAATTCGTGGAGTCCTTGAGAAGGCTCGCCTGCCAAGCCTTGATCAGATTTCGCTGAAGGCAAACCGCGACATGAAAGAGTATTTCATCGTACGGAAGCCCGAATGGGAGCCGCTCGATGCCCTCCTCAGCGTTGAGAGGCCATTTACTGAGCCAGAATAGACGCCCATCGATAGATGAAGCCGGTTCCGAAGAGTTAGCGGGTAGTCGGCGGGTTAGCGCCGGATACCCGTAGTGCTCACGGATTAGCTGAAATGGTGTCCGTCTTGGTGGCCGTTGCGGACACCGAACCCCCAAGATCCTTGCTGCAAAGACAGTTAAGATTGGAGGCGCGGGTCGGAATCGGACTAACCTCAACAATCCGGACAGAGGGAGAAAATCCTTCTCCCTCTGTGGGGCAAGGACAAACCAGGCTAACTATCGGCTACTCGGCATAACTCTGTCAGCACTTTTACTGACAGTTTCACTGACAGTGAGGGCTGAAGCGCATCTTGCAGCAGGGTGGCGCTGATCAGTATGCTTGTGCCTTATTGATATGCCTGAATTTTGCGAAGGGTGAAACATGTCGGAGCAACCGGGAGAGTTCTATGTACCGCCGCTCAAGAACGTGCGCCTTGTTGAATGCAGGGACTTCATAGCACTGGTGCCAGTGTCCGCCTACCGTGAATTCTTCGGTTACGGCAGAATCCAGGCGGCAGACATTCCGGTAAAGGAGGGGCTGCTGGCAACTCTGGTGAGCCGTTGCGCTAAAGATGAGGATGTGTGGATGGTGATGTCATGGAAGCGGTTCGACGACGGACATGAGGAATCCGGTCTGACCGAATACCTGTTCGACGGGGGAACCGAGAGCGATGCGCGGAAAGCGATGGCGCGAATGATACGTTTTTGCCGGATGACCAAGGAGGACCTGGAGGATCTGAGTGGGTGCCTCAAGGTAAAGGAGGAGGATATTGATTACATCGAAAACCGGTTCCCGAATTTTCAGGGTCCGGTGATTGGTCCCGGTACGATTGAGGCGAACGATCTTTATGAAGCTAGGTTGAAGGTCTTGGCGGGGCTACAGCCGAAGACGGTTAGCCTGATTCAGCAGGCGGATGCAATCGACGATTCGCAGGAACGGCGAAAGCTAGAACAAGAAGCGGTCAACGCATATTTCGCGGAGTTGGCGCATGATTGGACCGAGGAACAGGTTCTAGCGTGGCAACGTAACAACCCCATTGGGACGGAATGGATGTGCGAATTTGCCAGAGTAGTGCAGGAACCAGAGCGACGGATCGACCCAATCAACTACGAGCTGGCCTTCAACTGGCTGCGGCGAAACTACAATCTGCTGACAGCTGAAGAATTGTCGGATTTGATTCTGGTCGCGACGGGGCAACGTATGATGCCCAGCGCGCTAAAAAAGCGACGGGAACGTCTTGGGTTGACCACGAAGCGGTCAGCGGGGCCGAGGCCCAGAGAAAGTCAATAGTTTAGGACGGGTCGCGGGGGTGTCCCGTCCCAATCTCCTGACAGATTTCCTGCACGCGTCATTGTGGGCTCGTGCCTGCAATTCGAATCGAAAGAAAAACGCCACGGCTAGTGGAGGCAGCTTCCACCAGCAACGGGCGCAAGGCAGTCCACATCACAACGGCTGCGGCCGAGCCGGTGTGCCCTAAGGCGGCTGCTCTGGTCACCTGTCCAGTGGGAACAGAGGCATCAACGGACAAATCGTTGGTATATCCAACGGCGGAGACCGTGGCGCAGTCTATCGCGCAGTTAAGCCAAATCCTAAGAATGAAACAGCAGAATGCAGTCGAAAGCTTCCTGGCGGGCCGCCGCGTGGTCATCGCCAAGTTTGTAGCTCATCGCTACAAGGAAGTTCAGAACAAAGCAAAGAAGGTCGTCGGCATCGTGAACCTCTACGAAGTTCAATGTGCCGACGGGAAGGCTCCCACGGTCCAAACGTGGTGCCCTCGCAGCGTCCAGACGATCGACCAGGCTACCAAAGAATGCCCTTGCCAACTGAAGGACGGGCAAAAAGTGGTCGTCGAGTTCGACCTGATGGAGCCGAACACGTTCGACGCCAAGAACGGCGTGCTGATCCGTGCCGGTTCACTGCTGCCCTTGGAGTAGTTCGTAACCTGGTCACGCATAGCGACCCGGTGGGGTGGTGGCGGAGGGTTGGCCGGATGCGCGCCGTGAGGCGCGCGCCGGCCACCCCCGCCCCATCCTTGTCCGAGAGGTGTGTCCAGACACAAAGAAATCGGAGGTAAAACATGAACAGAGCGAGGAATCTTGAGCCAGGGGAGCGCCTTAAAGTCGCGCAGTTGCATATCGTCATGGGTGATTGGGTGCATTCACTGGCTCCTTGGCAGGTCATCTCCCATATGACCTTCAAATGGGAGGCTTCGATTCATTGGGCACAGCGATGCTATGAGAAGTTCATGCGGACGGAAATGCGGGGCGTTTCCTATTTTTACGCGTTGGAGCAGAATCCAGGACGAGACGGCTACCACGTTCACGCGCTGTGGTGCGATTGCCTGAACAAGGCGCGTCGGGACGTTTGGCGGACGTGGTTCAAGCGATACGGTCGGGCGCGGATTGAACCGGTCAACAGCCGTGACGACGTGGCCGACTACTGTGCCAAGTATGTGTCCAAGGAAGGATCTTGGTGGAATGTGAACTTGCTAGGGCAACGGCATCCAGATTTTGAGCACTTCAGACTTTCCAACGGGTAATATGAGGGACGACCAGCATCGGGTTCTTGCGCTTCTGGGGCAGCTTCCAGCCCGTCTGACGGCGGAGCAGGCTGCCTGGGTGCTGAATTGCCAGCCGCATGATGTGCCGGTTTTGGTGATGAGCCGGCTCCTAAAACCGTTGGGTAATCCGATGCCGAACAGCGTGAAGTATTTTGCTACGGCAGATATACTCGAACTTAGTAAAGACCGGACATGGCTGGCCAAGATCACGAATGCGATCGCTCAACACTGGAGGAAAAAGAACCTACGAAAGAAAATGCGTCTCATGGTCGATGCCTAAGCTTTAATACCTGAATTTACGCTATTTATTAGCTGCCAATGCCTAGCGTGATTGGATATGCCGAACGGTGTTTGGATATGGGAGAATTTGCGAAGATCCAGTTTTGCGAGAATTGAATTTTCTGTAAGTAAAACCCCTTAAGTGTGTTAACGATTTCTAAGTGTAAATCTGGTTCGGCATAATCATAGTTCGACCGTGAAAGCTGACGCCCTACGAATGCAAGACCGACGGATGCGTACCAAGGTCGCTCAGTCTATTTGCTGGGCTCTGCTCGCCGGCATCTTGGGGTATATTGATTGGAGCCGCATTCGTCTGTTACCGGGTCAATGGAGGGAGCACAACTGGGCCTACGTTGCCTTTGACGTAATCTCGATAGCCATTCTAACGGCACTCGTGATCTTAATCGCCGCGATAATCTCGGCATTCTTTTGGACGCTCATCCAAACGCCAGATTCAGCCGATGTTAGAAATAGGTCGAACCAACTACCGGATCCGACGTCTCCGTCCGTCACGCCTCCTGCTGGTGCAGGAGGCCCGCCATCCGTCGCCGCGGATCATTAGGACGTTAGCCAACCCGATGAGGCTTTCTTTCCCAATATTGATGGTGTGTCTTGGATCGGCTTTGGGTGCTGAACCAACGACGGAACTCATTAAATCGGAATACGGGGCGCCAAATAGTTATGTTGGTCGGTTACTAGAATACCCCGACTTCAATATCGCCTTCGCCGGGAAGAAGGAACGGGTTATGTCGCCGTTGGCCAGCGCAACGGACTACTGCTTCAATATCCTAGGGACCAGAGGAGAGAGGCTTTGTGCAATCACCTTTGTGAATTGCGGCGTTCCAACATACGTACTGGATTTCAAGGTTAAGGGGACAATTTACGTCGCCGAGATGTTCGTCTCCTCAATTGGGCAACGCGTCTCGGATCCTGTACCTGTGATTAAATTGCGACCTGACGAGATTATCGTGTGGAGCGAGGCATCGGCTAAGGCCAACAACCAACGACTTCTTAAGTACTGGAAAGGGAAAGATGGCTAACCAACACCTGAGGTGAGCCGTACAAGCCTTTTTATGTTAGGCATAGTTTGCCGCTGAGTGGCGAGTGGCGGCGGTGGAGGGCCTGGATATAGAGAGTCTCGTTGTAGGGCGTCTTTG
>Ga0181538_10001715_pt1 | contig 24074 bp, 21 predicted proteins | sample PEATcosm2014_Bin_40_FD_119773 | JGI IMG/M metagenome (GOLD analysis project Ga0181538, IMG submission 119773) | Peatland microbial communities from MTU Mesocosm Facility, Houghton, MI, USA - PEATcosm2014_Bin23_30_metaG | ecosystem: Environmental > Terrestrial > Soil > Wetlands > Peat | place... | reverse complement strand
CACAGAGCCTTCCATCGTCTTTTCCCCTCCTTGGTAGGCGGTCCTCCGGAATGAACTTGCGCGGCAGGGCAAGGACCAACACGGCCGGCGCCACCGGGGCCCACGGTTGACCGTTCTCGGTGGCCGCTTCGAACTTCCATTGCTGCACGCCGAATTTGCCTAATAAGGAGGCTAGGTGTTCCTCTCCGCTTGGTCAATAATGCGCATGAACTAGTTGGACGCTCACAGTAAATACATCCCAATGTAATATGTAGGCTAACGCCTCGCAGAAACGCATCAGCCGCACCTCGGGCAAAAGCCCAACCTGAAAACTGCCGGAAAGCCCGCAGACCCGCGTCCCGCCTCTATTTCCTGCATCGCGCCGCGCACGCCCGGCCGCTTCTGTCTGCGCAGGCCATAAGCAGTTTCTGGCGCGATTCACCTTGAAAATAGGAAGCCCGCCTCTCAGGTTCGGTTATTGACGCTGGATTTCGGCGTACACATAATCAGGCACGGTACCACACGACAAGGCTGGTCGGTTCTTACTTGCTTTTCTTTGCGTCTTCGGTTGGGTCTTGGGTCAGTTCTAGCTGCAGGGCTGTCGCCAAACAGGAGGAACAACCGTATATGCGTATACGAGGCCGAGGGGTTGGTGTGTCCGCGCTGGGCATTCTATTGTTTGCCGCAGCCTTGAACGCACAGGAGACAACGGGGAGTATTCGAGGCGCGGTCTTAGACCCCAGTGGGGCCAGAGTGCCGGCCGCCAAGGTCACGGTAACTCAGGCGGAGACCGGGTTTACACGCGGCGTGGAGAGCGATGAGTCGGGCGATTTCCTGCTTGTCTTGCTGCCCGTTGGGCACTATTCGCTAGAGGTTACGGCAACAGGATTCAGCAAGTATCTCCAGGGTGGAATCAGTTTAAGCGTCAACCAGGTTGCGGTGCTGGCGGTACACCTCCAGGTGGGCTCGCCGCAGCAGACCGTGGAGGTGACGGCGGACGCGTCGCTATTGGCCACGACCAACGACCTGGGAGAAACGGTGCACGACCAGGAAATCGTGGACTTGCCGCTCAATGGGCGCAACTTCTCGCAACTCGGCCTGTTATTGCCCGGTACTGCGCCCCTCACTCAGGGATTACAGTTGGCCGGCGGCTCCTTGCGCAACGGCCAGTCCTATGCCGTAAACGGCATGCGGCCGGAGTCCAACGAGTTCCTGGTGGATGGCGACGAGAACTACAACACCATCGACGGCGGTTTCATTCTCAGGCCTCCTCCCGACGCCATTGCGGAGTTCCGCATTTTGACCAACACGGCTTCCGCCGAGTTCGGCCACAACGCCGGCTCCAGCACCAACATTGTGATGCGTTCGGGATCGAATCACATTCATGGTGACCTCTACGACTTCCTTCGAAACGACGCCGTCGACGCGCGCAATTTCTTTTCAACCAGTGTTGACCCCCTGAAGCAAAACCAGTTCGGCGGCACGCTGGGCGCCCCGATTCGCCGCGATAAGACCTTCCTGTTTGTTTTCTATGAAGGATTCCGCAACCGGCAGGGAGAAACGCAATTGACGACCGTTCCCACCGCGGCCGAGCGGCAGGGGGACTTCTCCGCCGAGTGCGGCAGCTATTCACCGCAGGGATTCTGCACCGATCCTACCGGGACGCAGTTGGTCAACGTGTTCGCTTCGCCGCCCCAGCCGCTCCCCTTCAACCAACTGCCGCCGGGCATGATCAATTCCATTTCACAGAATTTGCTGTCATTCTATCCGCTGCCTAATGAGCCCAACTACGGTCCCAATGCCTTTGGCGCCACGCAGGAACTCCACAATACGTCCGATCAATTCGGCCTGCGCCTCGACCACTATCTCTCCTCGCGCGACACCATCTCTTTCCACTACCTTTTCAACAACGGCTCGCAACTGGATCCGCTTTCCATCGCCGGTGCGAATGTGCCGGGCTTTCCCGTAGGCGAGGATTTTCGCGCCCAGAACGCCGCCCTCGAGGAGACCCACTCGTTCTCACCGAACGTCGTCAATGTGCTGAGGTTCTCCTTCCTCCGCAACAAGTTCATATTTGGGGAGGCGACGAACCACACACAGATTTCGTCACTTGGATTCCAATACGCGCCCACCCTGGCGAGCCAGTTGGGGCCGCCGTTCATCGAAGTCGGAGGCTACGCTTCCGTCGGCAATCCCATCACCGGGCCGGCGAACGATAATCAGAATACCTACTCGCTGACGGAATCACTTGCCTGGATTCGGGGCAGGCACGAACTCAAGTTCGGCGGAGAATTTCAGCGGGACCAACTCGATACCCTGCTGGGAATTGCCTCAAACGGTTTCTTCGTGTTTGCGCCGGTCCCGATCACGGGCGATGCCTTTGCGGACTTCCTGATCGGGCAGCCGGTGGTTTTCCTCCAAGGCGGCGGTGAGCTCCCGCGAGGCATGCGCGCCAGCAATTTCAATCTTTATGCCCAGGACAGCTTTAAGGCTACATCACGTCTGACGCTGAACATAGGGCTACGCTACGAACTGCCGCAGCCTTACAGCGAGATCCGCAACCAGGACGCGCTGTTTGTGCCCAACGCGCTGTCACGCATCATCCCGAGCGCGCCTCCTGGCCTGTTATATCCCGGTGATCCCGGCGTGGGACCCGGCCTGATCGCGCGGGAATACCGTGCCTTCGCACCGCGCGTCGGCTTCGCGTGGGATCCTACAGGAAACGGGCACTGGGCTGTGCGAGCCGCCTACGGCATCTTCTATGACCCGTACTACAACGGTGAGGGTGGACCGCTGCAGGCGCCCGAAAGCGCTCCCCCTTGGTTCAAGACGATTCAGGAATCATTTCCTTCCAGCTTCGCCGATCCACTTCCGGCCGGGTCCAATCCCTTCGCTCCAAATTTCGCGGGGGGACCTCAAGGGCTGACCCTGCTCACTCTCGATCCCCACCTGCGGCTGCCGTATGCGCAAGATTGGAACTTTACGGTCGAGCATTCTTTCGGCCAGGGATGGCTGGTGGATGTCGGGTATGTCGGTACCAAAGGCACAAAGCTGCCGCGCTTCATCGAGAGCAATCCGGCCGTTCTCTGCTCGACCCTGCCCGCCGGCGAGCAGGCTTCCTGCATCAGCGGCGAACAACAAGATGTGAACGTTTACCGTCCCTATTCGGGCTGTACGCCGGCGAGTCCCGACAGTTGCAATTACGGGTCAATCGGCCTGATCTCCGGCGTCACCAACTCGAATTACAACGCGCTTCAGACCACCCTGCGTAAGCGCCTTGGTTATGGACTGGCGTTCCTCCTTTCCTATACCTATTCCAAGACGCTCGACGACGTCTCGAGCTTCAATATCACCGGATCCGCACCCACACTCGTGGCCGGCGAAAACGACTTGGCGCAGAACCCCTGGGACCTCGAGGCGGAATATGGCCGCTCGCTCTTCGATGCCCGGCAACGCCTGGTGTTCAGCTATCAGTGGCAACTGCCTTTTTGGAAGCACTCGCACGCTTGGTATCAGAGCGCACTCGGCAACTGGGAGTTGAACGGCATCGTTTCCGCCTCCACCGGAACTCCCTTCACCGTCTATGACTCGAGTGACCCATCTCTCCAAGGACAATCTCCCGAGATCTCGGGCTTCGTGGGCGACCGGCCGAATCTGGTGGGCAATCCGAACGATGGGCCCAGAACCGCGAGTGAGTGGTTTAACACCAAGGCGTTCCAACAGAACACCCAATTGGGAACCTTCGGAAACGCCGGGCGAAATATCGTGCAGGCGGCAGGAGTTTCCGAATGGGACTGCGGAGTATCGAAGAATTTTCGACTGGCGGAATCCACTACGCTACAGTTCCGAGGAGAGTTCTTCAATTTGCTGAACCGGGTTAACTTTGGCGTGCCGAATGACGATATCAGCTCGCCCACATTTGGCCAGGTCGAGACGGCTGCCCCGCCCCGCCAAATACAATTCGCATTGAAGCTGCTGTTTTGAAGGCAAACAAGGTTACCGCAAGACGGCCTGATCGCGGCACAATGGATAACATGATGAAACCGATGTTTCTTCCCGAGGTGGAAAACAATCCGCAGCCGGGCGGCCGCGGCGACATGATCCGCCAGATGCGCGACTCCGGCAAAGAATACCCGCAGATATGGCACTTGTTTGCATACCGTCCGAAAGCCACGGATTTGCTGGGCGGATTTACGCAGGAAATCATGCGCGGTGAATCTCCGCTCAGCCCTGGGCTCCGCGAGCTTATCGCCGCCTTCACTTCCGCGGGCAACCACTGCCCGTTTTGAGAGAAGTACCACGCCGCAGTTGCGGCGGAACTGCTGGGCAGCGAAGAGTTGGTGAGCGCGGCGATCGATGATTTGGAAAGCTCCGCTCTTCCCGAGAAGGACAAAGCCCTGCTGCGCTTCATCAGGAAGGTGAACCATCGCGCCTGGGAAATTGAAGCTGACGATATGAAACCTTTGTACGCAGCGGGGTGGACGGACGAAGCCATCAATTACGCCATCACGGTTTGCGCACTTTTCAATTTCTACAACCGTTGGATCGATGCCGCCGGGGTACACGCTATGTCAGAGGAAGCCCACCGTGAATTCGGGAAGCGGACCGCAGTGCATGGCTATATTCCAAAATAACGTGACTGCCTCCCGCCGTCGAACACGAGAATTCGACTTTGGGCGAGTGATCGCGTAAGGAAACGTTCGGCGTCTCGACTCAGAAGGTAATCCGCGCGCTGCACTGGGCTTCGCGGCTCGCGTGCATGCTCATGGCGATGGTCCCAAACTGTGGCTCGTTCACAAAGCGATTGGGAGCCCCGTAGTCAGCGTTGTTTAACACGTTGAACATTTCCGCGCGTCTCTGCACGTGCAGCCATTCCCCCAGGTGAAATTCCCGCAACAAGGCAACATCCGCGTTTTGCAGCCCGGGGCCCTCCACGGCATTGCGCCCCGCATTGCCAAAAGTATAGGGCGCGGGTGCGGAAAAGGCAGCGCCATTGAACGACCCACCCGCCGTTCGGGTGCTAGCAGGAAGCACCGCCCGGAGTGGACAAAGCGCCAAAGATAAGCTATTGATAGCAACAGTAGTTAGATTTCGTGCGAAAGTGGCGGAATTGGCAGACGCGCCAGACTTAGGATCTGGTCCCGCAAGGGGTGGGGGTTCGAGTCCCCCCTTTCGCACCAAGCTTTCCTTGCAATTACTTGAGAGCGCTTCTTGGGTGAACAGTGCCGCTTAGGTTTGTCCGTCACTTGCGCCTGACTTGCGGATTCTTGCGGAGTTGTCTATTTCTTCCTGACCGCCGATTTCGACAAAACCAAGTGGCAGGCGGATGCCGTGCCTGATATTTTGGGCGCTTTGTTCCATAAGAAATCAACACCTCTAAAGGCGATAGAGGGTATCTAAAGATCTTTCGGTCTCTAAATTGACTGCCCTGGTGCACACTCATGATTCGATTTTTCAGGACGTGCCCCGCACATCATCTCGCCTTTGGACCGGTCTTCGAGGCATGCCTGGTGAGCGGGCAGGTCCCGCGTAGCTCGCGCTTGCTGAAAGGTCAGAAATTCTGATAGGTCGGCATCCCTTCCTGAACTAAGCCCAAATAATCCAACGATTTCAATTGGCGGTCGAGTTGCTCTTCCTAGAGGCGTCGGGATCAGGGCTCCCGTAAAGCTGATGGCAGATGAGGGGTTCTCGAAGGTCCCGCGAAAGCAACTTCAATCGTCGATAGGCGCCACGGCGCCGTAGAGGAGACAATCATGAAATTAAGAATGAATTTCCGTTCGATGTTTCGATCAGTAGCGTTCCTGGCTTGTGCGGCGGCGCTCGTGAGCTTCTTCGCACGCGCCGCGGACAAGACCTCGCCGGACAGTGTCGAGGTGAGGATGACGGTTACGGCAAGCGTGCCCGACGGCAAGCGCATGCCGGAGATCAATCCGGCCGACATTGTCGTCAAGCAAGGCAAGAACCGCCTGCAGGTCTCCGAGTGGGTGCCGGCCCAGGGCGAACGCGCCGGCCTCGATCTATTCATCCTGATTGACGACGCGTCAGACACCAGCCTCGGCTCGCAGCTCGACGACCTGCGCAATTTCGTGAAAGCGCAGGCGCCCACGACTTCGGTCGGTATCGGCTACATGCGCAATGCGACGGTTCAGATTGCGCAAAACTTTACCACGGACCGCGAGGCGGCCGCCAAAGCGATTCGCCTGCCGCTCGGCACGCCGGGAGCTTACGGCAGTCCGTATCTGTCTGCTATCGATCTGATGAAGCGCTGGCCTGAGCACCCCAACCGGCGCGAGTTGTTGATCGTAACCGATGGTGTCGACCGCGCCCGCCGTGGACCGTTCCGTCACGGCCTGGGAGTCAACCCTGACGTTGATTCGGCGAGCGCCGTCGCGCAGCGCACCGGAACCACCATTTACGCGCTCTATTCGCCGGGCGTGGGCCGCTATCACCGCAACTACTGGGAGGCCCTCAACGGTCAGATGTTCATTTCCAAGCTGGCGGAAGAGACGGGGGGTGAGTCGTTCTATTTGGGTCTGCAGCGTCCTGTGAGCTTCAAGCCCTATCTCGACAGCCTGCAGAAGATCTTCGACAACCAGTACCTGCTGAGCTTCACCGCTGCACCCGGCACGAAGGCCGGCCGACGGTACATCAGGGTGAACACCGAAATCGCAGGCGTTGAACTGGCGGTCGCGGATTCGGTCTGGGTGCCCGCCAAGTAACCGCAGCACGAGCAACGTGACGCGGACTTCGATTTGGAAACGGAGATGGGGAGATAACCTATGTCACCGAAACAGAGACTCGCAACCCGCGCGGCCGCTTTCTTACGGTACCTCAGTGAGAGCATGATACACGGCCGGACAATCTGGATCGTCGCAGAAATCGCGCTTTCCCTCTGCGGAGTGACCCTGCTGGCGATCTGCGGCGGCTCCCGGCTTCACAGCCGATTCCAAGCGAAGTCCGCCATCGCGAAATTCGAAGCCCTGAACGAAGCCTACTCTCGAACCATCACTCAGGGCGAGTCCGAGGCAAGTTCGCCGGAAGTTGATTTCAGCGGTTGGGACGCCCGGCGCGTCCGGGCCTGCAAGGCAAGCCTCGTGGAGCAGGCCGGCGCTCCGTTAGCGGTGCTCGAAATCGCGCGTGTGCATCTCGAAGCGCCGGTTTTCGACGGAGCGGATGATCGAACGCTCGAGCGCGGCGCGGGGCGCATCGCGGGAACCGCAAGGCCCGGAGAGCCGGGGAACATCGGCATCGCCGCACATCGCGACAGCTTTTTCCGCGCCCTGAAGGATGTGAAGTTGGGTGATTCCATCAAACTCAAATCTCTGGACCGCATGGACACCTACACCGTCGATCGAATTGAGATCGTTACACCGAAAGACGCGAGCGTGCTGGCCCTACCTGTTTTAACGGGCAAGTTCGGCCAGAGCCTGTCTCAACGGCGAACGTAATCAATAAGGATTCACTGGGAGGTAAAACATGGACGCGAATCCGTTACTTTTCCGTGATCTGACGTACATCTTCCTGGCCGCTTTGCTTGGGGGCCTCGTGGCGTGGCGGCTGCGGCTTCCGCTCATCTTAGGATTTGTCCTGGGCGGCATCGTGGTCAGCCCCTTCACGCCCGGGCCTCGCATTTCGAACATGCACTCCTTCGAGGTGTTCGCGGAAGTGGGCGTGGTACTGCTGATGTTCTCGATTGGGGCCGAGTTCTCCATTCCCGATCTGCTCCGGGTAAAGTCGGTGGCGCTTATCGGCGGGCCGCTCGGCATCCTGCTTATGGTGGGTCTCTCAAGCGCAGCGGGAAGACTCGCCGGCTCGAGCGGCAAGGAATGGCTGGTGATCGGCGCGGCGGTATCGGTGGCCAGCACCATGGTGCTGGCGCGCCTCTTGAGCGACTCCGGCAGAACCACAACCGTCCCCGGTCGCGTGATGATCGGGATCACGCTCGTCGAAGACCTCGCCGTCATCTGCATGATCGTGGTCCTTCCGGTATTCGGGGGCTCGGGCCAGGGGACGGCGTTACAGGCTGCCTGGACACTGGGCAAGGCGTTGGTGCTGCTGGTTCCTCTAGTTCTCTTCGCGGCTAAGCTCATCCCTCGCCTGCTGCGCTGGGTCAGGCGTACGTGCAATCCTGAACTTTTCCTGCTGGTCGCGATCTCCGTTTGTCTCGGCACGGCGGCGCTCGCGCAAGCGGTGGGATTTTCGCTGGCCCTCGGCGCATTTCTCGCCGGACTTACCATCAGCGGGTCCGAGGATCTTCACGACGCGCACAGCCAGCTCGTGCCGCTGCGCGACGCCTTCGTGGCGCTCTTCTTCGTCTCGCTGGGCACGCTGATCGATCCCAGGCTACTGCTGAGCACCTTGCCGCTGCTGGGATTGATGCTGCTGCTGATTGTAGCCGGCAAACTTCTGGTATGGACCGCGGTGGTTCGACTGTTCCGTTATCCCTTGGGCGGTTGGTACGTAGGCTTCGCGATACCTCAAGCGCACACCTTTGTGCAGGTTTCTCGAAGCCTGGGCCAGCTCCACAACCAGCTTATGACGCTTGCCGTCCAGAGTCTCTGGCTCGAAGCCCAACTCGTAGCGAAAATGAAGCTGCCGCAAGATCGCCTTCAGACCCTCTGCATACGTTTCGGGCGTGGTATCGAGGTATTGGCCCCCGGTTTGACTGACTATGTAGTGCGCGATTTTTTTTGTTCTCCGGGTGCAAACCAAATATTCGGAGAACGCCGGTCCCTTATCCCGAACGCAATGGCCGAAGTTTCTAGAAGTTCGTCGATGAAGTGATCCGCCTCCGATCTGCCCATGCTACTGTAGTCCCCATAAAAGAAAATCAGCACGGGCAGCGGCTCGGGTCTTGAGGCACGCGTCGCATCCACGATGTGTTGTAGAGTCTGCTGAAGCGCTAGTTCGCCGGCTCTGTCGTGCCGTTTCGGGTCTGGGACGGGCGCGAGCACCTGCTCCAAGGCCCCGGCCGCCTCCTCGACGTTGCTCGTCGGCAGCAGGTCGAGGTTGGATTGACCATCGTCACACCAGTGAGCGACTGCCACCGTATCTTGTTTGTCCAAATTCCTCAGAGCTGGCTTAAAAAGACTGATTTGTCCTCGAAACAAGCCTGAACCCTGCGCTTCGTAGCCTTGCATGTTGCAGAGCACCACAAACCAAAGTGCGAGGGCCCGAGTTTGTGCCCCGCTGTCGAACGTCTTGACCGAAACCGGACGACCGTTGTCGAAAACTTGAAAGTCGCCTCGCTTCAAAGTCTTGTCCGGAAGGCCACTCCCGGCACTCAGGGCGATCACATTAACCAAGACCAGGTTGGAGGAACTCTGGAACGTGGCTTCCGGGGCCTGCATAGGTTGGGCGGCTGCCGCGACGCCGGGAAGGCTGGGTTGCGGCAGTAAGAGCACCCACAGCAGAATCGCGAGACGGTTCATAGGCTGCCTCAGTAGCTTCGTAACGGTGGATTCTGATCGGTCCATCTCGCCGCTCTGTGAGAGGCTAGATGTAGAGGCTATACATAAGTATGTTAGGTCGCCTCTACCCTTCTCTTCCTGGCGTTTCAAAGTGCGACATGCAAGGTTCCCACCATCCCGGACGGCACATCCCGGAATCCCACGCTGAAGCCGGTTGCCCCCGGCGGGGTCTTGATGTGCGCCCCCAGGATCAGGCCCTTGTCCTGAATCTCGAGAAAAACCGCCTCGGGGAAATTCAACGGAAGGGTCGTAAGTTGCTCCACCTTTCCGAGCACGACCAGAAACTGAAGCGAGCCGGTCCACTTGCCGTCCCTGGGTTCCAGCGTGATGTTGCGCGGGTCGATGGTTATAGCTGCTTTGTAACCGTCCTCCATCGGATCGAGATGCACGCTAAACCCGATGCCGGTCAGTTCGATGGGACTGGCGATCGCATCGGCGAGGGAGGGCGTAGCGGCCGTGCCGGGCGCAGCTACATATCCCGGTCGGTACCGCAACTTAGTGCCCGGCCGATTCACGGTCACATTCAACCGATGATACGACCCATCCCAACTCACCGTCGAAGGGTAAAACGCCAGCGAGTAATTCACCTGCGCGTCGCTCGCAGCATCCTGAATTGCTCTGCTCAGGTCGTTGATGTGGTGGAATGCCAAACCGCCGGTTTCTTCAGCCAGGGTTTCGAGTGTCTGGTAGTTAAAGTCAGGCGATGCCGTGCCACGGGGCGGCCGTCCGGACTTGCCCATTGAGTTTCTGTTGGCCTGAAAGGGCGTGGGTGTGGTGACGCCCCGCGCGTCTACCGGGTAGACGGCCACATCGGCTTCATTCAAGGCGCGAACCGCGCGCTCGACGTCGCTCTCAAAAGGCCTGCCCATCCCCGGCAACTGCGGAGTCGAGGAACTGGAATTGGATGAGGCCGGTTGGGTGTTGTTCCCCGACCCTCCGAGGCCTCCTGCGCCGCCTCGCGCCACTCCACCGCGTCCACCTCCGCCGCGGCCGCCAGTGGCGCCGGACGTCCGCGCGCCGGGGTTGCCCTGGGGAATGTCGCTCTTACCGCTCCGCAAGCCGAGTTCAATTGGGAACCCGCCCGAAATCCAGATCAGCGTCTTGCGGCCGGGAATGCCCTGCAAATGTCCCGCGATGGTTTCGAGCGCCTCCGTCGTGCGCGGGGCGCGCACCGTTTTGGTGTAGTCGGCATAGGCCTCGGGGGAAGATTTTATGAAATTGTCCCACTGCGAGGTGTTTGCCACCCCGCCGGTGAGAGAATTGGCCGAGGCGGGCGGTGCTGTCGCGGCCGCCAATTCAGGGTTAATGCGATTCGTGTGTCGCTCGATGGCCGCAAGAAGCGAGGGCATGTCCTGCGAAAAATCGTGAAGCAGCGCCAGGGAGTCGCCCAGCGCGAAAACGCAGACACGGCTAGCCTCCGGCAACTCGCGCAAGTAACGGAGAAAGTCCTTCTTGGCGGATTCCTGGTCGGTGAGCGCCGTGTTCAATTCATCAAACAGAAACGCGGTCACGGCCGGGGAGTTCGACCCCGGCCGGTTCGTGAACGTCAGGCGGCCCGGCAAGCTGGAAAATGCTGTTGAGTTGGCGCCGGCATTCTCGCGCGCAAAAAACGCAATTCTTTGCTCCAGATTATTGTCGAGAAGGCCGAAATCGCCGCGGCGAAGGTCTTCAACCGGCTTGCCGTGCTTGTCCTTCGCGATTACGTTCACCAGAACGATACGCCTCTCGGATTGGATCACACCGTCGGGCGGGGTGGATTGCGCGGCCGCAGGCAACGACCCTACCAAGAGCAGGCCGAGCAGCGACCCCATTGGCCAAGTCGCCGGGCAGCAGTGGGCGAAAAAGGCATTCGGTGCGGACGTGCGGATCTCGCGAGCCTGCATGCGCACTCCCCTGGTTATTCTAACCCGAATTCCGAAGTCGAAATTGGCGCTCCCAGGCCAACTTGTTGAATCTGAATTGCCGGCCTTGATAGCCCTAAGTACGGATCGGGCGTTTGGATCATTCGGCGGTAACCCCTCACCCCTCCCGCACCGGCTGATGACTACGCCGGCCACGGGACACCCTCCCCCCAAGGGAGAGGGCGGTCAACGATGATGGATTTCAGCCCTCTCCCTTGGGGAGAGGGTGGCGAGAGTCGCGAGCCAGGCGAGGGGTCGGTCAATATCAGAGACTGCGCTTGGCTACTCGACTTATTGACCTCGTCCTTTGTTTTCATAGACATTCTCGCTTTGTTCCCCCGATTTTGGCGATCGGCAAGTTCAGGAGTCCAGAACCCGAGGAGTCAGCCGCCGCCTTCCGGCCTGCGGCCCGAGGACGTGCGGCCGGCGTTTGGTCTGCCACTCTACGACTCAGCGACGTTTTGTACTTTCCCTTTGTTTTCATAGACATTCTCGCTTTGTTCCCTCGGTTTTTTGGTCGAGAAGTTGAGGAGTCGAGAAGCAGAGGAGTCGAGAAGCAGAGGAGTCGTGAGCCGCCTTTCGCACTGTGGCCCGTGCCATGTGGCCGGCATTTGGCCTCCCACTCCTGGACTTCTTGACTCCTCGACTTCTTGGCTGTAATTGGAGGCAGAAACCACAGGCTGGGACTACAGACGAGCACAAAAGAGGACTTCCTGGCATAGTGTACTGGCAGGGACGAACCGCCTGCCCAATCCCACAGAACAACTCTAGCCTATTTCGTCCGATTTGTCAAGTTGCCATTAAGTCAGAAATACCGACGGCATCGGTACCCGCAGGTTCGTCTAACGCTGGACGCCTACAGGTTGTCCGAAGGTGCGAAAAAATCGCGCTGTCATGCTGAGCGAAGCGAAGCATCTGCTCCCGACCCCACAATGGGTCCTGGCTTTCGCGGGGACGACGACGCTGATTTTCATTGCCTCAGGTCGGCCAGAGGCCCATGGAAACTCGTGAGGATGACAGTTGAGCCCGAATTCCGAAGTTGCGAGGATCTGTGGGAAGAAACCCCTCACCTGGCTCGCTACTCTCGCCACCCTCTCCCCGCGGGAGAGGGCTGACATCAATCATCGTTGACCACCCTCTCCCTCGGGGAGAGGGTGGCCCGCAGCCGACGTAGTCATCAGCCGGTGCGGGACGGGTGAGGGGTTGCGTCTGAAGAATCCAAACACCCGTTCCGTTCTCGAGGTTATCAAGGCAGGCAATTCAGATTCAAAGAGTTGTTCTGGAAGCGCCAAATTCAACTTCGGAATTCGGGTTAAGTTCTTCCGCAGCGCGTAAAGGCCACCTCTACGGCAGGGCTGCGACGCCGTCGCAGGCTCGCTGTCTATGGGTTCACGCTATTTGTTTCCCTTACCGCTGCAATGCGTCAACAAAGTTGTAGGGCGGCCAGGGACCGCTCAATTGCAACTGAAGTGACGGGTTCGCGGGGAGGTGACGCGCCGCGGAGCGAAACGTTTCCACGGAATCGCGCGGCACCAGGAAATGGAGTGATAGAAGGCGGCTCTTGCGAGAGGAAGGTAACTCCACCTTATGGCGGACGAACGAGCCATGCAGCGAATCGCAGAGGTTCTCAATCAAAGCATTCGGAGCCGTGGCATCATGCTCAGTGCCCAGGTCGCCGCTCTGCCTGGCGTCCAGGCTGGCGGCTGCCGGGAGGAGCGAACGAATCGAAAGCCAATCCGGCAGAGTCCAGCGTCGAGGCGTTTCCGCCCCAGCCACCGGGCCGCCGAGACGAACTTGGATGCCAACTTCTGCAAATCCATCGAGTTCGCGAAGAAGCGCGCGGTAACCGTTCGCATTTTCCCGAACCAAGGCCACTGCGTCGTAGGGGCACTCGACCCGAAACCCGAATCGAATCGGAACCACCGTCAGATGACAGTAGAACGACTCGACCACCCGCTCATAGGCGAGGCGGTTCGACATATCAAAGGGTGGGTCTGGTTCGGGCAGCTTGGAAAGTGCAACGCCCAAGCCATCGTAGTTCGCAGTGAAGACACGATGCCCCCCCACGCCATCGGGGATTTGGAGGGCTGCCGGAAGCGGCCCGCGAAAGATGCAATAAACTAAGTAGCTCACAGTAACCTCGCGCATTCGGGGCAGGCGCCGTTCATTGCCCAGCCTGCATCGATCTACAATTCGGTCGTAGTCCTTATCGGCAACGGCCTGCGATCGCTTTAGAGAAACTAGCGCGGTGTATCTACTTCGTTACTCGTGGCTTAGGAGTGAAGTCCGGGGGCTGTTTGGGGTGATTCACAGGGGCTGCAAAGGAAGTGCGGAAGTCTCGCCCGCCGTGGCACGGACATTCTGCCCGCGAGTTCTTGCGGGGGCGGGACGCCCCCACGACCGCAGGCGAGACGCCCGCGCCACAGCTACGTCCTGCCTTCTGCCTATTCCAACTTCTCAAACCGGGCCTGGAAGAAGCGCAGGTACTTAGGCTCGTAGACCATCTTCAAGCCGCGCGCCTGTTCGCGCTGCTCGTACACCTCCAGGATCGATTCCGCCACAACGTCCATATGCGCCTGCGTATAGACGCGGCGTGGAATGGTGACGCGCACCAGTTCGAGGCGGGGATGATGCTCCTGCCCCGTTTTGGGATCGCGCCCCGCGGATACGATGCCGCGCTCCATGGTGCGGACGCCGGAATCGACATAGATGTTGCCGGCAAGCGTCTGGGCGGGATATTGCTCTTGCGGAATGTGAGGATAGAAGCCCCTGGCGTCGAGGAAAACCGCGTGGCCGCCAATCGGCTTGACCACGGGGAGGCTCCAATCCAGCAGGTGCCGGCCCAGGTACTCGACTTGGCCGACCCGGGCGCGGATGTGGTCATCCTCAACGCTCTCCTGGATGCCGCGCGCCATCGCTTCCATGTCGCGTCCCGCCAGCCCGCCGTAGGTGTGTAGCCCTTCGTAGATCACCACCATGTTGCGCGCTTCTTCGAAAAGCCCTTGGTCATTGGTGGCCAGCCAGCCCCCGATATTCACCAGCGCATCTTTCTTGGCGCTCATGGTACAACTCTGGGTGTAGGAGCAGTACTCTTTCAGGATCTCCGCTACGGGCTTCGAGCTGTAGCCCGGCTCGCGCTGCTGAATGAAGTAGGAGTTTTCGACGGCGCGCGTGGCATCGAGCACAATGGGAATGCCGTGCCGGTCGCAGAGCTCCCGGAGGGCGCGCATATTCGCCATGGATTGCGGCTGGCCCCCGGCCATGTTGACGGTTCCCGCCACGGAGACGTAAGGAATTTTCCCCGCCCCTACCTCCTGGATCAGTTTCTCGAGTTTTGCCAGGTCGACGTTGCCTTTGAAGGGATGCTCGCTGGCCGGGTCGTGCGCCTCGTCGATGATGACGTCCACAAAAGTCCCGCCGGCCAACTCCTGGTGGAGGCGCGTGGTGGTGAAATACATGTTACCGGGGATAAAGTCGCCCGGTTCAATCATGATCTTCGAAAGGATATGCTCCGCCCCGCGTCCCTGGTGGGTGGGAACCAGGTGCTTGTACCCATAGTACTTGCTCACCGCGTCGGCCAGGTGGTAGAAGTTTCGGCTACCCGCGTAGGCTTCGTCGCCCCGCATCATGCCAGCCCACTGAATATCACTCATGGCATTGGTGCCGCTGTCCGTAAGCAGGTCGATATAAACATCCTCGGAGCGCAGCAGGAAAGTGTTGTACCCTGCGTCGACGATAAACCTCTCACGCTGCTGACGAGTGGTCATGCGGATGGGTTCGACCATCTTGATCTTCCAGGGCTCCGCCCAGGAGCGCCGGGAAGGCTTTGCGTAGGGCATGGTTGACTCCTTGAAGATCAGTGGCGAGTGGTTAGTGCTTAGTGCTTAGCGACGGAAACCGCCGTCGATAACAGCGCACTTTGGAAGGGCGGTCCTCTAGCCCCGCCGCCTCCGGAAACGCGACGGGTTGGGCCTTTAGGCCCTGAAGCCAATTTGCTTCAGGGGCTAAAGCCCCGCCCTTCCGGGCACTCTACAATATGACGCGGACTTTCATCAGCGAGCCCTAGCCACTAAGCACTAGGCACTGCCTTGAGCGCCTTCTCCATCAGGCGGGGGAAATCGAGGCTTAAAACTCGCTGGCAGTTGCGACAGCGCCACACGGGATCCTGCGGGTCAAGATAATTGAAGTTGACACAGCCGCAGTCGCACATGACCTGCAGCCCCTTGCTCCGCCCCTGAATCAGCTTCACATCTTCGGGTCTAACGGGATATTGCATAGCACTCCCTCGCTACGGATGTTGCACGCTGAGACGAACTGCACAGATCCGTCGCTCTGAAAATCGTGGCGCGGGCATTCCTTCGCTATGCCAGGACAGGCTCTGCCCGTGCGCGGGGGCGGGACGCCCGCGCCACATCCGTTACCAGGCACTAGCCACTGCTTTTCCACCCGTGTGAAATCTGCGAAATCCGTGGATGGCATGCTTCGCTATGCGCGCTCGCAAAGCATGACTCGGTCCTGGTTGTCCACTTCGCGAAGGCGGACTTCGATGATTTCGTTGTCGGTTGTTTGCACCACCCGGCCCACGTAATTCGCCTGGATGGGTAGTTCCCGATGTCCCCGGTCGATCAAGACGCACAGTTCCACTCGCCGTGGGCGCCCGTGTTCGAGAAGCGCATCCAGGGCGGCGCGCGTGGTTCGCCCCGTGTAAAGGACGTCGTCCACAAGGATCGCGGTATTGGCCTCCACGGAAAACGGCGCGGAGGGCTGAACCACGGGCTTCTGATCCACACTTGACAGGTCGTCACGGTATAGAGTGATGTCCAGCGTTTCGACCGGCGGCGTGGTCTTCTCGATCTCCGTCATCTTCCGGGCCAATCGCTCGGCAAGCGGTACTCCACGGCGCCGGATTCCGACCAGAACCAACCCATCCAGGCCGTTGTTGCGCTCCAGGATTTCATGGGCCAGGCGCACCACCGTACGGTCGATCTCTGAGGCGGACATCAATTGGGACTTCTCGCGAACCGCCGCAGTTTTGAATTGAACGCTGACGCCATTTTCCATCGCAAGCTCCCAAACGCCCTTGGTATCGGCGAACCTGCCTTACCAGATGGGCTGCAGTTTATCTTGGTCCACATCGGCGCAAAGGCGCCTCTTGGTTAACCTTACCGCATTTTGAAGCGCTTGAAAATGCTCCCCCGGTTAATTCCCCTGCCCTCAGGAGGTGTGAAAGAATCAAAAGACTCCACGCCATGACGCCAAGTTACAAGGAAACTCAAAGTGGACGGCTTGATTCTTCTTTGCGACCTTTGCGTGCTTTGCGCCTTGGTGTGAAACCGGCTCGTGCGTCTATAGACTAATTCACAGCATCTCAGATCAGTCACTCATGCCCGTTTGCTCACGGGGACGAGAAACCATGAAATGTCATTCCGAGCGAAGCGAGGAATCTTGCTCTGCGTGGGGGAGACCGTCACAAAAAGGCCAGAGCGAGATTCCTCGCGGAGATTACCCTGAGCACCCAGAGCGAGATTCTTCGCTCCCCTCAGAATGACAAGCGAAGGGCTCAGGATGACAGCGAAGGGCTCGGAATGCCAGCGCATTTCAAAGCAGGGTTCTAAGGGGTGGTGCTCCTTTACTCTCGACTATCGACTCCCGACTCTCGCCTCTCGACTCCTCTGATACGCCCGGCGCAGATCGCGCACGTAGTGGTCAGCCTCGCGCGTGGGCTTGGGGATGCGGAATCCATCCGTGCACTGCTGGACCAGACGGACGGCGGAATCGATCGACACCCTATGCCCCGTACTGACGTAGATGGGTCGCACGCCGTCCCGCGTACGCAACACCACTCCAATCTGCTCGCCGTCGAGCGTCAACGGGGCTGTCGAGCCGGCGCTGTGGGCAGGCTCTTCGTGTTCGCCCAGCAGCCGCGACTTGGCGCATCCAATCGTCGGTTTGTCAAAAAGTATACCGATGTGGCAGGCAATGCCCAGGCGTCGTGGGTGGGCGTACCCCTGGCCATCGATCAGGATAAGGTCCGGCTCGGCCTTGAGCCTGGCAAAAGCCGCCAGCAGGACAGGGCACTCGCGGAAGGACAGCAGTCCGGGAACGTACGGAAAGCGCAGCTTTCGCCGCGCCATGCGCCGCTCCACTTCCTCCAAACCCGGCAGGTGATAAACAATCACCCCGCCGAATGCCACATCCGTCGCCGGGTCGAACGCCATGTCCGCGCCCGCCACGTAACGAATTTCGCCGAAGTCGTCCTCGAGTTCGACCCGCTCGCGCAAGCTTTCCTGAAGACGCATCGCTTCGCGAGGTGTCAGGTTCCAACAAGTCTCGAGCCGGGGTTTCATGGGCATCGCCAAATTATAGTATTTTGCAAGGACGGCGCGAGCCCACTCTTGAATTTTGCATCTGGAATTTGTAATCGCGGCCCTGCCCCGCCGTGATAAAATTGTTGCTTAGGGCTATCCACACGAGGTTTCTTCGACCGTGCCACAGACCATCGCCAGTCCCAAAGTCTACGACGCCATCATTGTCGGTTCCGGAGCCGGGGGAGGGATGGCAGCCTACGTCCTCTCCAAGGCAGGAGCGAAGTGCTTGCTGCTCGAAGCGGGAAGCTGGTATGACACCGCCAAGCAATCCAAGATGTTCGCCTGGAATTACGACGCCCCCTATCACAACGCTTCCACCCCCTCGCATCCTTTCGGTTATTACCTGGCCTCCGTGGGAGGCTGGCACATGGAGGGCGAGCCTTACACGAACGCGCCGGGCAGTGACTGGCTGTGGTGGCGTTCGCGGATGTTGGGCGGCCGGACGAATCACTGGGGCCGCATTTCTCTGCGCATGGGGCCCTACGACTTCAAGCCTTACAGCCGGGACGGTAAAGGCTTCGATTGGCCGATCACCTACGACGATCTGGCGCCTTACTACGACAAGACGGAAGAACTGATCGGCGTTTTCGGGAGCGCGGAGAACCTCGAAAACACTCCCGACGGCAAGTTTCTCCCGCCGCCCAAGCCGCGCTGCCACGAACTGCTGATCCAGAAAGCCTGTCGAGGGCTCGGCATCCCCTGTGTCCCTTCCCGGCTATCCATCCTGACCCGGCCACTCAACGGCAGGCCCGCGTGCCATTACTGCGGGCAGTGCGGCCGAAGCTGTGCAACGTTTTCGAATTTCTCCTCGCCGACGGTGCTTCTTCCCCCTGCTCTCGCCACAGGGAACCTCGAGGTTCGCTGCGACGCCATGGCGCGCGAGGTGCTGGTGAACGCCGAGGGCCTGGCCAGCGGCGTTTCGTATATCGATAAGAAAACGCGGCGGGAGATCCAGGCGCGCGGCAGAATTGTGGTGCTCGCGGCCAGCGCCTGCGAGACGGCTCGCCTGCTGCTGAACTCAAACCCTCGCCAATTTCCCAAAGGGCTGGCAAACTCCAGCGGCCTGGTAGGCAGATACCTGATGGATACGGTGGGCTCCGATGTCGCGGGCTTTATCCCCGCTCTCATGGACCTTCCGCCGCACAACGAGGACGGCACCGGCGGCATGCATCTCTACATGCCCTGGTGGAATTACGACAAGCAATTCAAGAACCAGCTCCCCTTCCCGCGCGGCTACCACATCGAATTCGGCGGCGGGCGGGAGATGCCTTCGGCCGGCATTCTCGCGCATTCGGAGCGATTTCTGGGAGGCGGCTACGGCCTCGAGCTGAAGCGCGGGTGCCGCAAGTTATACGGGGCCTTCGTGGGCTTTTCAGGCCGGGGTGAAATGATTCCCAATCAGAGTAGTTACTGCGAGCGGGACGATCAGGTCGTCGACCAATGGGGGATCCCCGTCCTGAAATTCCACTTCAAGTGGAGCAACGACGAGATTCTTCAAGCGCGCCACATGCAAGAGACCTTTCAGGAGATCATTCGCAAGGCGGGAGGCGAAGTGATCGAATCCGCAGGCGCTGAGGCGCAGTGGGGAATCAGCAAAGGCGGTGAAGTCATTCACGAAGTGGGTACTGTCAGAATGGGTAATGACCCGCGCACGTCTGTTTTAAATCAGTATTGCCAAGCCTGGGACTGCAAGAATTTGTTCGTCACGGACGCCGCGCCTTTCGTAAGCAACGCGGACAAGAATCCGACGCTCTCGATCCTGGCGTTGGCCTGGCGCACCAGCGAATACATCGCGGACCAGGTGAAGAAACGGAACTTGTGATTGTCGATGGTTGATTGTCGACGGATCACTGCATGGTGTCGGGGATTGATTAGCGTTGTCGATTAGCGAGCGATTTGAGATCTGAAATTTGAAATCTGGAATGCGTGGGGACTATGGAATCTGAAGAAAAGAAGCGTCAAAGGCGCGCGCTGCTAAAGGCCCTGACGGCCATCCCCGCCGCAGCCCTTGTGCCCGTTTCATCCGCCGGCGGCGCGGAGCGGAAGCACTGGCTCTCCGCTGCGCCACCCCCGGCGGCGGCCCCGACCGAAGCAGCCTATAAGCGCAAGATTCTGGACGAGCGCGAGTGGAAGACCGTCTGCCTCCTGAGCGACTTGATCATCCCCGCCGACGACCGCACGGGCAGCGCTACCGAGGCCGGTGTCCCCGAGTTCATCGACGCCTGGCTCGACCTCCGGCGCGGCGACCTACTGGCGGAAATTCAGGGAGGCCTCACCTGGCTGGATGTGGAGTGCAACCGCCTCTTCAACCACGACTTCGTTGACTGCTCCGATACCGAGCGAAAGCAGATCCTCGACCGCATCGCTTACCCCGCCAAGGCAGCGCCCCAGGACGCCCACGGGGTGGCCTTCTTCAACGATCTGCGCGACCTGGTGGTGAGCGGTTTCTTTTCCAGCAAAATGGGCGTGAAAGACTTGCCTTACCTTGGAAACACCATGGTGGCTGACTGGGAGGGTTGCCCGCCTGAGGTCCTGGCCAAACTCGGCTTATAGCGCCTACGTGAGAACTCTTTCTTGCTGTCACTCCGAGGAGCCGCAGGCGACGGGAATCTTGCAGCTCGTTGAAAACACTCCGGGCGAGATTCTTTGCTTCGCTCGGGATGACAGTCGAAAGCAGGTTCTCACACAGACTCTTGCAGGGCCGGCCACACGGGCCGCCCCTACCTGCCATTCTCGACCGTTCTTAGAACATCAGCTTCAATCCCGACTGCATGATGCGCTATAAGGGGCCAGAAATCGTGACAGTTGGAAAGTGCTGGGGCACCCTGGAGATACCTGTATGTGGTTTAGAATCAGGCCGGAGATTACACATGGCGGGCGGGGCAGTAAGGAGTGGGCCAGAATTCGTGGCGCGGGATGTTGCTTATCGATAAAGATAAGAAATCGGTTATATTGAAAATTAAGGACTTACACGCGGGAGCCTAAAATGTAGGTCAGAATCAGGAAGTGTCGCGTTGTCAATGGGTTAGGTTTTTCATGGGCCATAATTCGTGGCACTCGGTTTTTTAAACTGGCTGGCGCGGGCTTGATGAGATGGCAGAAAGTCATGATAGCAAGGATAGCGATTTGCGTAAATATCAAACTGTGAGGTTTTCAAAAAGGCAGGAAGGCATAACATTAAAGGCCGCGATCTGCTCAAGCGTTAAATCGCGAATCTGGACGGAATACCTAGCGGGGCCGGAGGCCGGATCAGGAGACCCAGCCTCCCCGCGATTAAGTTAGAACGCCTCTGGGAAGAGGTCCTTTCCTCCACTGATCCATTTCGCTACGTAGATGTCTTCTTGAATGCTTTGCATGACCTCAGCCAGAGCACTCATCGATAGACGATCTCCAGGCTCAGCTAAAGCCATGTCCTCCACGATCCTGGACATCCCGATGGCTCTTCGGAGCATATGCGAAATAACGCTCCGTTCATCCATATCACTCAGGCGCGCCTCGGCCAAAGCAACGATCTCTTTTTGCCAAGGCGAAAGTTTGTCTCTTCCTTCCTGGTCAGATGGTGTGGGCAGCGGATTGAGCTGCTCGTTTTTTCCTGGTACTGTTTTCTTAGCCTTCATGGGAGTTTATCCCTCCTTTGTGGGTTAGGGGCTGGCCACTGTTACCACAGTGACCAGCGCCGATTTACAGAACTTATACCGCTGCCTTTCCAGCTTCGCGCATATCGCGCATGTCACGCAGCGTGTTGAATAGCCTACGAGCGTTTACGTAGCTCTTGTGGGTCTTGGGGTCTTTCACCTCACAGCCTTCGATAATAGCTTCCACCTGGCTGGCGTCGGTGTCCGGCAATTCCCCAAGAATCATGCGACGCGCTTCCGGGCGGCCGGGTCCAAGCACACACTCTTCCAATTGCTGAATGCGGCTCCGCCACTGTTCAAAATGAACCTTGCGCCGGGATTCGAACAGGTCGAGAACTTGCTCATTTCCGGCCACCAGGATGCCCATACGGGTGCCTGCCAAGTCGCCAATCTCCCGCAAGGTTTCAAGCGTATCGATGCGGGAATAAAGGTGCTGAGCCTCGTCCAGCGCCACAGCCACGCCCGCCTTACGCCGCTTCAAGACATAAAGCAGCTTCTGGCGAACGGCATCCACCGATTGGGCGCAAGGCACACTCAGCGCCTGTGCGATTCGGCTTAGTAAAACGGTGGGAGACATGCCAGAAGCTGACGCACGGATATAAACAAGCCACGGCTCAGGTTCGCGGGCGGCCTCCGCCGCGCGGTATTCAAGCAGGAAAGTCTTTTGCGCTCCGGCCGGCCCATAGAGCGTTCCCCAGCGCCCGCGCCGGATTGACGCCAGCATCGTGTCCATTGTGCGTGTGGCTCCGCTTTCGTATAGCCTGCCGGGCAGATCAGGGAGGGTTGCGGGATTAGCCGCGAAGAATTCGAGCAGCTTTCGCGCGGCAGGCTCGCCCAGGCCGTCGCGGTCTCCAAAGCGCGCGGAGCTGGAGAACTGCCGCAATGTCTGATGGGCATAGCCGGTGAATTCGGCGAGGGTGCGAAGGTTGAAGCCTGTGCGCGACATGTAGACGTGCAGCGCCTTCCGCGCCTCTTGCCGAATTGCGTTGGATGCATCCATGAGAGCCTCTAACGTTTCAATCCTAAAACCTGCTTTGCCAGATCAGCCGAAGTCGGCACACGCTCGAGTGTCGTTGACCGCGCGTGCAGATCGCGGCGGTCGTTGTGGAGGGAGCGCAGCGTCTCTTGCATTTCCCGCTCACGCTCCGCTGTCTCTCCGCCCAAAACCTTGCGAACATGCTCCAGCTTTTCGATCTCATCGGAGAGCAATTCTTCGTCCTTGGTTCCCACGATCGCGCGGCGCTCGGCAGTGAACGGCTCGGCACCCGGAGGGGATACAATCAGGTGCAGCGGGTCGCGCCGGTAGCGCATCACGGGGATTTTCACGCCACTGCCCAACCGCAAGCGCCACTCGATAAGCTGAGAACAGGAGTAGCGCGCGCCATCTTCCAGCTCGATAATTCCGCCTTCCCGGATGGCGCGTTCATCCCGTTCGGCAAAAGCAAGGTCAAGCGCAGCCTGATTGGGTTTGCGCTGGGCAATCTCATCGGCGGCCGGTTGGAACTGCCGGAAGGCCGCAAGGCGAGTCAGGCCGTTACATCCCCTCGCTTCCGTGTCGGCTAGATTGATTTCTTCGACCCATTGCGCAATGCGCCGTTCGGCTTCCTGAATCGAGGTTAGCTGCGGGCCGATGGTTCCATAGCGGCAGTGGGCACTCAGATGGCGGTTAACGGCGTCATCAATCTCCCGGTATTCGTGCTTTTGTAGGGGCGGCTTCCATGACGGGCCGAAGTCCCGCGCTCTATCGGCATAGAGCCGGTGCAACCGTTCCACCCGGTTGGCCCGCGGATTCTTTTCTTCCGAGCCGCGCGGAATCACGCCAAGCTCACCCAGCGGGCCAGCGAGCCGTTCAACTAATGCGCCATCGCTGCCTACCACCATGTGGCCACGCACCAAGGCACGGAAACGGCCGGCGCGGTCGGAGACTACGCGCTTGGGCAGGAAGTGCCGTCGAATCGTCCGCTCTGCCAGCGCAAATACCGCATCTTCGAGGGAGATTTCCCACGTCACCAAATAGTCAATGACGCAGGTTGTGCGCTCATCCAGAATGGTGAGAATGTGAACGATGGGACGGCCCGTGCCGTAGTTGAAAATGCGCCGGTGATCTTGCTCATCGTAGAACGTACCATCGATTTCCCACTCGTCAAGGCACCAACTGTCGCCCGCGAATTCGTCATCGTAGAGGCGGTCAATGTAGCCCGCCGCGGTTTTCACGGTCTCCTTGCCCTCGCGCTGGGGACCATACATGGGAATCAGAACTTCGCGCCAGTACCGCTTAACCTGGGTGTGGCTCGGGACGTAGTAGGTGTAGCCTGCCAGACACCCGCGCTGTTTCGTCTCCAGATAGGACAGAAGTGACAGGTATGATTGTCGGCAGCTTTTGTGTTGGTACAAAAAACAGTCGAGCAGGTGAGCCCGAACGTCCCCATCGAGCGAATTGAATTCACCTTTCCTGGGTCCGGGCCGGTGAGGGATGAGCTTCTCCAAATCATCGCCTCGACGCAATACCTCTGCACACCGCTGAACTGTGCGTACTGAGCAGTTATTCCGCGCCGCGATGTTTTTCAGATGATCCAGCTTCCTCTTGAAGCCAAGGGCCATGTGGTTGTGGTTCTCCGCCTCCTCGGCCATACGTAGATACCGAAGAATGGCGGATCTCGTTGCCGGATCGCACTTGAGAACATCGATCTTCCGGTCAAGCTCGGTTTCGGGGAATAGGCT
>Ga0181538_10001713_pt1 | contig 24090 bp, 15 predicted proteins | sample PEATcosm2014_Bin_40_FD_119773 | JGI IMG/M metagenome (GOLD analysis project Ga0181538, IMG submission 119773) | Peatland microbial communities from MTU Mesocosm Facility, Houghton, MI, USA - PEATcosm2014_Bin23_30_metaG | ecosystem: Environmental > Terrestrial > Soil > Wetlands > Peat | place... | reverse complement strand
GCAGAGGGCGCTCGGCATCGCGGTTGTTGAGATGCGGCTGAATGAACTTCCTCAGCGGCTCGGCAAATTGCTGGCTCCAGCGCCGGTGCTCCTCATAGATCATCTTCGCGTCGTAGCCGGGATAAAAATGCAGGGCGTAGATCAAATTGCTGTGCGCTTCGGCGAAATCAGGCTTGAGCCGGATGGCCTGCCGAAAGCAAGCGACCGCTTCTTCCAGTTGTCCCATGTCCTTCAAGGCGTTGCCGAGATTACCGTGCGCCAGAGCGTAATCAGGTTTGAGCCGAATGGCCTGCCGATAGGCAGCGACCGCCTCGTCAAGTTGCCCCACGTCCTTCAAGGCATTGCCGAGATTGCTATGCGCGACGGCATAATCGACCTTCAGCCGGATGGCTTGGCGATAGGAAGCGATCGCCTCGTCAAGTTGCCCCTTGGCTTTTAAGGCGATTCCCAGATTATTGTACGCATCGGCAAAATCGCCCTTGAGGCGAATGGCCTGCCGGCAGGCGGCGATCGCCTCATCAAGTTGCCCGTTATCCTTCAAGGCGTTTGCAAGATTATTATATGCCGAGGCATATTGGGGCTTGAGTTGAATGGCCCGCCGATGGGAAGCGATCGCCTCGTCAAGTTGCCCCTTGTTTTGTAAGGCGATGCCCAGATTGTTGTGCGCCTCGGCGTAATCGGGCTTGGACCGAACGGCCTGACGCATCAGTTCCATCCCCGCGTCCAACCGGCCGGTCTGCGCCGCCAGCATCCCCAACAGATTCAGCGCCTCGGCATGATTCGGATTCTGCGCGAGGATTTGACGATAGATCGCCTCCGCCTGGGCCAGTCGCCCCGCCTGATGATGCGACCAGCCGGATGCGAGTTGCTGCTGAAGGGTCATCTGGCCGGGCATTGTAAGCTCGAATTCCCGCCCCGCTCGCACCAATTCCACCACATCTGCCGCCAGGCGGCTTCAACGTCGCGCGCGAAACGTGGAGCGTCCATCAGCGGCGAAGCCTGCATCCGCGCACGCAGGGTCCGGCGCAGTTCGGCCAGCCGCGGCAGGTCCCCGGCCATCTGTGCGGCGAGGGAGACATATTGCTCCGGAGTGTCGGCGATCCAGTCGGTCAGACCGACATTGGAAAGAATGGAGACGCCGCCCCGTCCCACCGCGGTTCGGCCGCGTAACGCGACGGATGGCACACCCATCCATAACGCGTCCATCGAACTGGTGTGACCATTGAACGGAAATGGATCGAGGCAGATATCCAGATCGTGGTAGCGGCGGAAATATTCCTCCTGGGAAGTCTTGGCGACAAATTGCACGCGATCCGGCGAAATCCCCCCGTCGTGGAACAGCTTGCGCACGATGTCCAGGTGAACCCCGGGCTGGGATTGAATCGTCAATCGAGACTTCGGCACGGATTGCAGAATCTGGAGCCACAGTTCCAACGCGGGGCGCGTGACCTTGGAAAACTGGTTCAGGCAGCTAAAGGTGACGAATCCATTGGTCAGAGCGGGCAGCTCGTTGGGCAAAGTCCCGATCGTGGGCGGCTGATAAATCCAGAAGCAATGCGGAAGGCGGATGGAGGTTTCGGTGTAGTCGCCATCGCTGACGCCCGGCGGATCGAGGTACGGATCGGTCAGCCGATAGTGCATTTTCGACAAACCCGTGGTCATCGGGGGCCCGAGCATGGTCAATTGGACCGGCGCCGGCTCGCGGGCGAAAACCAACAGGCGGTTGTGGGCGGTGTGCAGGGCCGTATCCACCAGGACGTCGATTCGGTCGCGGCGAATTTTCTCGGCCACCCGCTCGTCGCTCATTGCCAGAACGTCGTGCCATTGATCGGCAAGACTTTTGAGCTTCGCGGTGATGAGGTCGCCCGATTGCACATTGGCGTAGCAGACGATCTCAAGGTGCCCGGGGTCTCGATTTTCAAACAAGGGCAGCAGGGATCGCCCGGCGGGATGGTCGCCAAAATCCGGGGAGAGAAACCCGATTTTCAGTTTCCGGTCCGGCGAACGGTCATTGTCGTGCGATCGAATCTCCGAACTCAGCGGCTCGGCAAATTGTTGGCTCCAGCGCCGGTGTTCCTCACAGATCATCCTGCCGTCGTAGCCGGGATGAAACGCCAGAGCGTAAAGCAGATTGTCGTGCACTCGGACAAGACCAGGCTTGAATTGAATGGCCTGCCGATAACAAGCGATGGCTTCGTCAAGTTGGCCCGTTTCCTTAAAAGCGATTCCCAAGTTGTAGTGCGCTTCAGCATAATGAGGCTTGAGCCGCATGGCCTGCCGACAGGCGGCGATCGCCTCGTCAGGTCTGCCCATTTGGTTCAGGGTGACGCCGAGGCTGCTAAATGCCTCAGCATAATAAGCCCTTAGTTCCAGGGCCTGGCGATGGGCGGCGATGGCCTCGTCGAACCGCCCCATCTTACACAACGTGCCGCCCAGGTTGTGGTGGATTTCGGCGGAATCCGGCTTCAGTTCGATGGCGCGGTGGAACTCGGCGATCGCCTCATCCAGTTGCCCCTTGCCGGCCAGCGCATTGCCGAGGTTGTTGTGGATTTCGGCCACGTTCGGATTGATCCGCAGCGCCTGGCGGAAGGCGGCGATGGCCTCATCGCTTTGGCCGGTTTCCTGTAGGGCCGCGCCCAGATTCGTCAGGCCCTCAAACGAACCGGGATTTAACCGCACGGCATTTCGGCAGGCCTCGACCGACTCTTTGAGCTGTCCTTTTTCGCGCAGCGCATTGCCGAGATTGACGTACGCCTCGGCGAAGTCGCCGTTCAGGCCCAAGGCAACGCGCCAGGCGGCAATGGCTTCATCGTGCTGGTTCTTGCCCCGAAGGGCATTGCCCAGATGGCTATGGTAACCGGCGATGCGGGGGTTGATCGCTATCGCCTGGCGGATCCACCCGATGGCCTGGTCGAATTTCCCGGTCTGAATGGCGATGACCCCCAACAGATCGAGCGGATCGGCCAGGCATGGATCCATCGCCAGGACTTGGAGGTAGATCGCCCTGGCCTGGGCCAGCCGGCCCGCCTGGTGATGCTCAACCGCCGTCTTCATCGCCTGCTTTATAGTGTCCTGGGCCATTGGAAATTCTCTAAATCTCACGGGATTCTATCGGACCTGGAGGCCGGAACAACCATGATCGCCCCCGTTGGGGACGCGAGGGGTGCGTGAGATGTTTTGCGTGTCTTCATCTTCCCCTCCCCTGGTACTCCGGGGGAGGGTCAGGGTGGGGGTTTCGTGGGCCATTCGATGTTCGACCCCCACCCCAACCCTCCCCCTGAGTACAAGGGGAGGGAGGAATTATCCGCGGCAAGCGACGCGCACCCGACGCGACTTGATAATGCCCGGCGGAAACGTATCGTGAGCCAGGCGATGAGCGGCGAACAGCAGAACGGCCACGTATTTGTCGGCGGAGCTGGACGCTCCGGCACAACCTTGATGCGCGTGCTTCTGGACGCGCATCGGCGGATATGCTGTGGCCCGGAACTGAAAGTGCTGCCGTACGTCTCGGAGTTGTACCAGTTGACGTTGGCAATGGGGTCCGTGACGGAGGCGTACGGAAATACCCTGGCGGACGTCCAAGGGTGTTTCCGGCAGTTTGTGGAGAGCTTATCGGCGAATTTTCGGCGGGCGTCGGGCAAGCCGAGATGGGCGGAGAAAACACCGCACAACGTATTGAGCATGGCGCCTTTGGGGACAATGTTTCCCGATGCGCGGTTCATCCACGTGATTCGCGACGGCAGGGACGTGGCGTGCTCGCTGGTGACCATGGATTGGTTCGATCCGCGGACGGGCGCCAAGCGGGATTACGTTCAGAACGTCGCCAAGGCCGCGGGGTATTGGCGCAGAATTGTGCAGCACGCGCGGCAACAGGCCGCCGACCCGGCGCTGGCGGGCCGCGTGATCGAGGTCCGATACGAGGCCCTGGTCGCCGACGTCGAAGGGATCATGCGCCAAGTCTTGGATTTCCTCGGCGAGGCGTGGGACCCGGCAATCCTGGAGGCGCATAAGAAGAGCCGTGCCCATGAGCCCCGCGAGTCCAGCACCGACCAGGCCACCAAGCCCATCTACGACACCTCCATCGGCCGATGGAAACGGGACATGTCTCCGGCGGATAGAATCGCATTCAAATCCGAAGCGGGGCCGCTGCTGAAAGAACTGGGATACGCCCCGGAAGACTGGTAGCCGGAACAGGGCTTTCACCGTCCATTGTGCGCTTGGCGTCTACTGGTAGCCAAAGTGCGCCAACATCTCGCCGGCCACGTCCTGGAAAGTCCGCCGATCGTTGTCGCTGAAGGTCCGCCGCCAATCGCCGATTCTTGAGGGATCAATGCGGACGGAGCCGCCCTGGTATTTGTGGACGATGTCCGCGGTATCAGCGTTTTCGCCCAGCCAGGCAAGCACCCCCCCGAGCGTTTTTTCCGGCTCCAAAAGAAGGTCTTCAAACCGCACCTCAAAATACTGCTCTGGGTGCAGGCGGCCATACTCGACACCTTGCCGGACTCTGTTGACCCACCAGGCGGCGGCGTCCTTCAAATCGCGTGGGCCCCAGTTGCGAGTCATCGCCGAACGCGCGGTGTCGCGGCCGTCGCGGATGCAATGGATAAATCGCATACCGGGAAAAATGCGGCCGATCAGGGGCAACTGAAGCACGTACGCCGGCGTTTTGTTGACCCATCGCGGCTTTCCGTCACGGCGGGCATGTTCCTCAAAAAGCGCCAGAACGAAGGCGCGAAAGGATTCGACGCGGTCGTGCCCGGCGGCCAATCTGTCGAGTAACTCAACCGTCTTCTGCATCGCAAAGGGACGATCGAACAGGATGTAATGCGGACCGTGGCGGAATTGTTCGTACGGGCGCTTGTTGTGCGGCGGAAATGGCAAGGGGAGGGTCCATTTGTCCATGCAGTTCGTCACTTCCAAGCGCATCTGCTCCAACGTCAACGGCCGAATCCCAAACAACAAGTGGGCAATCTCAAGAACGAAAGCCGTCTCGTAAATTGGGGACAAGGCGGGGTGGAGTCCCAGCATGTCCACCACCAATGTGGTGCCCGATCGGCCTGCGCCGCCAATGAAGATCGGAATTGTCGATTCCATGCGATCCACAACTGTCGTCAACGCAATATAGACTCAACTCCGCGATCTCCCATGACACAACGGACGCTGCCGAGCGTTCATTATTTAGCCAACAATATACTCGACAAAGCGGCCTGATTGACACCACGGATTAGCACCCAAACCCCGACGCCCCCAAACGATGGCCCTGATGGCGAACCGTTGGCCATTTGTCCAGGATTTACTAGAGCGCCGCGTAACCGAGCCGATTCATCAGGTCGACGTCGAGGTGACCTCTGACGTAGGCAAGGTCTTCCGGCGAAAACGCACTTTTCCAATGCTCGCCAAGGTAGAAGCGCTGATAATCGGGAAATTGCGCGGGAACACCCTTCGTGCTTAGCATGACGTTGCTGAAGAAGAGACGGCTCCTTCCTAGGCCGAAACGTCGCGCAACCTCCTCAACAAATAGCCTGGGATCGCCCAGCAGCGTCTCGTACCGAGCATGAAAGCGGCGCGATTCCGGCAGACCGAGGTAACTCCTACACTTGGCATTCCATAGAAGGACTGGATTGGCCAAGGGCGCCGCAAGCCGTTCCCGCCCAACCGACGGCACCGGGGAACGAATGAATTCCGAGAACTTCCGGCTCGCGCCCGGGTAATGATATGGCCGCCGGAAAAATGAAATGAGCCACGGATACAGGTTCTTGGTAACGGTCACAAACTGGACGTCGGCATAACGGGGATCGCCGAGGATGCTCTGGTCGGGAGCAATGCAGTGCTTCCACCCCAGGTTGCTCGCGAAGCTGACTTTGAAGAAAGCGTCTTTGTCGGCTTCACTCTGGCATGTCGTTGGCGCGGTGCCGGCCAAAATCTGAACGTCGAGATTCACCTGCAGCAATTGCCAAACGTAGTTCGTGCCCGTGTTTCGCTCGCCGTAAATTTTCAGCATGGCCCGAGGGTATTCCAGAAATTGCAACCATCAAAAAGCCGGCGATCCATGCCGCCGGCGGTTAAATGAGCGAACGGAACTCTTCTTCGGATAGTCCCGCTTGTTTGATGATCTTTTTCACCAAGCCCCGGCCCAAGTCTCCGGGATGCATCGGCACGCCCGTCAGAAGCTTCTTGCCGTCGTGCCAGAGATACAGATGACTGCCTTTTTGGTGAACCTCCCGGAAACCGCCGCGCTTGAGAGCAGCGACGACATCCTTGGCCGTCACCGCTGGAAGCCGGCCGCTCCTGCCGGCACCCGGAGCTTGACCTGCACCTTGCTGATAACGGCATCCTCCCGCTCCGGTTCTTCGGGAATGGGCTCGCCGAGCTTGGACAGCGATTCCAGATATCCCTCAATCGCTTCACGGGCGCGCTCCATGCACTGCTCGACCGTCCGGCCTTGGGTAAAGCAGCCTGGCAGGGCCGGGACTTCCACCCAAAAGGCTTCTTCACCGGTTTCCCCGGGATGAATCAAAATTGTGTACTTAAGCGTTTTCATTGAATTGGGCCATCGATGCACGTGTTTACGGGAATGACGCTTGACCATAGGTGTTCCTCCCTGTTGCACACCCCATAGCCAACCTACCGGGTTAAGGCTTTGGGCTGCCCAGCAGCACGCGAGCGATTCCACATTTAGAGTCGCATATTTGGAGTGCCGCTGTCAAGCGCCGTCAATTCCCGGACGAAATCGATCAATACCGCGGTAATTGCAACTATCAAAAAAGCCAGCTGGACGCGATGTCCAGCCGGCAAAATCTAAGGCTTCCTAATTTGCGAAACGAATCAGGCTTTCCGGCGATTGCGGCGGGCCATGAGACCCACGCCGCCGAGCACCAGGAGACCGAGGCTCATCGGCTCAGGAACGACCGCCACGGCGCTGAACGTATAGCCGCTCAACAGTGCGTCGTTCGTGCTGCTCAGATCAAGCCCGAGGGTGTCCGTGGCCGAACCCGGAAGGTTCGTGCCCGAGAACGTCAGGAACAGGTTATACTGGCTCCCGAACGGATCGGGCGATGGGCCGATGGTGCTGGCCACAACCTTCGACGCCGGAACGTTCGCGTCGCCGCTGTTGATTGCAGCCACCAGAGCACCAAGGGCGCCGCTCGCAACATCGACGCCGAAGACCTCGGTGTCGGTCACCGGGCTCCAGGGGTCAACTTCCACGGAACCCGTCGCAACAGCAGTGAAGCTGGTCTGTACCGGTACGTAACTGCCATTACTACCGACAACTGACAGCGTGCTGCCGACCTGTGAGCCATAGTTTGCCGCAGGGGCGTCCCCGGCGGTCAGCGACACAATCGCGTGACTCGTTGGGGTAACCGACGTCTGGATGACCAACACCGGGAGCTGCTGGATCTGGCTCGCACTAATCGGTATTGACGTATATACGGACTGTGCACCTGTGTTCGTATTGCCGGGTGTGGAAAGATTCCAATATCCCGAACCGCTCGCGTCAACCGTAGGCGACAGCGTTACGGTGCCGGTGCCCATACGCTGAAACCGAAGGTTGGTGAACAGATTAGTTGATTGGGCAGTACTTACGGCTGTGCCGCTGAACATCCCAATCAGGTTCGCGCCGGCTGTGGTGTTCGAGGGCTGCTGGGTGTTACCGCCGCCTATACCGTCGTTTACACCGGCGCTGCCAAAGCCGGTCTCCGTGTCGCCAACACTGCTTGTCCCAGTCCAAGCCGGAACATATTGACCAGTAGTCTTATTGCCATTAGTCAGGTTGAGGATAGCCGTGCTGGAGTACCCGAATCCCTCTGCATAACTGGGGTTACCAGGTATCTGAGTACTTAGCACCGGCTGAAGGCTCGCTGCGTGTGTATCACTCGACACAACCGTCATGGCGAGCTGAGACATCCCCATGTTCGCCGGCTGAGTTGCACCCGCCGCACCGTGCGTTGCGCCGGTAAATTTGCCGCCATCGGGATTGGGATTGCCCGTCAGGACGGCATCCACCGACAGAAACAGATAATCACCGACCGGCACGTTGATCGTCGTGGGGCCGCTGTTCGAGATGGTTTCAAACGTGGCGGTGGCAAATTGCTTTGCCGAATTTTCGATAAAGACGCCATCGGTGGTGCCGGCAGCGCTCCCGCTTTGGGCCTGACCGTAGAGCGGCGTGAGCAGGATCCCGCTCGCGGCGTATGCCGACTTGGCGGCTAGCGTCGCGGCCGCGGCCATCGAAATGGCTGACAAAACCTTCGCTACATTCTTCTTGGCTGGTTGCATAATCTACCTCGCAAATTAGGCGTGCCTTGGGAACCTTGGCGTTCCCGGTTTTTCTCCGCCTCCCGGTGTGGCTTCAGGCTGGAATATATGCCCTTCCATCCGCCTTCGGCCTCTGAGGGGGCCGCACCACTACATAGTGGTACGAGAAGAAGTTTACAGCGGGTATTGAGAAACGCAACAAAAAAATCAAGGAAACGCGGCCATTCGAGGTAAATTTTGCGCTAATACGTCACGCCGAAATAACGACGCTGGTCAATTGATCCGTAAACACCTTTTGCCGTTGAAGTTAATGGAAATAACCCATCTTCACAGTGGGTTTATCGCGCCGGCTAATTTTTGTGGAGAAAGTTGTCAATAACTCAAGGAGTTAGGCGACATCCCAAGCGACATTGGATGTCGGGAAACATTCCCGGCGCATGCCGAATTTTGCGAAGATGCGGAGGGCGGAACGGACTTAACGTCCGGATCATGAAATTCGGCCGGATCAAACGGCCAGTGTTTTGGATTTCACGTTTTGAATTTGGGCGCTTCCGGCATTGCAGCGGGTCGCACCGATTCGGAGTGGATTTATAGGATTGGGCCGCCGCATCGGAGTAACGCTCCAGGGGCACCCGCTACGATTCCGGAAGGACCTATTTTCCTTGGTTACGCAACTATGGTTCCCCACCGTGTCAACTCTTCTATAATGCCGTCGATGAAGGTGCGGTACCTCAACCGGTAACCTTTGCGTCGCTCGTCGAAGTCGCGTAACCGTCGTCGCTGCTGACCGCCGCGCGTCGCGACGAGCGTTCCGTGGTATTCTTGTGGCGGCAGTCTGGCGCACCTCGCGAGGGCGGCAGCAGGACGGCATCCGTTATGAGCTATCTTCGGCGGCCAGATGCGGGAACAGACCTGAAGCCGAAAGGACGTGCCAGGCCACCCGCTGTCTTCAATGCTGCACGACCTCAACGTGGGAGAACCCTTCATGGCGATCACCGTAGCTGAGTACACCTTGTGGCGGGCATTGGCCGAGAAAAAATCGCTCCCCGCCAAACCCGATGTCCTGGAACTCGGCGAGGCCAACTGGTACGGGGACGTGCCGCTCAACCGGCTGATCGAAGACATCCCTCGTTTCACTTCTCCTGAGGTTGCGTCGCAGCTCACGGCAGCGCTGAATGAGTTTCGGCGCATGGATCCACGCCGGCACTTGTTCGACGTCGCCAAAATCTTTTACAAGACCTTCCTTGACTACCAAAGCATTACGGCCATCGATCTCCATGGCACATCTACTGCCCTGAAATACAACCTCAACGATGTGGTTCCGATCGAGAAACGCTTCCACATCACCATCAACACCGGGACGGCCGAGCACGTCTTCAACCAATATCAGATGTTTAAGACGATACATGACCTCACTCTGCCGGGTGGAGTGATGTTTCACACCTTCCCGTTCGTGGGCTGGCTGGACCACGGTTTTTACAATTATAATCCCACCCTCATCATGGATCTCGCGGTGACCAATGATTACGCCATCATCGCATGGATTTACGGGAAATTGTCCCCGGCGCGCATCGTCGAGATCGAGCGCATAGAGCAGGTGCACGACATGGCCAAGCGGGGAGAGCTGGCTCCCAACTCCGTCCAGCTTGCGGCATTCACCAAGCCTAAAGAAGCGCGCCCCTTCGTGGCACCGATGCAAGGGTACTATTCCGAGAAGCTGTCGGCCAAGGCGCGCGAGGACTGGTACAAGATGCGTCCCAGGGGATAGGGCGACGCCGGGAAGCGAAGATAAGCGCGGTGACGGCCCCATACGGCTCGGACGGCGCTTCGGGAAAATCCTCGGACGCCGGGAAACATTCCCGGTGGATGCCGAATATTGCGAAGACACCCAGATTCCCAACCGGTTCATACCGCCTGGGACTTCAAGAACTCACTTAACTGCTTGACCCCGGACATGTTCTCAAACAGTGGACCATTGCTTGCCAGGATAGCCTGTTGCGCGGCCCGCCGACGCTCTTTGTCTGAACCCAATTGCACAGCCAGGCGAACGTAATCCTCCGGAGCATTGGCCACGTAATCCATCAACCCGATCGTCTCGTACATTTTATACGCCAGCCGCCCGCGTAACATTCCCGATGGCAAAGTGACCACGGGAGTTCCCAGAGCCAGAGCTTCGTAAGTGGTGTTGCCGCCCCCGAAGTACAGTGGATCCAGCAGGACATCGCAGATGCTGTTGAGTTGCAAAAACCCCTGGCGATCCTGGCGCGGAACGAAGGTGATTCGCTTGCAGACGTCCGGCATGGAGTGGGCAAATCGTTGAGACAGGGCGTGTTCCCATTCCTTCTGAGGTGCGGCCAGAAGGACGAGAATTCCCTTGGGATCGGCGCGTAGAATCCCGGCGAGGATTTGGTCGAATTCCGGATGGAACTTGTAGAGGCTCTGCGGGCAACCGTAGAGGTTGGTGCCCGCGGGCAAGGCGAATTGCTCTGGAGCGGCCGGCGGCGCGGCGAGGGCGGGGCGATAATAGTAAACGGCCAAGTCTTTCAGCGTCACGAGCCGTTCGGTGTACTGGTTCTGCGATCCGGGGGGCTCCAATCCCTGGGCGGAAATGAAATAGTCAACCGTGGACATGCCGGATGTCACGGGATGTCCCCAGGTGGAACACTGGACGGGGGCGAGGCGGGAAAGGGCCAGGGTATATGTAACGGGGTCCATCCCCAGGTCCGTGTAGTAGAGGACGTCCAATTGGAGATCGGCAATCATCCGCCGGGCCTGCGGCATCGAGGCGGGCACGGTGAGGAACTGGTGGCAATTGTTGCGGAAAAAGTCGGCGACCTCGTCCCGGCGCGGGGCGACGCTCAGCAAGGTAACTTGAAAATCCTCGCGGGGTAGTTTGGCGGCCAAACCCTGGTTCAGCCGGCCGATCGTGTGGTCGCGGAAATATTTGGAGACCATTCCGACGCGAATTTTGTCGGCGGCGGCGCGCGGACGCTTCCTGCCCCAATCACGATTCTGAGGCGCCGCGTACAACTTCACCCGCGTTTCCTGAAGGGACCGATCGTTGAGGCCGTGATATTGGGCAAGAAATTCCGGGACCGCCAGGTTGTCCGCGACATCGTGGCGCACCCCCTGGCTGACAAGCGCCTGCACGTTCGTTTCCAGGCGCTTGCGCCAATAACGCATGTCCTCCATCGACGAATAGACCGGGGGCAAAAGACTGGCCAGAAGGATGCGGGCCGTGGGATTGGGACTGAGTTTTATCAGTTGGCGGTATAGTTCCTCGGCTTCTTTGACCCGCCCGGCCTGGGCACGTGAAATCGCCTGCAAAGCAAGCTGCGATAAATTCACCATGAACGACACCGTTGTGCCAGGGTGCTCGATCCTCACCCAACCCGTTTCGACTCGCCGATCAGAGTAATCCCGTTGCCGGCTTGCGGCAAATGCGTTCCGGCGACCTGCTCATTTTTTGCCCGAGATTCTTATCAACAAGTCCTGCAAATCGCGGGCGATGGAAGCGGCGTCCATGATGGGCGAGGACTCCATCGCCGCTCGAAGCGACGCGCGAATCTCGCCGAGTTTTGGCAGATCGGCCGCCAGGCCGGCGGCCACGGCGACGTATTGCGCCGGGGTCTGGGCGGCCCATTCGCAGCGGCCGAGGTTGCACAGCATGCTGTAGCACATGCGGCCCACGGGCGTCGCGCCGATGAGGGTGACGATCGGCACGCCCATCCAAAGCGCGTCGCAGGCGCTGACCCCGCCATTATAGGGAAAAGTATCCAGGGCAACGTCGATGCGGTTAAACGTTTCCACGTACGCCCGCCACGGCACGTTGGTAAGGAATTCGAGGCGGTTGGAGTCGACGCCCAATTGGGTGAATCGGTCGAGCAACCATTGGCGGCGCGGGCTCGGGGGAACGTACAGGATCATTCGTGATTCCGGGACGGCGCGTAGGACCTGGCTCCACAAGTCGATGATGCCGGCGGAAACTTTGGCCGAACCGTGCAGGCAGCCGAACGTCACGTGCCCGTTCTGGATGGCCGGGAGGGCGCCAACGTCGGGGGTGGGGCCGTCGAACTCGTCCGGGCGATAACACAAATAACTGCGGGAAAGCAGGGCGGTTTGCTCGGAATAGACGGACAGATCGGCGCCGGGAGGATCGAGGTGGGGATGGGAAATGCGAAAGTCCATGGCGTCCAGGCCGGTGGTGCCGCAATACCCGAGATAGCACGCCTGAACCGGCGCCGGTTTGAGGGCAAACAGCAGCAGGCGATTATTGCCAGTGTGAAGGGCCAGATCGATCAGGACGTCGATTCCATCCTCGCGGATCAGGTCGGCGGCCGCCTCGTCATCGAGGGGATAAATGTCGCGCCAATGATCGGCCGAAGCCCGAAAGGCGCGGGTCATCTCGTCCGGCTCGTCAACCGCGGAATAGCAGAAATTCGCGAACCGGGCGCAGTCAAATGCCCTGAGCACCGGAAGCAGGCAACGGGCAACCACGTGCCGCCGGAAATCCGGCGACACCCAGCCGATCCGCAGCTTGCGTTCCGGCGAAGAATCAACCCGATGCGGCTTGATCAGATGCTTCAGCGGCAGCGCGTGCAGCCGGTTCCAATTCCTGGACTCCGTATAAACTGCCTTCTGGTCATAAGCCTCGTGCTGCTGCATGGCATAGATCAGGCAGGAATGAGTTTCGGGCCACTGGGGATGGAGTTGCAAGGCCTTGCGATAGGCGGTGATGGCCCCCTGGCGGTCTCCCTGGAGCGCCAGTATGACGCCGAGATTCCCGTAGGCCTCGTGGGAGTTTGGATCGAGTTCGATGGCGATATGGGTGGCTTTGGCGGCAGCGTCCAAATCGCCGGATTTCCAAAGCGCCAGGCCAAGGTTTCGGTGCGCGCCGGGGTTCTTCGGGTCCAGACGAAGCACGGCCCGGCTCGCCTCGGCCGCCGGGCCATACCGCCGCAACGCGATCCATACCACCGCCAGATTGCCGTAATATTCCGGGTTATTGGGAACCACGTCGATGGCGTGCTGGATCAGGCCGATGGCGGCGTGATTCTCGCCGCGCTGATGGGCGACGACGCCCAGGAGATGAAGGGCGTCGGGATAATTCGGGAATTCGTCGAGGATGGATTTGTAGACGGCTTCGGCACCGTCGAGGTCTCCGTCCCGATGAAGGGGAACGGCGGATTCAAATAGTTGGCGGATTCTTTCGCGGGACATCTCTGGGCTGGATTGTAGCGGCCGGCTCGCCGATGGGCGAACGGTGTGATCCGAGCATTGCAAACCCGAATTTCCGCCCTGCTCGCACCAATTCCGCCACATCTGCCGGTAGGCCGCTTCGACGTTGCGGGCAAATCGCGGGGCATCCATCAACGGCGACGCCTGCATCCGCCCGCGCAGCGTCCGTCGCAGTTCGGCCAGCCGCGGCAGGTCCCCGGCCAGAGCGGTGGCGATCTGAACGTACTGCTGCGGCGTCTGGGCAATCAATTCCGGCAGGCCCAGATTGGTCAATTGCGACAGCCCGCCTCGTCCCACCACCGTCTTGCCCACCAGCGTCACGACGGGCACGCCCATCCAATATGAATCGAGGCTCGTGGTGTGGCCGTTGTAGGGGAACGTATCCAGTCCCACGTCGATGCGATGGTAAAGCTCCAGATATTGCAAACGCGGACGGTGGGCGATCAACTCGATGCGATCGGGACTGATTCCCTCCCGTTGCAGCATGTCCAAGAGCGTTTGACGATGGCTCCCCTCGGGGCAGAGCAACATGAATCGCGATCCGGGGATGGTCTTGAGAACCTGCGCCCAGAGCCGCAGGACCGGCTCGTTGACTTTGCAGAAGTTGTTCAGACATCCGAAGGTGACGTGGCCAGATGTTTGCGCCGGCAGCGGGTTGACCGCCGGTTCCGTAACCAGCGGATCGTAGCACCAGAAGCTGTCAGGCAAACGGATTGACGTTTCGGAATAGAACTGATCGTTCAATCCCGGCGGATCGAGGTATGGGTCGGTCAATCGGCAATCCATGGCCGACAGCCCCGTCGTCCCCGGATACGCCAGCCACGCCGCCTGCACCGGCGCCGGCTTGCGGGCAAAGACCAGCGGCCGCCCGTTAGCCATGTGCATCGTCAAATCCACCAAGATATCGATCCGATCCTCGCGGATTTTCCGCGCCGCCTCCGCATCCGCCATCCCCAGGATCGACCGCCAGACGTGGGAGTATCCGCCAATCCGCTCGGTCACCGCATCCGGCCGGCCCACGTCGGCATAACAGTAGATTTCAAACGCTTCCCGATCGTGATTCGACAGCAGCGGAATCGTGAACAGCGCCTGGCAATGCTGGCGAAAATCCGGTGACACGTAGCCGATCCGCAACCGACGGTCGGGGTCGCGATCATTGGCGTGCGGCTCAATGAGTTTCTTGAGCGGCTCGGCGTGCTGTTGGTTCCATCGGCGGCCTTCTTCACAGATCATCCCCGCGTCGTACCCGGGGTGATAATGGACAGTGAAAACCAGATTGCTGTGAGCGATGGCATCATCGGGATTGAGCCGAATGGCCTGCCGATAAACGGCAATGGCCTCGTCAAGTTGCCCCATGTCCTTCAAGGCGATGCCGAGATTGTTGTGCGCTTTGGCAAGATCGGGCTTAAGCCGAATGGCCTGCCGACAGGCCGCGACCGCCTCGTCAAGTTGCTCCTTGTCTTTCAACGCGTTGCCGAGATTGCTGTGCGCTTCGGCAAAATCAGGCTTGAGCCGAATTGCCTGCCGATAGGATGCAATCGCCTCATCGAGTCGCCCCAGGTCGTTCAATGCGTTTCCGAGATTGCTATGCGCTTCGGTAAGATCGGGCTTCAGCCCAATAGCCCGCCGATAGCAAGCGATCGCCTCCTCAAGCTGCCCCTTGGCGCTAAGCGCGTTGCCGAGATTGCTGTGCGCCCCGGCAAAATCAGGCTTGAGCCGGATCGCCTGCCGATGGGAAGCGATCGCCTCTTCAATTTGCCCCTTGCATTGCAAGGCATTGCCGAGATTGCCGTGCGCATCGGCGTAATCTGGCTTGAGCCGAACGGCCTGACGATAGGAAGCGATCGCCCCGTCAAGTTGCCCCCTGTCCCTCAATGCGTTGCCGAGATTGTTGTGCGCTTCGACGTAATCAGACTTGAGCCGAATGGCCTGCCGATAGGAAACGATCGCCTGGTCAGGTTGCCCTTTGTCCCTCAAGGCGTTGCCCAGATTGCAGTGCGCTTCGGCGTAATCGGGCTTGAGTCGAATGGCCTGCCCACAGGCGGCGATCGCCTCGTCAAGCTGACCCTTGTCCCGCGAGGCGTTGCCGAGATTGTTGTGCGCTTCGGCGTAATCAGGCTTCAGCCGAACGGCCTGCCGATAGGCCACAATCGCCTCGTCAAGTTGTCCCTTGCGTTGTAAGGCGACGCCCAGGTTGTAGTGTGCTTCGGCAAGGTCGGGTTTAAGCCGAACGGCCTGGCGATGAGAAGCGATGGCCTCATCAAGTTGTCCCGTTTCCAACAATGCGTTGCCGAGATTGCTGTGCGCTTCGGCAAGATCAGGCCTGATCCGAATGGCCTGGCGATACGAAGCGATCGCCTCATCAACCTGTCGGTTACTCTGGAGGGCGATCCCCAGGTTGTAGTGCGCCTCGGGGTAATCGGGTTCGAGTCGAACGGTCTGCCGAATCAATTCCACCGCCGTGTCCAACCGGCCCAACTGGACGGCCAGCACGCCCAGCAGATTCAGCGCCTCGACGTGATTCGGATTCCGCGCCAGGATTTGACGATACGCCGCCTCCGCCTCGGACAGACGCCCAGCCTGATGCTGCTCGACGGCAAGCTGGAAATCCCGGTCAACGTTGGCATCCGTCATTCGCTTGAGCCCTTCGTTCAACGCCCGTGGGCGGTGACCTGGGTCATCTTCTTCAATTCATTGGTCTTCACGTTGAAGATGGCCTCGGCGCAGTCGCCGCCGGAGAGGTTGTTGTCATCGACGACCGTGACCTTCCCCAACTGGCCGCCGAGACACGTCAGGATTTGCTCGGCCGGGTCGAATTCCAGTTCGCCGCAGTAAATCGTCTTGTCGGCCGTGCGGACGGTCATCCCGCCCGTCGCGGTGACGTGCTTGAGCTTGGGCGCGGCGGGTTCGCCGGTGTCGTCGGCGTTCTCACCCGGCGGGGCGGCCTCGAACTCGGCCTGGACGATATCCGCGTGAAGCAGCCGCAGCGATCCCGTATTCGACGCGTTGTCATGATGCACGATGGTGATGTCCCCCTGAATGATGGCGGCGCGGGCGGCATCATCGTAGATGAATCGCTTTTTCCAGTCGATGGCCGTGCTGCCGTGCCCGCCCACCGCCGAGGCATTAGCGGAGGCGAAGCCTACCGCGTCGGTCGCCGGCCGGGTGGTGGGGGGGGATTGTTCTATGGCGAGTATGTCGCCGGGACCATCAACGCTCAGCCGCTTTGTCGATACGTCGTAGTCGATCCGGCCCGCCAACAGGTCGAATTGGCGCAATAATTTTCCGCCGGCATCCAGGAGAGCGGACTGGGCCTTGGCCCTTGACGGCGTTGTGGCGGAGCCGGCGGCCTCGTCGGTTTGCAGCGACAGGAGCTTGACCTGCTTGTTCTTCATGAAGTCGGCCCCGTCGGCGAATGAATCCCCCTCGGTTGCGAGGGCTGGCCCTTCGCCCGGGCGGGTCGCCGGCTGCGTGGCGGGCGCAACGTCCACCAGCGTGGCCACGATGCGGTCGCACGAGGATGAATCATGGCTTCCACCCGGCTCGTCGGACGCCGTGCGCACGCCGCCGACCACCTCCACCCGGTTGCTCTTGCCGTCCAGCCACGCGCTTCGCTGCCAGGCGAGCTTGAGCGGCCGAGGCTGTTCGTGTGGATTTTTCGGCTGCTCAAGTCCGTCAAATGTCCCCGGCCCCTCGATCTGCGCCGTTTGATCGTGCGGGGATAGCCTTATCGTCCCGCCCGTCAGCGTGGAACTCTTGTTCTTCACCTGGGCCGGCCGCTCGGCCGATCCCTCCAGCTTCACGTGCGGATGCTCATCCACCATCTGAACGTCCAGATTGTCCGCCTTGGCCCAAGACCCGTCCTTTCCTTTGACCACCACGTCATTTGATGCGATGAGCCTGTCCAACGCCGCGTCCGCCGTAAGATCTTTCCCGGCATTTTTCCCGGATTTCGCCGGCAACAGCTCAATCTGGAGGTTCTCGGCCGTCAGGCTCTGATCGTTCTGCTCCGCGTGAACCGAACCGTTGCACAGAATCGTTTTGGCGTAGAGCTTTCCGTCGGGGCCGATCCGCCTGTCCAATTCCAATCGCCGGCCGCTGATCCTTCGCGGTTTCTCGCCGGCGTTGTTCACGATGCAGTCGGCATCCCCATTGGCGATGATCTGCCGGAGCGGCAAAGAGGCCGGCTGGCCCGTATCGGATGCGCTCAAAACGTCGAACTTCAACTCCACGTTGTCCGTGGCAGTCAAATGAAACCGGGGATGATCGACCACCACGTCGCCCTCAAGGTCGGCGCCTTCCACTTGCATGCGGTAGGCTTCGCCTCCGCCCTGATGGTTTTGCGTCTCATGGAGCCGGACGTTGCATCGCCTGGTCCAGTTGGCTTTCAGGACGCTCTTTGGATCGTTGGGATCGGGAAAGCAAGTCTGACCGGGACCCTCGAGGTTCGCCGTGTGCGTCAGCCGCGAAAAATCCAGGTTCTGTCCGGCGACGGTGGAGACCACGCCGTCGGCGTTGGTCTGCTTCAGCACGACGTTGCCCGATAGATGCGCGTCCGATTCATCCGTGCGATATCTGAGGTCGTTGCACGCTATGTCGATCCATTGGTTGTGATCGGTCCCGGCTTGATGCACCTTGACCGGAGCGCCGATCAGGTGAACGATGGCCTTCCCATTTGCCAACGGCGCCGCATTGGCCGGATCGGTCGGCACGAGGCGCATCACGCCGGTCCAGTGGACGTGAATGGGCTGGGGCGACGGCGCGGTCGTTGCCGGGGCGGAGGCGGAGCCTACCGCGCGGGAGCTCGCCTGCGAACTCGCCTGCGAGTTCGCCGCCGCGGGCGCGGTGGTCGGGGCGGCTTGATCGTCACCGGCCGGCCCGCTCTGGCCTTTGCTCGCGAAATCCACGTCCATCCTGCTGGCTTCGATGTCGTCGCCGTTCTGCAAGACGTGAACGTTATCGAAGAACGTCGCGGTATATCGCTGCTGCGTCTCGGCCGCCGCCGGCGGCGTCGCCGGTGTTACCGCCGGTCCGGCAATGGTCGGGCCGGCCGGCGCAGCCGGCGCAACAGCCGCCGCGGGCTCGGGTTGCGCCGAAAATCCGCTGCTGTTGGAAATCGTCAAATCGGTCCCGTGCGCCATTTCCAGCGATTTCAGCCGCTTGTCCAAGTCGTCCCAATACAACACCAGCCCCGTGCCGATGAACGAATAATCCCGCGCCTGCACCGTGACCGGAACGTCCTCGGCATGAACCGTCTTCCCGGCCGAGTCCACGTATTCCTCCGTAAAGAGCCGATACGTGTCGTTGTCGAACTCGGCGTTGGTCATTGTCATGGTCATTTCGGCATCGCCCTGGTGCTGCATGGCCGGCGATGTGAACAGCTTTACCTTCACGTGACGAAGATTGCCGTTGCGCGGCGGATCGGTAGGGGAGTTGGACATCATGCCCTTGTCCGTTCCCGGCGCGAAGCGAATCAGCCCGTCGTCCCCTTCGATTTGCAATACCTGCCCGTCGCTCAGGTAAAATTGGATGACCGGATCGGTCACTTTAACCGCGCCGTCCGGCTGCGGATCGTAGTAATCCGATTTGAACTGATAATAAAGCTGGCCCTGGCGATCGAATTGCTTCACCCACGCCCCGGAGCCGGGCTTGATCAATGCGTTCGGGTCGCCGGCATTGCCCCCAAAACTGTCCGCCGCAATGTTGCCGCCGGTCGAACTGCCGTATTTCGGCTGGAAATGAAGATACGCGGTGAAAGCCCCGGCCAACGCGATCAGCGTCACCAGGATGAGAAGGACTTTTCTCATCTTGACGCCTTAGCCCTCGCCCACGTCCAGCATGCGCAGGACCACCAGGTCCTGAACGTCGATCAGGCCCACCGGCCGGTCCTTCTCGTCCACGACCGGCAATTCGTCGATGCGGTGCTGGCGCATGACGGCCATCGCCTCGCTGGCCAGGGCGTTCTCGGGGATACGCTTGGGAGTGCGCGTCATGACCTGGCCGATCGGCCGGCTCAGGGCCGTGCCGTCGTTGTCCGTCACCAGCCGGCGAAGATCGCCGTCGGAGAAAATGCCCGAAAGTTTTCCCTTGGCATCGATCAGGACCACCGCGCCGCTGCGCCGCTTGATGCTGCTGACCTCGCGCAGCACCTGCGCCACCGTCAGGTGATCCGAGGCCAGCGCAAGGTTCTCGCCTCGGCGGAACGTCATCGCCTCTTTGACCCGCATGAGTTTGCGTCCGATCTGGCCGGCGGGGTGGAACATCGCGAAATCGTCGGCGCTGAATCTCCGCAGCTTCATCACGGTCAGCGCCAGCGCATCCCCCAGCGCCATCATCGCGGTGGTGCTGGCGCTGGGCGCCAGGCCGAGCGGGCAAGCCTCCTCGATCTTGCCGATCGCCAGCACAACCTCCGCGCCTCGCCCCAGCCCGCTGGTTCGCGAGGCGGTCATGGCGATCACCGGATGATCCAGCTTCTTCACCAGGCTCAGCAGGCGGAGGATTTCATCGCTTTCCCCGCTGGCCGAAAGAATCAGCACGATATCGCCCCGGCGGATCGAGCCCAGGTCGCCGTGGGCGGCGTCGGAAACGGAGAGAAAATGGCTCGGCGTTCCCGTGCTGGCCAGGGTTGCCGACAACTTCCGGGCCACGTGGCCGGCTTTGCCCACCCCGCTGGTCAGCACCGACCCCGGACATTCCAGCACCAGCCGCACCGCCCGCTCGAACGATTCGTCGATCGCCGCCGACATCCCCCGCACCGCCGATGCTTCCGCTTCGATCACCTGCCGCGCGAATTTCAGGGCCTCGTCTTTTGCCATTGGAGCAACCCACGCTGGATTATCGGTCGGCGCACACTAAAATCAATCAATCGCCAATCAAGGACGAAGCGTGGAATATCGCGTAGAACTGGATGTTTATAACGGCCCACTCGACCTGCTGCTCTATCTCATCAAGCGCGACGAGCTGGACATCTACGACATTCCCATCTCGCGCATTCTCGATACCTACGTGGGTTACGTCGAGATGCTCAAGCAAATGCGGCGGGAAAACGGGCTGGACATCAACGTCGCGGGCGATTTCCTGGTGATGGCCGCCACCCTGATGGAGATCAAAAGCGCGATGCTTCTGCCCAAACCCCCGCCGGTCAGCGGCGAGGATTCCGCCGCCGCCGAGCTGGCCGACCCGCGCTACGAGTTGGTTCAGCAACTCCTGGAATACAAGCGGATCAAGGATTCCGCGGCCCTGCTGGAAAAACGGCAGAAGGAACAGGAGCGGCGTTTCCCCCGCGTTCCCGCCGCCCCGCCCGGCGCCGCCGATGAGCCCCCGCCCATCGACCTCGACGAAGTGCAGATTTGGGACCTCCTGACCGCCTTCAGCCGGCTGATGAAGGAGGTCGGCACCCGCGGCCCGAGGATTCACGAGATCATCTACGATGATACTCCGATCGATCTCCACGCCGCGGACATCGAGGACCGCCTCATGCGCGAGGGCAAGCTTTCGTTGCGGGCCCTGATCATCGGCCGCAAAAGCCGCAGCGAGATGATCGGGATATTCCTGGCCCTGCTGGAGCTGATCCGGCAGAAGAAAATCCTGGTTTTCCAGGGGGATGACCAGGTGGACATGGAAATCGCCCCGGCGCCGGAGGAACATCGCAGGACCTTCGTCGAGGCAACCTCGCCCGAGCCCGTCCCCGGCCAAGACGAAGAATTGTAAGGTATACTCGCCCACCAGTCCGCTGCTAAACTTCTAAACCATGATCCGACCGGCCACCATCCATGACGTTCCCCGCATTCAGGAGATCATCAATAGCCACGCCGAGCTGGGCAGGATGCTCTTCAGGAGCCTGGCTCAGATCTACGAATCCCTGCGCGATTTCGCGGTGTACGAAATCGATGGCGAGATGACCGAAGGCCGGGCCGCGCCGGGACGGGTGGTTGGCTGCACGGCCCTGTCCGTCATCTGGGCCGATCTGGCCGAAGTGCGCTCCCTGGCGGTGGACGAGGAATATCGCGGCCGGGGCATCGGGCGCCGGCTCGTGGAATGGGCCGCCGACGAGGCCCGCCGGCTGCAAGTCCGCCGGCTGATGAGCCTCACCTACGAGCGAGCGTTTTTCGAGAAGCTCGGCTTCGAGGTCGTCGCCAAGGACAATCTTCCCTTGAAGGTCTGGAGCGATTGCGTCCGCTGCCCGAAACGCGACGACTGCGACGAGATCGCCATGGTCCGCGTCCTGAGCGACGTTCCCATGATCGTCATGCACCAGGCCCCCCCGACGCCCAGGGGCATCGTGATCCCCGTCCTTCAGGACACCGTCGAGGATTAGCGTAGCACCGCATGTACGTGCGGTGCTTCCGCCGCTTGTGCGAATGCGCGGGCGATTGATAATCCCTGTCATGCGCAGACATTTCACCCTTTTGTCGCTGGTCATCGTCGGATTGGTTTGTGCCGGCCGGTGCCGCGCCGACGGCGCGCTGGCGGTCACCTGCGAGAAGCCCGACGGCGTTTACAACGTGGGCCAAACCATTCGTTGGAACGTCCGGTGGACCGGCCCGGGCGCCATCGCATCCGCCGATTATTCGGTAAAACTCGGCGGCCGCACCGAAGCGAAAAAGGGCAAGCTCTCGTTCATCAACGGCGCCTGCGCGATCACGGCCACGCTCGATCGACCGGACACGATCCTTGTCGAGATTACCGCTGATTCCGCCGATGGCACGCAAAATCGAGCCGTTGGCGGCGCCGTGGCCGCGCCGGACAAAATCTTCCCCGCTGCGGCCTGCCCGCCGGATTTCGACGCGTTTTGGGACGCCAAAGTTCGCCAGCTTCACGCCGTTCCACCCAACCCCCGGCTCCTCGCCGTCGATAGCGAAAAGCCCGGCGTGGACTATTGGAAAATCACCATGGACAACGTCCGTGGAATTCACGTCCAGGGTCAGATCGCCCGTCCGAAAAACGGTGAAAAGTTTCCCGCCCTCCTGATCCCCCAATGGGCCGGCGTTTATGGACTGGAAAAAAGCTGGGTGACCGACCGCGCCGCCGAAGGCTGGCTCGCCCTCGACATCAGCGCCCACGATATCCCGATCGATCAGCCCAAGGCGTTCTACAAATCACAGTTCGACGGCCCGCTGAAAAATTACTGGGCCATCGGGAACGACGACCGCGATAAGAGCTATTTTTTGCCCATGTATCTTTCCTGCTACCAGGCCGCCGAATATCTCCAATCCCGCCCCGATTGGGATGGGAAAACCCTCGTCGTCAGCGGCGGCAGCCAGGGCGGCCAGCAGGCCATCATGATCGCCGGCCTTTATCCGCACTTCACCGCCGTCCTGGCGATCCGTCCCTCCGGCGGCGACATGCGCGCCCCCGAATCCGGCCGCGCCCCCGGCTGGCCTATGTGGTACGACTGGACCGAAGGCAAAGACCCCGAAAAAGTCCATCACGCAAGCGAATATTACGACCCGGCCAATTTCGCCCCCCGCATCAATTGCCCCGTTCTGGTCGGCGTCGGCCTGCTCGACGAAGTCGCCGCCCCGTCCAGCATTTTTGCCGTGTTCAACCGAATTATATCCCCCAAGGAAATCGTCATCATGCCCAATGCCACCCATCCCAGCGAAGGCGAAACCTCCAAAGGGTACTACACGCGCTGGGGCTTGTGGATGTGGAACCTGCGACAAGGCAACCCGGCGCCAATTGGGCGATAGAAAACCTCTTGGAACTCTGTGCCGGCTTGCGTTGCTTGAATTCCCCTCGCCATGTCCTATGATCCGATTCCATGATTCACGAAAACCTGTCCCAGTCGATCGAAGACCTTTCAGCCCGGATGATTGCCATCCGGGACTCTCTTTGACTTGCCCGCCAAACTTGCCCGCAGAAAAGAACTTGAAAACAAGATGGGGGAAGACGGCTTCTGGAACAACCAGGATGCCGCCAAGGGCGTTGTCGCCGAGGTCAAGGTTCTGAAAGCGGCAATCGAGCCGATTGAGGCGATGCTGCGCGCCATCGACGACGTGCGGGCGCTGTTCCAGTTGGCCCAGGAAGCCGGCGACGCCGAGTCCATGGACGAGGCCGACCGCACGCTGGCCGACCTGGAAAAAAAGGCCGCCAAGGTCGAACTTCAATCTCTTCTCGACGGCAAGAATGATCCGAAGAACTGCTTCGTGCAGATTCACGCCGGCGCCGGCGGCACCGAGGCCCAGGACTGGGCCGAGATGCTCCTCCGCATGTATCTCTACCATTTCCAGCGCCGCGGCTGGGACGTCGCCGAGGTCGATCGCACCTGGGGCGAGCAGGCGGGAATCAAAAACGTCACCCTCCTCGTCAAGGGCGAATACGCCTACGGCTACGTGCGCGCCGAGGCCGGCGTGCATCGCCTGGTCCGGCCCAGCCCGTTCAACGCCCAGAACAAGCGGCAGACCAGCTTCGCCTCCGTCGATGTCGTCCCCGATTTCGAGGAGGACGATTCCGACATCCAAATCCCCGAAACGGACATGGACATCGTCGCCTTCGTCCGCGCCAGCGGACCCGGCGGCCAGAACGTCAACAAGGTCGCCAGCGCCGTCCGCATCACCCACAAGCCCACCGGCATCCAGGTCACCTGCTCCGTCG
>Ga0181538_10001712_pt1 | contig 24096 bp, 21 predicted proteins | sample PEATcosm2014_Bin_40_FD_119773 | JGI IMG/M metagenome (GOLD analysis project Ga0181538, IMG submission 119773) | Peatland microbial communities from MTU Mesocosm Facility, Houghton, MI, USA - PEATcosm2014_Bin23_30_metaG | ecosystem: Environmental > Terrestrial > Soil > Wetlands > Peat | place... | reverse complement strand
CAAAAACCTTGCTGAGCCAGGAAAAGGTTTGATCGGCGGAATCGCCGTCCCTTATGAGTGTGCTCTGGCCCATGAGGATCCATCGAAAGAACAGCGCGACGAGGATGGATTGGACTGCAAAAGTCAAAGCAGCGAAATGAATAGTTGCGCCGCGATTTTTCGTTCGCATGACTTTGCGCTGAACTCCTTGCAGTGGCCGGTGAGACTAGCAGCGGGCTCGCTCGCCGCCAACAGTCCAGCTTCCGGCATCATCTTGCGCGGTCAGTGCTCGATCAACGCGGTCCTCTTACGTCAATCCGGGTGACCGAAATGGATCGGTGGCTGCTGGCGGCGATCGCCCTTACCGGTTGTCAATCGGCGTTCAATTTATGCTGGCTTTTTCTATGAGCGGGTGCTGGATCAGATGCTTGGGTTCAATGTCGTCTCCCTGCACACTGTGCTCGACGTGATAAATGAGCGGGTATAGAGGTAACGCTGCTATCAGAGGGTGGCGGGGACCATCAATGACCGAATTCAAGATCGACGCGGCCCTAGTCCGCCAACCCCGGATAACCGGAATGGATGGGGGGTTGCTCGCGGCGATGGCCGTTGCCGTTGCTGTGTTCTGCTTTCCAGTTGTTTTCGGTAACCGCCACGTCTCCTTTGATTTTGGAGGATATAATTTTCCGCTATGGAAATTCATGTTTGATGCATTTCGCGATGGCTCATTGCCTGTGTATGATCGGTTTACCTATAGCGGCGTCCCTTTTCTTTCAGAAATCCAGTCCGGACTTTTCTACCCCTTGAACGGAGGCCTACTGTACCTTGCCTCCTGGTGGCTCGACGATCTTTCCCTCGACCAAGTTCAGTGGATCAACGGGCTGCATATGATGATATGCGGTCCCGGTGTTTACGTCCTCGCCCAGCTGTATGGAGCGTCTAAGCTACGCGCATTCGCAACCGCATTGCTGGTGCTTTTCTCCGGATGTCTACTGGGTAATCAGCAGCACCCAGGCGAAATAGCCCAGTATGCCTGGATGCCGTGGCTGCTGGTTGCTATTGAGCGCATGTTTGTAGCGGCATCGGCGCGGGCGACTGCAGGCTTGGCCGTGGGGATCGCACTGGTTATTACGATCGGATACTTGCCCGTGACCCTGGTGATACTTCTGGCTGCTGCCGTGTATGCGTTGTCGCGGGTCGTGGCGGGGTCGATTGCGCAGCGGCGCTTATTGTGGGGACATCTCGGACTCCTGGCTGCGGCGGGAGCCCTGGGAGTCGCGCTGGCCGTACCTACTTGGCTGCCGCTCTTGGAGTTTCTACCCGTTGATCCGGCCATTGTTGTTACCGGTCCGGAGCGCGTCCAGCCATTCGCTACCACCGTTTTTCCCAGTATCCTCGGACATTTCTCGGGTTCGAAGTACGTAGGGTGGAACGACCCGACCAAGTCTTACTTTTTCGCGGGGCCGGGGATTTGGCTGGCGCTGGCGGCGGTGGTGTTGACGCGTGGTCCCCAAGCACGCTGTCTTCAGGTTTTGCTGGCGGTTGTCGTCCTGTTCGGTTTTGGGCCGGATTGGCTGATCCATGCCGTCGAGACGCTCCCCGTGATCGGGGTGCTGCTGCGCCCGGGCATGGCAATGTTCCTGGTATTTGTGCTGCCGTTCCTGCTGTTGGCGCGCCAACCTGACGGACCGTATCTGCGGCCGTTGGCGGTGGGGGTGGGGTGGACGGCGGGGGCCGTGATCTTGGCATCGATGGCCTATGAGGGTTACGCCCTGGACAAGAGCATCGTCCTGGTGGGCGTCGCGTGGCTGGCCTCGTTCTCGATCCTCGCACTGGGTGCCTGGCGGGGTCGACGGTTGCCGCTGGACGTTCTGCTAGTACTGTGTGCAGGCGGGTTGTTCGGTCAGCACACCTTGGGGCCGCAGGACTTGTGGAGTCGTCCGGTGTTACCGCAGTTCAGCGCCGGGACGGACTTCGTCGACGGGCGGCGCGACATGATCGCCGCACTGCGGGCAGACGGCGGGCCGTACCGGGTCGCCGTGGACCAGGAAATGTTGGGCGGGCCATTCAACAGCTGGTGGCGGGTGTGGCGGCTCGATTCCATCGGCGGACTTGAGGCGACGCTCGACCGCGATTACGCCCAATACCTGATGGACAATATGGCGGCGTGGCGCACCGACCGCACTTTTGGCCGCTTCCGGCCAGACTCGCCAGCGTTCCAAGCCCTGAACGTGCGCTTCATCCTGACCGCCTCGCCAAGGACCATCGAGCATCCTGACTGGGCCCTGGTGTTTGACAACTACTGGCGGATTTACGAATATCGTCTTTTCACACCACGCTTCCGCGTACTTGGAGACGATGGAGCGCCGTTGGCGCCGCCGGTAAGCATCGTTCGTCGCAGTGTCAACGGCTGGGTCGTCACCTCCGAGGCCCCGGGACCTGGATATCATTTGGTTGTATCCGAACGCTGGAATAAGGCGTGGCAGGCCAGCGTCAACCATCGAGCGGAATCAGTGCGACCGTCTGCCGACGGGGTCAACCTGAGCATCGAACTGCCGGCAGGACCGTCATCGATCCGTTTAGAATATCGCAGCCGTTCGCTACCCTACGCGCTGGTCCTGAGCGGCCTTGCAGCTGTTGTTGTGATTGGTATTTTGGGGGGTAGATGCTTGCAAGCCGTTGGCAGAACCAAGATGCATGGGGCTGTTTTTCCAAGTCACGATTTCCACGCCACGGAATTAATGGCGTCCCATCTCTAACCGAAAATTTTTCTCCTTCAGTGGGCGAGCCAAGAAGCAGAACGATTTTCCCATCTCGATTGCCATGCCAGCACAGCCACGGAATCCGCCAAGCTACTTGCCGCGCCCCTTCCCCTCGGTCATCGGTTCGCCAATGTGGCGAAGGCTTTCGCCGAACTCAATCGTCGCGTACGGATGCGTCATGGTGGCGGCGCGGGCAGCCTTCGATCGCGTCTTGACATTGTACTTCCGTCGAAACGGCAATCACAGGAGTCAGGTGCTTGACGTGAGAGGCAACGACTAGACATGGCGGGATAACGGCTTGGTACCAAGCCCCCCGATCCAATACTTGCACATCAACAAGTCGGGCGCACTCGGCGATGGCACAGCCCCAGATATAGTTTCCGGGCGACGGACGTCGCCCGGAATTATAGCCCGAGATAGTTCTATTGTTGGCCAGTTGCAGTGGTGGCAGTGCCGATGGCGCTGATCGTTCTCAATTTGGATAGACGGGAATCTTCAAATCAAAAGCCCCGCCCTCGTCGAGATATTTCGATCCGCGCAAGCGAAAATCAAACTCATCGCATCCGTCGGCCGGCAGGTCTTGCCGCTAGCGATAGGGAAGCGGCGACCTCTCTTGTGGTTTGCGACGATCCAATGCATCGAGAGCAAACAGGATCTGGCCGGCCTGGCGCCAAAGGATCGCTTCATACCGGCTAAGCCGGTCGAGCGGGTAGCTGGTCAGATTGGCCAGGCGCAAAAAGCAACGTGCGAGGTCGGTGGCGGGATCAACGGATTTCGGCCCAGAGCTGCGCCAGGCTTCCGTTGCGTTTGTAATGCTGTGCGATGCGCGATCGGGGTTGGCATCGACAGAATCCACCCAGCCGAATCTCGCATAGGTAATTTCCTGCGACTTTGGTAATTTCTGGCGGCCCTGCCTAAAATCACGCAGATAGTCAGCCTGGATTTCGAACAGGCCGGTTTCCATTGTCGCCGCGCGCCGCAGTCGCCATAGCAGACTGGCTAACCGCAACACCAGCTCCCGCTCCACGGCCGATTGAACATCATAGTCAGCGATGATGGCCGCTTCGAACGCTTGCGAGAATGAAGTCAGCGCCAGAATAGACAACGACAACAAAGTGCTGCGCGTCATGCGGCATCACGCGCCGGGGACGGCGCTTAACCGATAATGATCGGCGATCAAATCGTACGCAGGCTTCGGGTCGACGATAAACTCATTGACGGCCTTTCTCTCGGCGTCACTATAATAAGATATGGTTCCATTCGGAGATAATTCCAGAGAGCCCGCGCCAAGCGCAGCATTGCCCAGATCTTTTCGCCCATCCAAAGCGAGCAAATCGCGGATCTCCCTTACATAACCAGCCATGACTTCGTCCGTTATGTCGTTGCGTCTCGCAATCGTTTCCGGACTTTCCCCCGGCTGAACAACGCCTTCTACAATCAGCTTGTCCACGTTTAGCGATATTCTTCTTCGGGGAAACAGATGCGCTAGATGAAGCAGGAAAAGGTTTGTCCTAAACGGCGGCGCGAACATTCGAGCGCTCAACTGAAAATTATGATTCACGTATCCGGTTGGGATTTTATCAGAACGAATGAGGGGCTTTCCGCACGCCAGGTTCTCGGCAAGGTCGGCGGGTTCTGTGCCGCAGGTGAATTGCGCAGGGTTCCAGTTCACATTCCACAGCCATGTGCTGGGAAACAGGTCGTAATTTCTGTTATCCATGACAAACGTCAATATGCGATCATCACCATGATAGGTGTCGTTGTCGATCAATATGAGATACTCGTCCGTATCCAGAAAAATGAAATATTCAGATGATTTTGCCAGCGACCGATAAAAGTCGCGGTACAGATAGGTGTGATGCAAGTTATAATGGCGGTCCGCAAATCTCACTAAGTCTATACGGTCACGATATTTGCGGTATACCGACAAAACCCCCGGATCATCGGACATGTTGTCAAAAATGATCAGGTTTTCGGGCCCGACAATTTTCATGTGATGCGTAATCCAGCGCTCGATGAAGAGCGGATCGTTCTTCGTCTTGAGCACGATCTTAATTGGGGAGCGGACCTTTTCAATCCGAGCGCAAAACTCCGCACCATTCGCGTCCCAGCGGGGAAAATCATAGTCGCTTGTCATGCCGAAAGCCCTTGGTATCCGGGGCAGCGAACCTTGTGGATCCCGCATGGGCGTAACGAGTTCATTCTTCGCACGAACCCAAAGGCAGCAGGCTTCATCTTCACACCCAAGCATTCGGGGTTACGGAAAGCTAAAAAATGTGCCCGGCCGCGTCAGCAAAAGTTCCCTTTCGCTCTTGGAGGCGAGGCATGCGAGAACGTGAGCGAGACCCTTCCACCTCCGTTCCTGCAGAGCCGCGACCGCGCACCGGCGGTGTTGCGCGATCCGGCGGTCTTTCAAGAGTCGCAATTGATCGGTGTTCAAAGGATTGTTCTTTGCGATCCGCCCGAGACTGTGCAGGTGATGCGCGGCTTCGATGTACGCGGAATGTCGCCGAGATCGGTGGTAAGACCGGTACCGAATGCCGCTGCCGTGTATCCGACCGCTGATGTCGTAGGTCGCGAGCACCTCATCGAGGTAGACGATGGGACCCAGCCGGTTGAGCTTAAGCCACAGATCGATGTCCTCAGTGCGCTTCAATCGTTCGTCGAACAAGCCTGCGGTCAATGCCGCGTCACGGCGGACAACTACCGAGGACGTATGAATCCAGAGAAATCCAGCGATCGCCATGGACAATAAAATCTGTTGCTCGCTTATGACTTGAATATCCCCGCGTATCCGATCGACCGGAATAACCGCTGCCGCGGGCGCGTAGGTTTCCCACCATGGCAACATGGTGTCGAACAAGAACGATTTCATAGTCGATGTCGGACGATTCGTTTGATCTGTCATTTTGTAGTCGCTTCCGATCAGGACGGCATCAGGATTGCGCTGGCAGGCTCTGAGAAATGCCTCGAGCTTTCCGGTATCCCAGCTATCGTCACTATCGAGAAATGCGATCACCTCAGCTTGCGAGGCACGAATGCCGGAGTTGCGTGTCCCTGCCGGACCAATGCGGCCGGCATTTGAGACCAGCTTCACGCGCCTATCCACGCGCCCGAATTTTTCCACGACTGCGCGGGTATCATCGGTACTGCCATCGTCGACCACAATCAGTTCCCAGTCCGGCATCGTTTGTGCCTGAACCGATCTTATGGTGCCGCCAATGATGTGGGACCGGTTATAGGTCGGCAGCACTATGCTGAAAGCTGCACTCCTCACGCCGAACCTACCTTGAATTCGAGTTGCCTCAAGCGAAACTCCGGCACGAAGTCATGCGCAAAGCCGAGCGCGGAAAGGACATTGGGCAGGCGTAATGCCCGCGAATATCTGGTCGCGACGCGTTCGGCGGCTGCAAGCCCCATCTTCGATCTTACGACGGGTTCGCATTCGACCAACTCGCGCAGTGCGGTCGAAAAGCTTCGGGGATCCGACAGATCCGCCAGTATGCCATCGGTTCCGTTATCGATCAGTTGCCTGGCGCTCGGCATCGAATGGGCGAGGCACGCGCAACCCATTGCCATTGCCTCGAGCAAGGCCAGGGGAAATCCTTCGACGATACTCGGTAGAACGAACACGTCGCACGCCGCCAAAGCGGTCCAGGGTGCGCTTGCCCACCCATAGAAGCAAACCAGGTCGCCAATCCCGAGGGTCTGCGCCAATTCCGTCAGGGCTTGCCTTTTCCAACCGTCTCCGAACAAGACGAGTTTGATGGGCACATCGCAGTCGGTCTTGACGCCGGCGAACGCTTCCAACAGCGCATCAACGCGTTTTTCTGGGGCAAGCCTTCCCAAATACGCGATCAGAATCGACGACGGAGTAATACCCAGCGCGTTCCGAGCCTCGACGCGTTCCGTTACCGTCGGGACGCTGAATGTCGGATTGGCCCAGTTGACGCAAGTCGAGACTTTTTGTGCGGGAAAGCGGAATTCCCCAGCGACGTTTGAAGCGATTTCATCCGACACGGCGACGACACCCGAAAGAAGCTTGGAGGATAGACGACCATACACAGCCTTGGATATGCGAGACGTCCAAGGCCCTTCGCAAGGCCGGTGTACGATAGTGTAGACGGCGCCTCCAAACAGCGATGCCGCTGCCAAATCCACGATCCGGATTTCCCCTTGACGGCCGCAGCAGAAAACAATGTCTGGGCGGACAGCCTCTGACCAAAGCCGTGACCACGTACGGATCCACTCGCGCCAGCCCATTTCATCCAAGGGGCGAACGACCTCGATCGCTATCGCTTCGTCCGCGATCAATTGTTCGAAGTAGTTAATGCTCGTACACAGAATGGTAACGCGGCAACCCAGGACTGCGCAGGATTGGGCAATATCGGCGGTATGCACGTGCAGGCCCCCTGGCTCCGATGTGCCGCCTACAAAAACCAAATGCCTCCGCGCTGCAGAGTCCGTTTGCGCTCTCTTCGCAGCGGAGGCGTTCAAGCTCTTTCACCGGTTTCGATCACGGCCATCGAACTCGATTCACCGATTGGACCGGGCGCTGCGATACGATTGTCATGAAGTGCTTCGATGCAAACGGCATGCAAACGCTCGTTTATCCGCACTTCCAGATACGTTGACCGCGCACGCTGCAACGCCGCCTTTCCGATCAAGGCAGCTCGCTCCGGGTCGCGGAACAGCCGAATGCAAGCATCGGCAAAGCCCCCAGCATCGTCTTCGATCAGGATCTCCGTGCCGGCCGCGAACAAAAGACCCTCCGCACCCACAGTCGTCGAGACAACCGGACGACCGTTGATCGAAGCCTCGATGATCTTGATCCGTGTGCCGCTGCCGCGACGGACCGGGCAGACCGCGATCATTGCCGCGGCGTATATCGGGGCGAGATCTGCGACAAAGCCGAGCGTCTCGATCCCGCGTTGCGCAGACGAGATCCCGAGAGTTTCAGTCTTGTCACCGACGACAATGAGGCGCGCCTCCGGAACGGCTCGACGGACGTGTGGCCAGATTTCGTTCGCGAGCCACAGGATTGCTTCGCAGTTCGGCGGATACCATGCCGTGCCTACGAAGATCGCAACCGGTTGTGAAGCGGGAGGCAGATCCGTAAGGACTCCGGCAGTGTTCGGGATGTTGATGACACGGGCGCCCGGATACATCGATTGAACCTTCCGCTGTTCGACTTCCGAACAGACGAGTACAGCAGAAGCAATTGCGCCTACGCGGCGCTGCGCTCGCCGGGCCAGCAATGCCCCGAACCGGGCCTTCCAAATGCCGCCTAGGTCGCGCTTCGACATTGCCAAGCGTTCGAGCCGAACGTTTTCGAGATCAGGGAAATCGACGACAATCGGCGGCAGCTCCGATTTCATCCGCAGGAATGGCGCTGCCGTGCTGAGGCGGTACGCAAAGATAAGGTCCGGCTGGCACAGTCGAAGAATGTTTTGCAGACTGCTGATTTGCTGATGACCGCACGTACGCATGGTCGGCTCGTCGCCAGAAAAGCCCACAACGCCTTGCAATGCCCAAAAAACCTCCTTCACTCGACCGAACAAGCTTGTCGCGTCGCCAGCCGATACGAAATTGATGGATCCTCGGAGCGGCCATATTTGCTTGGCAAGTGCGCTAAACGAGGCGACGTCGCTCTGTGATAATTTTCCGTGCTCGGGCCAAAAAAAGACTGCGTCAATCGGGCCTAGACGATCAAGGGCCAGGAAATGGCGACCCAGGCGCTGAAACGCGCCCCAAACTGACCGAACCGGGTCGCCTGGGAAGAATTCACTAAGCAAAAGAATTCGGGGGTTGCGCTGGGCGGCGTAGTCAAACGGTCGGTCCGGGGCACGACTGGACGGGGCATGATCATATCGATGGCGGATTAAAGCATAGACGTCACGGAGCTGCGCAATCGATGCCGCCCCCTTGAAGATCGCAAAGGCGCCACGCCAATCGCCGTACAACATTGCTCGTCGTGCTTCGACGGCCGCCAGCCGGACAGTATGACGCCGGAAACTGCGCAGGGCCTGATAGCGCGCCGGAGGTGAGAGCCGCCTAGCGGCCTGCATTGCGCATCGCTTCAGCTCCAGCCACGAATGTGAGCGTCGTCGAAGCACTGAAGATACACCTCCCCGGTGCACGCGAAAATCAGTGAGCGGTCTCGGATCGAACCAGACCGGATATTCCATGGCGATGCGCTGCCACATTTCGCGATCACAACAATATCGATAGTTTGTATCGAAACCGCCCAGCCGTTCGTAGACCGCTCGTCTTACGACCATTGCCGAGCATTGGATCGCAAGATTGGCGAAGACATATTCAAGCCAGTCGTCAACGGTGCCGGCGGTGTCGCCTTTGAGATGACCGAAGCGAAACAGGTCGCCCGCGCCGGTGATGAAGGCTTGCTGCGTAAATGCTGCTCCGGCCTTCGCGTCCGCCTGAAAGCCGGCGGAAATCGCGTCGTAAAAAGCCGGGAGAACGCGATCGTCCTGGTGTAGCAGGTGTATGAAGTGTCCCCGTGACAGGTTCAGGCAGCGGTTCCAGTTCCCCGCCAATCCGAGATTGGTGTCGAACAGATAGATCTCGATCCCTTGATCCCGACATTCGTGCACCAGCGCCTCGAGCGGCGGGCTTTGCCACTCTAGACCGGACGCATCGTCGACCAGAGCAATCTGCATCTTCGTTCGGTCGATAGCCGAGCCGATCGGACCCGCTATCGCCTCCCGCAGCAATCCGAGGTCGGGGCGGCAAGTCGGGATCATGACCGACCATAGAGGCCGCTCGCGGTGCGAACTGACCGGCGCAATTGACGGAATTGTCATGGGTGACGCCGATATTCTTCGATCCGCACCCCAAGGGCGTGGAGAAGCTTGCCAATCCCCTCGCCGGCGCTGACGAGATGCCGCCCGACCTGGGCTCGATCCCGGCTCCACGCAGCGCCGGCTCGGACCAATTCATGGCCACCTGCCCATCCGAACCGGAACCCATCGCGCACTCGCACCACAAATGGCATCGCACTGTACTCGATTTCGGCGATCGTCCCCCCATTTCGCAGTGCGCGCCGAAGAACCCAGGTGAAGTTCGCTCGCTCCACGGACCGATGTTCGAACACGACTGCAGCTGCAGCCGCGACCACCCGCGCGCCGGAATCAATCATCTTCTTGAACAGGTAAACGTCCTCACCACCTATCAGGTCAAAGCGCGTCGAGAAAGGTGCCTCGCGATCAGGCAGCGCATCACGTCGAACGTAGGCGTTGCTCGTCCGCGTTTGGTACCACGGCACGGTCGCGCCGTCGGGCAGCGGACTGGGATCAAAAAGACCGCAATGTCGAACGAGCTCGGAAACCCCGGCGTCGAATTCGACTTCGACGCGGCCAATGACGACGTCTGCAGCGGATCTGTTATTCTCGCGATCCAGCATGGCAAGCCATTGCGGCGTAGCCCATTCGTCGTCGTCTATGAATGCTAGAAAGGGAGACCGCGAGATCGCAATGGCGCGGTTTCGAGCACGAGCTATTCCGCGAACGGGTTCAACAAGGTAAGTCAACGGAATTATGGCGCGAAATTGCAAGGCGACCGATTCTGCCGATTTCTCCCGATCGTTGTCGACGACGATGACGTCGAAAGGAGGCGCTCCTTTCTGACTCGCCAGCGAACCCAGCAATTTCTCGAGGCCTTGAGGCCGTCTATGAGTTGCTATACAAATGCTGGCATGCGTGGAAGTCAAGAAATGTTGACCTTTGATTTGCCCGGTTCCCGAGGCTTGTTGTCGATGATAGCACAGTTTCACCGGTCGCCAACCGAAAAGCATTGAAGAGATGTCACCTTCTGTTAGCGTCGTTCTGCCTACGGTCAATGCAGCTGACAAGCTCCTTCGGTCCGTAAACAGCGTGTTGGAGCAGACGTACCGCGACCTGGAACTCATCGTCGTAGACGACGGTTCAGCCGACGATACTCCGTCAGCCATACGAGACCTCAAAGATGCTCGCATTAAGTATATCAGGCTCGCCCGCAATCGTGGACAGTCTGTTGCACGCAATATTGGTGTTTCCGAAAGCAAAGGGGCGCTGATTGCATTCCAGGATTCGGACGACATCTGGCAGCGCGACAAACTCGCACGCCAAGTCGACATCCTCAGGGACCCCGATCTGGGCGGCGTCTACTGCGATCTTTTGCGGATCCCGCTGACCGGCAAACCGTTCATTATCGAGGCTCCAAACGTCATCCGCGGCGCAATGTTCGATCGGCGGCCGTCTCTCTATCAGAGTTATGCGATCGGGATTCAGTCGTGCCTGTTACGCAAGGAGGCCTTGGAGAGAGTCGGTTTGTTTCGGGAGGATATGCGGTGTTTTGAAGATCTCGAATTTCTTTTGCGTTTTTCAATAAGGTATCGGATGCACCGGATTCCAGAGCCGCTGGTGAAATATTTCGAAAGCAACGGCGTCAGCATGAATTCGGCGGCGACAGCTCATGCTAGGATTCTGTTATTCCGACGATACGGATATCGCGCCGCCTTCGCAAATCGAAAGGCGTGGCTGAAAGAGCTGAAATTCTACCTGCGAGGTGCTGATGGAACGACAGTGACTTGGGCCAAGTCACTGGACATGGAGCTCAAGGAGCTTCGTAGGATCCACGCGCGCACCGTCACTGATCATGAAGTGACGGCGGCTCGGGCCAGGTCACTGGACAAGGAGCTCGATGATCTACGTAGCGCCCACGCGCGCACCGTCGCTGATCATGAAAATACGGTGACTTGGGCCAAGTCACTGGACAAGGAGCTCGATGGTCTACGTAGCGCCCACGCGCGCACCGTCGCTGATCATGAAAATACGGTGGCTTGGGCCAAGTCACTGGACAAGGAGCTCGACGATCTACGTAGCGCCCACGCGCGCACCGTCGCTGATCATGGAACGACGGTGGCTCGCGCCAAGTCACTGAGCAAGAAGCATAGTGATTTACCCGAACAGGAAGCGGGACGGAGCCAATTCCGAGAGCAGGAGCTGTTCGCTGCGCGGCGACGCATTGAGTTGCTGGAGCGAGACGCCGCATTAGCGCATGCGATGCTCGCATCAAACTCTTGGCGCCTAACACGCCCCCTGCGGTTTGCCGCGCGTGTTGTCCGAGGTGACTGGCGCGCCGTCCGCGCCAGCGTGCGGCCGCCACTGCTGCGGGCCGCGCAAGCCTTCAACGCGCGTCTCAAAGAGCTGAATTCTACCTGCAAGAGACGCGGCAGCCGCCCTGGCGATCGGCAAATCTAAGACGAATTGTGCGGGACCGTCACCTCCACGGTGCCGCTACCACTGTGGACGAAAATTCACCCATCGACCGCCAATTCAAGATGCCCCGACCGCGTATCAAGCTCCAGAACCGATCGGAAAATTGTACGGAGCCTCCGGCGCGATCGATCAGCCCCTGAACGAGAGCAATGTAGCGAGCGCGATCGGTCTGCACGCGAGCAAGCGTTTTGGCGCGCACGAATTCGCGCGGCACCGCACGCGCCAGCAACGCATCCACTGCCTCTCTGACGCTGCGCGGATCCGGCTCGGCGATGATGCAATAATCGTCATCGAAGTAGCGGTCCCGGCCACCGAGGCTCGGCGTGCTCACAACCGACAGGCCGGCAAAGAGATACTCGATAGAGGCGCGCATCGCGCCCTCAAACGGGGATAGGCAGAGCCCGACGCGGGATTGCGCCAGTACTTCGCTAACTCGGTGCGGTGAAAGCCATTCGCATCCTTGCGGCGTGATCGCGTTGATGAAACTCGCTCTTGGCATCATCGCACGCAATCTGACGTGCTCGGCTTGGAACTGTGGCACCGTGTATTCGAATGAATCATAGAAGTACACGAGGGCCAGCCGATCGATCTCGACCGCCAGTTCCAGTCGTTTCCCGGGCGATAGACGCGCGTTATAAACTGCGTCGTAAATCGGCTCGATATCGGGGATGGGACAGAACACGGCATCGTCCACGAGACAATTGTGATTAATTGTAACGGCTTCAAACTGGGCTTCGGCCATAATGCGCCGTTCGCGCTCGGTATTCGTCAGGAAAATTAACTGGTGCTGGCGATGGTCCTCGAGATAGCTCCTGGCAGCATCGACCAATGATCGCGAATCATGGGGAGGCTCGATAGTCCAGGACAGCATCAAAAGGAAGTGGGCCTTGCGGTCACGCACGAGAGGCCCGACGACGCTCGCGCTGCCCACGGGAAACCCGATGGACGGCATTGCCTGGATGACGAGTGGGTCCGCGGACAGGAGTTCCGACCAGGTCCAGCCGTTTGAATCCGCAGGCTGCCACAGTGCTGGAATAGCGAAGGACATATCGGCTGTTAACCCGCAGGCTCATCGAATCTGAACGAATAGAATCTTGAGTTGATCAAGCATATCGCTACCTCAAGGCCTTTGTGGGTTGATGGTGTCCGCCTCGTTCAAGCAGGGCATGAGAATTGTTGCTTCGACAGAGTTTGCAAATTCTGCAGCCATTCCTTGCCCCCTATAGAGGTAACCGAAAAATGGTTGGCTTTCAACGCTGCATGAACTTTATGGCACCACCAGATAGCGCCGCCGAATTGCCGCTAACTGTCCGGCTCTGCGTAAGCCGCCGAGGGAAGGCTAAGTTGTAACCTCGTTCTAGTCCGAGGTTGCATGACGGCAAATTCGCTCATTTGACGAAACAAACCCAATTTCCTTGATGCCAGCTATTCCGATCAGCGACCTGTCTCGTCGAGATGTCTCGATCCGCGCAAGCGAAAATCAAACTCATCGCGTCCGTCGGCCGACAGGTCTTGCAGCTAGCGATACGGCAACGGCGACCTCTCTTGTGGTTTGCGACGATCCAATGCATCGAGAGCAAACAGGATCTGGCCGGCCTGGCGCCAAAGGATCGCTTCATACCGGCTAAGCCGGTCGAGCGGGTAGCTGGGCAGATTGGCCAAGCGCAAAAAGCAAAGTGCGAGGTCGGTGGCAGGATCAACGGGTTTCGGCCCAGAGCCGGGCCGGGCTTCCGTTCCGTTTGTGAAGCCGTGCGATGCTCGATCGGAGTCGGCATCGACAGAATCAATCTGCCCGAACCTTGCATGAATAATTTCCTGCGACTTTGGTTGAGTTGGGCGGCCCTGCCGGAACTCACGCACATAGTCAGCCTGAATTTCGAACAGGCCGGTTTCCATTGTCGTGGCGCGCCGCAGTCGCCACAGCAGACCGGCCAACCGTAACACTAGTTCCCGCTCCACGGCTGATTGAACGTCATAGTCAGCGATAATAGCTGCTTCGAACGCTTTGTAGTCTTCCGCATCCTCTAGCGCGCCGATCACTGTCTCGGCGGTTAAGCCGTGGCGGACCGCATTGCAGCGGGAGCGCTGCTTGCCTTCTTCGGTAATAGGACCGGTGCTTTTGCACGCGTTGCGACGGTTGGCCTCGATCTGCCTGAAGGAAGTCATCGAGCGCCAGCCGCGATAATTGGCTTCGTTTTGCGATTTCGGGTGCCCTTGGGCAGCCGCGGAACTGATGTTGACTCCGACTTCGCCGCTCGCGAGGGCGTCGACTGATCAGGGCTTGGGGCTCCGGCAACCGGCCGGAGCGGGTGTGTCTCGGTCCAAAGCGTTCGGGCGGCGCCGGTGGGGTCGATTCCGGCTTTTCTCCACCATGAGGCTTCGTCACCGGATCGATGCACCTCGCGATGGTGGCCCCGGCACAGCGGTACGGTGAATTCGTCGCTTACCTTGCGCCCGAGCGCACGATGTTGTGCGAACCGAAGGTGATGCGCATCTGCCGGCTGGCGCCCACAAATCAGACAGGGTTGCTTGGATACGAATTTGCGGTGGTTCTTGTCCCGAAACCGACGCGGCTCCGGTAACGAGAGCAGGCTCTTGTCAACGCGGGTGGTATCGGACCCTCCGGTCGGCTCTGCTGCGCGCGGATTTTGCTGCAAGCGAGGTTGGTCTTGTTCAGAGGACGATAAGGCCGCGTTGATCACCCCTCCATCGCCGCTTCCGAGGGTTGCCAGTTTTGCCGCAAATGCGTCCTCGACGTGCCGCGCATCGGCTGCCGCTAGGCTGTTTTTTGCCGCCATGATCCGATGCGCCCACGTAGCGGCGGCGTCGGCCGAGCTGAGGCGATCCACGTCGGTCAGAAGCTGATCGCGCAAGACCGCCGATCCGTCCGGGTCGAGCACGGGTTTTATGGCAATCGCATGGGCCTTTCCATTTCGCCGGATCGACGCTGCTTCGTCTGCCGGCGCGCCATTCATTCCGGTGATCCTGTTCGAGGTAACCGGCCTCTCATGTGCTGGTACCGTCGGAGTGGTGAAATCTGGCGCATCGAGGTCATCTTCCCCGGCAATCCCGACCAGGGTGAACAGGGCATAGCGGCGCGCATAGGTCAGTGCCGCTCCCATGCGATGCGGCGCCGCCGTTTCGCTGACCGGGCAGACCGGCCACTCCGACGACATCCATTCTCCCGACGCATGGGCCAGAATGGTGGTCAGGCGGATCATGCCGGCCTCGTTGTCGATCGTGGTGGTTTGGACGGTTGCGATCTCGTGCCGGCCAAGCACCTTGCGAACGATGTCGAGGCCGCTGGATAGCGGGGCGTAGCGGAAGGTCCGGTCACCCTCCCTTGGATACGGAGACCGGATAGTCGCGGTCAGCGACTTCTCCGGATTGGTGAATTCGGCCTGTGCCTTGGCAAGCGCGGCCGCAATGGCCCCGATGGAATCACTGGACCGCTGCACGACTGGCCTCCACCTCGAGCAGATCGAAGCTGATGGCTCCTGATTTCGAGCGCTTGGCTCGGATGCCGTGACCGATCGCCTGCTGGGCGTCCTCGGGCATCAGGCTCTTAAGCTCGGCCTTGGCCTTCTCGTGCTCAAGATAAGCCGGCCGGGTTCGGGAAAAGACCGCGGCAAACTCCGCCCAGGCATTTGAGGAGCTCATGTCGACGATGCGCACCGCCTCGATGCGCGGATTCGGAGGCTCGGCGCCGAACAGGGCAGGGGGCTCGCCGCTCTCGACACAGCGCCAGAATTTCCGCTCTGCGGTAACGATGAGGTGCTGATAGAGCGGGTCGGCGTGGGTCTTGATCTCAACCCACTTGCCCCCTCCGGTAATGATCGAGAGCACGGCACTTCTCGCCGCAATGACCCACATGTTGTGTTGCAGCTGGGGCATGTATTTTTCCGCAGCGCCCTCTTCGGAGAACGACCACGGCAGCATGAATTTGGCTTCGAACACAGCGCCGCTAGACTCGACGCGACCGTCGAGGGTTGCCGCCATCCAGCGCAGCGCTGGTTGGCGGACGTGCCGTTGGACGTCCGTGATAACCTCCCCGGTGTTGGCCTCGTACCAGCGGCGGTTAAGCTCCTCGGTCACCACTCCGAGTTGGACGATGAGGTTGCCGGAAAGGTCCTCTGGCTCAACCTCGCCGCGTTTCTCGCGCCACAGGCGCAAGAGGGCCGCCTCGTCGTCGCCCATGATGACCCGGGCGTCGGAGCCGCCAACGAAGTAGCGGCGGTTTGCATTTGGTATCGGTGACATTGCCAATTTCATTTCGCCGTTCCTTTGCGAGTATAATGAGTATCGGGCCCATATGACCCATATGGGTCTGTATGGCCCAAAGGGGACGCAAAGTCAAATGAAGAATCATTGGCTTTCAGGGGGACAAATCCGCGCCGCTCGAGCTCTTCTACGATGGAGCGTTGAAGAGCTTGCCCGACACGCATCGTTGGGCCGCAATACCATCAAACGCGCTGAGGCAAAGGACGGAAAAACGTCGCTAACCGCCGCCAATGAACTGGCGATCCGCAGAGCGTGCGAAGCGGCGGGGGTCGAATTCACCAACGGGGATCAACCCGGGGTCCGCCTCAGCAAGGCTGCCGCAGCGCGCACGGCAGAACCGGCGAGCGCGTCAAATCGGACGCGCGCCGCGAAAGCGAGCCGCCGCAGAGCCGCCAGGGCGCCTGGGGAGCTACGATAGGGGCGCGCCAGTTGTCGCGATCAGTATCTTCGCTGCTGGTCCACGCTAGGCCCCGGGCAGTGGCCGCAGTCGCCCCGTCAGATGCCGCCACTGGACCAGACATTGACGAACTGCGGCACGAACGGAATTGCTGCTCAAGCCGCCACGGTAGTCTGAATCCACGAACGGGATTCGTTCTTGAAATCGGGTAGTTTCGACCCAATTTATCAGGGGATCAATTTCTGCGATTAAGCCCGTGGAGCAGAAATGTCCAAACACCGTCGCGCTCAAGTAACGCTCCTACCGGTATCGCCGCTGCTCATGACCGAGTCGGAGGATGAGTTCAATCGCATTCGCGATGGTTTCGATGAGGAACTCAAGCCGCGCGGGATTGTCGAGCAGATGTATGTGATCGATATAGCTTACCTTGCCTGGGAAATTCTGCGGCTCCGGCGCTGCAAGGCGGCCATCATCAATTCAGCGTTGCGTCCTGCCTTGAAGGGAATTCTCCAGCAGCTTTTGCGAAAACCCGGAGAACATAGCTATGACGTAGATGAGAAGGCGCAAAAGCTCGTGCAATCATGGTCTTCTAATCCGACGGTTAGAAGACTGGTTTCGCAATTACTCGGCGATTCTCAACTCGACCATTCAGGCATTGAAGCGGAGGCCATCAGAAGGTCAGGTGAGGACCTCGAGCAGCTCGAAAGGCTGCTGGCGTCATTGGAATCGCGTCGCAACAGGGCACTACGTTGCATCGCCGACTATCGCGGCGGTTTCGCGCGACAGCTGCGCGAGAGCAGTGACCGGATCATCGATGGCAAGGTTCTGGCGCTGGACAAGCCCTCCAGCAAAAAGCCATCGGCAGCCGCCTGACCGTGGCCAGCAAACGGCAAATTGCAGCGAACCGTCGCAACGCGCGCAAGAGTACCGGTCCGCGCTCCAGCGCCGGCAAGAGAAGGACGAGTCGCAATTCCTACCGTCACGGTCTCACCGCGCGCCTTACCTTAAGCACCAAACGCGCCAAACGCATTGAAAGATTGGCACGCAAGATCGCCGGCAATACCACGGATACGTTTCTCTTGGAGTTGGCCCGCACAGCTGCCGAAGCCGAATTCGATCTGGCACGCGTTCGACAGATCAAAGTTGCGCTGATCGAACGCCTGTGTGTGTTTGGTGAGGTTGAAGTGCCAAAAGTCACTACCAAGACGCTCATAGCCCATATCCGAGCGTACGAGCAGACCGGGATGATCCCGCCGGCCGTCGATGCCGCAGCGACAATGCCTTCGTCAGAATCCGAGCGCTTGACCGAAGCTGTTCGACGCGCGCTGCCCGAACTGGTTAAGCTTGACCGATATGAGCGACGCGCTGCAGCAGCCCGCGAGCGATCAGTTCGAGCTATTATGGATAGAAATAAATAGAAGCTCTATCTAAGATTGTTAGATATAGATGAATTGCAAAACGAAGCCAATTTTCTTAAGGTTTTTCAATGATCTTCGCACCGAGCGTATCGGCGAAAACGGGGGTGGCCGGGCGTGGGTTGCGAAAGCGGCAGCCTAAGAAAGGCTAAGGCCAACGGTTGGCGTCGAATTTTTCGACGAGGCTAGCGGCCCGGCGTATCGCTTTCTTCGGGGCGGAAATATTGGCCGTGCATGACGGTGGGTCGTGCTTCGCTCTGAAGCGTTCAGCACGTAGATCAATGTTGCGCGCTTTTGCTGATTGGTGCCGGCGGCGGGCGATCAATTCCCCGTCCCCACGGCGACAGCGGCGGCCCGATCGGCTGGCCATCGCCATCCAACCAGTGTCTCTCGGCCGCCTGGTCATCGGAATGACTGGTTGCCTCGTGTTCTTATATTAGCTCGCACGTCGGTGATTATGCCGACGCCTTTTTCTCGGGAGCGTCGCGATTTATCACACGCTGATTGCTGAGCAGACCACCAAAAAGTAATCAGTGACGGTGCATCGTTGTTAGTCACTCAACTCGTCTTTTGCTCTTCGTCATATGTCGCGGCGGGAAGGCCAACCCGTAGCCTTGTTCTAGTGCAAAGTTGACGTTGTAAAAGGGATCCGCCTGCAACAGAGATCCCCAGCGCTGGCGCATAAGGGTAACGTCATGCGCATACTGCTCAGCACGCGGGCCCTGGTCATGCCGGCCGAGCGATGCCGATTCGCGATGAACCAGCTCGGCCGCCGGAGTCCAAATGATGCGCCAGCCGGCGGATCGCAGCCGAAGACACAAATCGACGTCGTTGTAGGCCAGCGGCATCTTTTCGTCGAAGCCCCCCAGCGTGCGAAAGACGTCCGCACGGATCGCCATGCAAGCGGCGGTGACGCAAGAGACGTCCTGTTCGAGACAAGCCCGGCCAAAATAACCGCGGCTGCCCCGCGGCTCGTGCAGACAAGCGTGGCCCGCGATGCCGCCCAGGCCGAGCACGACGCCGGCGTGCTGGATCGTGTCGTCGGGGTAATAAAGCATCGGGCCGGCCGCCGCGACTTGCGGCAGCGACACCCGCGAGACGAGGATCTCCAGCCAATCGGCCGTAATAATTTCGGTATCGTCATTGAGGAAGCAAAGGACCTGTCCGGATGCCTGCGCGCCGCCGAAGTTATTGACCGCCGAATAGTTGAACGGGCTGTCCGGATACTCAATGACGCGGACCCGCGGCTTCTCGGCGATGCGTTTCAGGAAATCAGCCCGTTCGGACACTTGCAAAACGGCCCGATTGACTAGCAGCAAAACCTCCAGGTCATCATAGGTCGTTCGCAGAAGCAGCGACGTAAAGCATAACTCGGCGATATCGGGCTGGGCCGTCGTCGCAATGATAACACTCACGCGCGGATGCGGATTGGGCATTGCATAGGCAAGCCGATACTCGCCATTCGCACCGCTCACCTTGCCCGCGACTCCCTGCGCTGCAAGATGGTCAGCAACTGCGCGGGCCCCTGCGTCTTCGTTCGACGATTTCCCCTGTTGCTCTTTGATCCGTATCGTTGCTCCGCGATGATATAGGACGCGCGCAATGTGGCGAATCCGATTGACTTCGGTCGCCGCCGCGCAGCGCAGTACCAGATCATACTCCTCGGCACCGTCGAACCCCGCGCGAAAGCCGCCGAGCCGTTGAACAAGACTGCGACGATAGGCGCCCAGCCGGCCGAAAGCGTTGCACGCGAGCATGAGCGCCGGGTTCCAGTCGGGCTTGAACCAGGGATCGATGCGGTGCGCCTTGCCGTCAATGGTGTCCTCATCCGAAAAGATCAGGTCGAACCCGGCGTCGTCCCGCGCCTCTCTTGCAACCCAATAGAGCGCATCCTCGGCGAGGGCGTCGCCGACATCGAGCGGCGCGACGAAATCCCCGGTTGCGAGCGTGAGCGCTCTATTCGCTTTGTCAGCCCATGTTGCGGAATTCTCGACCCGCGCGATACGAATTCTGTTTTCCCGCTTCTCCAGGGCGTCCAGCTCCTCACGCAGCTCGCACAGCGCAGAAGGCCCGACACCGAGGCATAGTTCCCAATATGGATAGAGTTGCGTCTCGACCGAATTGAGCGTCGACTTGAAGCACTTCCCGGCCCCAGCACCGACGGGCATAATGATGGAGATCGTTGGCTTGGTTCGCACGTGCGCGATATCGGCGATTATTTTCTGGCGGCTTGCTCGATTCAGTGTGTCGTATCGGGCGATCCATTGTTCGTACAGTGGAGGAAATGCAATCTCATGCAAAACGTGAGCAATCTTTCTGAACAGGGCGCGAGAGCCCTCCTGGCGAAGTATGTGATATGCTCGGCGGAGATCAAAGATCCCGTGGCGCCTAAGTGGCCTCATGCACCGTTTCGAACCTCGGTAACGTTGTCATCTCTGCAGCGAAAATGTCGTTACGACTAATTTCAGCACATTGCGCACAGTCGGGAATTTCTTCTTTGAAATTTTGACACAAAGAAGCACCTGCTGTAAACGGCTAGTGCGGCTCTGCAACAAGCTTCGAACCATGTCGCTGGCGAATCGCGCAGGAATCGCTGTACTGTTGGCCGCGGCATTGTTCGGCAGCTTTTTCATTACATTATGGCTTACAGAACCTGCCGCAGTCGGTACTGCGTCGATTGCCGATGACCGCTCGGACGTGGAACGATTAGCCGCGCGCCACATATCCAACGCTACGGACCTGTTGACCGCGGCAAATGATATTGGGCTTTATCCTTCCGTAAGGATGCGAGGAAACATTGATGTGTTGAGGAGGATGAGCGAGGGTGTCGTAAGCATGACAGGATGGGCTGCGGATACGCGCGGAGATGCGACCCCGCTGGACATTCTGGTGTTCGTTGAGGAGCTGTGGCTGCGAAAACACAAACGAAAGGCGAACGTCCAGATGTCACAGAAGCCGTGCATTTAGGTTTCGGAGCCGAAAAGAATATCAGTTTCTCGGTAAGCTTCCGCTGCCGACCTGGCGAACAGCCCGTCATTGTCGGCATTGGTACGGCAAGGCAGTACATTCCTTTAACATCCGGCCCCTGTCTTTAGAAGCGCATGGAACAACGAAGCCTTTGCGCAGCCGTCGTCACCTACCGGCCGGACGTTTCCGTGCTGGGGAGGCTACTCGCCGCTTTAGCGTCGCAGGTCGATCACGTTCTGTTGGTGGCGAATGATGGTGGCCCCTGGTCTTGTCCGATGCCCGAGAACGCGACTATTGCCAGACAAAGCATGAATCTCGGCCTTGGCGCGGCGTATAATCTTGCAGCAGAATGGGCACTGCAGCGCGACGCTACGCATCTTCTGCTGCTCGACCAAGATAGCGTGCCGACGCCCGGAATGATCGCGGCGCTCCTGGAAGCATTCAAGCAGCCCGGCCCCGTTGCGGCCGCTGGTCCACTTTGGCGTGACAGCCGTACCGGGGAAGACGGCTTTTTCGTCCGCCTCGCGTCCGGGGGCGCGCGCAAGTACAGACCGACTACTGGGGAGATCGTGGCGGTCGATTTTCTCATTTCGTCGGGCTCGCTGATCTCGCTCGATGCCTTGGCCAACATCGGCCCGTTCGACGAAGCACTCTTCATTGAGCACGTCGACACGGACTGGGCACTCCGAGCGCGGGCAAAGGGCTACCGGCTCTACGGCGTCGCCAGTGCGCGCCTCGATCATGGGTTCGGCGAGGCGACGATGACCGCGGGGGTTCTGGGCCTGCGCCGTCAATTTTTCCTGTATCCGCCCGCGCGCAATTATTATCTGGTGCGAAACAGTATTGCTCTTTGGCGTAGACCCTATGCCCCATGGCAGTGGGTGTGGCATGATATCCGTCGCACGGTTGTGCTCATGCTGTTCTACGTACTGTTCGTGCCGCCCCGGCTCAAGCGCTTGCGATGCATAGCTCAGGCGATCCGTGATGCACGCCGGCTCAATGTGACTGATGTGGAAAACATACCCTAGCGGTTGCCGGGACAATTGCAGGTCGTTACAGCTAAAAGTTGCCGCAACAGCGGCAACTCAATCGCATAGGGCGGTGATGAGTGCTTGCGATGTCGTAATCGTTAATTTCAATACCGGGCACTTCTTGAAGGATGCTGTCGCAACGGCCTTACAATCGGCGGCAGTACGGCACGTTTTCGTGATCGACAACGCGTCGACCGATGGAAGTCTCCATACGCTCTGTTCGGTTCGGGACAATCGTTTTTCTGTCATTCGCAACGCGACCAATGTCGGCTTTGCCGCCGGTTGCAACATCGGCCTCACTCGAGCGACGGCCGAGCACGTCCTTTTACTCAATCCTGATTGCCGGGTGTTGGAGGGCGCGATTGAGCGGTTGCTCGAGGTGCTCGTGTCATCCGATCGTGTCGGTATGGTCGGTCCGCTTTTGCTCAACCCGGATGGCTCGGAACAGGCGGGGGGACGCCGTGCGATCCCAACGCCCCGGCTTGCGGTTGTGCGCGCCTTTGGCCTCGCCCGCCTACGCCGGTTCTTCCCAGGCGCATTTCCCGACTTCCTGCTGCATCAGGAGCCGCTGCCGGCGGCGCCGATCGAAGTTGAGGCAATTTCCGGCGCCTGCATGATGGTGCGCGGCGCAGCGATGGCCGCGGTCGGTCTTCTCGATGAACAGTATTTCCTCCATTGCGAGGACCTTGATTGGTGCATGCGATTTCACAAAAAGGGGTGGGCGATCTTGTTCGTGCCCGATGCGAAGGTAATTCATTATAGGAGTGTGAGCAGCAGCCAACGGCCGCTCGCCACAGAATGGTACAAGCATAGCGGAATGATCCGCTTCTATCGCAAGTTCTTATGCAAAGATTATCCCGCTCCACTCAACTACTTGGTGATGGCTGGTGTTTGGATACGGTTCCTTGCTGTGGCAGGTTACCCTCTTCTCTTTCGACGGAGGCTGCTGGATGGAAACCATCCGCGTCGGTGTGTTGGGCGCGACCAGCCTGGTGGGTGATAGCCTGTTGCCGCTGCCGCAAGAGACCTGCGAGGTAGTGCCGTTTTCGCGTCACACGAAGGCTGATCCCACTGTCGATCAGGACGCGCCGGCCAGCATCCCCTTTTGGATCAGCCTGATCCCGATCTGGGCGCTCCTGGATTATTTCGAAATGCTTTCGGCCCATGGCGCACGACGTGTGGTCGCTCTGTCATCGACAAGTATCTTCATAAATAAGACATCCACGGATTCGGCCGAGCAGGAACTTGCCGCTCGCTTTGCGGAAGCCGAGCAACGCCTGATCGCATGGGCGGAGAGGCAAGATGTCGACGTCGTGATCCTGCGTCCGACCTTGATCTACGGCCGAGGGCGCGATCGTAACGTCAGCGAAATCGCACGTTTCATTCGCCGCTTCGGATTCTTTCCCGTTTTTGGGGCAGCGACGGGGCTGCGACAGCCAATCCACGCCGAGGATGTGGCCTTAGCGTGCGGGCGCGCGCTCGAAGCCAAGCACCTCGCCAGCAGCAGCTACAACATCTCAGGCGGCGAAACCTTGACTTATCGCGACATGGTTGTCCGCATATTCGAGGCGCTCGGTAAACGTCCACGATTGATCACGACGCCGCTGTGGCTTTTTTCTATTGCGGTCGCCTGTATCCGCGTGTTGCCACGCTTCCACGATTGGTCTGTGGCCATGGCGGAGAGGATGAATCAGGACCTGGTGTTTGATCATACGGCAGCCCAACGCGACCTGAATTTGCCGCTGCGTCCATTTCAGCTTGAAATGACAGACCTTCCTAGATGATGCAGTGCTGTCCTGCACTGGTCGTCTTTCGGAGGATCGATCATGCAAGTACAACGCGGGATACGACAAAACTGACGCGAATGATCGATTCTGTTGAAAAAGTCGCAAGTCCATAGTTGTTGTAAATCTGCTAAAACACCAACGACATCTTCGATTGACGTTTATTACCGCCGCAGATCGATTTAGAACTCGCTCCGTTGAGTCT